>Ga0316204_10000761_pt1 | contig 104997 bp, 108 predicted proteins | sample 6monrhotite_MG_2_FD_205661 | JGI IMG/M metagenome (GOLD analysis project Ga0316204, IMG submission 205661) | Microbial mat bacterial communities from mineral coupon in-situ incubated in ocean water Damariscotta River, Maine, United States -... | ecosystem: Environmental > Aquatic > Marine >... | reverse complement strand
AGCCACAAAAAAAACCATCCGGGAGGGGGGAACCGGATGGTTTCTTTTAAAAGTAACTTTTCAGGGAGGGAGGGATAAGTTACTTCGTTCGTTTCAATATTTTCACATTCGCCTTACGCCGGGGTGTACATAGAATGGGCTGCATAAAAATCTGCAAATACCGTCACTTTGACAATACCAGCGACCGTTAAAACACCCGCTGCAGACCACAGCGCATTAATGTGCTTATAGGAAAGTTTGGTTTGTTCGCCACGAGCATCCAAAGAACGCTTTGCGAAAATCAAGGTCACAGCCGCTGCCGCAAACATCAATACATAGCCAATCAAATATACCATTCCTGGGTCATGCATTTTTTTAGTCCTTATCCTACATTCGGCTTGTGCCGGGGGTTTTTGTTTTTATGCTCTTTTTATAAACGACCGGGGTTGAACCAATTCTGAATTTTGTATTCAGGTTCCATTCATAAAAGTGAACAGTCGTTTATTTCTTGGAACCAGTTATGAAGGATTAATACACGAATGAAAGTGACGAACATCACAAGGCCAATTAAAGTCATCAATCTTGTGATGTTGTGCCCTTGTGATGTTGTGCCGAATCCTTGTAAATATCTAAGCATCATATAAAGGTTGGGAATTTTCATTGGCCAAGGCTAAAACCCGGTATGTCTGCCAAGAATGCGACGCGGTTCATTCCAAATGGAATGGCAAATGCGAGACTTGTGGTTCGTGGAATTCCTTAAATGAAGAGGCTCCCGTTGAGGCCACCCCAAAAGGTTTAAGCGTAAGCAAAGGTCGCAAAATTCAATTTGTCGGACTGCAAGGGCAAGAAAAACGCCCGCCTCGTCGTAAAACAGGCATCGAAGAATTAGACCGCGTTTTAGGCGGTGGATTAGTTGCAGGGTCAGCCATTTTGGTCGGCGGAGATCCGGGCATTGGAAAGTCCACAATTTTAATGCAAGCCGCCGCACGATTATCTAACAATGGTCGGGTCGCCTATATCAGCGGCGAAGAAGCCGTCGATCAATTACGTCTGCGGGCCAACCGTTTAGAATTGGACGAAACATCAGTTGAACTTGCCGCCGCTAGCAATGTGCGCGATATCATCACCACATTAGATAATGATCCGCCAGCCGTTGCCGTTATTGATTCTATTCAAACCATGTTTGTTGATAACATCGAAAGCGCACCGGGATCGGTTTCCCAAGTCCGCACCAGCGCTCATGAATTGATCAAGCTTTCCAAACGCAAGGGCTTTCCCGTCATTTTAGTGGGCCACGTAACCAAAGACGGACAAATCGCTGGGCCTCGTGTTTTGGAACACATGGTCGACACGGTGTTGTATTTCGAAGGCGATCGCAATCACCAATTTCGAATTTTACGCGCTGTTAAAAACCGTTTTGGTGCCACCGATGAAATTGGCGTTTTTGAAATGTCTGACCGTGGACTTTGCGAAGTATCTAATCCATCGGCCTTGTTTTTAAGCGACCGCGATCAAGAAGTTAGCGGTTCAGCCGTATTTGCGGGCATGGAAGGCACACGCCCCATGCTGATAGAAGTCCAAGCATTGGTTGCCCCGTCAACCCTAGCCACACCCAGACGCGCCGTGGTTGGCTGGGATAACGCCAGACTTTCCATGGTTATGGCGGTGATTGAAACCAGATGCGGGGTTGCTATTGGGGCCAACGATGTGTACTTGAATGTCGCAGGTGGCTTACGCGTCAACGAACCGGCCTGTGATTTGGCAGTTGCGGCGGCCTTGCTGTCCAGTTTAAGCGGTATTGCGGTACCTAAAGGCAGTATGTTTTTTGGTGAAGTTGGGCTATCTGGTGAAATTCGGGCTGTTAGTCACACCGATGGTCGTATAAAAGAAGCCACAAAGCTAGGTTTCAAACACGCTATAACACCAAAACGGCGGTCACAAGGGAAAACCACGCTTAAGTCTGCAAGCGATGGCTTGAAAGTCAAAGAACTTGGACACATGGCAGAATTAGCCTTGATGTTTGATAACGAAGGTTAAAACGGACAAAAGCACATGCATTGGATCGACATCTTAGTCCTTGCGACACTCTTAATATCCGGAGCCTTTGGATATTCTCGCGGCTTTGTCCATGAAGTTTTGTCCATCGCAGGATGGATCGGGGCTACATTTGCCACCATTCACGGCACACCAGTATTAAAACATTTTACCTTACAATTTATATCTGACCCTTTTATTTCTGCATTGATCACGGGCGTTCTGATTTTCATCGGCACCTTGATCATATTGTCCCTCGCCACCCGGCAAATTTCTCGAGGTGTTAAAGAAAGCGCGTTAGGGGCACTTGATCGCGCCCTTGGCTTCTTGTTTGGTTTGTTGCGAGGCGCGATGGTCGTCTGCTTGATATGGATTGGTTACGAATGGACAACGCCTGCTGAAAAGCAACCCGAATGGATATACCAAGCCCGAACCATGCCCATGATTATTCAAGGCTCAGACCTTTTAAAAGCGTTTGTCCCCGCCAGCGAAATGCCACCCACGGACAAAGGCCCCAAGAGCAAGAAAACCGGCACATCAAAAGACCTTATAAAAAATGGTAAGTCCTTGTTAGACAAAGCCACCAAAGCTATTCCTAAAACCCCGGCTGGATCAGGGAAAAAAGGGTATGGCAACAAAGAACGCACTCAAATGAACCGCTTGTTTGAACTCAATAAGTAACGGATTTGCCCTATGACCAACCCGTCTGAGACCCCCGCATCCAATCGAACTGTTGAATCTTTGGATGATGATCATTTCCATGATGAATGTGGTGTATTTGGGGTTTTCAATCACCCCGATGCTGCGGCTTTAACAGCATTGGGTCTTCATGCCTTGCAACATCGAGGACAAGAAGCCGCCGGCATCGTATCTGATGATGGCATCCACTTTCACAGCCACCGGGCTTTTGGCAGCGTCGGTGATAATTTCAACACCGAAAACGTTATTGATCGTTTAAAAGGCCCCATCGCCATTGGTCATGTTCGGTATTCCACGTCCGGCGGCGCCAACGGCATGCGCAACATCCAACCCTTGTTTGCCGATCTTGTATTTGGTGGTTTTGCCATTGCCCACAACGGCAACCTGACCAATGCCAGAACCTGTCGTCATGATTTGGTCGAACGCGGTTCTATTTTCCAATCCACATCCGATACAGAAACCATTTTGCACCGTATCGCCACCAGCCGAAACCGCAAAGTTTTGGATCGATTCATTGATGCCTTGCAAGGCGTCACAGGGGCTTATTCTTTGGTTGCCCTGACCCGACAAAAACTTTTTGGTGTGCGCGATCCTTTGGGGGTAAGACCTTTGGTATTGGGCCGTATTGGCGAAGGTTGGGTCTTGGCTTCGGAAACCTGTGCCTTGGATATCATTGGGGCCGATTATGTGCGCGACATTGAACCCGGCGAAATCGTTATCATCAGCCAAGACGGCATCAAAAGCCTGAAACCATTCAAAGAAGTCCCCCCCCGGTTTTGTATTTTTGAATACATTTATTTTGCCCGCCCCGACAGTTCTATCGAAGGCCGTAATGTTTATTCTGTACGCAAAAACATTGGTGCCGAATTGGCGCGGGAAAGCCATGTTGATGCCGACATGGTGGTTCCGGTTCCCGATTCTGGTGTTCCAGCCGCCATTGGTTATGCTGAACAATCTGGTATTCCTTTCGATTTAGGCATTATCCGCAGCCATTACGTTGGTCGTACCTTTATCCAACCTTCGGATAACATTCGCCACCTAGGGGTTAAGCTGAAACACAATGCCAACACCGCTTGGGTCAAAGGTAAACGTTTAATTTTGGTCGATGATTCCATTGTGCGGGGCACCACATCAATCAAGATTGTGGAAATGATGCGCAATGCTGGGGCCAAAGAAGTCCACATGCGAATTTCCAGCCCGCCTACCATGCACCCTTGTTTTTACGGCATTGATACTCCGGACCAAGAACAATTAATGGCGCACCGCATGAATCTAAAAGAAATGGCCCAACACATTGGTGCCGACAGCCTTGCCTTCATCAGCCATGACGGCATGTATCGGGCCGTGGGCGAAGACAAACGAAATGAAGAATGTCCGCAGTATTGCGATGCTTGCTTTACCGGGGACTATGCGATTCCTTTGGTCGACAAAGATGGCGACCCCGGCCCCGAACAGTTGACCCTTTTGTCCGAAGGTTAATTTCATGACCGAAAAAATTCTTGAAGGCCGTATTGCTTTGATCACCGGGGCTTCCCGTGGCATCGGAAGAACGGTTGCCAAACATTTTGCTAAACACGGCGCCCAAGTCATCGTTACTGCCCGCAACACACAAGAATTAGAAAGTTTAGACGACGAATTACGTGTCTATGGGAACTCCGCCACGTTGGTACCTTGTGATATGATGGACTTTGACGTCATTGACCAAATCGCCAGCGCCATTCAGAATCGCTTTAACAAGCTAGATATATTGGTTGGAAATGCTGGGGTTTTGGGCAGCCTAAAAACATTGGCACAAATTGATCCTGATGAATGGCAACGTGTCTTAGACATTAATTTGACCGCGAACTGGCGTCTTATTCGGGCTTTGGATTCCTTGTTGCAATTATCAGATGCCGGACGAGCGATTTTCGTGACATCATCCGTTGGCCACCAAGCTCGAGCCAACTGGGCCACATATGCGGTATCAAAGGCAGCTTTGGAAATGACCGCTGGTATTTATGCCCAAGAAACCATGACCTCAAACCTTTTGGTCAACATGATCAACCCCGGTGGCACGCGAACTGATATGCGGGCGGATGCCATGCCAGACGAAAACCCAGAAACCATAAAACCCCCTGATGCCCTCAACCATTTGTTTTTAGAGCTCGCATCACCCGCTTATAATCAGACCGGGCAAATGATCGAAGCCGAACAGGAATTAGCATCGGGGCATATCGAATACCGTTTATAATTCCAAGGCGGCTGAAAGCCTTTGCCAATCGCCTTCGCACCCCGGCAAACCAAAGCGCAACCAATTTCCACGGTACGAAAAAGGACGAGTGAGAATACCAGCATTCCCCAATTTTTCAAAAATTTCCCAAGCCTTGGCGCTTTGCCCTAAACGAAACAAATCCGTACCGCCAACAATTTCAAATCCGGCATTGAACAGTACGTCATCCATGCGTGAAGCATCTATTTTAAGACGGTTACGGGTAGATTTCCGCCATATTTGGTCGTTCAAAGCTTCAGTTCCTGCCCAAATTGCTGGCCCAGACACCGCCCATGGTCCAAGTTTGGATGCTATTTTCTTGGCCAATGCTGGTGCACAAATGGCAAATCCCAAACGCACTCCTGCTAACCCATAAAATTTGCCGAACGAACGCAAGACAATGAGCCCCGGATGTTCGGCTTGGAAAGTCACCGAAAGTTCAGGAACCACGTCCGCAAAGGCTTCATCCACGATCAAAGCCCCGCCACGGCTGTACAACTGATCGGCTAAAGCTAATAAATTTTGTGGTGTATACACGTTGCCATCGGGGTTGTTGGGGTTCACCACCAAGGCATAACGTGCTGAATTCGTAATCTGGCTAACTTCATTCACTTTATGTCCGGCTTTTCGCCAAGCTGTGACGTGTTCCCCATACGTGGGCGATACAATTTCGACGGCTGATGATTCAAATATTGTCGGAATAAGTTGAATCAAAGCTTGTGTTCCGGGACTGGCTACAATCAAATTTTTATCGGCAACGCCATATACCTCTTGAGCCGCAAGCAACAAACCATCCATATCTTGGGCCAACGGCAAACGGTGTAGAATTTCCAACGGCATAACTGGTAATGCATATGGCACCGCGTTAATGCCCGTAGACAAATCTAACCAACCATTTTTGGGCATACCAAAGCGGGCTTCTGCCCCTGCTGGGTCTCCGCCATGGGTGAAAAAATCTGATTTTGTTTGGGTTACATCGTTATTCATGTCACAGACATAACAGATCAAAAGTTTTCGGGCGAGTGACTTTCTTCACAGTCTGCCATTTCTCTAAGTAACCGTCCTTTTTCTGCCTCGCTGATTTCGCGCCAATGGCGGTTTGTTCATCCAGCCGCCAAAGCATAAAGCAAATTTAATGAGGCGTTGCCTTCGCTTTTTTTAACCAAAACAAAAACACGAAAAGCCCCCATTTGTTTGAGTGTTGCGACATCGTTAATACCAATGCGTTTAAAGGACCGCCAGGACACAGGGCCAATATTTTTCAAACTTTCCGCCATCTCAACATCATGTTAGCGTAAGATTTTATTGTTAGGAACAATCATGCACGAAATTGCCCTTGTCGCCTTTACGACATTTTTTGCCACAATGGGTCCCGTAGATGTGGCGGCGTTGTACGCGGCTTTAACACCGAATACATCGCCCCCCCAGCGCCGCTCCATGGCGATTAAGGGCGTTTTTGTCGCCACACTCGTTTTATTACTGTTTGCTGTTTTTGGCGAAGTCGTATTGACACGCATGGGTATTTCTTTACCTGCCATGCGGACTGCTGGGGGTATATTGTTGTTATTGATCGCCATCGACATGGTATTTGCTCGCCAATCTGGTGTTAATACAGCAACCACTGATGAAGCCGATGAAGCCTTGCATAAAAATGATATTTCTGTCTTTCCTTTGGCTACACCTTTGATTGCTGGCCCCGGCACCATGGGAGCAGTGGTGTTATTAACCGCCGAAGCCAAAGGCAATTGGGAACATTGGGCCGTCGTTGTAGGGGCTATGCTTTCTGTTCTTTTAATCACCTTGGTGTTGCTGTTGATTGCCAGCAAAATTCAAAAAATATTAGGTGTAACCGGCTTGAACGTGATATCGCGCGTGGTCGGTGTATTGTTGGCGGCCTTGGCCGTACAGTTTATTTTTGAAGGCTTGGCCCACAGCCCCCTTTTTACGGGTTAACAGACCTTTCAAAGCGTGCTACATCCCGCTTATGAATGATGAACCTCAAAAGAAGCCCGCCAAGGACGATCCGATTGTTAAGGAAATTCTTGGTTTATTAAGTGACGACAAAGCCCTGACATTCAAGGACATGGCAATGCACATATTTGAAACACGCCGTCGCCCCAAAGACCGGGCCGATGGATGGCGTAAATATATGAATGCGGTCAAACAACAAACCATTCACTTGGCTCGCCAAGGCCGTGTGGAAATTGTGCGCAAAGGTGTGGTGGCTGATCCCCGCGATTTCAAAGGAATTGTTCGCGTGCGCTTACCGCTTAAACCCTAATTTTAAAAGACGTTTTTCGGCTTCTTCAATTTGGAAACGGTTCATCTTTTTCATCAGGATTTTGATCTTTTTTTCAGGGTCATACCTTTTATGCACGGCTAAGGCTTCGGCTTTGTGGACAATGGCACGTTTGAGCCAAACATATGCCTTAATGTAATCCAACGGCACGCCCCAACCGTCTTCGTACATGGACCCCAGCAGATACTGCGATGCCGCATGTCCTTTGCGGGCCGCTTTGGTGTAAAATTCTATGGCCTTGCCATAATCGTGTTCAACACCCCGCCCATTAAAATACAATTCACCAAGACGAAATTCAGCCAATGTGTTCTTATTAAAAGTTGCCGCCAATCGATACCATTTGGCCGCCATAAAAAAATTTTGCCGCACGCCAACGCCGCTAGCGTACATTGACCCCACTTTGTATTGAGAAGCCCCAAAGCCCTTTTCCGCCGACTTCAAATACCAATCAAAAGCTTTTTTTTGGTTTTTTGAAGCTCCGTCTCCGGTCTCATAGATCGCCGCCAATTTATATTGGGCTTCGGCATTCCCGGCATCGGCAAGGGGTTGAATTTTTTTTATTTTGCTAAATTTAGCCAGCGTCTCCATCGCGCCCTTCTTCAGGGTGCTGTCATGGGCGAGATACCAAAAGGTACTCCCAGCAAGGGCAAACAACATGACTGTTAAAAAGAAAAGACGGGCCATACGCGCTTTATATCTAGGTGTTGATTATAACGTCAATCACAGACTGTCTATGCGATCACCGGGCTGGCTAGCTTTGGGAGCCACATCATAACACATAACATCACCAAGGGTACGGTAACATTGCAAATTTGATTGTGGGTTTGGCTCATCTTCTTTGCAATAGGTGCGGCCTTTTTCAATACGAACGGTCGAACAATTCTTATCCAAATAATAGGAAGCCAAATGATCCGACAACGTTTTGTTCGTCCCCATAACCAATGCCGTGCTGACAATGGAAAGATTTCCTGCTGTTTTCAGCACACCACGCGGAGCCACACCATAAAATCTCGAACAGCCCGCAAGCAATATCCCAAGGGCAAAAATAGCAACAATACGCATGATCAAATCCTCTGACGCAACCTTACCAAGCCCACGTCTTTCATTTAATAAGTTTATAGTATCGCATTTCTTTGTTAATTCGAGGTAAAGGATTCTCATTATCCCACCTTTGCTTTATAAGTATATTCCCGCAACATGACACAAGGAGCCCGCATGGCTGTAACCCCCCCTATCTGCGACTTTGGCTGGAAGGCTATTGGCTTCACGCTTCCCGGCGTTGACGGTAAAACGTATTCCCTAGCGGATGTTCAAGGCCCTAACGGATTGCTAATCTGCTATATCTGCAATCATTGCCCGTATGTATTGGCCATTTTGGATCGTTTGGTCCGCGATTTATCCCAATTACAAGATTTAGGTATCGGAATTGTCGCCATCAATGCAAATGATCCCGAACAATACCCTCAAGATTCATTTGCCAATATGATTAAAATAGCACGCGATCATGATTTTTCATTCCCGTACTTATTTGACGAAAGCCAATCCGTAGCCCGTGACTATGATGCCGTTTGCACACCAGATTTCTTTGGTTTTAATGCACGTTTAGAGCTTCAATACCGGGGCCGGTTGGATGCTTCTAACCGTGACGCCGCCCCTATTGATGCCAAACGCGAACTGTATGATGCCATGAAACAAGTCTCGCAAACGGGGCATGGGCCCAAGCATCAAATCTCGTCAATGGGCTGTTCGATCAAGTGGAAACGTGAACACTAAAATTCCCAAACACTCAACCAATTGAAATTTAACGCTTTTGATCATTTGCCAATGGGCTCGAGCTTAGCTATCTTGTCGGAAACTTTTTACGTCTCGTTTAGGGGCGCAATATTATTAAATATTTGGAGACACACGTGGCTGATCATACCGAAGACGCTCTTATCCGCGAAGTAAACGACGACCTGCGCGAAGAGCAAATGATGTTGCTTTGGAAACGTTATGGCAGCAGCATCATAACCGTTGCTCTTTTGATCGTTGTGATTGTTGCCGGTTATCAAGGTTGGAAAAAATACGACATTTCTACGCGTACAGATGATGGCAACCGTTTTTACGCGGCAAGCCAATTGGCCACATCGGGCAATGCCGACAAAGCAATCCAAGCTTTTGGAGATTTGTCTTTAAAATCAGATAGTGGCTATGCTTTATTGTCTCAACTGAGACAAGCCGCACTGATGGCTTCCCAAAAAGATATCGCCGGTGCAACCGTTTTGTATCAAAAAATTGCTCACGATCATGCAAGTGACGTTGCTATTTCCGGTCTGGCCAATATTTTAGGGGCTACGTTAGAAATTAATTCCGACACCTTTGACAAAAACGGCATGATGCTGCGTTTAGAAACCATTGTTAACAAAGGATCACCTTATCGTTATAGCGCTAAAGAATTAATGGGGCTGGTGGCGTTAAAATCGGGTGACATGGCAAAGGCTCTTGAAATATTTAAAAGTCTGACCGACGACAACGCCACGCCTAAGGGCATTCATGAACGAGCTAAAAACCTTGTCGAATTTACGGGGCAGAAAAATTGAGCTTCAAAAGGAATTTTCAGGTGAGCGTTAATTCAGGCTTTATCAGCACTATGATCCGCATACTAGCTGTTGTCAGCACGACTTTGATTGTCAGTGCGTGTAGCTCGTGGCTGGGCGACATCAAAGCGCCGCCGCTACCCGGCGAACGTATTTCCGTGTTGCGCCATGAAACGAGCCTTCGACCAGAATCAGATGCTGATGCGTCTAAAATTCGTTTACCTGCCCCTTCACCAACACCCGACTGGCCCCAAAGCGGTGGGTACGCCAATCACACCATGTACCATGTGGCGGCGGCCCCAAAGCTTCAAGAAGTTTGGACCCGCGACATTGGTGGAGGTGCCACATCTAATGAACGCTTAACGGCAACCCCTGTCGTTGGCGGTGGGCGTGTTTATTCCATTGATGCATATAGCGATGTATCTGCTTTTGACGCCAAATCAGGCCGCCATATTTGGACCACCGAATTAACACCACGAGCCGAAGATGACGGTCATATTTCCGGTGGCATCGCGTATGATAACGGACGCATTTATGTTGGCACCGGCTTTGCCCAAGTGATCGCAATTGATGCGGCAACGGGAAAAGTCATTTGGCGCAAACAAGTCAGCGGTCCAGTGCGGTCGGCTCCCACCATTCGTGGCGGGCGTGTATTTGCCATTTCGCTAGATAACAAACTTCACACACTGGCCGCCCATGACGGCAGCCTTTTATGGACCCATACAGGTTCCCCTGAAACGGCCATGTTGTTAGGTGGGGCAAGCCCCGCCGTGGACCAAGGTGTTGTCGTGGTGCCTTATACGTCGGGTGAACTTGTGGCCTTGAAGGTCGAAAATGGTCGCAAATTGTGGATTGATTCTTTGGCGTCTCGGCGCCGTTCTGATTCGACTTCGGCCTTGGCCCATATTCGCGCAAACCCCGTTATTGATCGCGGCCGCGTCTTTGCCATCAGCCACAGCGGTATAATGGTGTCCATTGATTTACGAAGCGGCATGCGTGTTTGGGAAAAAAACATCGGCGGACAACAACAAATTTGGGTGGCCGGCGATTATTTATTCACTTTAACCAACAACGAAGAATTAACAGCGCTTGAACGCAATTCTGGGCGCGTCCTTTGGGTGCGCGCCTTGCCACGCTGGACGAACCCCGAAACCTTTAGCGGCCCCATTGTTTGGTCTGGCCCTTTGTTGGTTAGCGATCGCTTGATCGTTGCCAGCTCGTTTGGTACGGCTGTTGCCATTTCTCCTTACTCTGGAAAAATCCTTGGCTCAGAAGAAATGCCCGATGGTGTATCCGTACCTCCCATTGTTGCTGGCAACACGGTGTATTTCCTTGCCGATGACGCCACATTAGCGGCCTATCGATAGATTTTCGCTGGAAAGAAATATTATGAGTCTAACCGTTGCCATTATTGGCCGCCCAAATGTGGGCAAATCTACGTTGTTCAATCGTTTGGTTGGCAAGCGGGTTGCTATTGTGGACGATATGCCGGGTGTCACCCGCGACCGCCGTGAAGGCAGCGCAACGCTCAGCGATCTAAATTTTACCATCGTTGACACCGCTGGCCTTGAAAACATTCATGATGACAGTTTGGAATCTCGCATGCGGGAACAAACGGAATCTGCTTTTTTGGATGCTGATGTTGCTTTCATGGTGATTGATGCGCGCACAGGCGTCACCCCAGTGGATGAACATTTTGCCCAATGGCTTCGCCGACATAAAACTCCGGTCATTGTTGTTGCCAATAAATGCGAAGGCGCGGCTGGTCAATCCGGTCTTTTGGAAGCTTACGCTTTGGGCTTTGGTGATCCTGTTCCGTTATCGGCAGAACATGGCGAAGGCATGGTTGATTTATACAATGCGCTCCGTCCTTTTGCCGATGAAGCTCGCGAAAGACAGCTTTATGAAGGCTCTAAAATAATAGACAGTGGTGAAGAAGCAGATGATGAAATCATAAAAAAGCACCCGCTCCAGCTTGCCATTGTCGGTCGACCTAATGTTGGAAAATCTACGACGATCAACAAATTGCTGGGACAAGACCGTATGTTAACCGGCCCAGAAGCCGGTATTACGAGGGATTCCATCACCATTCCATGGACATATAAAAATCAAAAATTCAACTTGATAGACACCGCAGGATTACGACGCCGGGCTCGCGTCTCTGAAAAAGTCGAAGCTTTATCAGGTGCGGAATCAAGACGTTCCATCGACTTTGCCCAAGTGGTGATTTTGGTTTTAGATGCGCATGATATGTTGGAAAAACAAGATTTGACCATTGCCCGTACCGTCATTGACGAAGGGCGCGCATTGGTATTGGCTGTCAATAAATGGGACACCATCAAGAACCCCAAAGAAGCCTTGGGCAAACTTTATGATCGCTTGCAAACATCTTTGCCGCAAGTGCGTGGCATTCCTATTGTCACCATTTCCGCCAAAACCGGGCGTGGCCTTGATAAATTAATGGACGCCGTGTTAGACGTGTTTGATGTGTGGAACCGACGTGTATCCACATCCAAATTAAACCGTTGGCTAGAAGAAATTCTAGAACACCACCAACCGCCGTTAATATCGGGTCGACGCGTCAAAATAAAATACATCACCCAACCCAAAACAAGGCCACCTACGTTTGCCTTGTTCGTCAGCCATACCAAGGGGTTGCCGGAATCGTACACCAGATACATTGCCAACGCCTTGCGCGAAGATTTTAATTTGTGGGGTATCCCGCTACGCGTTGTGGTGCGCAAGGGTAGCAACCCGTACGCTCCCCAATAAGTTATTTAATCTTCAAGGTCGCTACTGACATTCACAGACACGCCATCGTCCTCTTGGGTTACAGTATACCCCTCACCTTGGTCTGAATGAATGTTATCAATAGTCACACTGTCGCTACTGCCTTCGCCAAATGTGATGGTGGTGGTGTGATCAGCATTTTTGGTGATGTCTATGTCTTCGGCTTTAAATTCAGGCCCATCAAAGTGTATTTCATCTTTTTCACTAAGATCCATGATGGTGTCATTGCCGTCTCCAGCTTGGAAAACAAAGGTATCTGCACCGTCTCCGCCTGTTAAGGTATCGTCACCTTCTCCGCCTTCGATAACATCATCATTTTTACCGCCATCTAGGACATCATCGCCTTGTCCGCCTAGTAACACATCATCGCCTTGACCACCTTCAAGAACATCGTCCCCTGTGCCGCCCGACAATTCATCATCGCCTTTGCCGCCATCTAGGACATCGTCGCCTTGTCCGCCTAGTAACACATCATCGCCTTGACCACCTTCAAGAACATCGTCCCCTGTGCCGCCCGACAATTCATCATCGCCTTTGCCGCCATCTAGGACATCGTCGCCTTGTCCGTCTAGTAACACATCATCGCCTTGACCACCTTCAAGAACATCGTCCCCTGTGCCGCCCGACAATTCATCATCGCCTTTGCCGCCATCAATTTGATCGTCAGCATTAACCACAGGCATTTCGAAATTCACGTTAATTGTCGCGCTTGACGTGGCCATTTCACCGCTATCCAATTCACTGGACGTGGACGTCACCGTCAAGGCAAAATCACTTGTTGTTAATCCTTGGGGAAGGGTCATGGTCAAATCATCAAGATGGTTTAAATCTTCGCCCACCAAAGACCAAACACCATCACCAGCATAACTCCCAAAAGCCAAAATTGCCTCTTCGGGTACACCTGAAATTTCAAGACTTAAAGCTTCTGAACCGTCTACATCTTTTAAGGCTGTATTGATCTCTAGCGGCACAACGCGCGGCTCATCCATAAGCGGCAAAACATCAGCGCCTTCGTCTGGATCGCCGTAAATCACATCATCACCTTTACCACCGTCGATAACATCCGCCCCAACGGTCCCTATCAATTCATCTTCACCTTTGCTGCCCTCAATTTTCGTTCCGGGTTGGGCATCAACGTTAACAACAACATCGGCCACTGTAAGGGTTGGCTGGTCTGCTATTTCCAAGATGGTTGCTGTTAAATCTTGGCTTGTTGTACTGCCATCGGTCGATGTTGCTGTTACGTTAAGATCAATGATTCCGCCAAAATTTTGGGGTGGCGTCAAAATCAAACCGTGCACCTGGTCCGAACTTAAGGTCCACGTTCCATCGCCGTTATCCGTGCCTGCACTTAACAAGGCCCCATCGGGAACGCCCGCGACGGTTATGGATTCAATTGTTTCCGAAGTATGCGCCGGCATAGCAGCCGCAATCACAAGAGCAACACCTGCATCTTCGTTGCCGCTAGCTTGTGCGACCGCCAAAACAGGAACATCAGCGACCGCAGCAACAGCAACGACAACCGTTGCGGTGGACACGCCACCGACCTTATCTGACACTTGATAAGTAAAGGAATCATCACCGGAAAAATCAGGGATTGGCGTATATTCAAAGGACCCGTCAATGGCTATGACAACTTCCCCATGAATTGCTTCACCACCTTCGGCAATGGCAAATGACAACGCATCTTCATCCGCATCTGTCGCCACCAATTGGCCGACAAACGCATTGTCTTCGGACGTTAAGACAGCCCCAGCTTCCGCCGTGGGAATAATGTTAGGTTCTGGTTCTGGTTCTGGTTCTGGTTCTGGTTCTGGCTCTGGCTCTGGTGCTGGTGCTGGCTCTTGTACTGGCTCTGGTTCTGGTGCTGGTGCTGGCTCTGGTTCTGGAGCGGTTGTGGCTGGGGCTATTTCTCCCATGGCGGCAGCAGCGATGCCTTCGGCCACATCCATCGGTTCTGTGGTCGGGCTGAATTGAACATTATCAAGCGGTGTTGGTTCATCAACAGGAACATCAACCGAAACTTCATCTTCAACGGCGATGTCCACAGGGGCCGGTTCCCCAGCATCTGTCACTAAGACGGCGACGTCTTCGCCATCGCTGTTCATCAAGACATCTTCGCCACCAGCCGGGGCATCAAATCCGGCTAACCCGTCTGCATTGACGTGCGTTTTGGCCATCACTTCGTGTAAACCATAATCATTTGGGGTATCAATTTCGATCGGCAAAAAAGCAAACGTAACTCCATAGGTGCTGAGCAAATTTGCATGGGTGAAGGCCAAGGCCGCATCAGGGGGCGTATTATAGCTGGTCGTTGCCACAGCATCATAAGCTTTATTAAGGGTAACCGAACCACCCGCATTGGTTATCGTCATATTTGCAATTGAGCCTTGGGCATTTTCCATCACCACCAAAGCCAGTCCGCCTTGGTCACTAACGTTCATCCCAAATTGACCCGCAACAGCGGTAATTTCACCCTGGGGGGTATGAACGGTGGCTTGTGAAGTGACAACTGTAAACACACCCTTCAAGGCATGGAAAGAAACGTTACCCGTTTGGCTAGCAGGATCATACACAACGCCATCAAGCACCATCCGTCCGAGTTCTGCCATGGAAGAAGAAGTACCATCCAAAAGCAATACTCCGACCCCAGCGCCGGAAGCGGTCTCAATGCTATCGCCCAAAAATATGGGATCACCCGGATGCAATGCTTCACGCGTTCCATCCGCATGAACCACCCACACCTCGCCCGTCGAGGTCGCAACACGACCAATGGCTTCGTTCGGCATGCCGTTTTCAGCGCGATCATTGGGTTCGGCTAACAACGCCGCAAATTCACCAGATAGCCTGGAACCATTAACGCTCAGTAATGCAGGGGGCGTATCGCCCATAAAAAAATCAGCAATTATGATTTCTTCACCGCTAGGGCTTGTGAGAATGAGGTCAGGTCCAGCACGAACAAAGGTCGCCGAAGCAGGATCAAAACCATCTGGTAACAAAACTTCGTTGCCATCGGCCATTAAGAAAATTTGGTCAGATCCGCCAGACGAAGGCATGTCAGCCGCACGAAATATATGAGGAAACATGACTGAAATTCCTTTAACTATCCATTACACGATGACACCACAAACACTTACACATTATCATTAATTTTCGATTCTATGCGAAATTATAACACTTTCAAAATTCATTTTGGGGGTTTCCCTAATCCAATAAAATACGTTCAATGGATTGCATGAAGATAGCGCATTGATTAGGCTCTAGGCTCAGGTTTTTCACAGACCTAATTTAAAGCGGATACGCATATGACGGAAATATTCGATGCCCTTGCCATGGCCTTACGGCTTATAGTGACGTTTGACAAATCTCTTGGTGAAATTGTTGGTTTGTCTCTGTATGTCAGTGTGACTGCGGTTTTTTTCGCCACCATTGTGGGGGTTCCTTTGGGAGCTTCCATTGCGTTGTTCCGTTTTCCCGGACGATCTTTGATTCATATTATATTGAACGCTTTGATGGGATTTCCGCCCGTGGTGGTCGGATTGTTGGTGTATTTGATGTTGTCTAGGTCTGGCCCATTGGGTGTTTTTGGTTTGTTGTACACACCAACAGCCATGATCATCGCTCAGTTTATTTTAGTTACCCCCATAATTGCTGCTCTGTCACGTCAGCTTTTTGAAAATTTATGGGAAGAATACAATGAACAATTAATATCCATGGGGTGTTCCCCTGTCCAAGCCATCCCAACCTTAATCCAAGATGGACGTTTTTATTTAACGACCACGGTTTTAGCCGGGTTTGGGCGTGCCACTGCCGAAGTCGGCGCGGTGATGATGGTTGGCGGCAACATTGATCATGTCACCCGTGTTATGACCACCACGATTGCTCTTGAAGTCAGCAAGGGTGATCTGGCCTTGGCGTTGGCTTTGGGCATTATTTTGCTGTCTATTACATTGGTTGTCGGGGCGTTAACGCACATCGTCAAGGATCGTTTTGAACAGCGAACTGATTCATGACCATATTACCCCTTACCCTGTCCAATGTTTGGTTTAAAGCGCGCACCAAGGGATCGAAAGATCTTATGCCGCTAATCAAAGATTTAAATCTAACCCTAGACAAAGGCACACGAACTATCATCGTAGGCCCCAATGGGGCGGGTAAAAGTTTGTTGTTGCGGTTATGTCACGGTCTTATTGCCCCCACCGAAGGCGCTATTTCTTGGGCCAAGAAGGAAGCTCATTGTCATCAAGCCATGGTCTTTCAACGTCCCGTCATGTTGCGGCGTTCGGTTGCCGCCAACATTCACTATCCTTTGGCTTTACGCAAAACCAAAAAGGCTGAATGTGCCGACATCGTGGACGATGTGTTGACCAAAACTGGATTGCTTCGTCTAGCCAATACACAGGCCCGCGTTTTATCCTTTGGCGAACAACAACGCCTTGCCATCGCCAGAGCTTGGGTATTGAAACCAGAAGTCTTGTTTTTAGATGAACCAACGGCAAGTTTAGATCCATCGGCCACCCACCAAATCGAAGAATTGGTAAACACCATTCATGCCCAAGGCACCAAAATCATCATGACCACCCATGATTTAGGTCAAGCCAAGCGGCTTGCCGATGATATTCTTTTCTTGCATCGCGGTCGGTTATTAGAGCATTCTTTGGTCAGCACTTTTTTCAGCAAACCTCAAAACGATTTAGCCGAAGCTTTTATTCGCGGGGAATTGTTGTGGTGGAAGCGTGGCGAAGGCACCCGCAAAGACCCAAAACATAATCGATAAAAAACATATGGAGTCCGATACAATGAAAAAAATATCCCCTATGCTTGGTTTTCTTCTTTGTCTTTTCGTAATCCCTGTCCAGGCGGCTGAATTCATCACCGTGGCTTCAACCACCTCGACACAAAACTCAGGGTTATTTGATTATATTTTACCTATGTTTACAGCCAAAACAGGCATTGACGTTCATGTCGTGGCGGTCGGCACTGGACAAGCTATTCGTAATGCCAAACGAGGGGATGCTGACGTTTTGTTCGTTCATCACCGCCCTTCGGAAGAAGCCTTTGTCAAAGAAGGTTTTAGCGACAAACGCTATGACGTTATGATGAACGATTTTATTATTGTTGGCCCCATAACGGACCCGGCTGATTTGAAATCAAAGCACGATGCGAAACAAGCCGTCACCACCATTGCCAAACATAAGGCTTTGTTTGTTTCCCGTGGAGATGACAGCGGCACCCACAAACGGGAACGTGGGTTATGGAAAAAGGCCGGAATTGATCCCACCAAAGCATCTGGTACGTGGTACAGAGAAGCCGGATCTGGCATGGGAGCGACCTTGAATATGGCCCAAGCCATGGGAGCTTATGCGCTTTCCGATCGCGGCACGTGGATTTCCTTTAAAAACAAAAAAAATCTGAAAATTAACTTTGAAGGCGGTGCAGATTTGGCAAATCCTTATGGGGTTATGTTGGTCAGCTCGAAAAAATTCCCCCACACCAAAACCAAAGCCGGACAAACTTTCATTGATTGGTTGACTTCAAACGAAGGGCAATCCGCCATAGCCAGCTATAAATTACACGGAGAACAATTATTTTTCCCCACGGCGCATCCTTAAACCTTACCTTTTTTGGGGACGACTTTAAGGTCTCTTAGGACTATATCAAAAGAATGCAAGACAGTTTTGGTCGCCCCATTACATACCTTCGTGTGTCGGTCACTGACCGATGCGATTTTCGATGCTTTTATTGCATGCCCGAAAGCATGTCTTTTTTGCCACGGTCCGAACTGTTAAGTCTTGAAGAACTTGACCAAGTTTGCACCACATTTGTTGAACGAGGGGTGCACAAAATTCGCCTGACCGGGGGTGAGCCTTTGGTGCGACGCGGCATTTTAGATTTCATCAAAGCTTTTTCCAGACATTTAGAATCTGGGGCTTTGCGTGAATTAACTTTAACCACAAACGGTAGCCAATTGGCCAAATACGCTTGTGATTTAAAGGCCTTGGGCATACGACGCATTAACGTTTCGTTGGACAGTTTAAATCCTGAAAAATTTGCCCAAATCACCCGGACAGGGCAGCTTGATCAAGTGCTAAAAGGTATTGATAAGGCTCAAAAAGCTGGGCTTAAGATCAAAATCAATACAGTCGCCTTAAGGGGTTTGAACGACGAAGAGCTAAGCCCCATGATTCGTTGGTGCGGGGACAACGGATTTGATCAAACATTCATTGAAACCATGCCCTTGGGCGACATTGGCGGCGATAGAACAGACAATTACCTAGCCCTTGATGAAACATTCAAAAAACTAAAAAAAGATTGGACATTTAGCCCCAGCAACCACAATACCCAAGGACCTTCTCGGTATTTTGACATCAAGGAAACCGGTCAACACTTGGGTCTGATCACGCCATTAAGCGAACATTTTTGCGATACGTGCAATCGCATGCGGTTAACATGCACCGGAACCTTATTCATGTGTTTGGGACATGATCAATCCGTCAATTTACGCGATGCTTTGCGCGCGGATTCCAACCTTGAAATATTAAACTCCACGATTGACAAGGCTTTAACCTTGAAACCCAAGGGTCATGAATTTTCCATCAGCCCCAATCATGGTAAACCAACCTTAAAACGTCACATGAACGTGACGGGGGGATAAAGGTTGGCTATACTGTTCTAAGACTTCAATAAATGACGGAACAGCCTTGATGAATTTCAACAACATCGCCTTTGTCGGTGCCCGCAACAAGCTAGCCCAAGATGGCTTGCGGCGGCTAAAGGCTCGGTATGCGCATGTTTTGCCTTCCAAGGCTGACGTTATCGTGGTTTTGGGCGGCGATGGCTTTATGTTGAGATCTCTGCACAAATACTTACATCGCGGTGTACCTATTTTTGGCATGAACCGGGGTTCCATTGGCTTCATGATGAATGCGTACAAAGAAATTAGCCTGTTGCAACGCTTGGAAAGGGCTGAACAAATCAGCCTACACCCCCTTAAAATGGATTGTGTGGATACCAAAGGTCGACGCCATTCCGCGCTAGCCATCAATGAAGTGTCGTTGTTGCGGCAAACCCGACAAGCGGCAAAATTACGCATATCAGTAGATGGTCAATTGCGTATGGAAGAGCTGATTTGCGATGGCGCTTTGGTCGCAACCCCAGCCGGAAGTACCGCCTATAATTTATCGGCCCACGGGCCAATCGTGCCGCTGGGAGCTGATTTATTAGCCTTAACTCCCATCAGCGCATTTCGCCCACGCCAATGGAAAGGCGCTTTGTTGCCCGGCTCTGCCAAGATTTGCTTTGATATTTTAAATCCTCGGGAACGCCCGGTCAGCGCGGTGGCAGATGACAGCGAAATTCGCCGCGTCAAACAGGTTGAAATTTATGAAGACCGTTCGGTTGAGCCATTGCTGTTATTCGATCCTGAACACAACCTTGAAGACCGCATCGTGCGCGAACAGTTTTTGGTTTAATTTGAAATCAAGTCACGCCTTTGCCAACGGCGTCCGCCACCGTTGCATACCCATCAACCTTTAACAGTTCTGCTAATTCTAGGTTAACTTTGACAGCCAAGGATGGACCTTGGTAAACCATGGCGCTGTACAGTTCGACCAAGCTGGCGCCGCAGAGTATTTTTTCGTAAGCCCCGCGCCCATCTTCGACACCCCCAACGCCAACCAAGGGTATTTGACCTTTGGTGGCTTGGTAAATTTCTTTTAAAACGCGGGTTGAAGCGTCGAACAAAGGGCGACCGCTCAACCCTCCGCCTTCACACTTGTGCGACGATGTCAGGTTTTCTGGTCGCTCAATCGTGGTATTGGTAACAATCAAGCCATCAATGCCCACTTTCAAAGCCACATCGGAAATATCGGCTTTGTCTTCATCCGTTAAGTCTGGAGCTATTTTCAACAACAACGGAGGACGGCTTTGCTCTTCACAAGCCTCTGCCAGCGCCTTTTGGGTTCGGCTCAAAAGCTGTTGCAAGATTTCCGGACCTTGTAATGCACGAAGTCCAGGCGTGTTGGGCGACGACACATTAATAACAATGAAATCAGCCAAGGCTGCAAAATTTCGAGCCCCAATTTCATAATCCGCAGCCGCATCTTCGCTCAGTTTATTTTTGCCCAAATTAACGCCGACAATGCCGTGTGATACATCCCGAACCTTCATGCGCTGTATCGCCGCCTCATGGCCTTCGGAATTAAAGCCCATACGGTTAATCACGCCTTGGTCAGATTCCAAACGAAATAACCTTGGTTTTGGATTTCCAGGCTGAGGATAAGGTGTAATGGAACCGACTTCGACAAATCCAAACCCTTGGTCCAACATTTGGCTATGAACTTTGGCATCTTTATCAAACCCAGCCGCAAGACCTATGGGGTTTGGGAAATCAAGCCCCCAAAGCGTTTGATGCAAAGCCGGGTTTTTCACAGCGATCGGCTTAGGCACCAAACCCATTTCCAAAACCTTGACAGCCAAGCCGTGAGATAATTCAGCATCCAAGCACCGAATTAAGGGCCAAGCTAGGCGGTAAAGCGTTGAAGGCGTGTTGTTCGCATTTGGCATAAACAGGAGCCTATCAGGTTGAAAAGATTCTGGTAAGAACCATTTCCTGTTTAATCGTGCGAATCATGTCCACCATCGCCGCCGCTATTGCCACCGCCATCGCCACCACCATCGCCGCCGCCATCGCCGCCGCCATCGCCACCGCCATCGCCGCCTTCACCGCCATCGCCGCCTTCACCGCCATCGCCGCCATCGCCGCCTTCACCGCCATCGCCGCCATCGCCGCCATCGCCGCCTTCGACAGAACCTTCAGATTCACCGTCTTGCATGCCATTCATTTCGCCTTCACGACCATCATTTTTGCCGTGTTCTAAATCACCAAGTTCGGAACCGCCGCCATCACCGTTTTCTCCATCACTTTCCCCGCCAAGGGCATTGTATTCTTTGGCATCTGAGTTTTCTTCACCAAAGTCGGTGAAATCACCTTTATGGGCTTCTTCATCTTTGCCGTGCCAATCGGACAAACCTTCAATATTGCGGTCAACACCTTCGTCGCCGCTCATATCAATGCCTTTGTGGGCTTTGCCAATGTTGCCCTTATTATCTGAACGGGCGGTATTGCCAAGGTCGATGTCGGTTTTGCTGTTGTTATTTCGCGAACGCATGTATGCACGCCCCTTGGCCACACCAACGGATGTCGAGCCATCTTTGTCAACGCTAATTAACAGTTCCGTTCCTCGAATACCAATGGTCGCCGTCGGGGTGATCAACAAGACTTTCTTTTTTTCAACTTTTCCGGATACGAAATAAAAGGCCCCTTGACCCAGGTGAAAGACAACGCTGTCACCTTTGTGGTCCTTGGGGTCATAAACCATTTCATCAATGGTAATTTTAGCATCAGCCCCCAGTTTCATGATCGAATGATCAATAAATGTGATTAAGGCTTCGGATTTATACCCCGTAGCAACCACATCATTCATGAGGACGGTCTCGCCTTTGCGCCATGATTTTTTATTGTTTTTAGCTGCTTTTCCCCAAACTTTTCCTTTAGCAATTTCAATGTGACCAACCGGAGTGGCGGGTGCAATTGTGCTTGAAGGCTTGGACACGACACCAACGGCATATACGCTGGACCAAGAAAAAGCGCCAAAAAGCAACGCAGAAAAGATATATTTAGAAAGGTGGGGAAGAAAATTGATAAAACGCTTCAGCATTTGTAAGAACCTATTTCTGTTGGGTCAGTATACGGACAACGTTGGTTTGGTGTAATTGATCCCAAATTAAATTCAAAGTTCATTTAGCATCAATGAAAAGTTTTAAACCGCCTAGATCAATTATGGTGGCGGCGGCAACTTGACATCCATGTTTGAGCTATCTTTGTTCAATTCAGCATGGGACATCAAACGGGCCATTATCGACATGCAATTATCAATCGTCCACCGCACTTGGAGTTCAGTGTCTTGGTGCCCTGCGGCAACGGTTTCAGGCAATATATGTTGTTGCATAAACCCCGCAACCCCAGCTAAGGCCCGTGCGGTTATACGCAAATCTTGGGCTTTCACTGTGAAACCATCATTTTTTTCATCAATTTGATCCGCAACGTTTTCAAGGGTTGCCATCATCTCTTGGATGTCGGGCGACACCTGATCTGTCTTGCGCACAATAAATCGTATTTGGGCCGTAAAAAAAGCATAAGTCATCATCAGCAAAGTGTTAGCATATTCAGACGCGAACACCACCGAAAACAAGGATAATCATGTTAGAAATTTATGTTGATGCCGATGCCTGCCCTGTCAAGGATGAAACGGTGCGAGTCGCTACGCGCCATAATATGAAAGTCTTTATGGTGTGCGATGGTGGCATTCGGCCAAACCCAAGCCCGTTGGTCGAATTGGTGGTGGTGGCGATGGGCGCGGATGCCGCCGATGATTGGATCGCTGAACACATCGGCGCCCAAGACATTGTCATCACAAACGACATCCCTTTGGCCGATCGATGCATCAAGGCCGGGGCCAAAGCGTTGCGGCCAAACGGTCAGGCCATTAGCGAAGACGCCATCGGCATGACCTTGGCAACCCGAGACTTAATGACCGACCTTCGCGAAACAGGAACCATCACGGGCGGGCCAAAACCTTTTTCCAAACAAGACCGCTCGCAATTCTTAAACGTTTTGGAAACCTTGGCTCAAACAGTAAAACGCGAGGCACGTTAAATTGATTTTGTGAAGCAATCTATTGTGCAAACCCAACATAAATCCTTTCAAGAAAAAGGAACAAGCTTTACGCGTGCGATTGAAGTCTTCGAACTTGAACGCTGTTTGGTCATGTTTAACGGACAAAAGACGTTCTTTATGTCACCAGAATTGGCGCTAAAGTCTCACCCGAAACGGCTTCCCATAGAACGTCATGAACTAAAAATACTTTTCATTTATATTACTTTATAACTGGCTTTACTCTTTTTGACAGAATCATATTCGGTGTGTAATGTCGAGCCACGCGCTTTGACATGTGGGTGGGGAAAACTAATCTCAAAAGACGCAAAAATCATCGTCAAGAATCTCTATAAAATATTTGGTGATAAACCTGAAAAAGCTTTGCAAATGTCCCATGAAGGCATGAGTAAGGATGATATTTTTGAACGCATCGGTCACACAGTTGGTGTTTGTGATGCTTCATTCGAAATATTTGAGGGTGAAATATTTGTCGTGATGGGGCTTTCCGGATCTGGAAAATCCACCATCGTCCGCCTGCTTAATCGCTTGATCGAACCGTCCTCTGGTAGCGTTTTTTTTGACGGCGTTGACATCGCCGCTATGTCGCAAGCTGAACTGCGCGATTTGCGTCGCAAAGATATGAGCATGGTATTTCAGTCTTTTGCCTTGATGCCGCACTTAAACGTTATCGACAATGCATCTTTTGGGCTAGAATTAGCAGGTGTCGACTTGGCAACACGCCACATCCGAGCACAAAAAGCATTAGATCAAGTCGGTTTATCAGCCTATACGGAAAGCTATCCGGACGAATTGTCGGGCGGTATGCAGCAACGTGTTGGCTTGGCCCGTGCCTTGGCAAACGACCCATCCGTCATGTTAATGGATGAAGCCTTTTCTGCTTTGGACCCGCTGATCCGCACAGAAATGCAAGACGAATTACTGCATTTACAAACAGAACACAAACGCACCATAATTTTCATTTCCCACGACCTTGACGAAGCCATGCGCATCGGTGACCGTATTGCTATCATGCAAGATGGTGTCGTCGTACAAGTGGGCACACCAGAAGAAATTCTTAACAATCCAGCCAATGATTATGTGTCATCTTTTTTCAGGGGAGTGGACGTAGCAGCCGTATTCACCGCCGGTGACATCGCACACAAATCGCAAGTCACGGTGATCGAACGAGATGGAATAGGCATCAGCACGGCATTGACCCGCTTAAAAAACGAAGATCGAGACTTTGGATATATCGTCTCTGCAGATCAAGATTTCCATGGCATTGTTTCGGTTGAAACCCTGCAAAAAGCACGGGATGCGAACAAACCAATCGGCTCGGCGATGATTAACGGCGTTGAACAAATATCTACCGATGCTCAATTGACCGATGTTATCGGTCCCGTGGGCAGTGCCCCGTGTGCCGTCCCCGTTGTGGATAAATCCGGCAAATACAAAGGCGTCATTACCAAAGCCCGCCTTTTGCAAACGTTGGCAGCGGAAGAGGATAAAAAAACATGGCTGATCCAAGCGTCGACCCTTGGGGGGCCAGCTCTGCCCCGGCTAGCCAACCGCAAGGGCAAGGCTGGTTGCAAGGAGGTCCTGCTGACAAGGCTGACTTCGATATTTTAGATCCGTTTGTAGATGCTATGATTCCGCTCGATGTGTGGGTGGAAAAAGGCCTCGACTGGATGGTCAACAACTTCCGTCCTGTCTTTCAAGCCATTCGCTGGCCTATTGATCATACTTTGACGTCCATCGAATCAGGTTTGACGGCAATGCCTGACCTATTGTTGATTTCAATAATGACACTGATTGCTTGGCAAGTTTCAGGCAAACGTCTTGCTGTTGGCACATTTCTTTCCCTCACGTGCATTGGCCTGATCGGCGCTTGGAACGAAGCCATGGTGACCCTTGCCCTTGTCCTTACATCTGTATTTTTCTGCGCAATTATCGGTCTTCCTGCTGGCATTTGGCTCGCCAGCAGTGACCGCGCAGCCACGACTATGCGTCCAGTGCTAGATGCCATGCAAACAACACCGGCTTTTGTTTATCTGGTCCCTATTGTCATGCTGTTTGGCATTGGCAATGTGCCTGGGTGGTGGTTACCATCATCTTCGCTTTGCCTCCGCTGATCCGCTTGACCAATTTAGGCATCCGCCAAGTACCTACCGATTTGATCGAGGCATCGCACTCTTTTGGTTGCTCGAAAAGCCAACTTTTATTCAAAGTTCAACTGCCTCTAGCCATGCCGACCATCATGGCGGGCGTCAACCAGACGTTAATGTTGGCGCTGTCCATGGTTGTTATTGCTTCAATGATCGCAGTTGGCGGCTTGGGTCAGATGGTGTTGCGCGGCATTGGGCGTCTTGACATGGGCCTTGCTACTGTTGGCGGACTGGGTATCGTTTTGCTGGCCATTGTTCTGGATCGCATGACGCAATCACTGGGCGAAGAAAACCGTGAAAAAGGAAACCGCCATTGGTATCAAACCGGCCCTGCTGGTCTCGTATTAAAAATTATTGAACGAGCTAAATAACTACATTTTTTAAAATGAATAGATAGGGAGAAAAATAATGCACGCAAAGAATTGGCTTCGCGGCGCGACTGTGTCGGTCGCCGTTGTCGTGGCAAATATGTTTGGTGTTCAGCCTGTTTTGGCGAACACTGATATGCCTGGAAAAGGGGTCGTTGTCCAACCCGGACAAGACAACGTAGATGGCGAAAATTTTCAAACCATCATCGTCATGAAAGCGCTCGAAGCGTTGGGTTATGATGTAAAACCAGTACAAAACGCCAAATATCCAGCTCTGCATATCGCTATTTCTAATGGAGACGTCACGTTTATGGCAGACCATTGGAACCCTTTGCATCAAGCCTTTTTCGACAAAGCTGGTGGCGAAGCCAAGCTTTCTCGCAGAGGCAAGTACCTTCCTGGTTGTGCTCAAGGTTATTTGATCGACAAGAAAACTGCTGACAAATACAACATTACCAACATGGGCCAATTGGCTGACCCCAAGATTGCAAAATTGTTTGATGCCAATGACGATGGTAAAGCCGACTTGGCGGGCTGTGTTCCTGGTTGGGGTTGCGAACGGGTGATTGAACATCAAATGGATGCCTTCAACTTGAGAAAAACAGTAACCCATAATCAAGGTGAATATTCTGCCATCATAGCCGATACCATTACCCGCTACAAAGAAGGTAAATCGATCCTGTACTACACATGGTCTCCGTATTGGGTTTCTGGCGTCTTGGTCCCTGGTCGGGACGTAACGTGGCTTGAAGTGCCTCATTCTGCACAGCCAAGTGGCGCTGATACAACGTTACCCAATGGCAAAAATTATGGTTTCAAAATCAATACCCAAACGATTGTTGCTAACAAAGGCTTCATTTCCAAGAACCCAGCTGCGGCTAAGTTGTTTGATATCATGCAGATCTCGGTCAATGATGTCTCCGCTCAAAATTTGAAAATGAAGGAAAAAGGTGAAGGTGGTTGGAAAAACGCCATGCGCCATGCTGATGCATGGATAAAAGCCCACCAGTCCACATTTGACGGTTGGCTTGCCGCAGCGAGAGCGGCTGCGAAGTAAGTTTTTTTACTTTTTTGAAATACCCCGGGGCATTCTCGGGGTATTTTTGTCCGCACACAGAGCCATTCAGCACGTGTTCAGAGTTACTCGCGTACTGTATTGTCAATATTAAGAGGGACACCTTTCAAACACATTCTTTCGAACCGTTATTAGAGGAAACGATTACAATGAACACACTTTCTCGTTCTATGGCCGTCGCTGGGGCATTTTTCATATCAACGATAGGCTTTGACGCCTCTGCGGCCACCAAAACCTTGAAGTATGATATTCTAAGAGACGGTTCATCCATCGGCACACATGCCGTATCCATTGATACAAACGGTCCCGAAACCAAAGTTGATGTCACCACCGACATCAAGGTGAAAGTTTTATTCGTAACCGCTTATAAATTCACTCACGAATCCAAAGAAAAATGGGTCAACGGAAAACTGGTATCCCTAGCGTCGAAGACCGATGATGATGGCGTTCCCAAAACCTTAAATGCCACAGCAGAAAATGGTAAAATAACCCTAGACAGCACCATGAATGGCCAAAACCGCCGGCAATTTGCGGCTAAGTCTGCCATTCCGGCAAGCCTTTGGAACCCAGAAATCGTCACCCAAGAAATGATCGTCAACACCTTGGATGGGCAATTGATGAAAGTGAACATCAAAGACATTGGCACCGAAGACGTTCAAGCTCATGGTAGCACCGTTGCGGCCCACCACTACAAAATTTCTGGGGAATTAACGCGAGATCTTTGGTATAATTCACAAGGTGATTTGGTCCGTGTAAGTTTCCCCGACAAAACAAAATCAGAAATCGTGTATGCCTTGAATTAAAAACACACAGTTAAGCGTTGTACATAAAAAGAACATCAAAAAAAGAACATTAAATAACTTAATAATGAGGTTAAAATAAAAGACATGAAAAATGATCTGAACCCAATTCTGATTGATAAGAACCATCCCCTTCGCAACGAAGCCGAAGCTTTGATCGCTTATGTTTATGCGCGTGAATACGGAGCCAAAATCGAAGCTTTTGCCGATTTATTGATCGCACTGCCCAACGAAGACGGCGTCTTAAGAGCAGCTGCAGGCCTGCGTATCGGCGGAAACTTCTTTTCCGAAGTTTATCTAGATAGAACCATCGAAAGCGTTCTTTCCGATCATTGGCACCCCCCGGCAACACGTTCGGAAATTGCCGAAGTTACGACATTGGCGGCCATTCACCCTAATGCGTCCTATGCCCTGTTTTCAGGAATCGTTGGATATCTTCAATCCCTTGATATCCGCTTTGCCTTTTTCACCGTCACAGAACGTTTACACATGATCCTTAAGCGTGCAGGCATTCCCGCCGAAGAATTGGCCGTAGCCAAGGCTGATCGCGTTAATAATGCTGAAAATTGGGGCCGCTATTACGTCACGAACCCCAAAGTTGTTGCCATACATGATGCTTTTGTTTCCCTGCCTGGCCGGGCTGTACAAAGCAACATCGTTAAAGCTGACGTGAATTCAGGCGACAAACGCAATAAGGACGTTAACGTTGCGTGAGATTCTTCACGCACTGAACCAAATTGCTTGTTTGAGACCTGCGGCAACTGCGATTAGCGATGACCTGCAATCTCTCAGCTATGGTGAACTGGCAAACCGCGCCGCGTCCTTATCTTTTGCCCTAAAAGAGGCGCCCCAAACCATTGCTATTTTTGCGCCAAATTCTGTGCAATGGATTATCGCTGATTTGGCCTTGGCATTGGCAGGTAAGACCATGGTGCCATTGCCCACCTTCTTTTCAACGGACCAATTAACGCACATTGTTCAAGATTCAGGCGCCAAACTTATTCTCACCACCCAAGACTTGATGCCCAAGGCTAAAACCTTGAACAAGCCCATCCGATTGTTAAGTGACTCTGTTGAAAGCCAAGCCTTCCCCCAAGACTTAAGCCTTTCAGAGCAGTCCCAACGCATTATTTATACATCGGGAACAACGGGTGCACCTAAAGGTGTTCGCATCGGTTCCAGCCAAATTTCAGCCAGCGCCAAAGGATTAGTCAAAGCCAGCCAAGCCGACGAAAAGGATCGCTATCTTTCCATACTTCCCTTTTCTTTATTATTAGAACAAATTGCCGCAATTTGCGTGCCTTTGTTGGCGGGGGCCCCCATCGTCATTGCCCCCAATGCCGCCAATGCTGCCACACATGGCGATTTAAAACCGTTGATCCAAGCCTTTGAAAAACATCAACCCACGGTATCGGTAATGGTTCCGCAATTGTTGGGCGCTTGGGTACAGGGACTATTGGCGATGCGGATGAATGCCCCCCAAAGCCTTCGTTTTATTGCCGTTGGGGGGGCGCCTGTTTCCCCCGCCTTAAGCGAAACCGCGTGGCAATTGGGCATCCCCGTTCACGAAGGCTATGGATTATCAGAATGTTGTTCCGTCGTCAGCGTTAATCGCCCTAGCGCTCGTCAACCCGGCACAGTGGGTAAACCCATTGAAGGCACAGAAATCAGCATCGTCGACGATGAAATCGTTATTACCGGACCAACGGTGATGCAAGGTTATCTGGGGCGTGAAGACGGGAAAAGCCAGACATGGCCCACCGGCGACCTTGGCAAAATCAACGAAAACGGCAATTTAATCATCTTTGGTCGCAAAGACAATTTGATCGTGACCCAAAACGGTCGCAACATCAGCCCCGAATGGATTGAAACCATGGCGCAAGATGTCTCTGGTGTGCAGACGGTCAAACTACACTTGACCGATCAACAAAAATTAACGCTCAGCGTGACCGCCACGTCCGACGTTGATGTGTATAGCCTTGAGCAAAGTATCAGAGGATGCTTGAATAGCGCCCCTGAATACGCTCAACCCGAAATTATAAGCATTGCAAAAGCAACGAACTAAGGACTTACCATGACTTTTTTTCAGCGCCTTATTGACGAAACCAACACCGAGCGCAAGGATTTCCAATCGATCAACCTTATCCAGCATACGATCCAACAAGGTGTGACTAAGGAACTGTATGGTGCATATCTTGAACAAGCCTATCACCATGTTCGCTTCACGGTTCCTTTGTTGGAATTGGCTCGCGACAGTTGCGGCAAAAATGATGAAGCCTTCTTCAATGCACTGAATGAATACGTTGAAGAAGAAAGTGGCCATGACGAATGGATTTTAGAAGACATCAAAGCCTTAGGCTCTGACAGTGAAGCCGTGCGTCGTGGACAAGGTGGGTTTGCTTGTCGTGTTATGATAGCCTATGCCCATTATGCCATTGAACACATTAATCCATATGCGCTTTTGGGAATGGTTCATGTATTAGAAGGTATGTCCGTTGAACTGGCCGACAAAGCCGCTGGTTCCATTGCTACAAGCTTTGGCGACAATCCACCTAATGCCTTTTCGTATTTAACAAGCCATGGCGCATTGGACATAGAACACGTTCAATTTTTTGAAGATTTAGTCAATGGCATCCAAAATCAGGAAATAGAAAATATTATTATAGGCGCGGCTAAAGACTTTTATGTATTATTTGGCAACATGTTTCGCGAACTTGGTGATAAATTACCCAAAGCGGCATAGACCAAAAACTTTAATTCACGAATATGGTAAGGCTTTAATATGAACATCAATGGCAAAATCATCGTTGTTACTGGGGCAGGATCCGGCATTGGGCAATCCCTTTCCCGCGTGTTATCGGAACGTGGCGCCAAGCTTGTTTTAGCCGATTTAAACGAAGATGGCTTAAAAGAAACCCAAGCGTCCATAGCTTTTCCAGACGCTTCAACAATTGTGGTCGGTGATATTACCGTGCCCGACACCCGAACAGCCATCAGAGATGCCGCCGTCGAAAGCTTTGGCGGCATAGATGCCTTGGTGAACAACGCGGGTGTTGTTTCTGTTGGTCCCTTAAACGAAGCCACCGACAGCAGTTTGCAATTGATGGTAAATGTGAATTTATTGGCACCTATGTTATTGACCCGTGATCTTTTACCTGTGCTTGAAAAATCATCCAGCCCCACATTAATCAACATGGGATCAATGTTTGGAGATATTGCGTTTCCCTTGTTTGCTGGGTATTCGGCCACAAAGTTTGGGGTTCGTGGGTTATCAGACGCTTTGCGCAGGGAACTCGCCCCCAAAGGCATTACGGTCACATATATTGCCCCAAGAGCTGCTAAAACCGGGGCAACCCAAGCTTTTGAACATTTGGTTGAACCCATGCAAATGAAATTGGATGAACCCGAAGTTGTTGCTAATTCCATTGCCAAAGCCATCGCATCCGGTGCACGTTCCAGTTACCCCAAGGGACCAGAACGGTTATTTGTCTTTATGCAAAGGATGTTTCCAAGCATCGTCGATAATTCGATTATTACCCAATTGAAAAAGCTAAAAAGTTAAGATCGAGCCACATGCTAAACGCCATAAAGAAAGATCTTTATGAAAGTTGGATTAATGGTCCGTCCCTTTTTTATGGGTTTTATGAACGCCTTTAGACTTTGAAGAATGTTCTGAAGAACCCTGTTCTTTGTCTACGGGTTCTTTTGGCGCGTAGATATGTATAAATTCGCAACCCAAATCTTCAACCGTATCACAAGCCCTAGCTGCCGCAATAGCAAGAACCACAGCAAGCACCCAAATTAAAGGGTGCAGGCCTAAGATTTTCAAGCCAGGAGCAAGAGAATTAATGTCTTCCTCGCTGGCACTGGGGTACTTGTCACGTTTTTTCATTTGGCGGAGAACTTAGCCTTCATACGGACTAGTCTCAAGCCGGAAATAAGACTAATTGATTATTTTTTGACAACTTAATATCAAAAATATCCCTTTATTGGTTTTTTTCTGCCTGTATTTGAGCCAAAACCACTTCATTTCTGTCCCTTGCATAATTAAGTAAGACCACCATCCCTGCATGAGCTCGCGCAGAGTCTCGGTCCCGAATGGCTTCGAATACATTTCGATGAAGCTCAACAACAGCACTGTCAATTTCAACATCTGCCATGCGGAATGTAAAAGTAACCGCCGTTTCAATAAGGGCGCTTAGCGAAGCAAGAAAATCATTTTTACAAGACACAAAGACCAGCAAATGAAAATGCAAGTCAGGTTCTGTAAAGGCATCGGTATCTTGTCCGGCTGCTTCCATATCTTCAATCGCAACCTTCATATCGGCAATGTCATCGTCCGTTGCCCGGCTGGCGGCAAGAGATGCCGCGACGGGTTCAACAGCCATGCGGAAATCATAAAGGTCTTGGATGAAATTTTCATCCTTACCCGTTTCCAAACGCCAAGCCAGAACGTCGGGATCAAGCATATTCCATTCGTCACGAGGACGAACCCGTGTGCCTGTACGTGTACGACTAGCCAGCAAGCCTTTGGCTGTAAGCACTTTAATGCCTTCACGCAAAGCCGTGCGGCTAACATCAAATTCTGCACCTAGTTCCGTTTCAACGGGCAATACCTCACCCTCAGCTATAGCCCCGGAAACGATTCTTTTCCCAAGTTCATGAACGACTTGTCCGTGCAGGCTGGTTGATGAATAAGTTCGCAAACCAAGCCCGCCTTCGTGCAATGGCGCAGATATCTCGCCGGTACTATTCTTTAACTTAGCCAATCGTTGTCCCCATTTTTTAAACTACAGTGTTTGTCTCGAAATATGTCGAAGACAAGACTACACTATTACAACCATCCACTTCGCGCTACACGTCTTTAACTAGTAAAATACCCTGCTCACTTGTGTCTAAGATGTGCTCGCCGATCATCGCTAACCTATTGAAAGATAATGGTAAATATATTACATTAATCATACAAATAAGATTGCACGGTTTATTTAGTAAATGCGTTTTTAAGAACACCCAATTTTGCGCATGTCCAACATTTCATATGATCAGGGCTTGCTTTCAAGGGCACTTTGCTTGATACAAGTCTTAATGGTCATTACTAGAAGTTTGTGGATTTAAGACATGTCAAATAGCCCGAAAAATAAGCCTAAAAAATCTGCCATCCGTTTTTTGCGCGAAAATGATTTTCCCAAATGGTTTCAAGAAGTCATCAACGAAGCCGATATGGCTGAAAACTCTGGTGTTCGTGGGTGCATGGTCATTAAACCATGGGGTTTTGGTATTTGGGAAAATTTAAAATCCCGTCTTGATCAACGCATCAAAGATACAGGTCATGAAAATTGTTATTTCCCTTTGTTTATTCCCGTGGAATTAATCGAAAAAGAAGCCGCCCACGTTGATGGTTTTGCCAAGGAAATGGCGGTAGTTACCCACCACAGGTTGGTCTCTAAGGATGGAAAGCTTGAACCGGCAGGTGAATTGGAAAGCCCGTTGGTTATACGGCCAACGTCAGAAACCATGATTGGGGAAAGCCTTGCCAAATGGATTCAAAGCTATCGTGATTTGCCCGTAATGATCAACCAATGGGCCAATGTGGTGCGTTGGGAAATGCGCCCAAGGATGTTCCTACGCACATCTGAATTTTTATGGCAAGAAGGTCATACGGCTCACGGTTGCGAAGACGAAGCCCGAACAGAAACGGCGACCATGTTAGAAGAGTACCGCAGGCTTGCCGAAGAGTGGCTGGCCATACCCGTGATACCTGGTGAAAAATCAGCTCTAGAACGGTTCCCCGGCGCCGTAGAAACCCACACAATCGAAGCCATGATGCAAGATGGCAAGGCATTGCAAGCGGGAACCTCGCATTATTTAGGGCAGAATTTTTCCCGTGCGGCTGATATTAAATATCAAAACAAAGAAGGTGGGGAAAGCTTTGTGGAAACCACATCGTGGGGAGTTTCGACCCGCTTGATTGGGGCTATGATTATGACCCATGGTGATGATGATGGATTGCGGGTCCCCCCCCCTGTGGCGCCTCGACAAGTGGTTATTTTACCCATCGCCCGTGATGAAGCCGCCGCCGCCCGCGTAATTCCTTGTGCTGATGAATTGGCGGCAAAGTTGTGCAACACAGTTGCCTTTGGCAATACCGTTCGTGCCTTTGTTGACAAACGTGATTTGAATGCTGGGGAAAAGCGTTGGAGCTGGATCAAAAAAGGAGCCCCCATCATTGTTGAACTTGGCCCCCGCGACTTAGACCAAAGCACCGTGATGGTCACAAAGCGCACCGACATCTATGGTAAATGTTCTCAAAACTTGGATGAATTCACGTCATCCCTTGGCGCACAACTTCAAGCTATCCAAGACACTTTATTTGAAGAAGCTAAAGCGTATCAAACCTCCCGAATTCGCACCGATATCACTGATTTTGAAAGCTTTAAAAAGTTTTTCAACAAAGAAAAATATGGAACGGCTGGATTTGTACGTGCCTATTGGGACGAAAGCGCAGCAAGTGAAGAAAGCATAAAACCGCTTGGCGTATCTATTCGCTGCTTGCCTTACGATCAACCCGATACACCCGGTGTTTGTGTGTTGACGGGAAATCCAGCGACCAAACAAGCGATTTTTGCCAAGGCGTATTAGAAGCAAGGCTCATCGCCTTGTCCTGTGCAAATTTTAAAATGAGTGCCTATAAAAAGCAAAACCATCTGGTCACTCAGGGGTATTCCAAGAGGTATTCAGCCCAACTTACGAATTATGCTTCTTATCCTGACCCCGGCAGCAAAGAATGCCTTTTGTACGACGATTGCAAATGGGCCGGGAAATTTTCGTTAAAGTATTTGACGTTTGCACCGACCAAGATTGCAAAGGTTGCTGTACCAAAAATCTAAAAGGGGGCAATCCTCTCATCGACATGGAAAACACACCATGGATCGTTTCAAAAGCGCAATGGCGTTGTTCAATTTCAAGTTTGCCCGTGATATGTCCCCAAAAAGAACACGCGTTCACCATCCGTTATTTATTGATCAACCAAAAGCGAATTATATCCACCTTTAATAGCTTGAAACAAAGCCTTTTCTCCAGCATCAACAAACGCAGGTTCAGAGGATATTTTTTCGCTATGGGCAACAATGCCAATGGTGACGGAAACGGAAACCGTCTTTTCATCACCGATGTCAAAATTGTGGGCAGCGATTTCGGCCTGAAAGCTGCGGGCAAATTTACCTGCGATTTTGGCGCTTAATTCCGGAAATACAATCGCAATTTCCTTGCTTCGATAACGACAAATGGTGTCCATTGGCCGTACCGCACGGGTGATGATCTTGGCCAACTTTCTAAGAACCATGTCGCCCGGTTCGTATCCGTGTTCAACATTTATGTCGCTTAAATTATCAATGTCTAACATCAACAATGATACCGGATGGCCTTGTCTTATAGAACGTTCAATTTCTTTTTTAAGGGTTTGGTGGAAAATTCGGCGGTTCCATAACCCCGTCAACGCATCATGGGTCGCTAAGTCTTCTAAAGCTTTTTCATCTGTTTGAATTTTGCGAATGATGGCATTGATTTGAAAGGCAAAAAATACACTGATCACAATGCCGCCAAAAACCCCGGCAATGGCGGTGTTGGTTGTGGAATTCGAATAATAAACACCCGCAAATGCTGCCCCAGTCCACATCAACAATGCAAAACCAAAAACAAACTTCATGACCATATAATTGATGGGCATTCCTTCACGTTGTTTGCGGATATATTGTGCTTTGGCAATGACGATTCCGCCAATTGTGGCGATTAACGCATACCCTATAAAATACAAACTATGCACGTCCATAAAGAGTGTTCCTTCAAGCAATCAGATCGCTATATATATAGGAGTATTCTGCAAATTTAAATGGGCTTTTTCTTCAAACGGCAAACAAAAAAGCCTTCTAGAAATGGCGAAGGGCTGATGCGAACAGCGTGTCTTAGTTCGTCTGAAAAAGTTTTTTCCTGCCATGATTTTAATCCAGGCAGGCGTCCGGGAACATCAAGGTCAATGGGTTCAATTTGGGCATCGTCGTTGTGTTTTAGATGTCGCGATACAGGTCCTTCGTTTTCTTCGGGGCCAAAAGTGCAGGTGGAATAGATCAAAACACCACCTGGCTTTAAGACTTTCCAAGCCGCCGCCAACATCTTTTGTTGCAGATAGCTCATTTTGATCACCCGTTGCTCGCTCCAAAACCGCAAAGCCCCCCCGTGACTTAAATCTAACATACCCTCGCCGCTGCATTGTGCATCCAACAAGATCCGATCAAACAAGCCTTCGACATGGCGATCAATGAATTGGCCTTCGAAATTTGTTATGGTGGTGTGCGGAATGTGAAAAGTTGATAAAACTTCTTGTAACTTAGCCAAACGCGGTTTCATGGCATCATTTGCCATTATATCTGCTTGGCCTTTGGCTAAGGCTTGAATATGGGCAGTTTTACCCCCCGGAGCCGCACAAACATCCAAAATTCGATCCCCGACTTGGGGATTCATGGCAAGGCCGGGAATCAAGCTTGATGCATTTTGGATATAGACGTGACCACCTTGGAACAGTTCACTTTCCGCCAAAGCCCGTTTGTCGCTTAACAAGTGATAAGCACCGGGGCACCAAGGTATAGGTTCCATTTCGACGCCAAAGGCTGCTAAACGGTCCATAATTTCAGCCTGATCAAGCGGAGATAACACATTGATGCGAATTGAACTTTTCAATTTTAGTGATGTCAGCCGTTCTGCCATATCTAGGTTGACGCCAAAAATTTTTCGCACGCGGTCAAGGTAGATTTTTTGAACGGCCCCGCGTCCACCGCTACCTTGTTTTTTTCCTGATCGTTTCATTCGTCTTCAGGCTCAACGCATTTTGATTTTCGCACCACACCTTCGATAACCAATGTCACCTCGCCCTTTGGCTTTTCTTCAAAGAATTCACCGGCCAAGGTTTTTAAGGTGCCGCGATGAAACCGTTCAAACTTTTTGGTCAGTTCCAAGGCAACGACGGCTCGGCGGTCACCCAATACAGCAAAAGCATCGGCCAGCAGTGAGCCTATACGGTGGGGGCTTTCATACAAAATCAATGTGTGTCCTGTTTCCCGCTCGCCTTCGAACATCTTTTGCCGTTTGCCTGATTTTCGCGATGGGAAACCTAGGAATGTAAAGCTCGACATGGACAAACCAGAAGCCACCAGCGCCATGGTCGCAGCATTTGCCCCCGGAACAACTTCAATTTTGTGACCGGCCTTGATCAAGGTGCTAATCAAACGGTATCCAGGATCGGACACACCCGGCATTCCAGCATCCGAGACCAAGCCAACCGCACGGCCCTCTTCGATCAAGCTTAACACACGGTGCAACGCCCGTTCTTCATTGTGTTCGTGACAAGAAAACGTGGGGTGCGGTTTTTCAATACTTAAATGACTTAACAGCTTGGCGGTAACACGCGTGTCTTCGGTCGCCAAGGCATCAACAGATTTCAACATTTCCACCGCACGGTGGGTGATGTCGCCCAAATTCCCAATGGGAGTGGCGATCACGTACAAGCCCGGTTCTAAAATATCTTTTGGAGGAGCCAAGGGTGTGGGGACCGTTTTGTCATAAGAGCGGGAAGACCCGCGTCTAGCGCTATCACGTTTAACCGTGCCACGTCTGGGGCGTCTTTGCGCCATAAGTCATACTCCCATTCCTGTAGAAATACATTGATAGCATCCCCTTGTTGTCACAGCCAGCTTATCCGCACCAGTGTATTTTTGATATTTAACACTTAGTAATTGCACAAAACCCCAATAACACTGCATAATTGTTCATTATTTAAACACCGCCTTAAACGGGAACACGCAATGCGCCGGTATTTACCAAAAACAAAAATCATGATCTTAGCTGTCAGCCTAAGTTTATGGTCGTTTTCTGGACATTCTGCTCGCCATATCCCCTTACCTTCACACAACAATTTCCAAAAATGTTTGGATATATTTCCCAATAGAATCGTTCCCACCTCCATTTCCAAAACGATCATTGATATGTGTAAATTTGCAAGTCACAAGGCTATTTTTGCCGTTCGGTTTGACACCACGCGCAAAACGCCCAATTGGGCCGTGCATAAGCTAATCGCCCAAGACATTCAAAATTTTGCAAAACGCAAGCGGCCGCGTTTTTTTCAAGACAAAAGCCTAGAGGCCAAACACCAAGCCCTAGATGCCAGTTATACCCATTCTGGTTTTTCAAGGGGACACATTGTCCCTGCGTATGACATGAGCTGGAATAGGGACGCATATAAGGCCACCTTTAATTTGACCAACGTAGTACCCCAGAAACAAGCCTTTAATGCCGGGCCTTGGTTGGGCATGGAAAATGCCTTTCGTGACCTTGTTCGCCGCAAAAATACCACGATTTGGGATATTTCAGGTGTCTATGGGGAAATCAAAGACAAACCTGTCATTGGTGCCAGCCCCCACGCCCCAACGGCTCCCAAATGCTTTTATAAAATTTTCATTGCCAAAGAACGGGGCGTTCCCAGGTTTAAGGTCTTGGCGGCTTTGTTCACATGGAACGATTTTGGCAAACGCAAAACTTGGCATAATTCCTTAACAACACTGGATCAAATTCAAAACCGAACGGGTATCAATTTTTTGCAAAATATCCCCGTGGAAAATTCATTTGACGCACAATACTGGGGCGTATCTGCCCCACAAAAACCCGCTGATTGTCGTTCGGGGATGCTTTAAGAGGTTGCACCAAAAGAGCCATACGTTTAGACAATAGCTAAGCGTATATGAGGAGCAACAAAAATGAGCCACAATCGAAAGATTTCCGTCATTGGCTTGGGCTATGTCGGTCTGCCCGTTGCGGTTTCATTTGGACGTCTGGGGCCGGTGGTTGCTTTTGATGTTTCTCAACCCCGCATTGACGGGCTTAAAAATGGGCACGACATCACAGGTGAAGTCAGTGACCAAGACCTTAGGGCCTCTGATCTTTTGTTAACCCTTGATGCCCAAAACATTGCCAAGGCGGACTTTCACATCGTCACCGTTCCAACACCCGTGGACTCTGCCCATAACCCCGATCTTTCACCGCTAATTTCAGCCTCAAAATTAATCGGCCAACATTTAAAATCAGGTGACATTGTTGTATACGAATCAACCGTTTATCCCGGTGCAACAGAAGACATCTGTGTCCCCGTTTTGGAATCTGCATCAGGTTTAACGTGCGGCAAAGATTTCAAAGTCGGTTATTCCCCCGAACGCATCAATCCCGGCGACAAAGAACATCGCTTTGAAACCATTACCAAAGTCGTTTCCGGACAAGACCAATCCACACTAGACATTGTTGCTGCTGTTTATGGGGCTGTGATTAGCGCTGGCATCCACAAAGCCCCCACCATTAAAACGGCTGAAGCCGCCAAAGTCATTGAAAATACCCAGCGAGATTTAAACATTGCCTTGATGAATGAATTGGCCCAAATCTTCAATACGCTAGGCATTGACACGACGGACGTTTTGACAGCCGCCGGAACCAAATGGAATTTCTTGAAATTCTCACCAGGTCTGGTTGGTGGGCATTGCATTGGAGTTGACCCGTACTATTTGACATACCGTGCTGAACAAGCCGGACACAAACCAAAGGTAATTTTGGCGGGACGTAGCATTAACGATGAAACAGGCGCTTTCATAGCCCGTGAAACCGTCAAATTAATGCTCAAAAATGCTAAAAGCAATGCCACATCGTCGCAAAACATCACCGTTTTAGGCTTAACGTTTAAGGAAGATGTTCCCGATTTGCGCAACACCAAAGTCGTTGATGTCATTGACGAACTTGCCACCTTTGGTATGGGCGTTCAAATCCATGACCCCTTGGCAAACGCAGCCGAATCCATGCGTGAATACGAACTTCAACTTATTGAAAAACAATATTTAAAGCCAGCTCAGGCCGTTATTGTTGCTGTCCCTCACGGCGAATACAAGCAAGGTGGTTGGGCCTATGTAACCAGCCTTTTGGAGAACGGTGAAGGTGTTGTTATTGATGTCCGTGGCGTTCTTGATCGCGATTTAACACCCAAAGGTGTTGTTTTGTGGCGGCTGTAAAATCAGCAAAAACTATTTAAATTCCTGAAAACTTGTGTACACTTTCACGGTTGCTAGCTTCGATGCTAGGCCAATCCTTTGTGCATAACCATCGTTTTTAAACGGTCGCATTAAGTAACGCCCTTGAAGAAGACGCAGCACGCACCTGCTCTGCTAAGGGCTTTTATATTTAAGGTTACCGAAGGAGTTTATCAATGGCTACGGGTACTGTTAAATGGTTTAACACAACAAAAGGGTATGGCTTCATCACCCCAGAAGATGGCGGTTCGGATGTCTTTGTTCACATTTCAGCTGTGCAACAATCTGGGCTTCAAGGGCTGAACGAAGGCCAAAAAGTTCAATTTGAATTACAAGAACAACGCAACGGCAAAATGGCTGCTGAAGAATTGGTTGCTGTTGACTAGCTTTTCAAGGCGTTGTTACAGGACGCCCCGCTTGGTGGTGGGGGGGGATTTATTAGCCCAACTGATCTGTTGCAACGTGGTATTGGGGGTCTTCAACCACGTTGACTTCTACTAAATCTTTGGCCCGGTGCAATAATTTACGGCATTCTGGGCTAAGGTGAATCAGGTGCAAGGTTTTGCCCCGTCGGGTGTAACGTTCGGCCAAAGTATCAACGGCTTCAAGCCCTGAATGGTCGGCAACACGCGACAGCTTGAAATCAACAACCACATCATCTGGATCGTTTTCAGGGTCAAATAAATCGCGAAATTGCTGTACGGAACCAAAGAAAAGCGGGCCTTGGATTTCATAGACTTTACCACCAGAATCATTGCTGCCGATGCGCGCTTGAATCCGTGTGGCATTGCCCCATGCATAAACCAATGCAGATACAATAACACCAACCACAACGGCGATAGCCAAATCAGTATAAACCGTAACGCCGGACACCAAAATCAAGACAAAGGCGTCTGATTTAGGGATTTTATTCAAAATACGAAAGCTTGACCATTCAAACGTTCCCAGCACGACCATCATCATCACGCCGACCAAAGCCGCCAAGGGAATCATTTCAATAAGGCTTGATGCAAATAAAATAAACATCATTAAAAACAACGCGGCTGAAATACCTGATAACCGTCCCCGTCCGCCGGAATTTACATTGATCATAGATTGACCAATCATCGCACACCCGCCCATGCCGCCAAAAAATCCGGTAGCAATATTAGCAACACCTTGGCCCACGCATTCACGGTTGCCATGTCCACGCGTGTCGGTAATTTCATCAATTACGGTTAACGTCAGCAGACTTTCAATCATGCCAACGGCTGCTAAAATAAAGGCATATGGCAATATAATGGTTAAGGAATTCAACGTTAGCGGCACGGATGGAATATGAAAGTCAGGCAAGCCACCCGCAATTGAGGCCATATCGCCAACGGTGCGTGTATCCAAGCCAAACCCTAAAACCAAACCCGTGACGGCTAGAATTGCGGCCAAAGGCGCGGGGATAATTTCCGTAACTTTTGGCAAGTAATGAATCACCGCCATAGCAACACCAACCAAGCCCAACATCAAATACAAGTCATTTCCGGTCATCCAATGCTGCACACCAGCCGCATCTTTGATTTTAAACTGCCCCAATTGGGCCAAAAAGATCACGATTGCAAGGCCATTAACAAACCCCAACATCACCTGATGGGGGACCATACGAATGTATTTTCCCAAATGCAAAATTCCAGCTGTAACCTGAATAATGCCCATAATGACAACGGTGGCGAATAAATATTCAACACCGTGACGGGCGACTAAATCGACCATAACAACGGCCAAAGCCCCGGTGGCACCTGAAATCATACCTGGACGACCACCGATCACGGCGGTAATCAGCCCCACCATAGATGCGGCATAAAGCCCAACCAATGGGTTTACACCCGCAACAAAGGCGAAAGCCACGGCTTCAGGGACTAATGCCAAAGCCACTGTCAAACCCGACAAAATATCGGCCTTCATGGAAACCACTTTGCGGATATGAAATTCAAACATAACGCTTTAAAACCTTTGAAATTTGGATGCTTAATTTATGAAAAATAAGGAGGCCCTGACGCATTTGCTCAAACAATAGCATCTAGGCCCCCCTGAGATTTAACGCTCTTGTATCAGGTATGAACTCACAAATCCACCCACCGAAGCTGTGTTTACGTTTGCATCAGCTGCTCGACACCGTTAAAACGTTTCACAATGAAAAAACACCTCGTACACTTGATTTTAATCCCCGCCTTTGCCTTGGCTTTGATGTCATGTGGGGAAAAGACACCTGAAATCCATAAATCCACGCTTTTTGTATTTGGCACCAAAGTCGAAATCACTGTGCGCGGTGAAGATACACAAAAAGCAAAAGCCGCCACAGCTCAGCTTGAAAAAGACTTTCAACGCATGCATAAAGATTGGCACGCTTGGAAACCGGGCGAACTTTCGAATTTAAACGCCGCCATTCGTGCAGGCCACGAGCTAAAAGTCAGCCCTTTTGTGTTGCCGTTACTAATTCAAGCCAAGCGATTGGAACGTTTAAGCGATGGATTATTTAACCCAGCCATTGGGGCCTTGATCGGGGCTTGGGGTTTTCACGCCGACACTCGCCCCTCAGGCGGCCTTCCAGATTTTAACATCATCCGTGCTTTAGCGGCAAAACACGCATCCATGGAAAATATTCACATTCAGGGCCGTGTGGTGTCTAGCGACAACGCAGCAGTACAGTTGGATTTTGGTGGGTTTGCAAAAGGCGCTGCTTTGGATCGAGCCGAACTAACTTTGAAAGCTATGGGCATCAAAAGCGCCTTGATCAACGCCGGGGGCGATATCAATACCCTGAACAAAGCGGACGCAAAATCATGGACGGTCGGCATCCAAAACCCAAAGTCTAAAGGCGTCATCGCCACCTTGGAACTGAACGCTAGCGAAGACGTCTATACGTCCGGAAATTATGAACGATTTCGGGAAATAGATGGTGTCCGCTATGCCCACATCATAGACCCCCGAACAGGTATGCCCGTTGATCACATCGTATCCGCCACGGTGATCGCAAACAATGGCGCCTTGGCAGATGCAGCCGCCACGGCATTAACGGTTGCCGGCCCTAAGGACTGGCATCGTGTGGCCTTGAAAATGGGCATAAAATTTGTGGTTTTGGTCGATGATAAAGGTACGGTTTATTTAAACCCCGCCATGAAACAACGAATTATGTTCAACCCAAACGAACAATTCACAGTTATTGAAAGTGATCCTTTGTAAGGTCAAAATCCATACGGTTTCTTAGCCTTTTGCGGCAAATTTTGATTCGACTTTTTTCCAGCCCTGCCAAACAATTACCAAGGCAACATGGCCAAAAATCAATGCCAATGTCATATAAGCGACAGCGCTATGAATTTCGACATTGTTAGTTGTATACCACCCGGTCAAAACGGACATACTGGTTGCCATTAACAACGTTAACCCCATCAAATGAGAAACAAATCGACGAAATCCATTGGTGCCTTGGGTAAGGCTTATAAAACTTGGAAATGGAAACACAAGTACATGGCCCGCAGGAAACATCATGCCCACCAACAACCGTGCGGCAATGGCAAAAATGACCAATACACCTGAAAAAACGTGAGCATCATAAAGCCCATTCCCGGTCAGCATGGCAACAAAAATACCACCTGAAAACAGACCATGCCAAATATTTAAAAACCCAAGGGATGCCGTCGAAGGTCGCCCTAGTTTAACGCTGGGCTTAGGGTTGGGTTTTGGTTTTTTTTGTGAATTTTCAGGCGTCGGGGACTTGTTCATCAATCGTCACCGCCACCTTCAAAGCCGCCATGATCACCGCCCCACCCGTTGTGTTCACCGCCCCCGGAAAAACCACCACTGGCTCCTGTGATGCCGCCAACAGAACCACGCCCCCAATCGCTTTGTCCGCCACCGGTTGAATACCCACCGCTAGCCCCGGTAATTGCGCCGTAGCCACGGTTGTCACTGCCGCCCCAATTTCCACGGGAACCATTGTTCGCCCAATTTCCACTGGCCCCAGTCGTGCCAGCCATGCCGGTCCCCCATGATTGACCGTCACCTTTTCCTTTGTAAGAAAGGGCAAACACAGCGATCAACAACGTTGACACCAATGTAATAAGGGCTGTTTTTATAACCATAGGCAAAACATAGCGATTTACACCTGAACATTCACTGAATCATTCAGGTTTATACCATTATTGCCGGATTTACCAGTGAGCCGCCAACATCAAAATAAACATGCTGGATATACCCCCCATGGCAACAATTAAAATGCCGCCAATAATCACGAATAATAAAGCCGAATCTTTGGCACGCGGAATTCCACTAAACCTATCCGTATCTCTTTCTTTTCCCGTAGCCTCAAAATCCGAAGGATTTGCACATTCTGCGATTTCATCTTGCACTTCGTGCATGCGATTTCGGACAAGGGCAACGGTTTCGCTTTGTGCGCCGTGCTTTACCGTCAATATGTCGACGGCTTCCTTCAATTGAGCTTCACGTATGGCAAGACCACGATCTATTTGATTCATCATCCTTCCCTTTCAGTGAAGGTCCGACATTAACGTCGAAAACACGTTTATTTCTGATTACGTTAGATTATTCTAATATACTATACATATTTTACTAAAAAGTACAGTGAAATAGATTAGAAGCATTCTATAACTGCTAAGCCTAGACCAAACGGTCCAAGCCCTGTTATCTTTCTTTGCAGAACAAACAACACAGGGGAAGCGACTAAATGTTGGTTCTAAGACATGCGTAATACCATTTTGGGGATTATTGTCGGAATTGTGTTGGGTATTATGGCTGGAGCAACGGTCATAGCACCCGGTCTTGAGAACGCGCGCACACCTTATTTAAATCCCAGCAACGGCCTAACAAAAGCATCCGAAAAAACGGCCCTCAAACCTGTGACCAAGCTGAGAATTGTGAGCTTATTTCCGGCCACAGACAAACTGATGGCGGATATTGGTCAACATTTACGAAACACCATCACCGAATCCAGCGATGGCAACATTCACATCGGGCTTTTCACCCCCAATATGCTGATGCCCGCACAGGACACTTTTAATGCGGTGCGCTCAGGCACGGTTGAAGCCGCTTTGGCCTCGCCGAATCAATTCAACAAGAAATCATTAGCGTTACAGCTTTTTTCGGCTATTCCGTTTGGGCCGGGCGCAACGGAATTAACCGCATGGTTTTATCATGGCGGCGGCAAAGCCTTGTTCGAAGAACAATTCCGGCGCCGTGATGTTCACGCCATCTTGTGTGGTATTCTTCCGGCTTCGGGGGCAGGTTGGTACAAATTTCCCATTCATTCACTTGATGAATTCAAGGGGCTAAAGATCAGATCGCAAAGCCTAAGCGCCCATGTCATGGAAAAAATGGGGGCTAACATCCAGTCCTTGGACATTGAACACACCTTATCTGGGTTAAAAGACGGGCAGTTAGATGGTGCTGAAAATGCTCTTCCCAGCATGGATCAAGGCTTGGGTTTTCCACGTTTCGTGAAAAATTATTATTTCCCCAGCTGGCAACAGCCAAGCCGTGTTTTGTCTTTGATCATCAATGCCAAAACGTGGAAACAACTTTCTCCGCAAAACGTTCTATCCATAGAACATGCATGCCAAAACAATGTTCATTTTTCTTTGACCTTGGCCAATGCCGTGCAATTTAAGGCCTTGAAAGGTTTAGCCTTATCCGGTGTTCGCATTCATCAATGGCCGCAGCCTGTACTCAACGCTTTCAAGCACAATTGGTTACGTTCAACCCGCACACTAAGCCAGCAAGACCCTGCGTTTAAGGTCATTTGGCAATCCTTGGTCAAATTTCGTCAAGATTATTCAATTTGGCAAGAATTAAGTCATTTACAAAACTCAGCAGAATAAAAATTACGTTCTTACACACATACTGAAAGCTCATAATGTGGCGAGTCTATTACAGACTCTTGCCAAAAGGGTATATATTGCGGTAATAATATATCACCTAAGAATACGGGGACGCTTAATAAAAACATTGATGGAGACACATCTTATGAAGACCACTAAAATTATCGCCTTTAGTATTGCAATGGCTGTCGCAGCAACAAGCGGCACTGCAATGGCTAAAAGCAAAGGCGCAAAACTTTTTAAAAGAAAATGCAAAACATGCCATTCCCTTGAAGTTGGCAAACATAAAATCGGACCATCATTGCATGGTGTTGTTGGCCGTCAAGCTGGTACAGCTGAAGGCTACACCAAGTATAAAGCAATGAAGGGTGCCAAATTCACCTGGGACGAAGAAAAACTTGCGTCTTGGATTACCAACCAAAAGAAATTCTTAAAGGCACATAAAGACGTTGTTGGCGGACAATCCACCGCGATGAGCGCAAAAATCAAAAAAGAAAAAGATCGTAAAGCGATCATTGAATACTTAAAGACTGGCAAATAAGCTTAGTCTTCGGTTGACGATTTAAAAAGGCTCCGTCATTGTAACGGGGCCTTTTTTCATTGGCCATTCCCCTTTAATGTTTGGAAAAGTAAACTTGAAAAATTTTCAAAAATTTAAAATACTTAAAAAGCTACCTGTAATTGGCGTTATGGCTGTCACCTCATGTGGTGGTGAAAAACCTATTACACCGCAACAATTATTCCAAAAAAAATGCGGTACTTGTCATTCCATTAAGCCGGGAATTCATAAAATTGGCCCTTCTTTATTTAACGTGATTGGCCGCCAAGCCGGGTCAACGGATTTCACAGAATACAAAGCCCTGAAAGGCGCAGATTTTGTTTGGGATAAAGAAAAAATCGCCGAATGGATCACAGACCCCAAAAGATATATGGGCAAGCCAACAGCCATGACGGTAAAGGTAAAGACTGAAAAAAATAGAAACGTATTGATCGAATTTTTAGCCCGCAACGGTAAATAAGCCCATATATCTTGTTCTTTTTTACGTTTTACATACGTACTTATTCACCTGTCTATTGAACACATATTTATTCTGTCTTTTTTACTTTATTTCAAATGGATAGAACGTTACTCTATTATTGTCGTAATTATTTTTATTTTTACCCCCCCCTTGTTAATCAAACAAATCCCCAAAAGGACCGTCGCCATGAAAATTTTTCGTTTAGCCACTGCAATCGCTTGTATCGCCCTATTCCCTACGCTTGCCACCGCAGCATCGGGAGAAAAGCTATACAAGAAAAAATGCAAAATGTGCCATTCCTTAGAAGCTGGAAAATCAAAAGGTGGACCATCATTGGCTGGCATTATGGGCAAAAAAGCTGGTACACGGGACGGTTATAAAAAGTACAAAGGTTTAGCGGGCTCTGATGTTATGTGGACGGACGCCAATATGGATGCATGGTTGGCAAATCCCAAAAAATTCTTGGGCAAAAAGACATCCATGATGGTTAAGGTTAAAAAAGCCAAAGAACGGACCGCAATCATTGAATTTTTACACACAAAATAAACGAACCTGATCGAAACCAATCTTTGTACGCCATACCGCTTTTTTGATGAGGTATGGCGTACTTAAATACAAAAGGCGCAAAAACGATGAACATCAAAGAATATATTCGAGGCATTCCTGATTTTCCAAAGCCTGGTATTTTATTTTATGATATATCAACATTGCTTTGCCATCCTGATGCATGGCAAGTCGCTATGGGGCGCATGGCTCGCATGGTCAGCGTTTACCAGCCCGACATTTTGATTGGCATAGAATCGCGTGGTTTTTTGGTTGCCGCACCGTTGGCTTTAAAGCTTGGCTGTGGTTTTGCTATGGCCCGCAAGCCTGGAAAGCTTCCCGGCGGTACTATTTCCTATGAATACGAACTTGAATACGGAACAGACACCCTTCAAATCCAAGAGGACGCTATTCATCCTGGTCAACGTGTCGTGGTGTTAGATGACTTATTGGCGACGGGTGGCACCCTTGAAGCCTCTATTGAACTGTGTCGTAAAGTGGGTGGAAACGTTGTCGGCGCCTCCACTATAATTGAACTGAATTTTCTTAAAGGTCGCGACAAACTTGACGTGCCCTTTGAATCTTTAATTTCTTACGATGAATAATCTTTAATTATTCAGAAGGATGGAATTCGACCATGCCACATATTGAAACATTACAGCAATTGGTGGCCAATGTTGGGAAAGAATCAGCACTTAAACTGATCTTGATGTTTCAAAAAGATGTAGAAAAACACATCAAATCCATGCAAGAAAATATTGATAACAATGAACCGATCAATGATTTACGTTTTCACAGCCATTCTTTAAAGGGGCTTTGCCGAACGTATGGCGCTCAAATTGCAGGCGATGCCGCACAAGATTTACAAATTGCCTGTGATAATAATGACAAGGCTGAAATCATCTTAGCCACAAAAAAAGCTTTTATCTACATTCCTGCTGACGCCAAAGCTGCCGTTAATTTCGTCCAAACCTTGACCTCGAAAAGCACCTAGCCCTTTTGCGCATGAACTATGACTTTTTTCATGACGCTGGGCAACGCTTGTTCCGTTAAAGATTGAGGCAAGGCCCAAATACCAGAAAGTTCATCAGTTCCATTCGCCTTGACATGAATGACTCTCAATTCCAAATGAAAATGGGTAAAGGTATGCTTGATAAAGCCGGGCAATGAATGTCCATTTTCAAAACCTAACGCTTTCATGGCTTCAATGGCGGTTGGCGGTTGCGTATCCCAATGAGTTGTCGGAAGCCCCATCATCCCCCCTAACAATCCTTTGGGCGGGCGTTGTTCCAAAAACACAGAACCATCAGGCCGAACAATCCAAAACGCCCAACCGCGTCGGGTCGGTTTTTCTTTTTTCAAAGCTTTCTTGGGATAATTTAAAGCCAATCCAGACTGAAAAGCGTTGCAATCTAAATGCCATGGGCATTCTGGGCATTTCGGATTCTTAGGCCGACACACTTGCGATCCCAAATCCATCAAGGCTTCGGCAAAATCACCACTTTGACCTTGCGGACATAAAGCTTGGGCTAAAATTTGAATTTGATTTTTGTTTTTCGGCATTTCAGCCTCAACCGCATACAAACGGCTGATCGTTCGAATAACATTGCCGTCCACCGGGGCTGTCGGTCCGTTACCAACAATTGCGGAAACAGCTGCGGCTGTATACGGACCTATGCCCGGAAGTTTTAATAAATCTTGTTCAGCCTTTGGAAAACAGCCTTGAAAATAGTTGGCTATAGTGCGTGCGCATTTTAACATATTGCGGGCGCGCGCATAATAACCAAGCCCCGCCCATGAACGCATCACCTCATCATCCGTTGCTGCTGCCAATGCCTTGGCATTGGGCCATTTTCTCAAAAAATTTTCATAATACGGTATAACGGCGGTCACGGTTGTTTGTTGCAGCATGATTTCAGCTAGCCACACTCGATAAGGGTCGCGTTGCCCGCACGGGGCATCTCGCCATGGCAATGCCCGACGGTGTTCATCAAACCAAAACAACAAGCGTTCGGTCAGATCATTGGGTTTAAAATTAGTCACGGAGGAGACCCTGCATCATTGTTTCTGTTCTCAAGCCATCATAACATAGACGTATGGAAAAAAAATCCACCCAAAAAGCTAAAAGCAAAGCAAAGTCTATGGCAAAGAAGCCCACAACAAAGCTCAAGGGCATCGTGCCCAGTGAGGTTCATGGGTATGCTCCGCGTTTGTTATCGCAAACCATTAATAAACTCACCAAATCCATGTTGGGACGCCAAGGCTTAATACGCGGTGACATCATTTCCAAATGGTTTGATATCGTTGGACCTGAAATTTCGCAACACACACTGCCGGAAAAAATTGTCTTTTCCAAAGACGGTGCAAGCGGTGGTGAATTGCGCTTGAGATGCGACAGCGGCGCCTTGGCAAATCAACTACAACACCAAGCCCCCCAAATCATCGACAGAATAAACATGTATTTTGGCTATCAAGCCATCATTCGCATCAAATTGATCCAAGCCCCCCTGCCCCGTCGTCCAACCGTCCGCCGAACATCATCGAAACCATTAACCAAAGAACAAGTAGCGACCATAAAATCGACAACATCCATCGTCCAAGATGACGAAATAAGAGCTGTGTTGGACAAATTAGGCCAATCGGTCATGAGCCGAGACCAAAGCAAATTCAACAACAAGCCCTAGGAGGCTTGATCAGGAATGCCATACCTAACGACAAGTTATCCACAACATGTTGCTCTTTGACTCTTGGCAAAGCTTGAGAACCCCGCGCAATACCCGTATATTCAACAACATCTAGTATCAACGGAGACGGTAATGTCTATATTTATTAAAGCATCCTTAAAACACTTCAACAAAGCCTTCGCGATTTTGGGCATGATATCAAGCCTTATGCTCTTGGTCGTTGCTTCCAATGCCCAAGCAAAAATGGTAAGCTTTGACGAAGCTAAAAACGAGATGTCTATTGGTAAAATAGACGCCCCCGTAACGTTGCACGAATACGCTTCTTTGACTTGTGGGCATTGCGCAAAATTTCACAACACCACATTGCCTGAAATCAAAAAAGAATACGTAGATACTGGCAAGGTGCGGATCGTTTTTCATGATTTCCCCTTGGATAACTTAGCCAAAGGTGCCGTTATGATTGCCCGGTGCGCTGGCCCTGAACGTTTTGCTGATTTCACATCCATTCTTTTTGAAACTCAGCACAATTGGCGTGATTCAAATAACCCTTTGGCTTCACTTAAGGCCCTTGTTCAATTTTATGGGGTTAGCGCTGATGAAGTAACCACATGCCTGACCAACCAAGGTCTGTTGGATTTTGTCCAAACCAACCGGGATACTGCCAGCGCCAAGCATGGCATCAATTCGACCCCTACATTTATCGTGAATGGCAAAAAAATAGAAGGCGCCCAACCTTTTGATGTTTTCAAAAAAGCCCTTGATAAAGCATTAGAAAAAACCCCTGCGAACTAGCCCAAGCCAATTGGAGACTTTTAAAGCGTGTTGCGTTTTACCAAGCTTAGACTGACGGGATTCAAATCCTTTGTCGATCCAACCGAGCTCAAAATTGAGCCTGGCCTTACAGGCGTGGTCGGTCCCAACGGGTGCGGCAAATCTAATCTGGTCGAAGCCCTTAAATGGGTGATGGGGGAAACGTCTGCCAAACAAATGCGTGGGTCCGGCATGGATGACGTTATTTTTGGTGGGTCTTCTAACAGACCCCAACGAAACTTGGCCGAAGTCGTCTTGCATTTGAACAACACGGCACGCATTGCCCCGGCTATTTTTAATGATACTGATGAATTGGAAGTTGTCCGGAAAATTGAACGCGAACGTGGGTCAAATTACAAAGTCAATGGCAAGGATGTCCGCGCCAAAGACGTTCAGTTATTATTTGCTGATGCCGCATCAGGTTCGCGTTCCACGGCCTTGGTTAGCCAGGGAAAAATTGGTCAAGTTATTTCGTCTAAGCCCCAAGACCGTCGAATTTTATTAGAAGAAGCCGCAGGCATTACTGGGTTGCATTCACGCCGCCACGAAGCCGAGTTACGCTTGCGTGGGGCTGAAAATAACCTTTCGCGATTAGACGACATTCTCATCACCCTTGAGGGCCAATTGGCCAGCCTTAAAAAACAAGCCCGTCAAGCCACACGGTATAGAAATCTATCGGATCACATCCGCAAGGCCGAGGCCTTGCTTTTCCATATCCGTTGGATCAAGGCCTTGGAAACTATAGAGTCCGACCGTAAAAATTTAAAAGAATCAGAACGTTTAGTGACGGAACTCACCACATTGGTGGCCAATTGCACATCAGCCCAAATCAGCGCTGGTGAAGTCATCCCGAACTTGCGCCAAACCGAGGCCGAGGCAGCCGCTCAATTGCAGCGTCTAACCTTGGAACGCGAAAATTTAGATAAAGAAGTTGGCCGTATCGAAGCCGCACGCCTTGACCGCGTTCACCGCCTTGAACAAGTCAGCCATGACATAGCCCGCGAACGCAATCTGGCCGAAGATGCATTACAAGCCAGTGAACGCCTTGAAACTGAACAGGGTGAAATTGAAGCCAGCCGTGAAGGTGAACATGACAGCCTTAAAAAGGCCACGTTGGAACTTGAATCTTCGACCATAGAAGTCAATGATTTAGAGACTTTGCACACCCAACTGACCGAAAAGCTTGCCACCGACGAGGCCGAACGCACCAGCCTGTCCCGCGCCATCCAAGATTTAGACACCCGCATTGACCGCTTGTCGCATCGTCTAAGAGAGCTTAGCGCCCAACACCGTCATCTTGAACGCGATGCCGCCGAAACCAGTGGCCTGAACGATGCCCAAGCCAAGCTTGATCAGTCTGAAACCAGCGTTAGCCAGGCACGCGAACACCTAGAACAAGCAGAAATTCAAAGTTCAAAGGCTCAAGATAGCGCAGAAGAAAACCGCCATATTTTGCAAGAATCCCGTCTGGACTTGTCTAAATTAGAAGCCGAAGAACAAGCATTAGCCAAAGTCTTGGAAACGGGCGAGCCGGAAATGTGGCCGCCAATGATTGATGCTGTTTCAGTAGATGTGGGCTACGAAGCCGCTCTTGGCGCAGCCCTTGGCGAAGAACTCGACGCATCGTCTGATATGGCGGCTCCGGTGCATTGGTCGGTGCTAGAACCCTTTGCTGAAAACGCACCGTTACCAGCAAACTTGAAAACATTGTCTGAGGTCACAGACGCACCCAAGGCATTGTCCCGTAGGCTCAGCCAAATCGGCATCGTTGACAATGCAAACCAAGGCCAAAGGCTTGCGGCTGAACTTGCCCAAGGGCAATGTTTAGTCAGCCATGACGGGGCTTTGTGGCGTTGGGATGGTTACACCATCACCGAAGGAGCGAAGACGGCTGCCACAGCCCGCCTAGAACAACTGAACCGCCTAAAAGACATTCGCGGCGGCTTAGAATCAAAGCAAACGAATTTAAAAATGGCCCAGCACAAGGCCGACCAAACTTTAGAGCATTCAAAAACCACCAAGGACCAAGAACGTTCTGCTCGTCAAGCGTTGCGCGACCGGGAAATCGAATTTAATCAAGCACGCGATCAAATGGCCGCCATTCGCGCCAAAATATCTGAACACAATTCAAAGTTGGAAGCGGTCAGCGCCGCCGTGCAAACCGCAGAACACGATATAGCCGAAGCCCAAACCCACAAGGACGAGGCCAGCGAAACGCTGAATAACCTGCCCGACACCGAATTAGCCCGTCGCGAGGTTATGCAGATCCGTGAACAGCTAGCCGAAGTTCGAGCCCGCCACATCGAACACCAAGGCTTGCATTCCAGCCTGAAACGCGCCGCCGAAGAACGGGTGCGACGTTTGAATGACATTGCCACGGAATTATCATCTTGGGGCGAACGCCGTGAAGGTGCGGATCAACGCATTATTGACCTTGAAACCCGTACCGTCCAAATTCACGGTGAATTAGAAGAATTAACAAAGCGTCCACAAGAAATAAAAGAAACACGCCTCAAACTCGTTAATTTCATTGAGGAAGCCGAACAAAAACGTAAAACGGCCGCCGATCAATTGGCCGTGGCAGAAAGCGCCCTTCACGAAGCTGATCGCCATTTGCGCGCCTGCGAAGGCGAATTAAGCCAGGCGCGAGAACAACGTGTACGGATCGAAGGCGCCGTTCAACAAGACAAGCAAGGGTGCGAATCCATAGCTGAACGCACCCAAGAAAAATTACAGTGCGGGCCAGATGAATTGGCTGCGATTGCCGAGCTAGAAGATGGGGAAGAATGTCCCGAAATGGACGTCGTTGAACGCAAAGTCGAACGATTATTGCGCGAACGCGACACCATGGGCCCGGTTAATCTGCGCGCCGAAGATGAAGCCAACGAAATGGCAGAACAAATTGATACCCTAACCACCGAACGTAGCGATTTAATCGAAGCCATTGAAAAATTACGTCGAGGCATTAACGAATTAAACCGCGAAGGTCGGGAACGTTTGCTGTCATCATTCAAAGAAGTCGACAAACATTTCCAAGAATTGTTTGTTCGCTTGTTTGGCGGCGGGCAAGCCCACCTTAAATTAATCGAAGCCGAAGACCCCTTAGAATCGGGCTTGGAAATCATGGCTAGTCCACCAGGAAAACGTATGCAGGTTTTGTCTTTGCTTTCAGGCGGGGAACAAGCCCTGACCGCAACTGCGTTGTTATTTGCCGTGTTTATGACAAACCCAGCCCCGATTTGTGTCTTGGACGAAGTCGACGCGCCCTTGGATGATGCCAACGTCGATCGATTCTGCACCCTTTTAGAAGAAATCGCGGCTGCGGGAACGACCCGCTTCTTAGTCATCACCCACCACCGTATGACAATGGCTCGCATGGAACGATTGTTTGGTGTTACGATGGCAGAACGCGGTGTTTCTCAATTGGTCAGCGTGAACCTTGAACAAGCTGAAGAAATTCGCGAATAACAAATAAAATCAATTCATTACAGGAATTCCCATCAAATGACAGACGATCCACAACAACAGTCTTTTGATGATTTAAAGTCACGTCTAAACCAAGCTCGGCAAAACCAACCCGGCAAAAAAACTGAAAAAACTTATGCAAAGACCGAATCTTCGGGCTTCAGCCAGGCCTTTCGCATTGGCACGGATATGGTTTCGGCGGTATTGGTCGGCACGGCGATCGGTTGGTTTTTAGATAACTGGCTGGAAACAAAGCCTTGGTTTTTAATCATCTTCATATTTTTAGGCGGTGCGGCGGGCATTTTGAATGTTTATCGCTCTGCCATGCAGATGACCGATGAACTTGAAACCGAATGGCAAAGTGAGCAGAAAATAGCTTCAAAAAGCGATGAGCCCGGCAAATCTGTTAATAAAGTGGATGAAAAATGACGAAAATGCCATTTTTCACGTAACTGGGGCTTGCCCTATGCGCCTAAGACGTTTAGGAAAGGGGCGCACAAGATATGATTTTATGGCGAAGTGAAAACTAAACTTGAAATCATCGTTAATAATTGCGAAAAATGCGCAACCTGACAGGCGAGAGTAAAACGTGGCAAATCCTATTGCACAATTTGAAGTCAAAACATTGATGGATCTCAATGTTGCTGGCATTGATGCTTCGCTAACCAACTCAGGGGCCTTTATGATCCTGACCGTGGTCAGCATAACGGCCTTTCTTGTTCTTGGTATGCGCGGCCGCGCCTTGGTCCCTGGCCGTTGGCAGTCCATGGCAGAACTGAGCTACGAATTTATCGCCGGTATGTTGCGAGATAATGTCGGCTCCGAAGGACGCAAATACTTCCCCTTCGTGTTTTCTCTGTTCATGTTTATCTTTTTCGCTAATCTTTTGGGCCTTTTACCTTACGCCTTTACCTTTACCAGCCATATCATTGTCACGTTTGCTTTGGCGATGGTCGTCTTTATTGGCGTAACGGTTATTGGCTTTGCTTGCCACGGCGCACATTTCTTAACCTTTTTTGTACCTTCGGGCGTACCTTCTGTTGTATTGATCTTGATGGTTCCGATTGAGATTATTTCTTATCTCTCGCGTCCCATCAGCCTCAGCGTTCGTCTGTTTGCGAATATGACTGCAGGGCACATTCTTATGAAAGTGTTCGGCGGCTTTATCCTTCCACTTGGCATTTTAGGCATTGCGCCTTTTGTTGTTGACGTTGCTCTTGTGGGCTTTGAACTTTTGGTCGCATTCTTGCAAGCTTATGTCTTCGCTGTGTTGACATGTTTGTACTTAAATGATGCTATCCACCTGCACTAAGGCAGGAACGAAACCGCTTTAATTTAACTTCTACTCAGTTTTACAAAACTAAAGGAAATTGAACCATGGAACTTGATGCCGCAAAAATGATTGGTGCTGGTTTGGCCGTTATTGGTCTTGGTGGCGTTGGCGCCGGTATCGGCAACATCTTTGCCTCTTTAATCAGCGCTATTGCTCGCAACCCAGCTTCTGAAGGCAAAGTCTTCGGTCGCGCAATCTTGGGCTTCGCCCTGGTTGAAGCTGTTGCGTTGTACGCGCTCGTTATCGCATTCTTGATCCTGTTCGGATAAGTTTAGTTTCAATAATGTGCAGTGGGTCTAGGCTCGTTCTAGGCTCGTTGCAATTAACGAAATGAATGTGAACTCACCCATAACAGGCAGGAGCCCGCACATGCGGATTCTGAATTCGAAAACAAGTTTGATCATCACAGCCTTGGCCGGTGGCGTTATTACCACGTCACCTGCTTTTGCTGCTGGTCTTCCGCAATTAAATCCTGCGACGTTTGCGCCTCAGGTTGTGTGGTTGGCGATTACGTTCATCGTGCTTTATGTATTGATGAGCAAGGTTGCTTTGCCCCGTATTGGGGATGTGTTGGAAGAGCGTCAAAATAAAATTGACGACAACCTCAGCAAAGCCGAAGAATTGCGCTTGCAAGCGGAAGCAGCTTCGGCGGCTTATGAAACGTCATTGTCAGAAGCACGGTCTAAGGCTCAAGATGCTATTCGTAGCGTTAAAGATAAAGCCTCAGATGAAGCCGCTAAACGCCAAGCTGATCTTAACGTCAAGCTTCAAACCCAGATTACTAAATCTGAAAAGGCCATCGCTAAGGCCCGTGACGAGGCGCTGTCTGGCATCAAAGACGTCGCAACGGATGTGGCTTCAAGTGTTGTTGAAAAGCTTGTGGGCGACAAACCGAACGTCAAATCTTTGGACGGAGCCATTACCATTGCGCTCAAAGAACGGGCTTAAGGAAAGATAACCATGTTAATCAGTCAAGCCCAAGCCGCCGAAGCGGGACATGCTGTTGAAGCCGCAGGACATGCAGCTGCTGAAGCTGTAGGTCATGCCGCCGGACACGGTTCCGAAGCCTTTTATGAACATCCAACGTTCTGGGTTGCGGTTGCCTTTGTTTTATTCTTTGTCTTGTTTGGTAAAAAGATGGTTGGCGTTATTGGCGCCATGCTTGATGAGCGTTCAGCCGCGATCTTAAGCCAAATTGACGAAGCTACTCGTCTTCGCGAGGAAGCTCAAGACATGTTGGCTTCTTATGAAAAGAAGCAACACGAAGCCCTAAAAGAAGCAGAAAGCATCGTCAAAGCAGCAAAAGAAGAAGCTCTACGCCTTGCAGCAGAGGCCTCAGAACAGCTGGACCACAATCTTAAACGATCAGAACAATTGGCATCAGATCGCATTGCGCAGGCTCAAGCCCAAGCCATTGCAGAAGTCAAAGGTATGGCCGTTGACATCGCCATGAGCGCCTCTAAGCGTATTCTTGAATCTGACATCTCAGCCACCAAAGCCAATGCATTGGTGGATGATGCAATAAAGAATTTGGAAACTAAACTGAACTAAGTGGTTTTTAAGTTCAAAATTTTAAAGCCCCTGCTTTTTAAGTTGGGGCTTTTTTAATGCCTGCTCCTAAATATATCGGCCTATCACCATCAATCCACGGTTCATATTTTTGCATCACCGCACCAAACATATCTAGGTCTAGAAATGTTTTCAGCCATCGTTGAACATCTTTATACGGCGTTTGTGCGAACCAAGTTCTATCCACGTGAGCAAACTGACGTACGAATGGGGCAATGGCTAAATCTGCAAAAGATAAAGCGTCACCAAATAAATTTGGCGTCGCTTGCAGCCGACGATCAAGTTCAGCCAAGAACGCCTCAGCTTGATTACGATGAAAATTCATGTCAGCTGGTTCAAAACGGTTGGGGTATTTATAACGATCAAGATGAAATTTAAATGCAGTATCGTTGACCTTTACAAGGTTCATCATATCGTTAAATTCACCCCTTTCAGGAGTCATCATACCGCCGGGATCATTTTGGCGAAATGCCCACAACATGATGTCCACACTTTCATCAATCACCTCGTCTGAAGGGAGCAACAAAACGGGCACGCTACCCTTGGGCGAAAGAGCAAGCATGTGTAGGGGTTTGTCTTTTAAAAGAACTTCGCGTAGCTGGTATTGAATTTGGCTCAAATACATCGCTAATCTGGCGCGCATCGCATACGGGCACCTGCGAAAGCTATACAAAATTAAGGCCTGCTTTTGGGGCATTTGAATTTAATTAGGTAATGTCGTTCGACGGCGGTCGTGGCCGTCTACAGACTTTCTTGCACTGCGGCGATTTTTGACCATATCCCGCCCGGCATCGGTAAGCTTTGCCATAAAAAAGCCGCTGCCAAACTGCGTCAGCTTGATCCAACCGGCTTTTTCGCATTCGCTTTGCGTGACAAATAAAAGGCTCCCGTTATCCGAATCAGGTACGGCTATATTTCCGGACATGACCAACCATTCTAGCAAAAGCCGCTGTTGACGCATGATTTCAGCCATGATGACACCTAATTTCGATGGAGCTTATTAAAATTTATAAAAGTATATGAAACAAAGCGGATGAACTCAAATTTTTCTCATGAGCAAATTCTAAACGGCCACATGGCAAGCAGATAAGGTACGACACCTAAGTTTTTTGGTGCCCTCAGCCATATCTAGAGCGCCTGAAGTATGTGCTGTTCCATACGGTGTATCTAATGTATCAAATCAAGCCATTCTTGTTCCGTCAATACGACCAAGTTCAATTCCCGTGCTTTCTTTTCTTTTGATCCAGCCCCCGGTCCTGCCACGACAATGTCGGTTTTTTTGCTGACCGAACCTGAAACTTTAGCGCCCAAAGCCTCGGCTCTGGCCTTGGCTTCTCCACGGCTCATATTTTCTAAGGTTCCTGTAAAAACTACGGTTTTTCCAGACACTTTCGAGCCAACCATTGAGGGCTCCTCAAATGGAACTACCGTTATATTGCTAAGCAAATCTTCGATCACTTGAACGTTATGCGGTTCGGCAAAAAAGGCTATCAACTCATCCGCCATGGCCTTACCGATACCGTCAATGCTAAGCAAATTTTCCATGGCTTCAGACCCTATGGTTTTGGCCTCAAGCATAGTGCGGCGCAAATTTTCCATATCGCTATAATGCTTGGCCAACAAACGAGCCGTGGCTTGGCCAACATGCGGTATGCCCAAAGCATATACAAAACGGGGCATATCAATGTTGCGTTTGTCATTAATCGCTGCCATTAAATTGTCGATAGATTTGTCTTTCCAGCCTTCCATGCCGAGCAACTGACGGGATGACAATCTGAAAATATCACCCGGTGTTTTCAAAAGGCGTTGTTCATAAAAGGCGACGACGTGCTTGCCGCCCAATCCTTCGATATCGAAACCGTTACGAGATACAAAATGCTTGAGCCGTTCGTGAGCTTGAGCCGCACAAACAAGTCCTCCCGTGCAACGCGTTGCCGCTTCGCCATCTTCGCGAAAGGCATGACTTTCACACACCGGACAGGATTTTGGAAATACAAATACAGGGCGTTCGTTGTGATGTCCGTCATCAATGATTTCAATCACCTGGGGAATCACATCACCAGCGCGCTGAATACGCACCCGATCGCCCGTACGAATATCTTTTTCAAGGATATAATCTGCATTGTGTAACGTAGCACGAGACACCACCACGCCGCCAACGGTAATGGGTTCAAGTTCTGCTACCGGTGTTAATACACCTGTACGTCCAACTTGGATGGTTATGGCATTTAAAATGGTTTCAGCTTTTTCAGCCGGGAATTTATGGGCAATGGCCCAACGCGGGGCACGGGACACAAAACCTAATCGATATTGCCAATCTAACCTGTTAACCTTGTACACCACACCATCAATGTCATAATCCAATTGGGCGCGTTGATCACCTATGAATTTATAATGGGTTAAGGCTTCATCAACGTCGTTGCATATTTTGGTCATGGGGTTCACTGTAAATCCCCAAAGCTTAAGACGTTCAATGAAATCAAAATGCGTGGGCCAAGTTTCAAGAGTTACCGCCCCCCACGCATAGGCAAAAAATTTCAAAGGCCGAACTTTGGTAATATTGCTGTCCAATTGGCGCAAAGACCCGGCTGCCGCATTTCTTGGGTTAGCAAAAACTTTGGCACCAGCCTCAATTTGGCGTTCATTCAAGGTAAAAAAATCAGCCTTTGCCATATAGACTTCACCGCGAACTTCCAAAACATCTGGAACCTTTCCAGCAATGAATTTGGGAATGTCCTCAATGGTCAAAGCATTATCCGTAACGTCTTCACCCGTGACGCCATCGCCACGGGTGGCGGCTTTCATCAGTTTGCCATTTTCATAGCGCAAAGAAATAGAAAGCCCGTCAATTTTGGGTTCTGCCACCAATTCCAAGGGTAATGTCGGGTCTTGTTCAAAATCTTTAAGGAACCGTTTGATACCATCAACAAAGTCTTGCAAATCTGCATTGGAAAAAACATTCCCCAAAGACAACATCGGTTTGGCATGCTTAATTTTTTTAAACCCCGAAGACACGGGTGCCCCAACCCGTATTGAAGGGCTGTCGGGCCTAACGGATAAGGGGAAACGGTTTTCAATGTCTTCGTTACGTCTGCGCAAAGCATCATAGGCAGCATCCGTAATACAGGGCGCATCTTGCCCATGATAGTTTTGATCGTGTTCACGAATTTCTTGGGCAAGCCGTTTCAGCTCATCATCTGCCTCAACCGAAGTCAATTTCGGAACTGGGATGTCCCGCAAATTCATTCTGCGGCCCCATGCAAAAGGCTCAAAGCTGCTGCGCGGGCTTCGCTTGTTATATTTTCACCCGCCAACATACGAGCAAGTTCATCACCGCGTTGTTGCTGATCAAGCTTAACCACCGTTGTTCGTACCCGCCCATCTGTTTCGCTTTTGGAAATATGCAGGTGTGTTTTGCCACGGGCCGCAACTTGAGGGCTGTGTGTCACGACCAAAACTTGAACGTCTTGGCCCAATGTTGCCAAACGTTGACCCACGGCATCGGCCACTTGTCCACCGATTCCGCTATCGACTTCATCAAACACCAAGGTGGGAACTGGGTCTGATTTTGCCAACACGACCTTTAATGCCAACATGAAACGCGAAAGTTCACCTCCGGAAGCTATTTTATTTAACGGCCCAGCGGGAGCGCCCGGATTGGTGGCGACTTCGAAAGCAATCCTATCCCACCCTTTGGTGCCCCATTGTTCTTCTTCGAGCAAAGCCAAAACATTTGTTTTAAATTCTGCCGCGCCCATTCTAAGTGGCACCAATTCTGTAGACACGGCTTGGTCCAGCTTCAAGGCTGCCTGTTTTCGTGCTTGGCTAAGCTTGGCGGCAAGAGCGCCATAATTCCCACGGGCCTGTTGTTCTGCGCGAGCCAGCTTATCTAGCTGTTCGCCACCATGATCAATGCTGTTTAATTGGTCACAAAGCTTGGCATAAAGATCACTGAGCGCGGTAATATCCACGTTGTGTTTACGGGCCAATGCTCGCAAGGCGAACAATCGCTCTTCGACTTGTTCCAAATGACGCGGATCTAAATCAACGCGGTTTGCCGCTGTTTCTAATTCTTGCGCACCCAACGCCACATGTTCCGAGGCTTGGTCCAAAGCTTTCATTACCGGGTCAAGCAAGCCATCAGCTTTCTCAACAACGGGTTCTAAGCTTCGGATAGCATCGCGCAACAAGCGTTCGACTCCCTTACCATTGTCGAGCGATTTTGAGGCTGTATTCATGGCTTCTAAAAGCTTTTCCCCGTGCATCAACATTTGTCGTTCTTCGGCAAGGGATTCTTCTTCCCCGGATTGGGGGTTAAGCTCTTTCAATTCGGCAACGGCGTGTCGCAAAAACTCTTCGTCCAGACGTGCCGTCTCAAGCGCATCTTCGGCACGTTTGCGCGCTATGACGGTTTCGCGCCATGTATGATGGGCGGCTTTAACGTCAGACAACATTCGTCCATGCCCACCGTGGGCATCCAAAATATCTAAATGTGTGGCTGAATTCAAAAGCCTTTGATTATCGAACTGTCCATGAATTTCGACCAATTCATTGCCGATTTCGCGCAACAAGCTAACGCTGACAGATTGATCATTGATATAAGCACGCGACCGACCATCAACTCCCAATTGACGCCGTAACAACAATGGTTCACCGCCAACATCCAAACCGTGCTCATTCAACACCCCATACACGGTGTGGTCCAAAGGTATTGAAAATTCAGCCGTGACACTGGCTTGGTCCGCACCGTGACGGACCAATCGGGCTTCTGCTCTTGAGCCCATGGCAAGGTTCAAACTGTCTAGCAATATGGATTTCCCGGCGCCTGTTTCGCCCGTCAGAACGCCCAGACCCGATGCGAAATCAAGGTCTAGCTTTTCAATCAAGACAACATTGCGAATGGAAAGACGGCTTAACATGTGCCGAAGCCCTTTATCTGGTTACCACAATTTATACCAAGGCTTGTTTTTGTCCGCCTTAATCGTTGGATCATCAAGAAGCGCATAGGATTCAAGGTACCACTTACTGGACTTGAAATTATAGCCCAAAACGGCCGCTGTTTTTTTGGCTTCGTCGCGCATCCCCAATGATAAATAGCTTTCAACCAGCCGATGTAAGGCTTCGGGAACGTGCGTGGTGGTTCCATATGTTGTAACCACCATATTAAAGCGGTTAATGGCCGGAAGCCATTGTTTGCGCGATTGGTAATACCGACCAATTTTCATTTCTTTGCCCGCCAAGTGATCATAGGTCAAATCAATTTTAACCTTGGCATCACGAGCATAATCGCTTTTTGGGAATCTGGTGATCAGTTCTTTTAACGTTGATAATGCCAATTGCGTCATCAATTGATCGCGACCTACATCGGAAATTTGTTCGTAATAACAAAGCCCCTTAAGATAATAAGCATAATCCGCATCTTTGTTACCGGGATGCAATTGGATAAAACGATCAAGGGCAATAACGGCCTCGTCATATTTATTCGCCATATATAAGCTATAGGCCGACATCACTTGTGCTTTTACAGCCCATGATGAATAAGGGTGTTGGCGTTCAACCTCGTTAAATTTTGTAGAGGCTTTTACGAATGAACCTTTTTGAAGTTCATCAACGGCAACATTATACAGTTCTTCGACCGGAGTTTCGTTAAAGGTCTGGGTTTGCGGTTTAGCTTTATCACCAGAACATGCAGCTAGCCCAACCACGACACAAGTCAGAGTTAAAATGCGGAGAAATGATCGTGAAGCCATGATATTAGTGGTTTCCAAATTTTAGAGCTATTAAGGCCCATGCCTGCGACAACGTACCGAACAATATATAGAATATTTTATAAAACAGTGATCGGATTATATCATGGTGGCACGGCAATGTGTCTAGGTTCAAACTTAAATAACACACCTTTATTTAACCCAAAAACAAAACCCCCGGCTTTAAAAGGGCTCAGGGGTTCGATTTTATCGAAATATAGAGGTGGAAAATTAAATTTATGCGGTGGCCGGGCTTGCCGCGACCGCAGCCTTCGTCCAAGAACTAGAACCATTTATCGTTGTCTCAACGCTTTGCGAGGTCATATCAACAATTTCATAATTCGCCGGATCGGAAAACAATGCACGAAGCAATTTATTATTCAATGCATGACCGGAACGCACCCCGTGATAGTGTCCTAAAATTGGATTTCCAGCTAAATATAGGTCGCCAACAGCATCCAAAATTTTATGGCGAACGAATTCATCATCAAACCTTAATCCGTCTTCGTTCATGATTTTATCACCACTAACGACGACCGCATTATCCAAAGACCCACCTTTTGCCAAGCCGGCTGCCAATAAGGCTTCGACTTCATGCATAAAGCCAAAAGTCCGAGCCCGAGCAATTTCATTTTTGAACACACCCGCGCCTAAACCAATGGAAAGGTCTTGGTTCGCAACAGCAGGGCTTGAAAAATCAATTTCAAAATCAACCGCAAACCCAGCACAAGCTTCAAGCGTCACCGATTTATCGTCTTCGCTCACCGTTATGGTTTTTAAAACACGAATAGCTTTGCGGTGCGCAGATTGTTGAACCACGCCCGCGCAATCAATCAAAAACAAAAATGGAGCGGCACTGCCATCCATAATGGGCACTTCTGCGCCACCAACTTCAACAATGACATTGTCAATTTCGGCGCCCAACAGAGCAGCCATCAGATGTTCAATTGTACCAATTTTTTTGCCGTGCACATTGCCAATTGTTGTGCACAATAAAGTATCACAAACATTTTCAAAAGATGCCTTAATTTCCATACCTTCGCCAGCAACATCTGTGCGGCGGAAAACAATGCCTGTATCAATGTCGGCGGGTAACAAGCTCATGGTTACCTTTTCCCCTGAATGCAAGCCAATGCCCGTACAGCTGATGGCGCTTTTCAAGGTTTGTTGTTTAATTTCCTTATTTAGGTTGGTCCCCATAGAGACGTCACTTTCTTTATTTTTCATGGCTTTGATTATTCAGAACCATTGGTGTGTGCCCCAAAAAGATAGAGCGCTTCAGGTATGGGTTTATCACCCTTGGCTGAAGCGCTCAAATCAAACAGTGTTACCTTTTGTTACAGTTTTTCAGGACATTAGTTCGCCTGACGGCGTAAAAACGCAGGAATATCCAAAAGGTCGTCTTCAGCTTGTGATTCTTGCAAACGTTGTTCAGGTTCTAACCCGCCCAAAATGGGCTCTAATTCAGCCGAACCTTGGCTACGCATAACAGAAGTCGTGCGTTGTATGGCCGTGTCGCATGGCACGTCTTGGTCTGGCTCTTGATTTAAGTCATGACTTGGCTTTGGGCTTGAAACAGCCTCAGACTTTGCCCCAAAGGCTGAAACTTTGTTTTTTGCACCACCTGTGACACGCGCAAACAAACTCGGTCCTTTTTCTTTGGCTTTTGGCTGTTCCAAGTCGGCGACAGCCGTTCCATTCAATAATGCGGCTTCTGCCATTGCATCAATATGGCCCTCGCCATTTTCGGCTGCAGGTGCTGGGGGAATAAAAGCATCTTCATTCAAAGCGCTGGGCATAGAAGGCGGAACAATCATGCTGTCAGGCATACCAGCCGCTTGCGAAGCGCAAAATTCTTCAGATTCAGTCTCAACATTAGGGCTGTCTTCTGAGAGCACTTCATGTGTTGCCTCTGTTTCAATTAAGGCAACATCCATAAATTCAATTTCTTGGTCATCTGACGTTTCGCTTTCAGGAAAAGAGACCGACGTTTCCAGCTCGTCATGCGACGGTTCATCGAAAGCTTGTGAGGGTGCAGCCTCAAGTTCAGAATGTGCTTCTGGAGTTTCGTTCGCATCACCCGTTGGCACCGTTTCAGGAGAAACAGTTTCGGCATGAACACTTAAAACAGCCGGTGCCGGACGAACAATAGCTTCTGCATCAATGCCCGTAGCCACAACCGATACCCGCAGACTTCCGCTCATCGACTCATCATATGTTGAACCAAAAATAATATAAGCATCTTCGTCGACTTCGGAACGAATGCGATTGGCGGCTTCATCCACTTCGTAAAGGGTCATATCTGAACCACCCGTGATATTGATCAACACACCGTTGGCACCGGCCATAGACGTGTCATCAAGCAAGGGGTTGGCAATGGCGGCTTCGGCAGCATCCAAAGCGCGACGTTCACCTTCGGCTTCACCTGTGCCCATCATGGCTTTGCCCATTTCGCTCATCACGGAACGAACATCTGCGAAATCAAGGTTGATCAAACCCGGCATCACCATCAAATCAGTAATTCCCCGAACGCCGGAATGCAACACATCGTCTGCCATTTTAAAGGCATCTGCAAATGTGGTTTTTTCATTAGCAACACGGAACAGGTTTTGATTGGGGATGATGATCAAGGTATCAACGTATTGTTCTAATTCTTCGATACCGCTATCGGCGATACCTTGACGGCGACGGCCTTCGAATTGGAAGGGTTTAGTGACAACACCAACGGTTAAAATTCCCAGATCCCGTGCCGCCCGAGCGATGACCGGAGCGGCTCCCGATCCCGTACCACCACCCATCCCGGCGGCAATAAAGACCATATGCGAACCCTTGATGTATTCATTAATTTCTTCGATGGTTTCTTCGGCAGCGGCGCGGCCAATTTCAGGCTTAGATCCAGCGCCAAGACCTTGCGTTAATCCCGAGCCCAACTGAATACGTCGATCCGTTTTTGAAAACGTCAGCGCTTGGGCGTCGGTGTTGGCAACTAAAAATTCAACGCCTTCTAATTCTGCGTTGATCATGTTGTTGACGGCGTTTCCACCAGCCCCCCCGACACCTACCACCGTAATACGGGGCCTCAGCTCGAGCTCTTCATCTTGTGGTACGCTTAGGTTGATACTCATCACAATGTCCTCATTTTACCCGTTTCTATACTTGTCGCCCGAAACTCATTAAAATTTAGTAACTTTTTGCCGATTCGTGATGTTTTTATTTGCGCGAGTCCTTTAAGAGTCCTTGATCGTTTCTGACTCGTTTACTGAGTCTATACTTGAAGCCCTATAAATTTTCCCTCAACCATTGTCCAATTCGACCCAAACGTGAGTCTGGCTGGGCCTTTGGGCGGTATGTGCGGCTTGTGAATCGTGTTGGAGATTCAAAGGCATGACTAATCAAACCAGCAACAGTCGAAAATTGTGGCCCACTGGCAGCTTCGGCCATTCCTTCCAAGTAACGAGGTTTGGCAATACGCACTTGGGATTTACCCAGCACATCACCCGCCAGTTCTCTAACGCCCGGCAACAAGCTAGCCCCACCTGTTAAAACCACACGAGGCCCAGCCAAACTTTCAAAGCCGGCGGCACTAAGGCGGTCACGAACCAGCTCAAAGGTTTCTTCGATACGAGGACGAATAATACCAACCAGCATGGAACGCGGCACCGTGTTGGTTTCTCCGGTTTGTTCTTCGCCAATTAAAGGCACCTTAATCACTTCGCGGTCATCCGATGGTGATGGCATACAGTTTCCGTACAACGTTTTCATGCGTTCCGCATGTTGCACCGACGTGGATAAACCACGGGCAATGTCGTTCGTAACATTGCCTCCGCCCACGGCAACACAATCGGCATGCATCAATTCACCATCGAAAAACACGGCAATATCAGTCGTACCGCCCCCCATGTCGATCAAAGTAACACCGAGCTTCATTTCATCTTCGACCAAGGCCGCAAGCGCCGATGCATAGGGGGATACTACTCGACCTTGGATTTCCAAATGACAGCGCTGCACACAAGTTTCAATATTACGAATAGCGTTCAAGCTTGCCGTCACGACATGTAAATTCACGCCCAAGGTATCGCCAAACATGCCACGTGGGTCACGCACGCCCCGATTGCCATCAATCGAATAGCCAACGGGAATGGTATGAACTATGGCTTGGTCTTCGGGCAATTTATCGGACAAACGATTGGGATCTAAGATCTTTCGTAAATCAGGGTCGCTAATTTCATGACCTTTGATACTGATATCATACGCGACCAACCTTGATTTAAAGTGAGCACCCGACAATGCCACGGTAACACCGGTGATGTTGACACCAGCCATTTCTTCGGCGGCACCAACGGCGGCTCGTATCGCCGTTTCGGCTTGGTCCATATCAACAATAGCCCCACCTTTTACGCCACCAGACACATGATGACCAACACCGATAATTCTAGGAGGCGTTGTGCCTTCTTGGCGGGCAATCAAGCAAGTGATTTTTGTCGTGCCAATATCCAAAGTGGCAACGATACCATTCCTTGGTTTTGCTTGATGGGTTTGGTGTTGCATATTTTAGCCCCTTCGTGGGCATCTTTTTTAAGTTAGGTTTCTTGACCTGGCATGGGCAAAGGTTTGCGAATGGCCGTGGGGCTTTTGCGAACGATAATGCGATCGGGTAGCCGTAAGTCCAAGATTTTGACATCTCGGCTTAACACGCCGCTCTTGGCTTCAAAGGCAACCAGACGCGCCAAAGCACCAGGAATATTATTTTCGGGCAAGCGCACATCGACACCACCTAACATCAATAAATCCCAACGCCGACCCCCCACCCGAACCGCCGCCATGACGTTGTTCAATACTTTGGGTTGGGTGCCTAATAATTCCAACAAGCCGCCAACACGGTTTGGTGCATCGGACCCGACGACATGAATCAGATGAGAAAAACGTGCCAATCCCTGGCGGATAATCACTTGACCTTCTTCGTCAATCAATGCGAAATCACCTTGATTTTGCCACAACGCAATGGGTTGGCGTTCAATTAAATGAATAGAAAGCGTGTTTGGTAGAAAGCGTTCTATTTTAGCATGTTGCACCCAAGGTAACGCCTCAACGCGGGCTCGTGCTGTTTCAAAATCAAAGGCTAATATCGGCGCGCCACGCACAATACCTAAGGCAGTCAGCAAATCTTTGCGATCCGTTTCTTTTCGACCCGCAACCAATACATCGTTTAAGGTAAAGCCCAAGTTCGCTGACACCTTGATTAGTTCCCATTTGCTTTTTGTAATCGCCTCTTGGCCCCAGCCAGATTTCAACACCCAAGCACCGCTACCCCCAAGCACAATTAAACCGCAAAACACATAGGCTAAGATTGTTTGCGGCCGGCGCCAAAGGGGGACCACACGTTTGCGTTTTGGTGTATCGAGAATGACACCATCCACTTCAATGTCGGCTGAAGTTTGAGCATCATCCATGGTGCTTGCTATCCGTGAAAGCATTCTTTTCATGCATCGCACTCCGCATTATCAACCATCCACGTCACCAATTCTTCAAAACTTATACCAACGCTCGCGGCCTGTTCCGGAACCAACGACGTTGGCGTCATTCCCGGTTGAGTATTCAGCTCTAAGATGAAGATATCTTTACCATCAAAACGAAAATCTGATCGGCTGACCCCCCGACACCCCAATGTCTGGTGCGCCAATGCTGCCAACTGCAACGTTTCATCATAGATATCTTGGGGTATATCAGCAGGAACGGTGTGTTTTGATTCCCCTTGGGCATATTTCGCTTCATAATCATAAAAATTATGGTCGGTCATAATTTCTGTAACGGCCAAGGGGCGATCCCCCATAACGGCAACCGTAAGTTCGCGTCCCGCAATGTATTTTTCGACCATAACCCGATCACCATACGGCCAGCTTTCTTCGGCAAAAGGAAGCGTGTTTTCGTGTTGCACAATATGAACGCCAACGCTGGAACCTTCGTTCAAGGGCTTGACCACATACGGCACGCCCATAATACCTCCGGCCAACACTTCGCCACGAGTGGCAATTTTATCTTCGGCGACCTTTATGCCGGCGTCTTTGAACAGACGTTTAGACAAAGGCTTATCCATCGCCACTGCCGATGCTGTAAGACCAGAATGGGTGTAGGGAATTTTCAAAATATCTAACAAGCCTTGGATACAACCATCTTCACCCCAACGCCCATGCAATGCATTAAAGACAACGGCCGGGGCTGGAAACAACCGGGTTAACAAACCGCTGATATCACGTTGAACGTCGACGGCGGTGACCGAATATCCAGCCTGTTGCAAAGCCTTGGCACACGCGGCACCCGACACCAAAGAAACATCACGTTCCGCAGACCAGCCGCCCATAAAGACCACCACTTGTTTGGTCATGCCAATGCTCCTTGTTTTTTGATACCGATGCGTTTTAATTCCCACACCAGATCAATGCCTGATTTTTCCAACACTCGGCGACGCACCTCCTCGCCCAAACTTTCAATGTCTTGGGCGGTTGCTGTTCCATCATTAATCAAGAAGTTACAGTGCACGTTCGACACTTCGGCCCCGCCAATTTTCAACCCACGACAACCAGCATCGTCAATCAACTGCCAAGCTTTGCCATCAGGAGGATTTTTGAAAGTTGACCCCCCGGTACGATTGCGGATGGGTTGCGCTTTTTCTCGAGCGTTCTTGATATCATCCATGCGGCCAAGAATATCTTTGGCATTTCCGGCATGACCTAACAAGTGGGCTTCAACAAAAAACCAATCTTTGGGCACTGAACATTTCCGATAACTAAAACCCAAATCATCTGCGTTCAATTCGTGAAGGTGTCCATTTCCATCCAAAGCAACTGCACCTTGGACAATGTTTTGCATTTCCGCTCCATAAGCCCCAGCATTCATCCGCAAAGCCCCGCCGATCGTGCCGGGGACGCCACTTAAAAATTCCAGTCCCGAAATTCCAGCTTCTTGGGCCGCCCTAGCGACATGACCATCCAACGCCCCCGCCCCACATATAACGCTGGCATTGTTGATTTTGATGGTAGCAAATTCGCGCCCCAACCGCACAACAACACCCGGAACACCGCCATCTCTAACCAACAAATTTGACCCTACCCCAATGATCGTAACGGCAATGTCTTCAGGTACTTGGCTTAAAAAGAACGCTAAATCATCGCTATCTTGGGGTTTAAATAAAATCTCAGCCGGACCACCGACACCAAACCATGTGACCTTGGCCAACGACGCATTTTCGCTCAACCGACCACGCACTTGGGGCAACCGCTTGATCAAGTTTTGTGTCGGAAAGGCCACAACGTTCATCACCTTTGACCTTTCAAAACGTTCAATTGATGAGGCAATGCGTTTGCCCACTGGGTAATGTTTCCAGCTCCCAAGAAAACCACCATGTCACCTCGATTGGTCAAGTCATTGATTGTTTTTGGCAAGTCTTCAAGGTCGGTTATAGGTGTTACATGACGGTGACCATGTTCGCGCAGTCCAGCGACTAAATGGTCTCGGTCATAACCTTCGATTAACGTTTCACCAGCTTCATAAACGTCAGCGACGAAAACCACATCGGCATCGTTGAAACAGGTGCAAAAATCTTCGAACAAATCCCGCAATCGAGTGTATCGGTGCGGTTGCACCACGGCGATCACTTGCCCGCCGCCAACCGCACCACGAGCGGCATTCAACACAGCCGCAATTTCAACCGGGTGATGCCCGTAATCATCAATCACGCTGACCCCGTCGACTTCTCCGGTTTTGGTAAAGCGTCGTTTAACACCTTCAAAGCCATCGAATGCGGTGCCCAGTTTGCTTTTATCTATTGCCATTTCCCGTGCAATGGCAATCGCGGCCAAAGCATTTTGAACATTGTGAGAACCGTACATGGGCAGTTTTACATTTTCTATGGTGATGGCTTGTTCATCGCCAAAATCGGTAAAGGTAATGTCAAATGTCATACCACTGGCGCTGGGCCTTATGTTTGTGCCACGCACCATCGCTTGAGGGCTAAAACCATAAGTGACAATGCGGCGATCAGAAACTTGGGGGATTAAGGCTTGGACTTCTCCATGGTCAATGCACAAGGCCGCAAACCCATAAAACGGGATGTTTTCGACGAATTGAGCAAAAGCTCGACGCAAGGTGTCAAAATCGCCATAATGGTCAAGGTGTTCTGGATCAATATTCGTGACGACAGCTATAGTTGCCGGAAGCTTTAAAAATGTACCATCCGATTCATCGGCTTCAGCCACCATCCAATCCCCTTCACCTAGCCGGGCATTTGATCCCCATGCATTGATAATGCCACCATTAATTACGGTCGGGTCCTGACCAGCGGCATCCAGCAAATGGGCAATCAAAGACGTTGTTGTGGTTTTGCCATGGGTCCCGCCAACGGCAATTGACCATTTAAGACGCATCAATTCGCCCAACATTTCAGCCCGACGCACCACGGGCAACATTTTTTTACGGGCCCCAACAACTTCTGGGTTATCGGGTTTAACGGCTGATGAAATCACGACGACACCAGCTTCATTCACGTTGTCTTCAGCGTGACCGACAAACACTTTGACGCCCAGTCCCCGCAAACGTTCCACATTCGCATTTTCTGCCTGATCCGAACCTTGCACTGAATAGCCAAGGTTATGCAAAACTTCGGCAATACCACTCATACCTATGCCGCCAATGCCGACAAAATGAATGGTGCCAATGGATAAAGGAAGCGCCCTCATAGCGTTGTTCTTTCATTTAAGGGTGATAATCCGATGACTTCATCTGCGAGTTTTTGCGCCGCATCGCCTGTCCCTAACGCACGGGCACACCGTGCGGCTTTACCAAGCACGGCAGGCAGGCTCAACAACGAATCTAATCGAATGGCTAAATTTTCAGCCGTGAATGTATCTTGGGGCATGATCCATCCCGCCCCCGCGCTGTCCACGGATCTGGCATTAAATGTTTGATGGTCATCAGCGGCAAAGGGATATGGCACCAATATAGATGGACGTCCCACCGCCAAGGCTTCGGACACAGACGATGCTCCGGCTCGCGCGATCATGACATGAGCACTGGCTATCCGTTCGGGCACATCATCAATAAAGCTGGCAAGGTGAGCCATAATACCATGCGTGTTGTAAACTTCTTTAACACGCTGCAGGTCTTCTTCACGACATTGCTGGGTAACGTGCAAACGAGATTTTAAAAGGTCTGGTAATTTGGCCAAAGCCATGGGCACCACGTCACTTAAAACGGTGGCTCCTTGTGATCCTCCCAAAACCAAAACATTCAAGGAAACATCCCCTTCCCCGCTAGGATATGGCGTGTCGATTTTGGCGGCAATGGGTGCCCGCACGGGCATGCCTGTCAAAATAACTTTGCCGGCACAATTTTCATTCATGCCTTGGGTGTCGGCAAATGATGTTGCTATTTTGTGTACCCGACCTGCCAACAATCGGTTAGCCCGGCCCAACAGCGCATTTTGTTCATGAATGACGGTCGGGATTCCCGCAAACGTAGCCGCCATCATTGTCGGGACAGAAGCATACCCACCAAACCCAACCACCACATCGGGCCTTATTTTTTTAAGCAACAACCAAGCTTGGAGTGTGCCGATTCCCAATGCTAAAACGCTTTGAATGCGCGCCAGAATGCTTTTGCCGGCAATGCCGCCCGCCTGTACGTAATAGGTTTGCACATCACCCAAAGCACCGCCATAAGCCTTGCCGCGTTTGTCGGTAATCAAGCCAAGCTTACAACCCCGTTCCCGTAATTCGGATGCTAAAGCTTCGGCGGGAAATACGTGTCCGCCCGTTCCGCCTGCGGTTAATAAAACATGCGTCATGGTCATTTTAGACCTTTGCTATTTGAATTTTCACCGGGTCGAATGCGGGTCAAAGCCAACACCATCCCCATGCCAAATGCCAATGCCAAAGTGGATGATCCACCATAGCTGATAAACGGCAATGTCATCCCCTTAGGCGGAATCAAATTCGTTGTAGACGCCATGTTGATGATGGCTTGCAAAGCAAATTGGGTCAGCAATCCGACCGTTGCCACAACGATGAAAAAATCACTATCCTTGAACACACGGGAAAATCCGCGCAAAACGACAAAAGCGAATAAGACCACGATCAACAAACACAAAATCAAACCAAATTCTTCACCGGCAACGGCCAAGATGAAATCTGTATGAGCATCGGGCAAGACTTCTTTCACACGACCTTCGCCGGGGCCTCGTCCAAACAAGCCTCCGTTAGAAAAGGCATCCAAAGACCTTTCGACTTGATAGCCTTTACCACCGACGGGATCAAGGAAGCGATCAATGCGAAGGCGCACATGGTCAAACATCAAATATGCGCTGTACCCACCCAAAATAAAAATCAAGGCCACCGCCCCGACCAAGATCAAAGGCAACCCAGCGATAAAGAATTGCACCGCCCAAACGCAGGCCACAACAACAGACATGCCGAAATCTGGTTGTAACAGCAACAACCCCACCACCAACATAAATAAACCAACGGAAATGGCGTACCCCGGCACAGCATCATCAAGTTTTTGCGCCGAAAACATCCAAGCCGCAACAACAGCAAAGCTGGGTTTAATGAATTCAGAGGGTTGCAAAGAAAAACCGCCGATATACAACCAGCGCGTAGCGCCCTTGGTCTCTGAGCCAACCAACAGCACCAAAACCATGGCGACAATTGACACCACAAACATCAATAACGCCAAACGCAAAACAGCTTTTGGTGTTAACAGAGACGTTCCGACAATGATGCAAAGGGCCATTGGTAAAAACACAAAATGACGGCGCACAAAATGAAAACTTTCAAGGCCAATCCGTTCGGCCACCGCAGGCGATGCTGCTAAAACTAAAATAGCTCCCAATGCCGCGATCACACAAACAGATAGCAACGTCCACCGATCAATGGTCCACCACCATCGGCTGACAAGGGATGTGTCGGTCCGGGTAAAGGTGCTCATAGCCTAGCCTCACTATTTCCAATTTGAACATGAACTGTTCCGCCGGAGTGATCTAATCGCATACGATCAACTGTCATTCGAAAAGCATCACCACGCGCTTCAAAATTGGCGAACTGATCAAACGACGCACACGCCGGCGACAACAACACGACGGCATTTTTCAATCCATCTTGGACGGCCATTTCTCTGGCATGATGTGTGGCCGTTTCCAAATCTCCACTTATTTCAAAAGCAACTTTACCATCTAATACTTTCGCAAAACTTTCCGCCGCGTCACCAATCAAAAAAGCTTTGCGAATACGTGGCAAAAACTCTGCCAATCCTTCAAGTCCAGTTTCTTTAGCTTTACCACCGGCGATCCAATAAATATTTTCATAACACGCCAATGCTTTTGCCGTGGCTTCCCCATTCGTGGCCTTGCTATCGTTAACAAAGGTTATACCGTCAAAATATTCGATAATTTCTTGACGGTGAGCCAACCCTGGAAAACTTTGAATGGCTTCAACGATTTGATCGGAAACGATCTTTAATGTGCGCGCCACCGCATACGCGGCCACGATGTTTTGTGCATTATGAAGGCCGGGTAAATTGGCTAAATTATTTAAATTCATGATAAATTTCTTCTGCCCATCCAAATCGTCAATAAGCTTGCCATCTTTGACGTATATGCCATTTGGTAAAGTGGTTTTTGAAGAAATGGGAATAATTTTAAGGCCACTGCGGTTTTGAATGTCAGCATAAATTTCAGCCGTCACGTCATCATCAATGCAGATAATTGCTGTGTCACCCGAACCTTGGCTGTGAAAAATATTTTTCTTGGCTTGGATATAGCCGGACATGCCCCCATGTCGATCCAAATGGTCCGGTGTCACATTCAACAATACAGATATTTTAAAGCGCGCGGTTGGACATAATTCCAATTGATAGGAAGATAATTCAAGAACATATACGCCGTCTTGTTCAAGCATTGTCATGTCTGAAATGGGGGGGCCAAGATTGCCGCCAATTTCCACCTGGCGCCCCGTCGATTCGACAATATGGCCTAACAACGCCGTCGTCGTAGATTTTCCATTTGTACCCGTGATGGCGATCTGTGGGGCTGCGGCCCCCGACGTCGCCAACAATTCAATATCACCTATTATGGGTACACCTGAATCCTTTGCTAATTTTGCTGCGGGATGGGGTTTTGGAAAGGTATGGGGAATTCCGGGACTTATAACCAAAGCCGTCATGTGCCCCCAATTGATCCGATCATATTCACGCACACGCAAGCCTTCTAATTTTGCCTTTGCGCGACTTTCTTCTTGATCATCCCAAACGGTCACACGAGCGCCACTTCGAACCAATGCACGTGCCGCCGCCAGCCCTGACTTTCCCAGACCCAACACATAAACCTGTGTATCTGTGTAACCTTCGCATAACAACATGCGCTGTCCTCATATCACCTTAGCTTCAAGGTCGACAAACCAATCAAAGCCAAGATCGTGGCAATAATCCAAAAACGAATCACGATGGTGGATTCCGCCCACCCTTTTTTTTCAAAGTGGTGATGCAAAGGAGCCATCGCGAAGACACGCTTGCCCGTTAGCTTGAACGAGATCACTTGCACAATCACAGATACCGTTTCCAAAACGAACAACCCGCCGACAATAGCAAGAACAAGTTCATGTTTCGTTATCACGCTGACGGTTCCCAAAGCGCCGCCCAAGGCTAATGATCCAGTGTCCCCCATAAACACCCGTGCTGGGGGTGCATTGAACCAAAGAAAGCCCAAGCCGCCTCCTAACAAAGCCCCTAAGAATACCGCTAGTTCACCAGTGCCGGGGACATAATGTAATTGCAGGTATCCAGCAAAAACCGCGTTCCCCACCAAATACGCAATCAAGCCAAAGACGGCGGATGCGATCATCACGGGAACAATGGCTAAGCCATCTAAGCCATCAGTCAAATTCACGGCATTCGAAGTGCCGACCATAACAAAGGCCGCAAACACGGGAAAGAACCAGCCCAAATGGATCAGTGTTGTTTTGAAAAAAGGCACCGCTAATTCCGTCGACAAGCTTTCCGGCATCAAGCGCATGATCCAAAAAGCTCCTGCGGCGGCAAAGGCCACTTGCAAGATCAACTTTGCTTTGCCCGAAAGTCCATCATGACTACGTCTGGCAACCTTGAGATAATCATCCAAAAAGCCAATCACGCCATAAGATACCGTTACGCCCAAAGCCACCCACACATATCCATTGGCAAAATCCGCCCAAAGCAATGTTGAAGACACAATCGCTATCAAGATTAATATCCCGCCCATGGTCGGCGTACCTTGTTTGGTCAAAAGGTGGCTTTCCGGTCCGTCTGTGCGAATGGGTTGCCCGCCTTTTTGTTTGCTTTGCAAATGCCTAATTAAAACCGGGCCTATAATAAAACTGATCACCAACGCCGTCATAATGGCGCCGCCCGTTCTAAACGTTAGGTACCGAAAAACATTCAAGGCCGGTATTTGATCCGCAATGGGATATAACAAGTGATAGAGCATGATTTAACCTTTGACCCTTTCTGAAGTTGTATCCATCATTTTTAAGACGTTAACAATGTGTCCCATGCGCATGCCAGCAGAACCTTTGATCATCACGACATCGCCCGGACGTACGGCATTTTTTATAATTTCACCTAACATTTCCGAAGTTGCTGAATGATGTCCGTGCATTTCTGCTGGCAGCAAATTCCAGACCGTCTGCATAGCTTCACCAGCCAAATATACACTATCAATTTTTGATGAAATCAAAGCTTCCGCAAGTTCGCCATGACGTAAAACCGTGTCTTCTCCCAATTCCAACATGTCGCCTAGCACCGCAATTTTTTGAGACTTATCTTCTTTGGGTTGCGCCCCTAAAACCGAAATAGCCGCATTCATCGCAGCCGGAGAAGCGTTGTAACTTTCATCAATCAACGTAAAGGCCCCATTTGACATTTGAACATCAAATCGTTCACCCCGGCTTTTGGGGGGCGTAAACTGTGCCAGTTTTGCCGCCGCTTTAAAAATATCACCACCGACGGCATTCACGGCGGCCAAAACGCTTAGGCTGTTCATGACCCAATGCAGACCTGGCGAAGCCAACGTATAATACACACAGCCTTGGGGGGTTAACACCGTAACTTTGGAACATGTAGCCAGCAATTGATAAGCAATCACGCGAAAATCGGCATCTAAATTTTTTCCAAAACGGATGACGGTTTGAACCCGTTGCTGTTCGGCGGCTTTTGTTAAACGATCAGTTTCTTCAATATCGGCATTGATAATAGCCGTCCAATTGGGTTTTGCCCCTTGGAAAATCTCGGCCTTGGCATCAGCTATTTGTTCGCTATTTTCAAAAAATTCAGTGTGCGCGGGTTGAACGGTCGTAATCAAACACACATCGGGCTTGGTCATTTTTGATAGCGGCGCCAATTCCCCCGCATGATTCATTCCCAATTCCATAATTGAATATTCAGCATCGCTTGGAATACGAGCCAAACTTAACGGAAGCCCCCATTGATTGTTCAGACTGCCAAGGGTGGCGGTTGTTTTACCTTGATCCGCCAACACAAAATTCAAAGCTTCTTTGGTTCCTGTTTTACCCACCGAACCCGTTACTGCGATCATGTGACCGTTAAACCTTGAACGGCTGGACATTCCTAAATCTTCCAAAGCTTTCATCGTATCATCCACCATTAACAGCGATGTATCAGGATCAAAAACAGGTGGGCGGTGGGAAACACAAGCAGCAACGGCCCCTTTTTCAAAGGCTTCGGAAACGTGGTCATGACCATCGGCATTTGGGCCGACCAAGGCTACAAACAAATCACCGGGTTTAAGTGTTCTGGTGTTTATGGATATACCGCTGGCTGACCAATCACGCGTGTTGTCACCGCCCGTTGCTTTTGCGGCTTCGCCTGATGTCCAAAGCGGGGTCTTCGTTTTCATCATGTTCACGTATCCAGCTCCCTTATGACCTTTGTGGCCACACTCACATCGTCAAAAGGAAGAACTTTGTCCAATATTAACTGGCCTTGTTCGTGCCCTTTGCCAGCCAACACCAACACATCACCTGCATTTAAATGTTCAATGGCAATCTGAATGGCTTTATAGCGATCACCGATATCGACAGCTCCGGGGGCTACGGCTAAAATTTCATTGCGTATTTGATCTGGATCTTCATGGCGTGGATTATCGTCGGTAACAATCACGCGGTCTGCATATTCAACGGCAACGCGCCCCATTTCAGGACGTTTCCCACAATCGCGGTCCCCCCCACAACCAAACAGAACATGAAGCTTGTGTTGCGTAAATGGCCGCAATGTTTTAAGCAGTGTTTTCAAGGCGTCTGGTGTATGAGCAAAATCAACATAAACCTGTGCGCCATGGATTAAGCCCACAAATTGCAAGCGTCCAGGCACACCTTCAAGGCCATTCAATGTCTCAACCGCTTGAGATTCGTCGGCGCCAAGCGCCAAGACTAAGCCCAAAGCACACATGGCATTTTCAACTTGAAAACCGCCCACCAAGGGCAAAATTAAGGTATAAGATCGGCCTTGTATTTCCAGCCAAATTTTTTGCCCACCATCGCATGGTTCGACCTTTACAACATGCAAGTATTCGCCTTTTTGGCCATACGTCATAACGTTAAGACCGCGCTGCGTTGCCGCCTTTACGATGGTATGGGCTTGGGCGATATCGGCATTGATAACGGCACTACCGTGGCCATTAACGACTTCGGTCAACAAGCGCATTTTTGATGCCATATAGGTTTCCATATCGCCATGGTAATCCAAATGATCCCGTGTCAAATTTGTAAAACCAGCCGCGCTTATATTGACGCCATCCAATCTATACTGTTCAAGGCCGTGGCTTGAAGCTTCGATAGCCAAATGATCCACATCAGCCTCGCTTAGACGTTTGAGCGTTTCATGTATTTTGACAGGATCTGGGGTCGTTAAAGTTCCCGGTTCATCAAAGCCTGCGCCTTGCAGGCCTATGGTGCCCAAGCTGGCGGCCTTAATGTTCATGCGTTGCCATATTTGACGCACAAACGTAGCCACCGAAGTTTTGCCGTTGGTTCCGGTGACCGCTGCTATATTGGCGGGTTGGCGAGCAAAGAAGTTTGATACCATTTTCGCAAACAACAAGCGTGGGTTTTCATCAAGAAGCACGGGGCCATTGATCAAAGTTCCCCGTGGGGCCAATACGCAAGCCGCACCTTTGTCCAACGCTTTACCAATAAAATCGCGCCCATCAACACGCACGCCCGGCAAGGCCGCGAAAAGATAGCCTTTACGAACAGCACGGCTGTCACAAGTCAGGCCAGTAATATCCACATGACCACTGATTCCTTGGGCCGCAATATTGATATCTTGGCCGTTCAGCAAATCAATAAGCCGCATGACTGATCCCCCCCCGTAACATGGCGGTTATTCCTGATTTTTTCGGCTTAGGAATATACATAGGATTACCTGCTGTTGTTTCCGCGCGAAGATCAACCACACCTGGGGTAAGGCCAAACAAAGGTCCCATGCGTTCAATGATATGTCCAACTGCAGGGGCAGCAACCCAGCCCCCAGTAGCATACCCAAATGTTTTCTTTGTCCCTTTGGGTTCATCCAGCACAATCAAAATAACAAAGCGAGGATTGGTCATGGGGAAAACGCCAACAAAGCTGGATATCAATGCCTTTTTGTCATACCCCCCTGCCGCTTGTTTTTCAGCCGTACCCGTTTTACCGCCCACTAAATATCCTTGAACGTCGGCGCTTTTGCCTGTTCCATCGCGAACGACTTTCCGCATCAAGGCGCGCATGGATTGTGACGTTTCAGGTTTCAAGACCCGTTGACCTTTGAGCTTTGATACATCTGCAACCTTCATAAGGGTTGGCGCATGCATGATGCCCCCGTTAACCAACGAAGATACCCCCGAAGCGACTTGCAAAGGGCTAACCGCGATGCCATGCCCATAGGCAATGGTCATGGTGGAAATATCGCCCCACCGCGCAGGAAATAATGGTTGACCAACTTCGGGCAGTTCAATTTCGGCAGGATCAAGAAGCCCAAACCTAGCCAAGTATTCTTTTTGTTTTTTGTGGCCCACGTCTATGGCCATCTTTGCGGTACCTATATTGCTGGAATACGTCAGAATTTCAGGAACGCTCAACCAACGTTTTTTGGCGTGAAAATCAGAAATGGTAAAACGGGCTATGCGAATAGGAGCGGTGGCATCATATCCATCTGTAAGTCTGACGGTATCCGTATCCAAAGCCATAGCGGTGGTAAATAATTTGAACGTTGAACCCATTTCATAAACGCCCAAAGTCGCCCGATTAAACCCCGGATTGCCCAAAGATTGTCGCGGCAAATTGGGATCAAAATCAGGCAATGAGGCCAATCCCAAAACTTCGCCTGTATTGACATCCATCACCACACCCGAAGCCCCAGTTGCATCATACGTAGTTTGAGCTTTGCTCAGTTCTTCTTGCAATATTGCTTGGACACGTAAATCAAGGGAAAGCGTTACAGGCTTTCCTTTGATCCCAAGTGTATTTTCAAATTCGCTTTCAATACCGGAAATGCCGCGACCGCCTAATTGGGTATAGCCCACGACATGGGCCGCAGTTGAACCATGCGGATACGCGCGGCGTTCTTCTTTGCGAAAACCAAATCCAGGAAGACCCAAGCTGTTCACATCCCAAACTTGTTCAGGCGTCAAATTTCGTTCTAGCCACACAAAGCGCCCAGGCCCTCCAATTTTTTTGATCAGCTTTTCTCGGTCAAGGTTTGGCAATACGGTCAACAATTTGTCAGCCGCATGTGCCGCCGTTAAGGTTTTTTTCGCCTCGCGGGGGTCAACAAATAAGGATTGAGTCGGCAACGTGATGGCTAAGATGTTGCCGTTACGATCGTAAATTTCTCCTCGGGAAACCACTTTGGTTGTGTTCGGCGCATGGGATCTGGCTTGCCACCGGGTCGCACTTGCTTTGCCATGTTGCATCAAATCAACAAGACGCACACCTAAGACAACAAAGGCTAAACTGAACATAACCCCGATCACCAACAAACGAGTTTGCCCTTGTTCCAAAGCTTGCTTGCGTACGCCTTCTATGCGGACGCGTTTGGGATCTAAATCTTCAAAATAAATTTCATGTTGTTGGGCTACCTTACGCTTCATGGGCGGCCTCTCTGATCAGATACAGGCGCAATGGGGCGTTCTGCCATAGCCTCAACTTCGCTGAGCTGAATGACTTGATTGGGTAATACGGGGTGCATACCCAAAAATTGTTCTGCCAGAACCTTTATTCGTTCAGGGTCATTTAAATTTGCCCATTCCGCTCGCAAAACATGAAGTGATCTGTGTTCATTTTTAAATTCTTTAGATAATCGTTTTTGTTGAGCTTCAAGATCATGAACTTGATATTTGACGGAAAACAAAACCATCGACAAACCACCCGCCAAAACCATAAACAGCGCCGTGGTATGGCGCAGAAAGGAAGATCGTTTGAAGCTGTTTTTTTGGGTGCTCATAAGCTTGCCTTCAAATTTGAATTCAAGGGCTTGGCATCGGTACGTTCAGCCAACCGCATGCGCGACGATCTTGACCTAGGGTTTATTTTGCATTCTTCCTTGCTTGGCTTAACAACCCCCCGCTTCAGCAATTTAAATGCTGGGTTTGGCCCGGGCTTTCCGGCATCAGGAACATGACGAGATGGATTGGGCATATTCCCAGAATGGATATTCAAAAAAGACTTTACGCGTTTGTCTTCGAGAGAATGAAACGACACCACAGCCAACCGACCACCCAAAACCAATACGTTTTCGGCCCCCGCCAACCCGCGATCAATTTCGCCCAATTCGTCATTTACGTATATGCGCAAACCTTGAAAAGTTCGCGTCGCCGGATCAATGCCGTCTTTTGATTTTCGCACCACGCGCCGTACGATTTCTGCTAATTGACGTGTACGGGTGATGGGCGTTTCGGATCTGAATTCAACGATGGCATGAGCTATGTGACGGGATCTGCGTTCTTCGCCGTATTCATAAATAATATTGGCAATGTCTTGTTCGCAAAAAGTATTCACAACATCAGCAGCTGATTGCCCAAATTGTTCCATACGCATATCCAAGGGGCCATCGTTTTGAAAGGAAAACCCGCGTTCGGCTTGGTCTAACTGCATACTGGACACACCAAGGTCCAATGCGACACCATCAACCGAAGCCACGCCGTTCGCCCGTAATAATTCAGCCATTTCCCCGAACCGACCTTGGATAACACGAAGCCGTCCCTTAAAATCAACTTCCATGCTTTGTGCTTTGGCAATCACGTTAGGGTCGCGATCAATACCCCACACCTGACAATCTGCAGATTCAAGAAGACCTTTGGAATAACCACCATTGCCAAAAGTACCGTCAACATAAATCCCCCCGTCTTTTGGATTTAATACGTCCAACACTTCTGCGAGCATGACAGGGGTATGAAGTCGGGTCACGGTCATGCCTCCGATTCAGTTTTATGGGGCGACATAACACGCGAAAGCGGCAAGGTAATACCTTTGGCTTTGGCCCTGTCTATTTGCGTAAGGCTATGTTTGTCATATGCATCGGGCGCCCAAATCCGAAACCGGGTTCCGCGACCTACGAATAAGGCTTGGTCGTCAAGGTTTGCATATTGGCGAAGCGAAGACGGAAGCGTTACGCGGCCTTCGGGATCAAAAGCCAATTGATGGGTGCTTTCCAAGGTAATGGCGGCCAAATCTTCCTGGTCTTCGGAAAACAGATCTAAGTGATCATCAAGGCTGTCGGTGATCCGTTGCATGAAGGCATCACCGGCTCCTTCTAAGGCGGCGGATTGAAAATATGGGAAAACGTAAATACCGGAAAAACCTTGGTTAATCATGGCCGCACGAAAGGGTTTGGGTACAGAAACCCGGCCTTTCTTATCAATTTTATTGAGGTGACGGCCGACGAGTAACGCCATGTCTCCCCCTTCGGTATTTGATGCATCAACAAATGGCCTTATGGCCTTATCCATATTTTAAGTTCAATGGCAAAGTCCCCTATTCGAAGTCAGGAACAACGCAAGTCTTCAGACTTAAACCCCAAAATAGCGGCACGAACACCACCTTAGGGCGCACACGCGTGCATATGGTATATTATGGGATACTATGGGAATGAATGGGTGTCAATGGGAATTGATGGTCTTTTGTGGTTTTCAACGCCCCCTATGGCATAAACGACACACTCAATTTGGCACAAAAAAACAGCCGAAAACGGCTGTTTTTGATCATAAAAATCCTTAAATAGGTTGAAAAATTGAATTTACATGAAGGCTAAATGCGCCTGATGCGGCTTTTTTGCAAAAACAATATTCTGCAACGCCTCAAGTTATCAAGCCGCCCGGCGATCCGTAACCAAGCTATTTCCTTCAATTTTTTTAGACCTATGTTTGATTTCAGCAAGGACTTCGGCGATTTGAAGATGGGATTGAAAGCGACCCAAATCACAATGCAATGCGCTCACAGATAGGCTTGCAAGATTGTACTGTCTTAATATTCCAGTACGGTCGGTGGTTTCGATAAAATTTTGATTTTGTTCTTGTAAGTCGTACAATTGTGTCGAACGCAGACTGAACGATTCAAGCATGTCCCATATACGTTGTTCCCAAGCGTCATCCGCAATAATCATGACAAAATCGTCACCACCAATATGCCCCACAAATTCATTTTTTCGTGCCGATTCTTGTAACAACCGGGCAACTAAATGAATCATTTTATCGCCACGATCATAGCCATAAAAATCATTAAAGGCTTTGAAATTATCCAAATCGAAATGCAATAACGAAAACGTTATATCCGCGTCCAAGCGTCCTTGGACCTCGGCTTCAATGCGAACATTACCCGGCAAACCAGACAATGGGTTACAATGGCGTGCGTGTTCAATCTGGCATTCGGTAATGTTTTTTAATAAATCACGGATGGAAATTGTGCCCACATATTTCTCACCATCACAAACTATCACGGGTGAATAAACATGATTAAAGGATCGATTGGTCGCCTTGCGGCTGACATCGGCTAATGTATCTGTTAACTGTGCCACTAACGGCGCGTATAACATCATGGCTTTCACGTTCGAGTGGAGATATAGGCTGTGCGCATAAGGGGTCGAATAAAGATTTAAAACCTCATCCCTTAGCAATGTGCCCACCACGACGCCGTTACTGAGAACGGGAACGGTTTGCAATTGAAAATCGCTTTGAAACCATTCCAGTATTGTTGATGCCAATTCCGTATCGGAACATGTTTTTGTTGGCAGAATGCGCAACGAACTGACCCGTTCTTTTTCAAAGGCGCCCTGAACTTTGTGCGAATCAAAGGACTTAGGTGCTTTCCCATTCACCACGTCCTGGGGATAATCTATAGAAGGATTTTCATCTGGGACCGCCAACAAATACCCTTGCACCAAATGGATCGACATTTTCTTAACAAAGTCAAATTCATCTAACGTTTCAACACCTTCTGCAATCACACGGCAATTCACTCGTGCCGCCAAATCAACAATCAATTTCACAAAATCGCCAGCCACATCATTTTCATGAATGTCTGAAATAAAAAATTTATCGAGTTTTATGTAATTGGGTTTCAGTTCTGCCAACAATCGCAACCCAGAATACCCTGCCCCCAAATCATCAAGAGCTATATTGAACCCCATGTCTTGGTAATAACGAGCGGCGGTTTTCAATTCATCATGATCAAAACTTTGTTGTTCCGTTATTTCTAAGATTACTTTGTCCATAGGAATTTCAAATTCCTGCAACAACTGTATGGTGCGGCCCTTTTTAAAATAAGGATCGATCAAGGAACTGGGACAAACATTGATAGATAACTTTCCGGGAAGATCTAGCGATTTGTAGCTTTCTATCGCTTTTTTCCGACACACCTGATCGAGTTCCATCACACGGTTATATTTACGGCTTAATGCAAAAACCGTTTCTGGTGAATGCAAAGCGCTGTCTTTGGGGCCCCGCATCAAAGCTTCAAAAGCATAGAGTGTGTTGTTGTTAGTATCAAAAATAGGCTGGAAAGCTGTAGTTATGTTCTCATTTAAGATCATGCTATCCAGCTCGGATAACAAGGTTTGATCAAGGCTGTTATTTTGCCCGGTATTTTCAACAAGGTGAATATTTGCTTGCATCTGTTCCATCCAGTCTTTCCATTGAGAACGATCCTGAAGATACGATGCGTATGTAACATAAGCATGACAAACCACCACTTTGCCATACTATGGCGCATAAAAATTTTACAAATAAATATGACGTCCATGCCGTATTTTAAACACAATCATGTTGTTAATGGGTAAATATGGACATAGTGTACCTGCATATCTTTCGTCAATGACGTGCATATTCAGCTTAGGTTCATACTAAACGTGAAAAGTTAGAAAACGCAATCTCGAGAACTGGAGAAAACACATTATGCAAATTTCAGGAAACTCCGGCGTAAGTTATGCCGCCAGAGGCCAGCAAGCTCTGCAGATACAACACGAACAAGCTCGCGCTAATGCTTCACAATCAGCCGCATCTGACGGCCCAGATCGTGAAAATGATGGCGATTCTGACGATGGTGCCACCACAGCAACGCGTGGTCAAAACGTCAACATCCTCGCTTAATCAAGCTTAATCCAAACGTAAAAAAACACGCTTAAATCTAGTAAGCGTGTTTTTTGTTGTCTGTACGTCAAAAACGTTATGTCGTTTTGATCGTATCCAAGAAGCCGTCGATTTCCGTCCGTAAGGATTCAGCTTGGCGCAACAAGTTAACGGCGGCTTGCAAGACCTCATTTGAAAAGGCCCCCATTTCAGATGCCGATTGTGTCACGGAACCAATGGTCGAAACAGCATCTTGGGTGGCATTTTGCACTTCATGAATTTACATCGCAATTTCATCAGTTGCCTTTGCCGTTTGGTTAGCCAAATTTTTAACTTCAGAAGCGACCACCGCAAACCCTTTGCCCTTTGCCCTTTATCCTTTATCCTTAGCACCTTTGATTTCGACCACAGCTTGGTTTGATATTTCCGTCGATTGCGTAACCCGCCTAGATATTTCAGATATGGAACTGGACAATTCTTCTGCCGCCCTGGCCTGTTTGCTGGTGTCATCTGCTGTGGCATTCATGCCTTGTGCTGTGCCTTGTTGTAATTGTGATGATGCGGTTGCCATCGTTTTCAGCAACACGCTTACACTGGTATCAAAATTTCGACTTCATTCTTCAATTTTGGCACAGCGTTTTCCTCGTTGAGCTTGCTCTTCCTTTTGTTCAGCTTTGATCATATTTTCCTGGAACACTAAAACGGCTTTGGCCATCATACCTATTTCGTCTTCGGAATCGATGCCCGGAATTTCAGCATTCATCTTTATTTTCCAACAGATAAGAGGCATATTCAACGGGAACAGAATTACCGCCATCATCTTCTGCTGTTCCGATCGCAACAAGGCCATTTTTAGGGATAGAAATAGAGGGCAATACCATTTCGGGAAGAATTTCAATTTTTACAAATTTCTAAATTGAATTATATCATATGTAACGCCGCCATTGTGTCAAAGTATGGCCTGATTATTGACCGTTTTGATTGTGCAAATTCATCAAATGCCCCATCAAAAAACACCCGCCCCTTGTGCAACATTATCGTTCGCGGCTTTAGTCTTTTTAGCAAATCCTTGTCGTGGGTAATCATTAATGTTGTTATGGGGTTATTTTGGCGTTTAGCCCGTTCATGCGTCCTTAAGATTAAGTCTTGAATTTGTCCGGCGCTTGTCGGATCTAGGCCTGTGGTTGGTTCATCGTAAAATATGACTTTTGGGTTCATCGAAAGAGCACGCGCCACAGCCAATCGTTTTGCCATCCCCCCCGACAATTGAGCAACGTCTGTATCCAAGAAACCGTCGGTTTCTTTCAAATACACATCGGCCAAGGATTGTTTGGCTATGACACGGATTTCGTCATCCTTTAAATGCTTGATTTCTTCTAGCCATAATCGAATATTATCAAAAACGGATCCTGAAAATAAGGCATTGGCTTGGAACACAACCCCCCAATGGGTATGCAATGCATCTAATTCTGTGGTCGTAAGCATGGACAAATCAACAAGAGGGGAACCTAATTGTCCATGGTCCGCAACGCACACACAGCCCTTGTCAGGCGCCATTTGTCCAAGAATATGATTGAGCAATACAGTTTTGCCACACCCAGAACCGCCCACAATTGCGATCAGTTCACCTTGGCGAATGGATAAATGTATGCCTTGCAACACTTGGTTTGCACCGAAAGCTTTGTACAAGCTTTCAATCTGAAATTCTGATTTGTTTTCAGCGCCTTGTTGCATGTTTAAATTTTACACCCTTCCGTTCATTTTGAACAGAGCAAGCCTTTTATTACAACGTCAAAAAATGCATTAGACCATATTTGAAAACAGTGACATAATGTGCATTCCGATCCCAACAACCGAACACATTAAAGCCATACTGATTATTTAGTGTGGCCCCTTAATCCATAAAAACAAAACATAAAGAACCACACATTCTTTAACGCCGAGGCATTCAATGAACACACACAACCCAGCCGAGCCCACACAAATTCAAACGAACCCAGCCGATATCGACAACGAAATCGGCGGCAAGCTTACCTTGGCCGCCGCCATTTCCATACCTGCGGTTCTAATCTTGAATCCAACACTGATCCCCGTTATTGCCGCAAAGTTGGCCCCCGGCAGTTACAATGAAGGTCTGGCGTGGTCCATCATCGCCCTGATTTCCGTGCCTGTGGTTTTATGGTCGGGATCTAATATCTTTAAAACCGCGCGCCGGGATTTAAAACAAGGTTCTGTCAACCTCAACACTTTAATCGCTTTAGCTATATCCATAGCGTTCGTTTATTCGCTCGCCATCACGATGTTGCCCGGTGTTCAAGTTGCCATCCCCAATGCTCGTCCTTATTGGGATGTTCTAAATATTGTGGTTACGTTGTTGGTTTTCAAAAAATTTCTTCTCGACAAAAACGCCTAAATATAGCCAAGGCACTTCCAGATGTCCCGCAGATGAAAATTGACCGCATATCAAGCTTAGTATCTGTCGTTTCGCTTGTCGTTGCGGGCATGAGCGCATTTGTCTACTTCAACCAGCCATCGCAGCATCAGCCCCCGCATCTTTCCTCTGAACAGATAACCTCATTTATTTACAAACACCAAGACACGCTTACAAAGGCCCCCAACGATCCCGTGCTCGGAAACCCGAAGGGAAACGTCACGTTGGTTGAATTTTTTGATTATCGTTGTTCATACTGCAAAGCTATTCATCCCAGCCTTTTGCAAGTGCTAGAAGACGATGGGCATATTCGATATGTCGCCAAAGAATTCCCCATATTGGGGGCTGTTTCAAAACTGGCATCCCAAGCCGCTCTTGCCTCCCAAAAACAAGGCCTGTATGGCAAATATAACAACGCTTTAATGTCGGCGAAACATTTAACTGGCACCAGCATATTTACCATTGCCGAACACATTGGCATTGACGTCGCGCGCCTAAAAAACGACATGGTGACGTACCAAGACGAAATTAAGGCAACCCTCGCTGCCAATTTTAAACTTGCCAAAGCACTGGAATTAAAAGGAACGCCAGCTTTTATTGCAGGCACCATTTTGGTCCCCGGCATGCCAAATGTTGCTGGTTTGAAAAAATTAATTATCCGTGCCCGTTTGCAAAATCATCAATTTGATTAAGTTCTAGCTTCGGTCATCAATTAATTTATCCAGCAAACCAATGACTTCAACCGAGGCATTTTCCATTTCGTCGAACAAATGATCGGCGTTGATTGCATCACCTTGGTTATAGGCCCGAGCAGCATCTTTGCCAAACTTGTGAACACGACCGTGAGGTTCAACCAGTGCTTTAAAATCAGCATTATTGGTTAAGACCGGGTCTGATATTTGATCGTACCATTTACCCAAACGACACTGGTGATGGTCTGCCAGTTTACTCTCATTTAAGTTATTCAAGCCCACAAACATTTCGGCCAATTTCTTTTTCCAAATGAAATGGTCTGATTTTGCACGATGGAGGACGTAATCGGGGATGTCTATTTTTTCAAGTTTAGCAAATTGTTCTTCAATCAAAGATTCCGTGGCTCCAACAGACTTAATTGTTTTGTCTGTTCTTTCTCGGTTATTGTGGGACAATTCAGCCACATTAGAAATGCCCGAAGCAATTTCTTGAACTGCTTTGGTTTGTTCCGACAACATCTGAGATATATCTTCCATTCGCGTTGAGACATCTTGGACATCTTCGCTAATACCTTGAATGCTATCACGGGTTACATTAACGGCTACCTTGCCATTTTCAACGGCGTTTAAAGCCGTTGAAACTGAGGTCAGGAATGCTTCAATTTCATTTGTCAGCACACCAATGCGGGTACGAATGTCTTCGGTAGCCCCCGATGTTTGGTTGGTCAAGGCTTTGACCTCGCCCGCGACCACAGCAAAGCCTTTGCCGTGTTCCCCTGCTCGTGCGGCTTCGATGGTTGCATTCAAAGCCAACAAATTGGTTTGCTTGGCAATCGCATCAATGGTTTCCAAAATGCCCCCAATTTGATTAGCCGCATCGGTTAGGGTTTGTGTGCGTTCGCTGACATTTTCCACGACTTAGGTGATGCTATCCATGTGTTCAACAATAACATCGACACTTTGCACACCTTTAATAGCAGCTGTATTAGAGGACGATGCGCGTTCTGTTGCGGTGCTTCCCGCTTCGGTGATCTGGTGAATAGAAGCCGTTAATTCTTCGACAGCCGTTGCCATGGTTTGTGTGCGCGTATCTGTTTCCATTAAATTACTAGACATTTGCGCAACAGATGTCATTGCCTCGCTAGCATTCATGGAAAAACGTACGGTTCGATCCAAATATTCTTTGGAATCTGCTGCCAAAACTTTGCCCAAATCGCGAACGACAGTGGATAGAGGGTCAGAACCCGAAGGCAATGTCGAAAAGTTTCCGTCGATGAGGGCATGGAGAATGGATACAATTTCATTTTCTTTGGCCATTTTATAATCCTTTGGAAAAGTCTAAACGCTTGTTTGAATTACGATAAGCGTTAGTAAACTGCGCCGACCCAAATTATACAGTAAAATTATGGATTTTATACATTGCAGGCTAAGGAATAATGGATCAGATGGCCGGTAAGCCGGGTTCTGTCTACCTTTCGCTTACGCAAAAAGGTTAGATGACCATTCATCTGGGACGATTGTTGCCAACCGCCTCATGCGATACACCCGGATGGTAGCCCACAAGCCTGCCTGAAGCCCAAAGCTCCTGACCATCCCTATTCGATCTTGCACCCGGTGGGGTTTACCGTGCCGTCCTTGTTGCCAAAAACGCGGTGCGCTCTTACCGCACCCTTTCACCCTTACCTAAGCGAACTTAGGCGGTTTGTTTTCTGTGGCACTTTCCCTAGGGTCGCCCCCGCCGGTCGTTAACCGGCACCGTGCTTGCGTGGTGCCCGGACTTTCCTCCCCCACACAAAGGGTAAGGGCGGTCATCTAGCCATCTGATCCACGCGCAACGTACCCTGTTACAAGTGTTCTATCAATGATTTGAGTAAGCCACCCGTTTGAGGGTCCATCACCCCATCTATACAAGAGGGCCGAAAATGACGCTGAAATGCCACTGTGGTTGCCGTTAAGTCCGTGACCGAATAGCCAAAAGCCGAAAACATAATTCGCGCTTGATCATCGTCAAGCTTTACCGGACGGGACGCATCAACCCACAAGCCAACACCCGCCGCCGCCAATTTATGCCAATCAAACAATTCCCCCGGGTCTTGTTTACGCAAGGGGGCAATATCGGAATGACCGACAATGTTGCGCGCCGGAATATTGTGGCGCATCAAAATGGCTTTTGCCAATTGGATTAACGCGGTCATTTGTTCTTTTGGGAAAGTCTGATAGCCAAATTCGTGTCCGGGATTCACCAATTCAATGCCAATAGAACGTTTGTTAATGTCCACCGCGCCGCGCCACCAAGAAATTCCCGCATGCCAAGCCCGTTTATCTTCGTCCACCAGCCGATGGACCGTACCATCTTGTTCAATCAGGTAATGCGCGCTGACTTTTGCATCCGAATCACACAACCGGGCCTTGGCTTCTTCGCATGTTTTCATGCCCGTATAATGGATGATTAACATATCCACGGGGGTTTCATGGGTGCGGTCATTAAAATTTGGTGAAACCGTCACTTAAATCCCCGCTGTTTTTTAATCAAATCAAACGCCGCATTGATGTTGGCCATTTTTTCGTTGGCAAGGTCTATGAATTCTTGGGGCAAGCCTTGGGCCATCAATTTATCGGGATGGTTTTCATGGATCAATTTTCGATATGCGGATTTGATTTCTGCGTCCGTAGCTTCACGGTCAACACCCAAAACTTCATATGGGTCACTTTGTCCGGGGGCAGCTTGAGAAGCTGTGATGCGTTCAAAGTCATGTTTTTCAAAGCCAAAAATTTGCGCCACATTCCATAAATATTCTAATTCAGCGGGGTGAACGATACCGTCGGCTTTGGCAATATGAAATAATCCGCCAAGTAATTCTTCCAACACATAAGGTTCATGAGGAAACATGTTTGCCACTTGTTGGGCGTACATTTCATACCCCGCCGTCGACGTCTTGGCGCGATCAAATATTTTGCCAACGTTGGCGGCTTCTTCAGGGGGTATGCGAAATAGCTTTTTAAAAGCATCAACCTCATCACGAGTCACTTTGCCGTCGGCTTTGGCCATTTTTGCACCCAAGGCAATCACCGCCAAGGTAAAGGCCACTTGCCGTTCTTCTGCGCTGTAAGAACCGCCACCAAAATGTGTGCCCGATCCTTGGGCATTCATTTTATCAACAGCGTGGCCCGCAACGGCTCCCAATAATGCGCCCAAAGGCCCGCCCATGGCGAACCCTGCAACACCACCAATAACTTTTCCCCAAATACTCATCCCGTCCACCGTTCTCGTTTTCTACGTGTGTTCGTTTCAAAAGATAATCATATTTATGTTTTCAGCAAGCCTGTGATCACCATCATACCCACCTCGACAAACAGTCTTCATAATAAGATCATTCACAAAACACGTCTTCGCAACGCATTTGTTAGGATTAAAAAAATGTTAGATACCACCATCCAAGCAAAAATTCGCAATTTTTCCTTGGCTGCTACATTACTGGCCTTAATGCTTGGGATGAGCAGCATGCCCATCAATACAGCCTATGCGGATGATGACATAACATCAAAATCTTTTATTAAAACGGTCAACGATCTATTCGACGCACCGTCATTTAAGAACGTTACATAAAGTTAATTTTATATTTTCCACAATATCAGCCCAAAAGGTGCCCGGCCAGAATAGCCGGGCATTTTTTTCAGCCCAATTCCAGAATCTTAATGATTAAAAACGGACAAACGTTCTCTCATCAAATCAATGATATGGGCATCAAGGCCACCCTTGCCTAAGCTTTTAGATTGTCGAAAAGCTTTAATCGCATTTTGGGTGCGATCACCACTGATCCCATCGGCAAGCCCCGCATCAAAACCCATTCGTCCCAATGCATATTGTGCGAATCGAACGTTTGCTCGCGTTTGCGCATCGCCAGATGGTTCGTTTGTCCAAGCTTTTGCTCGTTCTTTAACTTGATCAATAACCGTTTGTGTCAGACGCGCTTTTAAAATGCTGATCATTGAATCGGCATGAACATAACCATTTTGTTTCGCAATCAGCACCCACACAAGACCCTCGTCCCGGATAGGTGCCCCTGTTAATCCAGTTGCAATGGCAACACCCATGGCAAATTGAGCTTTTGCGTTACCGGCACGCGCCGCACGTTCAATCCACAAAAGCCCCCAGGCAGGTTCCTTTGCCGTGCCTTGACCATTTAAATAAGCGTCACCTAAGGCAAATTGGGCGTCAACTTGCCCCACCGAAGCCGCCATAGAATACCAATCAATTTGTTGGCTCGCCTGATTTTGAAGCGTTGCCAAACGATAAGCCGCATCCCCATGGCCTTGCATGGCGGCGCGTTCCAGCCAATTTACGGCTTTTGTTGAATGGGTGTCCGATTTCAAAAGTTTTAAGGCTCGTTTATATTGATCGCTGGCGGAAACGGGATCAGGTTCTGGGGCCTTTATAACTTTTGCTTTTGGTGTGGGTTCAACTGTTGTTTGAATTTTATTTTTGGTATTGGGCGTACATCCGGCCACCATTAAGGTTGCCAACAGCAACGCACAAGCCATGGACTTTCTTTGGTTCCCTTGAATAAACCTTAACATCAGCATGCTCGCCCCTATAAAACTTAATTATTTTGTCCTATATTTTCATTTATTTAACAGATCTCTGGTACTTTGCCTAGACTTAGCGCTGGCGCAATCATAAAATTGTGTGAATTGTCCCCTTGGTGCGAATATGCTAAAGAAGGTCATGGTAGCGAATTTCGTGGTCTTGGTTTTTGTATAATCTTGTTGAGGCACAAGCTCGTACTCTTGGCAAGAAAATTTGGATTTATGTTGGTCAAACGCACGCAAAATTTTGTCGTCTTTGTTGCATCAACTTGGCTTATCGCCGGGGCTGGGGCCGTGTCTGCATACGCTAACCCCATTGAAAATGAATTGCGATATTTGCTCGACAGCCACCCTAAAATTCGTGGTGCTGAAAAAACAGTTGAATCCAGACGCGCCTCTATTCGCGAAGCCACGGCCTTGCACTTACCAACAGTGACCGCAACAGGCGAAGTTGGCCCACAAATCGTCGACAGCCCTTCGCAACGCGCCAGCGACCCCCAAGCCAAAGCTTGGGGTGGCGTTAAATCTATCGCCGGGCTTAACATTACTCAAAACGTTTTTGACGGATTTCGCATAATTTCTCAGGTCCGTTCGGCTAAAATTAACCGCGAAATCGCTTCTATTAGCTTAGAGGGCACGCGTCAATCAACGTTATTTGAAGGTGTTGTGGCCTATATTAACGTGTTGCGCCAACGACGTTTAATGATTATGGGGCGCGAAAACGAACACACGATTTTACGCCAATTGAACTTGGAAGATGAACGCGTTCGCCGTGGATCCGGCGTAAACGTTGATGTGTTACAGGCAAAATCAAGACTGCAAATTGCTAAGGAACGTCGGGTCGGGTTCGAAGGCGCGTTGGCGAATGCCATAACCACTTATGAACAAGTTTTCTCGCATGCACCCGAATTATCAACCATGATTGACCCGGCGCCACCGCCAGAAACCATTCCGTCTTCTTTGGAACGGGCTATTGATATTTCCTTGTTGGAAAACCCCGCTCTGTTAAGTGGGGCCACATCCATGGAATTAGCCAAAGAAAAACGTACAGAAACGCTCAGTTCGCTTTATCCCACAGTTGATTTCGTTGGGACTGCCAATTACGAACATAAAAACAATGCCGTCGTAGGTACCAGACGCGATTATTCTTTATCCTTGGCAGCAAATTGGAAGCTGTACAACGGTGGTTCCACCATGGCCCAAGCGGAACGTAACACATTTGAATATCGTGCCGCCATGGACAATTATGATTTCCTCACCGCGAAAATCATTCAACAAACCACGGTCGCTTGGCAAACTTTGGTCACGTCTCGCGAACGCCGTGGATTGCTTGGCAACGCCGTGAACATTGCCTCAGAAGTTTTCGATAACCGGAAAAAGCTTCGTGATGCAGGTAAAGAAACCGTGATTAACGTTTTGGATGCTGAAAACGAAGTCAACAATGCGCAAATCAATTACACCACAGCGTCCTATGATACGCGTGTGGCTGTTTATCAGCTTTTGCTTGCCATGGGCCGTTTAAAACCTGTCTATATGATTTCTAAACGTTAAAAAAATCATTTTATGTTTTATATCTTTTTCTAAATCCTTTGAACCTGAACGCAAAAAATCGCAGAAATTATAAGTTTTCCATCATTTCAAGCGGGAAAGGTGAACGCCTTGTTCAGGTTACTTTAAGCTTCAATTCAGTTTTGGTTCAGTTGCCATGTGTAAATATACATTCATGATTTGAACAAGCGGGCCACCACACAACAATACGCCGGCTGGAAATAATAAGGAGAAGTAACATGCAAGATTACACTCAAGAGACAATGGAAAAAAAACGCATTACCATTGGCACCTTTGCTATTATTGCTGTCGTTAGCATCACCTCAATTGCCGCCACCCTTCTTGGCTTGGCGCAAATGGCCTAGTTTCTCCTCAAACGAAGAGGAGCCATTGCTTTCCCCCCCCTCTATGCAATGGTTCCTTTATTTAGCCCCCGGCAGCCCCCACCTGCCGGGGGTTTTTTCTATGTTGAATGGAAACACGGGCTTATACTTATCCTTATGCAAAATCACATACTGCCCCACATAAAGCCGCGTGTCGCCGCCATACGAAAACCACCAAAACAGCCTTTGCAGAATGTCTTGGAAGATTTTATTCGTACCCTTAAGAACGACAACATCAATGTCCAAGGCATTTTGCAAAAAAGCGTTTCAAATCCAGATGGTTCCCGATTGGGTGTTGATGGTGTTGATATCTTGACCCTTGAACGCATTGCCTTGTTGCGCCCCACTCCGTATGAAACAAATAACAAGCTGTGCAGTTTAAATTTGGCAGAACTCAGTGCCGCCACCCAAATTATCCGCCATGCCGTGGAAACCCAAGCAGACATTGCCATCGTAGAACGCTATGGAAAAACCGAAGCCGATGGCGGTGGCTTGGCTGACGATTTATTGGCTCTCATGTCCAGCGGCATTCCAACCCTAGTTTTAGTGTCACACGACCATTGGGAAGCTTGGCAAGAATTTTCAGGGGGATTAGCCGAGACGTTAAAAGGTACGTCTGAGGCTCTTTTGGGGTGGTGGAACGGTATTCAGCCATGATCGCATTCATTGATATCGGCATAACTTGCAGCAAGACTGTCGTAAATATCTATGTCAGAAGCAAAACAAACTTCGTTTTCAAGCCTTGATACATCCGCAACAAGTATCGCAGGATCATCCGTGCGGTCTGGTAAGGCGCCAAGTTTAATCAAATCAGCTCGTCCAGAAATTTCGCCTAAGGTCTTGGCCACATTCGCTATGGTTCGAGCCTTTCCGCTGGCTACATTTACAGCCCCGACGACATCGCACATCAACAATGCGGCAAAGGCCCGACCTACATTTTTAGCATCCAAAAAATCACGCACTTGGGTTCCCGATGAACACTTAGCTTCTTGACCAGACACTAACGCTTTAATGATTGATGGGACTAATCGTTCAGAGGCCTCGCCCGTTCCAAACACCAAAAACACACGCCCCCAAGCATAGCTGGTGTCCGTATCATCCGAAAATTCAGCAAGCCAACGAAAGGTATCCAACTTTGCTTGGCCGTAAAGGGTATGCGGTTTTAACGCCGTCGTTTGTTCGCGGCAGATACCATCGTCTAAGTTATTCCAGTCGTATTCGGCGCACGAACCCGCCATAACCACACGAATACCGCCATTTTTGTGAAAGGCCTTGATTAGGGTTTTTGAAGCCATTTTCCAATCAAAATTTTCAGGAGCATTCCAAAATTTTCCGTGATCCGTTACCCAGGCAAAATGCAAAAGATGGGTCGCTTGAATTTTTGAAAAAAAACTGTCGAGATCAATAGCCCCCAACAGATCATATTCATGCCAAGTGACACCTGCCATTGACTGTTTGGGGATTTGCCGTGCGATTGCATGAACATCATGCCCTTGGGCCACCAACGCCGCCACCGCATGCTTACCAATTAACCCCGTTGCCCCCGTGACCACAATACGTGTCATTATTAACCTTTGAAATTGGGATAAGCCGCATCGCGATTTGCAATGGACAACGGTTGAAGAGGCCATTCAATATTAAACGCAGGATCATTCCAACGAACGCCACGAGCTAAATCTGGGGCAAAGTATTCGCCCATTTGATAATGCACTAGGGCGTTATCTGAAAGCGTTATAAATCCGTGGGCACAACCGGGTGGTACAAACAAGGCTTTGTGATTGTGCGCCGACAATTCGACACCAAACCATTGGCAATACGTATCTGAGTCTTTGCGAACATCAACAACGACATCAAATATAGAACCTTGAATGCAACTGACTAATTTTGGGTCAGGTTTTGGAGCCGCTTGAAAGTGCAGACCTCGCAACGTGCCCTTCCGAGCATTCTGTGACAAATTGCTTTGCACAACATTCAGTTCTAGGCCAGCCTCATTAAACTCACGTTGACAATAACTTCGCGCGAAAAAACCGCGTTCATCAGGCAGCGGTTCAATATTTATGGTGGCTGCTCCTTTAATGTTTAGCTTGGAAATAACCATCACCAAACCTCGATTTCTGGCACCGCCACAACAAACTGCCCACCCCACTCACGAATGGGTTTAAGCTCGTCGGAAATCTCTGTCCGCAAGTTCCACGGCAAAATCAAAACATAATCGGGCTTGGCACTTATAATATGATCCGGTGACAAAATTGGAATGCGGCTACCGGGCAAGAATTTTTCCTGCTTGGCTGGGTTTCCATCGCATACAAAATCAATTTCGTGTGCACCTATACCAGCATAATTCAAAAGGGTATTGCCTTTTGCGGCGGCCCCATAAGCGACAACGGTTTTTCCTTCGGATTTAGCTGTATTCAAGAAAGCCCGCAAATGATCGCGCACGGCATGGCATTTCAGCTCAAAACCTTCGTAGGCAGCGCGAGCATCCAACCCTGCTGATTGTTCTTTGTCACGCATCGTGGCCAACCCTGGTCCATCGGTTTGCCGGCCTGTATCCGCTTTACAGGCAAAAACTCTAAGTGATCCGCCATGGGTCACCAGCTCTTGGACATCAAAAACTTTCAAACCACATTTTGCAAAAATGCGTTCGACCGCTAACAAAGATAAATACGAATAATGCTCATGATAAATGGTATCGAACTGGACTAAATTAAGCAGATTCAAGAGGTGAGGGAATTCAATCGTGATCACACCATCATCATTTAAAAGAATCGCAATGCCTTCGACAAAGCTGCGGATGTCTGGAACGTGGGCCAAAACGTTATTGGCCGCCATCAAGTCAGCGCCATGACCAGCATCTCGCAGATGCTTGGCCGTTTGAGCATTGAAAAAAGCGACTTCAGTGGGCACCCCTATTTTCCGTGCTGCCTCTGCACAACCTGCTGCTGGGTCTACGCCAAGCACAGGAATTCCAGCCTTCACAAAATGTTGCAATAGGTAGCCATCATTGCTGGCAATTTCCACGACTTTGCTGGACCTATCAAGACCAAAACGTTCCGTCATGTCTTGTGCATATTTTTGGGCATGCGCCACCCAGCTTGGAGAATAGGAAGAAAAATAGGCATAGTCAGCCGTAAAAATTTCGTCCGCCGGAACGTCATCAGCGAGTTGAACCAAATGGCATTCGTCACAAACAACGGCACACAAAGGAAAAAGTTTTTCCGATGCATCTGCCGTTTCAAGATAACTGTTGGATGGCGGTTGCTGCCCCAAGTCCACCAAGGTTAAATCAATTGTAGCTCCGCAAAACCGACACGTGGTCATGAATGGACTCCGTATTCTTCAAGCTGTCGCATTGTAATTTCTTTGGCATTTGCACCGTTTATGAAGGCGCCATACCAATCAGCGGTAAGGCGAACTGTTGCCTCTACATCCAATTTAGCATCCCAGCCCAAAATGTCGTGTGCGCACGTCGCATCCACCGATAGCAATGTCTTTTCTTTGAGTTTCGAAGGTTTGAAATCTTTTGGTATTTCAGCACCTAAAGCCACCATCATTTTATTGGTAATGGCCCCGACCGTAGAGCTTACCCCCGGTTTTGGTCCAAAATTCATCGCCAAGGGCGTATCGTTTTGTTGTGCGGCTAAGCGTTCGATATACATCAAATACCCTGCATTCAAATCCAATACATGTTGCCAAGGACGTGTGGCTTGTGGATTGCGCAGAGTTAATTTTTCACCACAAGCCAAGGCACGGTAAATGTCTGGAATCAGCCTATCTTCAGAAAAGTCGCCGCCGCCAACCACATTTCCTGCACGTGCCGTGGCGATCACAACATCGCGATCATCGAAAAAGCTTTTCGCCCAAGACTGTGCAATGATTTCTTGTGCCGCCTTGGAGGCTGAATAAGGATCATCACCACCCAAGGGAGCATTTTCAGCAAAAGCGATACCATCATCTGTATTTTGATAAACTTTATCGCTGGTTACGACCAACGCAACATTCAAGTTTTTTGCTTGGCGCAAGGCTTCCATCACATTTACGGTCCCCATAACGTTCGTAGCCATGGTGTCGACAGGTTCCCGATAAGATCGACGCACCAAGGCTTGGGCAGCCATGTGAATGACAATTTGGGGGTCAGCTTGGGACACTGCTTTTAAAACCGCATGCGAATCCCTTACATCGCCAATGGTTGATGGCATAGCCAACGATGGTGACAGCAAATTAAATAAACTGGGGTCTGTTTCAGGGGCCAAGCCAAAACCCGAGACGTGGGCGCCAAGGCTTTCCAACCACAACGCCATCCATGAGCCTTTAAAACCCGTGTGCCCGGTTAACAAAACACGTTTTCCACGCCAAAAATCTGGGGTGATCATTTACGCCCCTCCGGTCGTGCCCGGTGAGTTGTTTTGGACACAGAAACCCCCATCATAAAAGCCAAAGAACCACAAAAACGTGCCGCATCGCGAAATGCTTTTTTGGGACGCACAATTAACAAGGCCTTTGGACCGAAGCGTAACATTTGGCCCCACCCTAAAGCTTTCGCCGCCACAATGCTGTTATGCTTAGCTTCAAAGTAGAGCCTTGACCACGACATGTTATAAAATTTTTCCCAATGGTTGCTGAGGCTGTACCCGATAGAGCCTCCGCCGACATGTCGGGATACGGCTTTGGGGACCACTAATATTTTATGTCCGCCGCCTATCAATCTCATACATATATCGTCATCTTCGTGATACAGAAAAATGGCTTGATCAAAAAAACCAACATTTTGAAGCGCGGCCATACGGACCAAATTTACGGCACCCGACACCACCCACGTACAAAAAGTGCCTTCTGGTTTTGGTTCCTGCGATCTATTACTGGGCATTAAATCGCGCACGAACAAAGGTCCATTCCAAGCCCGATCATAATCGCCATCTTCCCCAATCAATAATGGCGACATCAATCCAGCATCAGGATTGGCATCGGCTTCGCTAACCAGTTCGGCATAAGCTTCCCCAACAAAATCGGCGTCCGGATTCATTAACAAGGCATATTCGGTTTTTACCAATGCAAGACCTTGGTTTGCCGCATTACCATAGCCAACCCCAACGGTGTTGATAATGATTTCAGCTTTGGGCGCGTGCGCGCGCACGATATCAAGGGTATTGTCTGAACTTTCGTTATCAATGATAATGATCCGCGCAGAACGCGCAATGCTGTCCAAGCATGGCCCGATGACAGCGCTGGAATGGTGCGTCACGATAATGGTCGTTGTTCGCGACCAAGCATCTTTTGCCGATGCCATCCTAGCCCCACGTCTTCCACGGAGCTTTACCGCTTGCCCACAAATTTTCGAGCATTCTTTTTTCACGCAAGGTGTCCATCGGTTGCCAAAAACCATCGTGTTGAAACGCACTTAATTGGCTGTCAGCGCTTAAACTTTCCAAAGGCTCGCGTTCCCACAACGTGTCATCGCCAGCGATACGAGACAAAACAGACGGTTGCAAAACAAAAAAGCCACCGTTAATGAAGTTTCCTTCACCCGCTGGCTTTTCAATGAATTCAATGACTTTGTTGCCGTCAATTTTTGTCGCACCAAATCGACCGGACGGACGCACAACCGTGACCGTAGCTTCTCGACCTTGGGCTTTGTGAAAGTTTATCGAAGCGGAAATGTCGACATCTGACAGTCCATCGCCATAGGTCATACAGAACGGATCATCCCCATCCAAATAATCGGCTATGCGTTTCACCCGCCCACCCGTCATGGCTTGTTCGCCTGTGTCAACCAACGTCACACGCCAGTCTTCGGCTTCGGTATTATGATAGGTGATTCTGTTTTTGGCTAAATCGACCGTTACATCTGATCTGTGCAAGACGTAATTGGCGAAATATTCTTTGATCATATAGCCTTTATAGCCAAGGCAAATAATAAAATCCGTCAAGCCATGGGACGCGTACATTTTCATGATGTGCCACAAAATTGGCATACCACCGATTTCGACCATGGGCTTGGGGCGAAGATCTGATTCTTCGGCTATCCGCGTCCCCAATCCACCGGCAAGAATAACAACTTTCATAAAACGCCCCCAGACCAATACACAGAACAAGTCACATAAGACCTGACCCGGACGATTCTCACTGTTTCTTTTAGCGGACTATGGGGTTTCAGACAAGGTTTTGGGGTTGCGCGCAGAAGCAATGATAGCAAATAACACGAAAAAGGTTAACTGCCACCAAACAGCCCATATGGAAAAATTAAACAAAGCGCTGGCCCAAAAGCCAGACATAAGTATCAACAAGGTTAAGTCGCCGTCATTTCCATCTTTTAAATACCGTTTAATCAAGCGTATTGCCAAAAATCCCAGTGTAAATACGACGGGCAAAAAACCAACTACACCCGTTTCTGCAAGAATTTCCATAACCCAGCTGTGCGGGTGAGAGGGAATAAAAGCAGCGGAAGCATCTAACCCCGGCACATGAAGGTTTGCTCCCGGTAATTTATTTAATTGATCAATGCCATTGCCAAACCATGGCTTTTCCAAAAAACGATGAAATGCAAACTTCCAAATTTGTTGACGATGCGGATCAATAAGCCATTCAGGCAAATACATACCTTCAATTGGCGGACGTCCTATTTCATGAAAGTACAACCAGGCAAACCCTGCCGAAATTCCCGCCGCTGTCGCTGAAAAAATAGCTTTGACATGCTGTCGATTGGTTATGCTCACCAACACCACGCCCGTAAATGCCATCACGATATATCCGGCAAGCGCGGCGCGGTTAGACGTCTGTACGATAATGACCAAAGCCAATGGGGCCAAAGCATAACCGAACCAGCGCCAACATCCGCCTAAGTTACGCCCACACCAAGCCACCACAGGGATTAAACATAAAAGAGAAGCGGAAAATGGTTTCAATATGACGTAAGGCGAATTTCTTAAAAAACCATTCCCCTTAATTATCGAAGCTAATTCAGAAAACCCATTCATTGCAATCAAGGCCATGGTCGCGCAAGCAAGCGAGCTGATGATTAGTGTTTTCCACAGCAATTGGTGGCGACCTGTATGGCATATCAAAACAGCCCACACCAAAACCGACAAAAGCAGAAACAAGGCCGTTCGACCACCAATTTTCAATGATCCTAAAACGTCGATCGAAAAAAAAGCTGTCACACACCAAATTACAAATACAAAAACAGAAGCGTAGCCTACGGGGGAAGCCATTGCGAATTTAACCAAGTCACGCACGTTTTTCGTCGTAAAGAAAACAAACAGGCATCCAACCAAGGCCAAGGCCAAGGCACCTTGTTCCAAGGCCACACCACTAATGCGAAGCGGCATTGCAATGCCTAACATCAGAACAATAAAGCTAAATAAATAATGTGATGATTGGTTGGTGTTCATACTGTTATTTTTCATTTTTCTTAAGAACCAAAACAATGATCGATGGAGCCAAATCGTGATCGGATACTGAATTAAATTCAGGGCTTAAATGTGGCCGAATTTCTTGTACTGTTCTAATCGCTTTGGCTTTCAAACTCGCATCTAAACAATCCCATGTAGAGGGAGAAAATTGTTCTTCGCACCCGACCAAACCCTTGATCAAAATTTCATATTCTAGGCCGCTTTTATCTAACCAATCTCTATAGCTGTTCATCATGATCCGGTTGGGCCGTCCTGCATTTTTTGTCATCATCTTGTATATGTTTTGGGCAACCGTCAAAAAGGTCAACGGATGATGCCCTTGGAACATGCCGTGATCTCGTAAATCAATTTCATGCACTTGACACCCACCGGGATTCATCTGGGTTGTCGCATCACTTAATGCTTTGATCGGGGCAAACAAATGTTCAAACACCGCCCGCGATACGACGGCGTCATAAGTTTGAGGGCTTGTTTCAAAAAATGTTTCCGCTGGTTGTCCGTATTTGTAGTTAAGGTTGCTGATGTTTTTTTCCGAAGGCGCCCCGTCAAAAAGATCTGCCATGCCATATTTGTCTGAAAGCGTTTGATATATTTTATTTTGGTATGATTCATCTCGCCTAGAATAAAAACGGTCAATGGCAAACACTTCTTGGGCGCCATTTTGCAACATCAACAACGAAACCCCGAAATTATCGCCGGGACCAATTTCAACAATCGTGCCTGAAAAATGTTTTATTCCAGCATATTGGATGTAATCGCCATAAACTTCTTCGACATAATCCAAGGAAGATTGCAAATCCATATTGGCGTGCGCGGCACCGTTATCGGCTTTGGTCCAACCCAAGGTGCTCATCAAGCCTTGCGCTGTGTCCAAGGCGACATAAGCCATACACAACACAAACTTATTGCCTTGGATTAATGTTTTCAGACGGTGCAATCTCATCCGTTTTCTTTCGATTGGTTGTCCAGCCACGTTTGAAACATCAAAACGGACCATAATAAAGAATCTGCATTTAAGCGACCCGTTTGGTGATCTTGCCAAATTTTAGCAATCGGCTTGGGGTCAAAATAACCTTCGGACGTCAGCCGCGTTTCCGACAACAAATCAGCGGCCCAGTCTTTTAGTGGGCCACGCAACCAAGACCCTATGGGAATGGCAAATCCAGTTTTAGGGCGTTCAAACATTTGAGGTGGAACATGCCGCGCCAAGACTTTGCGCAACAACCATTTACCCTGACCTTGTCTGCATTTTAAATGATCTGGCAAACCCCAAGAAAATTCAATCAAGCGATGATCCAACAATGGCACGCGCGTTTCTAGGCTCACCGCCATAGAAGCCCTGTCTACCTTGGTTAAAATATCATCGGGTAAATACCCTAATGTATCGCGCAATTGCATGCGCGAAAGGGGTAAAGGATTTAAACCCTTGTTAAGGGCGCTGGCATTCCATCTGTTTTCAAGTTCTGCTCCGCCCAAAACGACGGACGAAGGATCCGCCCAATGTGATACCAGCCTGTCATATTGGGCATTAATATCATTTAAGGCCATGACATGAGCAAGCTTGTGAAGCTTATCTCCAAATTGTTTTGGGCGCTTATTTTTGGGAATACTGCTTGCCAAAGCATCCCACATGGACGGCGATAGACCTTTAATGCCTTTGGCTGAAAGTTGCCTTATCGCTAAAGGTATTTGGGCAAGGCGTTTTGCTGGACCGCCCGCCCACACGTGACGATTATAACCCGCCATCAATTCATCGCCACCGTCACCAGACAAACACACTGTCACTTGACTGCGCGCAAATTTAGAAATTAAATACGTTGGAATTTGTGATGAATCTGCAAACGGCTCATCGTAAATAGTTCCCATTTTTGAAATGACTGACATTGCCTCGGCTGGCGAAATTCTTAATTCATGGTGATCGGTCCCTAGGTGGCGGGCTATACTTGCACCATCCGAAGACTCATCATAACCCGCCTCATCAAAGCCAACTGTATAAGTCTTTATGGGCTGTGAACTTTGCTTTTGCATCATCGCAACGACCAGCGAAGAATCAATACCGCCCGACAAAAATGCTCCGATAGGTGCGTCGGAAATCATCCGCAAACGAACGGCACCTTCGATCAACCTTTCCAATTGATCTGCGGCTTGATCATCCGTGCCAACCCATCGCTTTTGGTCGACATAATCACACACATTCCAAAACGTTGTTAGCGTCGAATTTTGACCTTGTTCATAGGTCAGAAAATGGCCAGGTTCTAACTTTTGAATGTTTTGATAAATGCTGTGAGGACCGGGCACACAGGTATGACGCAAATATGATGCTAATGCATTTCGATTGATTTCAAGGTGACAGCTAGGGTGTTTGTGAAAAGCCTTTAATTCAGAGGCAAAAATAAAACTGCCATTAAAGACCC
>Ga0316204_10000760_pt1 | contig 105098 bp, 95 predicted proteins | sample 6monrhotite_MG_2_FD_205661 | JGI IMG/M metagenome (GOLD analysis project Ga0316204, IMG submission 205661) | Microbial mat bacterial communities from mineral coupon in-situ incubated in ocean water Damariscotta River, Maine, United States -... | ecosystem: Environmental > Aquatic > Marine >... | reverse complement strand
GGCCCCAATTTTCAAGCCTGCCGGGGCATGAATGCGTGCGATTTGCGCTGCGGTAAAGCCTTTCGCCATCAGACGCGCCGTTCGCGCCGCATGGGTTTTCCGGCTGCCCAGAGATGCAATGTAAAAAACCTCCGAATTAAGGGCCACATCCAGGGCCGGATCATCCAGTTTTGGGTCATGGGTCAGGGTCACAATTGCCGTCCCTGAGGTGATCTCTTGCGCGGTCAATGCCTCATCGGGCCAATCTGTGCATAACGCAATATCAGGGAAACGGGCTTCACTGGCATATGTGGTGCGCGGATCAATGACCAAGAGGGCAATATCCAGACTTTGGGCAATTTTAACCATGGCCTGGGTGATATGAACCGCGCCAATGATGATTAAATTCAGGGGCTGTTCCAGTATTTGTCTGAAAATGGTCTGTTCACCGTCCTGATAAAGTTTGCTTTTCTCTGAATTATTGCTGCCGATGGCAAAGTCCGTATGTCCCGAATGACAGTCGGTGGTCAGTATAACAGGACTGTTGGCCGACAGAATTTTATTCAAATAGGGTAATTTCCCCGCAAGGGGTTCAACCATAACCCGCACGCGCCCACCGCAGGACAGGCCCACGTCCCATGCCTGATCATTGCTGACGCTGAATTCAAGTATTTGGGGCGATTTTGATGTCATGACGTCTTGAGCCGCCTGTATTACCGCGCCTTCGATACAGCCGCCGGATACGGAGCCTTCAATGGCCCCGTGATCATCGACAATCATCATACTGCCCGTCGGACGCGGCGATGACCCCCAGGTATCGACCACTGTGGCGAGGGCAATCTGGCGTCCTGCATCATGCCAGCGTTTTATAGTTTGCCATATGGGTTGCCAGTCTGAACTCATGATATTGACCAGTCTGAACTCATGATATTGATAAGGACAACATATGTGATTTGCCTTTTTCTTTCCGTTGCTGCGCGAAGGACGAGAGAGCCTTATTATACTTTGCAGCCGCTTGGGCTGTTTGATCAAGAAGGCGGTTAATTTTTTATACATCATAGGATCGAAATTTCCAAGTTTTGAATGTTGTGCGCTGGTGCCGTTCTGATTTAAGTATTTTGAAAAAGCCTCAACAACCATAGTATCAAAGCCAGGGCATTTTCGAACTGGACAAAGGGGAAAAATTACTTTAATATACTTTTAGTAGTTTATGGGGGTATAAGTGCTGTAGAAATGGGGCATAAGATCACCAACCTAAGCATTATATATAAACTCAGTCTCTATAACGGATAAAATAGGTTTCTGGAAAATCTATTACCAGAAGATCTTGATATCTGAATAGAATAAACCCTACTAATAGAATATATAGGAGAGGATCAAGATGATTATTTGTAATGAATGGCGTAATGATGTCCAACTCGCGCAGCTATCGTATAAACTGCTGGCCTCTGTATCTGTTTGTGCAGGCATAGCCCTTGCTGCCAATCAGCTGCATGCGCAAAATATAATTGAAGAAGTTGTCGTTACGGCCCAAAAGCGGGCACAGAATGTCAATGAGGTGGGTATCTCGATTACAGCCTTTAACGGCGAACAGCTACGTCAGGCAGGCGTTCGGGATTCCAAGGATATTTTGCGGGTTGCGCCGGGGGTTCTTCTGGACTCGACCGCAAGCGGAGGGTTATCGAGTAACCTGACCATACGCGGCGTTTCACAGTCCGATTATTCATCCAATCAGGAATCGCCGAATTCAATTTACATTGATGACGTCTATTTGGCATCGTCGTCCGCTGCTTCGTTCCCCATCTATGATCTGGAGCGGGTTGAAATTCTGCGCGGCCCTCAAGGTACCTTGTTCGGCAGAGCCTCCAGCGGTGGCCTTGCTCATTTCATCAGTCGCGGTCCTACGGACACAATGGAAGGATTTGGCGAAATCGGATATGGGCGCTTCAACAGTATCCATGCTGAGGGGGCCATCAGCGGTCCTTTGTCTGATACAGTGCGTGGCAGGCTTTCCGGTCGTTTCGAAGATGCTGACGGCTGGTGGAAGAATGCCAATCCGAATGGTCAAGATACCTTTGAAACCAAGTTCTTTGGCCTCCGCGGCCAATTAGAGGTTGATATGTCCGAACAGCTTGTGGCCAACCTGATCGTTTCATACGACAAAAAGCCGAGACATCGCGAAGGTACCTACGAGCAAGAACCCTTTTATATTGACGACTCTGGGTTCCCCGCCCCCCTGCCCAATGATTTAGATGCCTATGGCACGGGCCCCGGCAATGACTTTACCGGTTACCGGGATAGTTTTGACGATGCCCATACCGGTAACTTCAACAACGTCGGTTTTTTCACCAATGAGCGCTTTTCACCTACGCTCAAGCTTGAATGGACGGGCGATGATATCACCGTAACCTCCATTTCAAACTATACATATTTCACGTTTGACTATAACGATGATTGTGACGCAGGCCCGCTTGACTACTGTCAATATCCTTTTGCGCAAAAGCTTGACCAGTTCAGTCAGGAACTGCGGGCTCACGGGGAGACCGGCGGCCTTCTTTGGACCGCAGGTTTATACTATCTCAACATCGATCAGACCGTGGATATGTTTTTTGAGTTCCCCGCTCTTTCTGGAACCGATTTTTCCTTTTCCGATACAAACGGCCTCAGCCAGAAAACCAGCTCTTATGCTATTTTCGGTCAGGCCGAATATCAGCTGTCTAGTGTATTAAAGACCACTTTCGGTCTGCGATATACCCGCGATAAGAAGGAATATGATTCCAAGGTATATTTTTTCGAGCTCGGCAACGGCTATTTCGGCGGCGTGGGTACAACAGTATTTGATCCCCCCTTTCTGGCCTATGATTTCAGCGAAGAGACGGTTGGCGATCTTGCGACGTCCACCGATAACCTATGGACCGGCAAGCTCCAGCTTGATTATACGCCGACGGATGATGCACTTTATTACGTGGGTGTCTCGCGCGGGAAAAAAGCCGCTGGCTTTAACACAAATGTGTCGGGTAATCTTACCAATTCTGACACGCCTTTTGGCAGTGAAACAGTCTGGTCTTATGAGGCGGGCACCAAGCTCAGCCTGATGGATAGTCGTATGCAGTTCAATGCCAGTGGCTTTTACTATGACTATAAGGATTTTCAGGGTTTTGCCTATAATGGCCTGCAAGGTGTTGTCGGCAACTATGATGGCGAATTCTACGGCGGCGAATTGGAAATTCATGCCGTACCGATGGATGATCTGAATTTGATATTGGGCGTGTCTTACCTTAAATCAAAGCTGAAAGACATTCCAACGGCCTATGCCGGGGTTGTTGATCAGGAAAGTGTACTCACACCCGAATGGACGATAAATGGTCTTATGTCCAAAAGTTTCGAGATCGGCCCGGGTCAGGCCACCTTGCAATGGAGCTTTGATTATATCGATGACCGCTTCACTTCAGTTGACAATAATCTGGCGACTTTCATTAAGGGAACCTTTGTCCATAATGCCCGCATAAGTTACCGTCTTGAGGATGAGGGCATTGAGATTTCCGCCTTCGTCGATAACATCAGCGATATTGATCGGGATGTTTTCGCCTTCGATCTTATTTCTTCTGGCGGTTTTATCATTCGCAGTTTGGCCAAACCGCGAACTTGGGGCCTGACGATCAGGAAGGAATTTTTCTAGGCATTAAACGATGAGCCGCTAACCTCTGGTTTGCGGCTCACATGCGGCTCCGGAAACAGGGGGTGCGGGAAGAGAAAAGCAAGGTTGTCTTCCCATAGGAAAAACTGTTATAATCCATGTTAACAGGGGCAAAATGTTGGCAAGCAGATAGTGAAACATGACCATTTCTTTGATCATAAATAATGAACGCCGTGAAGTCGATGTTGATCCAGAGACACCACTATTATGGGTACTGCGCGATGAATTGCATCTGACCGGCACTAAATTTGGCTGCGGAATCGCCCAGTGTGGGGCCTGCACGGTTCATGTGTATGGCCGCCCCATGCGGTCATGCGTGACGCCTATTTCTGCCGTTGAGGACGCCGAAATTACCACCATCGAAGGCCTCGAAGGGCGCGAGGCCGACGCCATCCGCAGCGCGTGGGCAGAATTTGACACCCCGCAATGCGGCTACTGCCAATCCGGGCAGATCATGTCGGCTGAAGCATTGTTGCGGATGAACCCTTCGCCTTCCGATCAGGATATTAACGACTCTCTTGCAGGAAATATCTGTCGGTGTGCGACCTATGTTCGTATTCGCCGGGCCATTAAAACGGCGGCTGAAAAATTGCCAGGAGAGGGTAAATGACGTCAGTTAAAGCCTACGCTCTCTCTCGCCGTGGGTTTCTTGCTGGCACCTGCGGATTTGTGCTCAGCGTTACCCTGCCCATCATTCCTCAAGCAAGTGAAGAAGATGTCTTGCCTGAAAGCGATGCCGCAGTGTCTCCTATCCTGCCGAATGCCTTTATCCGTGTGGGTGCAGATAACAGCATCACTGTCCTGATCAAGCATTTTGAATCCGGTCAGGGGCCATGGACAGGTCTTGCGACACTGGTTGCCGAGGAAATGGATGCCGATTGGTCGCAAATTCGCGCCGAACATGCCCCGACCAATCATAAACTTTACGGCAATCCATACTATGGGGACCTACAGGTAACAGGCGGCTCAACCTCAATGGCGGCATCTTTCGAACTTATGCGTAAAGCCGGTGCGGCGGCCCGCGCCATGCTCATCGCTGCGGCGGCCGACACTTGGGGCGTGCCGGCCGGGGCGCTAACCATCGAAAAAGGTATAATCACCCATGCCCAAAGCAGGCGAAGCGCGACATTCGGCACGTTCGCGGAAGCTGCCGCCAATCAGGCTGTGCCGGACAATCCACCCTTAAAGTCGCCTGACCAGTTCATTTATATCGGAAAATCAATCCCCAAAGTAGACACGGCAATAAAACTGACGGGCGCGGCCATATATACGCTCGATATTTACCGTGAGGCCATGCAGACGGTTGTGGTTCGTCATCCAGATCATTTTGGTGCCAGCGTGGCGAGCGTGGATGATACAGCTGCCCGCATGGTACCTGGATGCAACGGCGTAAAACCCATCAATAGCGGCGTGGCAATTTATGCCGACAACAGTTTTGCGGCCCTGAAAGCACGCAAGCTTCTGGATGTCAAATGGGACATGTCGAACGCTGAAACCCGTTCTTCTGAAGACATCATCGCTGAATGCGTCCAGGCCGTTCAGAAAACCGGCGCGATCGTTCAGACGACAGGCGATGCCGCCGCCGCTTTTGCTAACGCTCAAACTGTGGTTGAAGCAGAATATGTCTTTCCTTTTTTGGCCCATGCCCCCATGGAACCGCTGGATGCGATATTCGCTCCGTCGGAAGATGGTGGGATTGATGTCTGGATGGGAAGTCAGAACCAGACAACGGATCAACAGGTCATTGCCTCGGTCTGCGGCGTGGCACCGGAACAGGTTAATCTGGTGTCTATCCTTGCCGGGGGCAGCTTTGGTCGCCGGGCGCAACAGGAATCGGAATTTGCGAAAGAAGCGGCAGAAGTTTTCATGGCCGATGGCGGACAGCGGCCTATTAAACTGATGTGGACCCGTGAAGACGATATTCGCGGCGGTTTTTACCGGCCTATTGTGGCCCATAAATTACGCGGTGGGCTTGATGCTGCGGGTGAGATCATCGCTTGGGACCACTGCATCGCCGGTCATTCATTTATGAAAAATTCGCCGTGGGAAGACTGGATTGTCAACGGTGTAGACCCAATCCTTGTCGAAGGTGGTCTGTCCAATCCATATGATTTCAGAGATTCGCTTGTAACCTGCCATATCATTGATACGATTGTTCCGGTTCTGTGGTGGCGCTCCAATGGTTTTGCCCATGGGGGCTATGCGATTGAAACCTTCCTCGATGAATTGCTCGAGAAAAGCGGCAAGGATTTGGTTGAGGGACGTTTGGCCCTGATGACCAAGAATGAACGGCTGGCGGCCACGCTTCGCAGGGCAGCAGAGATGGCTGATTGGGGCCGCGATATGCGCCCTGGCCATGCGCTGGGTGTTGCTGCTATTGAATCCTACAATACCTGCGTTGCCCATGTTGCGGAAGTATCGCTTGATGAAAACGGTCAGCCGAAGATACATACCGTCTGGTGCGCTGTTGATTGTGGCCTTGCGGTCAATCCGGAGATTATACGGGCGCAAATGGAGGGCGGAATCGGCTTTGGTTTGAGTGCCATGTTGTTCAATGAACTAACCCTCGATCCCGGTGGACGCATCAACCAATCCAATTTTCATGATTACCGGTCTCTGCGCATATCAGAGATGCCTGATGTTCATGTGACGATCATGCCCTCGGCAGCACCGCCAGTTGGTGTTGGGGAACCTTGCGTTCCGCCAATAGGGCCAGCCGTGGCAAATGCCGTAAGACGTTTGACCGGCAAATCGATCCGCCGGCTGCCGATGATTAATGCCTTGCCCACCTGAGGATATTTGCCATGAGACATTCACCTGCTCTTAGATCGTTGTTATTTATTTCAGCCCTTGTTATGGCATTGGTCGGTTGTGATTCAGCGGACACAGAAAAGAAGGTCAGTGATGATCGCGGCCTTTCCGTCAACGGGCTTAAAACGGCCCGCGCATTTGAAAAGATCACAAATGATCAGCAGCGCGCCAGCGCGATTTTCGGGGAAATGACGAAAGTCTTCTACCACCCCCGCTGTGCCAACTGCCACACGGGTACCAATGGCCCCACCCAGGGGGATGAAATGCACCCACATAATCCACCTGTCATTAGGGGCGCGGGCATGGGGGCTGATGCCATGTCGTGTGACGCCTGTCATGGCACAGGCAATGTGGCTTTCGCAACAATGAACGGCTCTATCCCGGGCGGCGAACCTTGGATGCTGGCGCCGGCCTCCATGGGTTGGCAAGACAAAACCGCTGCAGAATTATGCGCACAAATCAAAGACGCGGAGAGCAACGGGGGAAGCCGCGTTGAAGATCTGATCGATCATCTTGGTCAGGATCATCTTCCCGGATGGGCCTGGGCCCCGGGCGAAGGCCGCACACCAGCACCGGGCAATCAGACCACATTCGGCGCGCTGACAGCCGCCTGGGTCGCCGCCGGCGCTCACTGCCCGGTTGAATAAGCGCTGGCCTCATCAGTTTCATCAGTTTCATCAATTTCTTGCCAACATATATTGGTTTGTTGGCTATTTTTGTGGAAATCTAACTGCATGAGGTATAAGAAAAATTATGACATTAATATAATTTTAGTATACTAAAAAATTGCGATTGACTTTTATTGTATTTTGAGTGATTATAGGTCACTTGACATATTTTTCTACTTTGGGACAATTAAATAACACAGGAGGAATGAATGATAAAAATGGGAATGAGTAGTATATTACTTTGCAGTACGGCACTGGTGGCAATGGCCCCGATGCCGTTGATGGCAGAAGAGGCAGAGGTGCTTGAGGAGGTCGTTGTAACAGCCGCACGGCGTAGTCAGGCATTGAGCGAGGTTCCATCCAATCTGATGGCCTATGGTGCTGAAATTCTTGAGAGCCGGGGTGTCGAAAACTTTTCTGATTTAAGTCGTGTGGTTCCTGGGCTTGCTATGGCTAATTTTGATATGACACGTGGTGGCTGGGGTGGCGCATTGCCTATTATGCGGGGGGTTAACGCCAACCGGCTGGCCTCTATTGCGCCTAATGTCTCGGCACCGACCATATCAACCTATTATGGTAATACGCTTCTTCCTGTTGCGTTGAATCTTGCCGATATTGAGCGGCTGGAAGTATTACGCGGTCCGCAAGGGACATTATATGGTTCCGGTTCAATGGCGGGGGTATTGCAAATGATTCCCGCATCACCGGATCTGGAAGAGACATTTTTGAAGGTAAAGGGTGACATTTCCACGACCCATAGTTCGGGCGAGGTTAATTATGGCCTGGAAGGTATCTTTAATTGGGCGGTCACCGATGGTTTTGGTGTGCGGGTTCTGGCCGGACGAAGCCACAAAGGGGGTTTCATTGATCAAAACCGTCTCATAGCACTGAATGGACTTAACAAAGGGGTTCGTGGGCCGGAATATTCCGAGGTGGGGATACCTGTGGGCACTTTGCCATCTGATCCTGAAACTTATACCAGCCAAAAAGACGTCAATGATGCGGAAACTGATTATTTTCGGGCCAAGGTACTGATGCTGCCTACTGAATGGCTGTCACTGGAATTAACATATGATCGTCAACAGTTCAAATCCGAAAGTCCTTCGGTTGATAATCCCCAATTTGACGGGTTCAATGATTATGAAGGCACCGTCAGGCTGATTACACCGGCTGAACGCAATCTGGAACTCGTGTCACTTGATGTTGAGGCGGATTTTGGCTTTGCCACGCTGGCGGTGAATGTTTCCGACTATAGTGACAAAGTGGATAGCATGAGTGACTGGACGGCTGTTGCCCGTACCTATGTGGGACAATTCTATTTTGCGCCCTACGCGTTTCCCGAGCCACCCCGTTTGCAGGGAACGTCCTTTGAATTCAGTGATGGCGACGGTTATACGATCGAAAGTATCCTGACATCTAACGGCGACAATCGTTTCAACTGGATGGCGGGTATTTTCCATACTGTTCAGAAGCAAAAATTCCAGAATGAATTCTGGCTTGCGGGAATAACGGAATATTCCCAGGCCATAGGGAATTTTTGGCCATATGGTCCGCTTTTATTCGGGAATCTTCCAAATGTTCCTGATGATCTGGTTTGGGAATTTAACCGTGACACCAAATTTAAGGAAATATCCGGTTTTATAGATGTGGATTATGATATCACAGATCGCTGGGAAATAGCGGCAGGGATACGCTTTTTCAAACAAACATTCACGGCCAATGCGGAATCGCTCTTATTTTCCTGTAATCTTTTCTGTTCGGATGATGGCGTTGATCCACGTGGGCGCAATTCAGCATCTTCGAGCGAATCTTTTGAAGATCATGTGATCCGCTTGTCGACCAATTATCGTGTTACCGATGATTTGCGGGTCTATTTTAATTTTGCCGAAGGCTTCCGCCGGGGCGGCGCAAATGCGGTACCTCTGGTTGGTTTATTTGCGGAACCGGCCAATCTTCTGACTTTTGAGCCTGATAAAGTTAAGAGCTATGAACTTGGCCTGCGCGGCGATTATGATGGCTTTAGTTTTACCGCTGACGTCTATTATATGGACTGGGATGGCGCTCAGATTGAGGGGCTGACCCCATCTGGAAACTGGTATGCCGTTGTCAATGCAAATTCAGCACGCAATATCGGTTTTGACTTTGAAGCAAACGTCAGTTTGAGTGACAATATAAGTGTTAATCTCGGTTACGCCTATGTTGATGCGAAGCTGAGTGAGGACTTCTCTGTCCCTGCGGCCATCCGACCTGCTGAGGGTGTTGACGGTGACCGTTTGCCGGGGGTTCCCGAGCATAGTCTGACGGGGTCTCTTGACTGGATCCAGCCGGAAGTTTTTGATGGCTGGGACGGAAATTTCAATGTCAACCTGTCCTATCGCAGCAATGTCTGGACCGACCTTGAGTCAAAAAATGTAACGAGACCCAACAGTTCCACAACTCTGGATGGCTATGCGATTGTAAATGCTTCATATTCAATTGATAATGGCAACGCGCGCATTACGCTTTATATCAATAATATATTTAGTGAGCGTGGTGTGGGGGCAATCAGGCCTGTAAGATGGAGCGGTGATACAATTAACGCCAGCTATGGCGAGTTTGTCACACGGCCCCGTACGATCGGTTTAAGAAGCTCGTACAGTTTCTAGACAATGCTGGGACATAGACTTTAAATGATGGCGCGCGCGCAGTGTGATTGCGCGGGCGCCATCAGTGACTGGCGGGCAGACCATTATGAGAAGACGGCGTGATGAATATTACTCAGCAGTTTGAAAAAACACCCGATAAACAGGCTCTCATCGTTGTTGAAACCGGTGAAGTACTGACATATCGTGACCTTGAGATGGGCTCGCGACGGCTGGCATGGAAGTTCGAGCAATGGGGATTTGAGCCGGGTGAGCGTATTGCCATTTTCATGGATAACCGGCCAGAAGTTTTTATTATTCTTTGGGCGGGCCTGCGAATGGGGTTACGCATCGTACCGATAAACCGTTTTCTTAAGACAGATGAAGTGGCCTTTATAATTGAAGATTCCGATGCGCGGGCCGTATTTACAAGCGATATTTTAAACGATATAGTCGCGCCCTTACCCGGGGAAAACCTTGCAGGGGTTGAGCAATTCATTACAGCAGGTGACGCCCCGGAAGGATTCAGCAGCCTTAATGAAATTTTAGCATCGGGACGTCCTGAGCCATCGCCGGAGAGACCTTTGGGGGCGACGATGTTTTATACTTCCGGCACGACAGGAAGGCCAAAAGGAACATTTTCCGCATTGAGCGGTCAGATCTATCAAGAGGGTCTCGGCGAAATGGCCAGCTGGCTTGATCCTATGATGAACTTTAAGCCCGGGGATAGTTTTTTCATTGCCGCGCCATATTATCATACGGCGACCTGTTCTTGTGCTATTGCTGTGCAGGCCGTGGGCGGTACTTTGCTGATGATGAAGAAATTTGATGCGGCCTCTGCTTTGGCGGCGATGCAGCAATATCGTATCACGCATGGTTATCTTGTGCCGACCATGTTTGTACGTATGCTTAAACTGCCGGAAGCTGAGCGCGCCGCCTTTGATCCTTCTGCGGTCGTATGCATTCTTCACACGGGCGAGCCATGTTCGCCGGATGTTAAGCTGGCGATGATCGAATGGTGGGGGCCAAAATTTATCGATATGTATGGGGCAAGTGAGCTGCCAATGGGGACCTTGATCACGTCGGAGGAATCTCTGCGTAAACCGGGTTCCGTTGGGCTTCCGTTCGATTGCACGATCCATATTACGGATGACGAGGGTAATGAATTGCCCGCAGGAGAAATCGGTACGATCTATTTTGAACCAACCACAGCCCCTAAGGCGGTGTATCATAAACATTCAGTTAAGAAAGAAGATTCACTTCATGCACGCGGCTGGATTTCGGTCGGTGATGTTGGTTATTTGGATGAAGATGGTTATTTGTTTTTGACAGACCGTAAAAATTATATTGTCATTTCGGGCGGCGTTAACATCTATCCCCGTGAAAGTGAGATTGCGCTATTGGCACACCCGGATGTATTGGATGTGGTGAGCTTTGGCTTGCCTGACCCAGATATGGGGGAGCGGCTGGTATCCGTTGTTGAGGCTGTATCGGGGGTTACCCCTGATGAGGATTTGGCCCAGCGTATCATTGCCCATTGCCGCGCCAAAATTGCCCATTATAAATGTCCTAAAGAGATATTTTTTGAGGATGAGTTACCGCGCTTGCCCACAGGAAAAATATACAAGAATGTGATCAGGGATGAGTATCTGGCACGTACCAGCAAAAAAACCTGACCAGGCAAGACCTCTGTATCAATTTATTTGGCTTCAAGTTTGAAAGTACATAAAAATGACAAAAAAAGTGTTTATCGCAGGCGTTGGAATGACGAAATTTATGAAGCCGGGACACAGCGAAAGCTATGACCTTATGGGCGCCGCCGCGACACGTGACGCCCTTAGTGATGCGGCTATTGACTTTAAAGATATTCAGCTCGCTCAGGTGGGATTTGTGCTGGGCGATCCTGGATGCGCCCAGCAGACAATTTATCAGGTTGGCGTGACCGGCATTCCAATCACCAATGTGAGCAATGCCTGCGCGACGGGTGCGACAGCATTATATCTGGCCTATCAGGCCATTAAATCAGGTATGGTTGATTGTGTTCTGGCCCTGGGTTTTGAGCAGATGCAAGTCGGCGCGTTGGGTTTTTCCGGATATGATGATCGCCCCGTTGTGATCGGGCAGCATATAAAAAAGCTGGAACGCTTTGGCATTGATCTAATGCAGATGTCCTCGCCGTTATTTCCGGTTTTCGATCTGGCCGGCGAAGAATATGCCAAGCGTTACGGCCTAAAGTCGGACACCTATGCCCGCGTAACCGTCAAGGCCCGTCAGAATGCCATGAATAACCCCAACGCCATCTTTCATGAGCTGGTAACGGCCGAACAGGTTTTGGCCTCAAAAAACGTATATGGATCATTGACAAAATTGCAATGTTGCCCGCCCACATCCGGTGCGGCGGCCGCCGTTCTTATGTCAGAAGATTTTGCCAGAAAGCGCGGCGCCAATACTTCGGTGGAGCTGGCCGCAATTTCTCTGCGTTCCGATGGCCCGAGTTCATTTGCAGGGGACAGTATGATAGATCTGGCTGGGTTTGACATTGCCAGAACCGGGGCTCAAGAGGTCTATGAAACGAGCGGCCTTGGGCCAGAGGATATTGATGTGGCCGAGATAAATGATAATTTTTCCTGTGCGGAGATTATCACCTATGATGCGCTTGGTTTTTGCCCCGAAGGCGGCGGCGAGAAATTCTTGCTTGATGGCGATAGCAGCCATGGCGGAAAAATAATGGTCAATCCTTCGGGAGGCATGATGGGCAAGGGCCATCCCTTAGGGGCGTCGGGCGTGGCGCAATGTGCTGAGCTGACGTGGCAATTGCGCGGGCAGGCGGACAAACGTCAGGTTGAGGGCGCGCGCATCGGCCTGCAACAGAATTTGGGCTTTGTCAGCGCAGGTGTTGTGGGGCTATATAAGAAGCATAGTTAGCCCCCAAAACTAATCTTAAGTCTTTTAAGTATATAAGGAAATTTTCAGGGCGCATCCGTTGTTTCAGATGGCGGCGCCAGCAGTAGGCTTCTCACCGCTGATATGAGTGTTTTGCGGGCTGCTGCCAGATCGGATGAACTGACCGTTTTTATCGTGATGAGCTTTGTGCTCAGGCCTTCCAGCATTGCGATCATCGCAACGGAGCGTTCAATCGACTGACTTTTACTCAGGTGGGGCAGCGCCATATGTATCATCTTACTGTAATAGCTGAGCTCTTCCTGATGCCATTGCGACAGGCGCGGTCTGATATGATCGTTATGACAGACGATGTTCCATAACTCGATGGTGGCGATACCATTCTTGATCATATGGGTGAAAGCCCCATCAAGCCATTTAAGAATATCATCAAGGGAAGAAAATTCTTCGTTGAGCATTTTGTTGCGGCCAGCTTGTTCCACAGTAATCCAATTGTCGATAAAGGCATCGAGCAGGTCACTCTGAGTGGGATAATAATATTGCAAATGACCCAGCTTCATATTGCATTCTTTGGCGACGCGCCGCATCGTCGCGGCCCCATGTCCCTCACTGGTTAACACAGAACGGAAGGCGGAAATGATCTGATGTTTGCGGGTATCAGCGGCGCCATTTTTTTTATCCGCTGTTTTGGGGAGGGACGTGACCTTCGTTGTAGGGGGGTTACGTTTTGAAATTGTCATTTTACATACCCATTGGGGGAATTTGATTGTTATTTTTAATTTTTATATTACCACTTTGCAGATTTGGCGGTCAAAGCCTAGTTTTAGTCAAAACAACGAAATGGGGCAACATCTATTTTATCCAGATAAAAATACGAAGGCTCTAGAGCGTTATGCCGCGACTTTCCAGCGCGTCTTTAAGGGGGTCAAGATGACTGCCAAAACGTTGCCAGCGGCCCACAGAGCTTTTATATATTGGGCTTCTTACCTGAGCAGCACTTGCAGTGGCGGTTGGGGCAGAGTTTTTATGAAACGATAGGCAGTCTTCCTGCCAATCCAGGTCAAGATAGTCAATGATCCGGCGGGCTTCACCTTCAAGGTTTTCTGTCACATCTTCATAATTTACCGACAGAATATCCGGGCCGCATATTGTGGTCCAATGGCTCATTAAGGCATCAAACCCGGCATAATAATCACTTAATTCATCGAAATTATAGGTGAAGGGATAAGCTTGTCGAAACAGGGTGGAAAACATTGCCCAACAGTTGTCCAGCGCGCCGCGGCGTACAAGGATTATTTTGGCGTGGGGCAGGGCCTTGCGAATAAGACCAATATAAAGAAAATTAAGCGGCATCTTATCCACGATCCTTACATGTCCGTGACTGCGTGGTTCAATGCCCTCAATATAGGCGCGTCCCAGAGCGTTGGGATCAAGTTGAAGGCTGTGTTCAATGGCCTGTTCCCGCGCCAAGCGCTGCCCGCCACTTGACTGCTCAATAAGCGTGCCTAAAGCGTGGGTGAAAGTTGTCGCTTCCCCGATCGAACCCACATCCAAATGGGCGCTGATAATACGTTCAATAAGGGTCGTTCCGGAACGGGGCAGCCCAAGAACAAAGATAGGACGGCAATCCGCAATATCGGAAGCAAGATTTTGGCTGAGCGTTTCTTTGGTAAAAATTTCGCGCAATTTGGCCATACCTTTAACATCAGGACCGACATCATAGCGCATATGGCCACGCCTTAATCGGGCGCCAGCCTCGAAATGCGTGAATGCCCCGTCATAATTTGAGGTATCTTCCAGACATTTTCCGAGGGCATAATGTAAAAACACCTGATCGCGCTCATGCACTGATCCGGCCTTCAGTAGAGACTTGATCTTGTCGATAGGGTTATTTTCTTCGGTTTGTTTGCGGTTGAAAGCCAGCGCATACCATATATGGGCATCTTCCGGCCGTTGGCGGGCCGCCTTGTTCAGGATGTCTTCAGCTTCGGCGAATTGTCCAGCGGCGGTGAGCGCGCCGGCATAGCTTTGCATCAGGTCAAAACGTTCTGGTGCCATCTGCCAAGCATGTTTGAAGCTCTCTCTTGCAGGCGTCAATTCGCCGCATGCGCTGAAGATCGCCCCAAGCGCCGCCGCATCGTCTGGACTGTCAAGCTCTGCCGGGTCTATGGCGAGCGCAAGTGTCAGCGATTCTGCCGCGGCTTGCTTACGCCAGGCTTGAAGTACGTCGCGTAATTGGCGTTTGGCACTATGCACGAAAAATCCTCTATGTTTAAATGCGGGCAATTATTGTATTATTATGTCTGTGGATCAATATTATGTCAATTGATCTGCTTTCTACGCGGCGCGCAAGGCCATAACTACCGAAGCCAATATTGTGATTGACAATTTGTACTATTTAAGAAATTATAGGTCAAGTGACATATTAAATTCAGGTGATAATTTTATGTTAAATGAAGCGGATATCGGCAAGAAATTCCCGCAGGTTGTGGCGGATGTTGAGAAGGGAAGACTGCGTTTCTTTGCAAAAGCAATTGGCGAGACCGATCCGATTTATACCGATGAGGAAGCCGCAAAAGCGGCCGGCTATACATCATTGCCGATACCGCCAACTTTTATTTTTTGTTTAAAAATGGATGTCCCCAGACCATTTGAAAATTACGAAAATGTTGGGGCTCCGCTGGAAAAAATCTTGCATGGAAAGCAGAAATTTCAATATTATAAATCAGTCGTGGCAGGAGATACCCTCACTTTTGACTCTTACATCGCAGATATCTATCATAAAAAAGCCGGTGCCATGGGTTTTCTTGTAGAACAAACCAAGGTCACTAATCAGCATAGTGAACATGTTGCCGATATGATCAGCACATTAGTTGTGCGGCAATAGAGGGCTGCGGGAATGATTGCTTATGACACGATTAGTCCCGGGGATGAACTGCCTGAATTGGTAACGGATGAGATTTCCCGTACGACGCTGGCTTTATACGCTGGGGCGTCAGGTGACCATAATCCCATCCATATTGATATTGACTTCGCAAAATCGGCGGGGATGGATGATGTATTTGCCCATGGCATGCTATCGATGGCCTATCTCGGTCGTTTGTTAACCGGTTGGGTGCCTCAATCTGCGATTAAAGATTTTGAGGTGAAATTTACGTCAATTACGCAAGTCAACAGCAAAATAATCTGCAGCGGAAAAGTTGAAGAAAAATTTGAACGCGATGGAAAAAAAATACTCAAGCTTTCCGTGGACGCAAAAGACGAGAACGGTAACATCAAAATCATAGGCTGCGCAGAAATTGAGTTTGATTAATGTGTCACGTATAATAAAGACAGGGATATTCTGATGGAAAAACTACAAGGTAAAGTTGCTCTGATAACAGGATCGGGACGGGGCATCGGTAGGGCATTGGCGCTGAAATTGGCCGGTGAGGGGGCAAAGATTGTGGTCAATGATCTTGATCAGGTTCCCGCTGATAACGTTGTTGCCGAGATTAAAGCCGCCGGCGGTGAGGCTGTGGCCTATGTGGGAAGTGTGACAGCCAAGGGATTTGCCGATAATTTTATTGCAGCGGCAATTGATAATTTCGGCATACCGGATATTTTGGTCAACAATGCGGGCTATACATGGGACTCAATGATTCACAAAGCGACTGATGAGCAGTTTGATGCCATGTATGAAATTCATCTTAAAGCACCATTTCAGCTTAACCGGGCTTTTACCAATGCTGTTTTGCCGTCCGTCAAAGCGGAAGCAGAAGAAGGCCGGGAAGTGTTTCGAAAAATTGTCAATATATCCTCAGTTGCTGGAGAATACGGCAATGTGGGCCAGGTTAATTACGCCTCAATGAAGGCCGCCTTGGGCGGGATGACCAAGACCTTGTCAAAGGAATTGGGACGCCATAAAATCAATGTCAATTCTGTGGCTTTTGGTTTCATTGAAACACGGTTAACAGAGGCAACGAATGAAAAAAAGACGATTATCATTGAAGGCCGAGAAATTGGCCTGGGCATTCCGGAAAAAGTTCATGATGGTTTTGGCAGAATGGTGCCGCTCGGCCGGGCCGGCACTGCAGAAGAAGCCGCCAATGGCGTCTATCTTTTTTGTATAGCAGAATCAAACTACATCAGCGGCGAAACTGTCGTTGTTGGTGGTGGTTTGCGGCTGTAGGAGAAAACATATGTTACCCTTTCATTGTAGCTGGATAAATGAAGATTTGCGTATCTTTGCGGACTCGGTCAATAAATTCATTGATCAGGAAATAGAACCTGACTATGTGGCATGGGAACGGGATAAATGGATGCCGCGTTCGGCATGGAACAAGCTCGGTGAAGCCGGTTTATTATGTGTTGATATGCCCGAAGAATATGGTGGTATCGGGGTTGGTTTTGAGTTCGCAGCTCTGATCATTGATGTCTTCAGTCGCCGCGGCGTTGGCACAATTTCTGTTGGTTCTATGGGCGTTCATGCAGGCATTGTGGCCCATTATATTTTGAATATGGGTACGGAAGCGCAAAAACAAAAATATCTGCCTGATATGGCCTCCGGCAATTCTGTCGGTGCCATCGCCATGACCGAACCCGGAACGGGCAGTGACTTAAAAAATATTAAAACCTCAGCTAAAAAAAGTGACGGCGGTTATTTGATTAACGGCAGCAAGATTTTTATCACGAACGGGCAACATTGCGATTTTGTCATCGTGGCTTGCAAAACCGACCCGGCGGCGGGCGCCAGGGGCATATCCCTGTTTATTGTTGAGGCAACCGCGAAAGGCTTTGTTCGAGGCAGCAAGCTGGAAAAACTTGGTATGCATTCTCAGGATACGTCAGAGTTATTTTTTGAGGATGTGTTGGTGAAGGAGGATGCCTTGCTCGGGCCATTGGACGGCGGATTTATTGCCATGATGCAGGAATTACCCCGTGAGCGCCTGATACTGGCCGTAGCGGCGCAAGCGGCCTGTGAAGGGATGCTGGATATTACGCTGGATTATGTCAAAGAGCGTAATGCTTTTGGCAAGCGCATTGCGGATTTTCAGAATAGCCGCTTTAAGTTGGCGGAACTGGCGACAAAAACCCGGGTGCAAAAAGCCTTCATTGATCAATGTATCTTATTGTTGGCAGAGGGCCAGCTGGATACGGCCACGGCCTCCATGGCCAAGCTGCATTCCACCGAATTGCAGGGTGTTGTTGCCGATGAATGCCTGCAGCTATTCGGGGGCTATGGATATATGACCGAATATCGTATTGCCCGTGAATATGCAGATGCCCGCGCCCAGCGCATTTATGGCGGCACCTCTGAAATTATGAAGGAAATTATAAGCCGCGCGTTGATTAAATAATAATTTCTCTATTAAGAGATTTTTTATGCCTGCCTTTCCAATTTTAAAAGTACCGATCATCATGTAAATGATGCCGGTTTCTGTCGAGGGTAAATATAATGAATAGAGGATATGAGGAGCAAACCCTATGTGGCCAATTTTCAATATCGACCGGAAAGCTGGGGCTCAGTGCTACGCCAGTTTTAAGTTATTGGGTATCGGGATCACGCTTTTGTCTTTGATCGGTGCATCGGATATAGCGAGGGCCGATCCCGTTAAAAAGGGGCCCCGGTTAACGGCCGCAGAACTTGGGCTGATGAAGGGCTTCCATGAACCGGGAGATCATATCGTCGACCAACTCAATTGGTCTGAGCCTCCCTATAGCCGCTGGGGCATGCAGAATGTGCAGGCGCTCCTGCCTTCTGCCGCTATTCATCGGACAGATACGCCGGTAACCGCACTGCCCAAGTCGAACAAGGCCATTGATGGCCTTATGATTACCGATGAATATGATACGGTATGGACGTTCGACGAGGTTATGGAATCCACCTATACAGATGCTTTTCTTGTGGTGCATAACGGCAAAATTGTTCTTGAAAAATATTGGAATGGAATGAAGCCTTGGACACCGCATATTCTTTTTTCTATCTCTAAATCCTATACGGGTCTTCTTGCGGGCATTCTTGAATCAGAAGGTAAGCTTGATTTGTCGAACAGGATTACCGATTATATACCAAAACTTAAAAATACCGCATGGTACGACACTACAATCCGCAGTCTCATTGATATGAATACGGCTGTGGGTTGGTCCGAACATGGTAATGATTATGTCGGTGGGGTTGATGAGATGAAGAACCCTATGTTGCAATGGACTCTCGCCAATAACTGGATGCCTATGCGCCCCGAATATGGCGATGTTCCAGACGGCAGTCACGATTTCCTGTCAAAACTGCCGAAAAAAGCAGAAAATAAACAAGCCTTTTTATATAAGTCCGTAGATACGGATATGGCGGCTTGGGTTTTTGAGGCGGCATCAGGGGAAAGCTTTGCCGATTTGATGACAAGCCGTATCTGGTCCAAAATTGGCGCAGAGCAGGATGCCGCCGTTATTGTTGATCAATATGGTGCCGCTGCCGGCAGCTGGGGCATGTCGGTCACCCTGCGGGATATGGGCCGCGTTGGCATGATGATGGCGGCCGGGGGTTCTCTGAACGGCGAACAGATTATTCCAAAAGAATTTGCCGCAGATATAATGTCGGGCGGGGATAAAAAATTATGGAAAAAGGGTGGCCGCGATAGAAAGGGAAGCTACCGCAGTTTCTGGTGGCATACAGGTAATGACAGAAAGGCTTATTTTGCCCGCGGGGCTTATGGTCAGTATCTCTATATTGACCCTAAGTCCAATACGGCCATTGTACGTTTTGCCTCGCAACCTGGGGAAAATAGAGATGATATGGATAAGCTTATCATGGCGGTTTTTGATAAGGTCATTGAAATGGTGGCGGCACCCTAATCATCACAAGATTTTTTATATAGGTACAATTTTTTAGAAAGGCTTTATTATGTCAGATAACACTGCCGTACAATTGTCAATCTCCAATCATATTGCAGATGTATGTTTTGGAAACCCAGAAAAAAGAAATGCTTTAGGGGAAGGTTTTTGGCCTGACTTAATTGGTGTGTTTGAAGAGATAGACCAGTCATCTGATGTGCGGGTGGTTATTCTGCGCAGTGAGGGCAAAGTTTTCTCTGCGGGCATTGATGTTAAATTTCTGGAAAAATTAATCCATTTTCCTGATTTAGATCAGGCCCGTGCCATGGAAAAATTTCGCCGTAACATTATGGGTTTGCAGCATACAATTAATCTGGTTGAAAATTGCCGCCTCCCCGTAATTGCCTTGGTACAGGGCGGTTGTCTGGGGGCCGGTATGGATCTCGTTGCTGCATGTGATATTATCTATGCTACGAAGGAGGCCTATTTCACCATTCAGGAGGTCAATATCGGCGTGGCGGCGGATTTGGGAAGCCTGCAACGATTGCCGCGCCGTCTGCCCTATGGTTTATTACGGGAATTGGCCTTCACCGGAAGACCCTTGCCGGCAGAAGAAGCTCTCTCCTGCGGCTTTGTCACATCGGTTCATGAGGATTATGACGCAGCTCTCTCTCACGCCCAGCAGAATGCGGCAGAAATAGCGGCCAAATCACCCCTGGCCATATTGGGTACCAAACAGGCCTTTTTGTTTGACCAAGGCGACATGATCGGCAAGGGCCTTGATTACATCGCTACCTGGAATGCTGGTTTGTTTTCAACGGTAGATACCAAAAACAGTATTGAAGCCGTGATGCAAAAAAAGAAGCCCAAATACACAGGACTTCACGATTAATGAATTATCCTGAGACTGTGTTAAAGAAATCTAATGACATATATTAGGACGCAAGTGCTTGAAAAGAAGTGGCTCCCCGAGCAGGACTCGAACCTGCGACAAATAGATTAACAGTCTACTGCTCTACCAACTGAGCTATCGGGGATCAGATATCTCATGCGGGATCATCTGGGTGATCCTGTGCTGGCATCTTATACAATCAGTTTTTTATCCTGCCAACAGAAAAATCGAAAAAAATGATAATCCGAACTGCCGCTATGGGAATCTTGTAAAAACCGGCGGCTGCGCCCCTCGTTCAGCCTTTAAAAACAGGCAACGCGCCGGACAGGCAAGGGGCTGTCGCCCTGTTCAACGGGGTACCTTATTTATGTTATCCTCCTCACCTCTGTCCTCATCCCCGGTTTGATCTCTGACTTGATCGGGGATCCATTTCTTTGGGCGGGGTAGCGGGTGGTGGCTTCCCTCTTTCGCTGGGGATGAGGGATAGGAAAAAGGGATTGGCGCCTTAAATACTCTCTCAATTAATCTTTAAACACCCGCTTGAAGATTGTATCGACATGTTTGGTGTGATAGCCCATGTCGAATTTATCGTCGATCTCCGCATCCGATAGTTTGGCGGATACTTCGGGGTCGGCTTTTAATTCGGCGGCAAAATCGGCGCCTTCTTCCCATACTTTCATAGCATTACGCTGGACAAGGCGGTAGCTGTCTTCGCGGCTGACCCCTGCTTGGGTCAGGGCCAGCAACATGCGCTGGGAATTATGCAATCCGCCCAGCTTGTCCATATTGGCCTGCATATTTTCCGGATAGACCACAAGCTTATCCATGACGCCGGTCAAGCGGGCCAGGGCAAAGTCAAGGGTGACCGTGGCATCAGGCCCGATCATGCGCTCAACCGAGCTGTGAGAGATATCCCGTTCATGCCAAAGCGCGACATTTTCCATCGCGGGCAGGGCCATCCCGCGCACAAGGCGGGCCAGACCGGTGAGGTTTTCCGTTAATATGGGGTTGCGTTTATGGGGCATGGCAGAGGAGCCCTTTTGACCCTTGGAGAAGAATTCCTCAACCTCCAGAACCTCCGTCCGCTGAAGATGACGCACTTCTGTTGCTATCCGTTCAACGGAACTTGCCACCACGCCAAGGACAGCAAAAAACATGGCGTGACGATCGCGGGGAATGACCTGTGTTGAGACCGGCTCCACTTCAAGGCCCAGTGCCTTGGCAACATGTTCTTCAACCCGCGGGTCGATGTTGGCGAATGTGCCAACCGCACCGGAAATGGCGCAAGTGGCGATTTCTGTGCGGGCATGGCGTAAACGATCCAGATTACGGTCCATTTCCGCATAGGCCTGCGCCATTTTAAGACCAAAGGTGACAGGCTCGGCGTGAATGCCATGGCTGCGACCAATACAGACATCCAATTTATGTTCGTAAGCCCGGCGTTTCAGAACCAGCAGCAGTTTTTCAACATCATCGATCAATATGTCGGCAGCTTTGACCAGCTGGACATTAAAACAGGTGTCCAACACATCGGAAGAGGTCATGCCCTGATGGACAAAGCGGGATTCGGGGCCAATATATTCGGCCAGTGACGTGAGAAAAGCAATGACATCATGTTTGACTTCGCGCTCAATTTCGTCAATGCGCTCAATATCAAAACTGCCTTTTTCCCAGATAATTTTGGCACTTTCCCTTGGGATAACCCCAAGTTCCGCCAACGCATCACAAGCGTGGGCTTCTATTTCAAACCAGATCTGAAATTTTGATTGTGGTTCCCAAATTTCGGTCATCACTTGGCGGGAATAACGTGGAATCATAGCATCACCTGTTTAGCGTTTTTATATGGCCAGCATTTAACAGGAAATGACGCGAGGAACAAGGGCTTCTCGGCACTCAAGGGGTGTTTTTTTGATTTGTAGGAGGAGGCTTGGGTATATTCATGGGTATATTTGCGCAGCGCGGTTTAACCAGGGCAAAATAAACGGGAGCACAGGACTTATGAATCAGGCCCCGTTTACGATCGCCTAATTCATATATTCCCAAAGACCAATATTATACAGGAAATCATTGACCAGCAATGCATCCTGCCTGAAAAAACCGGCTACTATACCGACGGTCATAAATGTCAGTATGCCGATGGCAAATTTGCCTGATGATAAATTTTGCATTCTATCTATCCTTAAACTCTTGTTAATCACTACCCTAAATATAAGCAATAACCGTGCCAAATGGCAGGAAAGGCGCAGTTTTTCGGTTAAGGGCTTGTTAACTATGACGAGGATAAAAAGAATTTTTGTAAAATTTTCTGACAGTTTTAGCGGAATTGTATCTTTTTGGGACAGTTTTCAGGCAAATTTCCTATGATTTTGGGGAGAATTACCGGTTATTACAGAGCGATTTATATCAATCCCATTGTTTTTAAACTGGTCTGACCGCTTTTTGAGATGATCAGATGGTCATGGAGCATGACCCCCAACTGCTGGCCAGCATCTTCGATACGTTTGGTCATTTCTACGTCATCCCGGCTTGGGCTGGGATCGCCGCTGGGGTGATTATGGACCAGAATAATGGCGGTTGCATGAAGCTCGAGTGCGCGTTTGATGACCTCTCTTGGGTAAACCGGTGTATGATCAATGGTGCCTTCCTGCTGTTTTTCATCAGCGATCAGGCGGTTTTTCCGATCCAGAAAAAGGATGCGGAATTGCTCGTTTTTCAGATGACCCATCTGTATTTGACAATAATCAATCAAGGCCTGCCAATTGGACAGAATAGGCTTATCCATAATTTTGCCCAGAGCCAGCTTTTGGGCCGCCGCCTCAACCAGTTTCAGGGATATGACCACGCTATTGCCAATGCCGGTCATCTCATTCAGCTGTTCCGTCGGGGCACTGATAACTTCGGCAAAACTGCCAAAACGGGCAATAAGGGCCTTGGCCAATGGTTTAACATCCCGCCGGGGTATGGCGGAATAAAGCAGGAGTTCCAATAATTCATAATCGGCAACCGCCTCAACGCCGCCTTTGCGAAAACGGTCTTTTAAGCGTTGTCTGTGGCCGCTATAATGTGGTGTGTCAGGCAGATTTTTTGATGCCAATTTTACCCCCTAACTCAATCAGTCATATGGTGGTTTATCATATCCCCTGGGCGAGAGGGTGAAAATCTCCACGCCGTCACGGGTTACGGCCATGCTATGTTCAAACTGGGCGGACAGGGACTTGTCACGGGTGACCGCGGTCCATCCATCGCTTAAAACCTTCACATCCGGCTTGCCAAGATTGATCATGGGTTCGATGGTGAAAAACATGCCCTCTTTCAATTCCGCGCCTTCGCCCGGGTTGCCAAAATGCATAATATTGGGCGCATCGTGAAAAATCCGGCCCAATCCATGACCGCAAAATACTTCGACCACGCCGCAACGTTCCTTTTCCGCATATGTCTGGATGGCATGCCCAATGTCGCCGAGGCTGTTACCGGGCTTGACTGCCGCAATACCGCGCATCAGGCATTCGTAGGTGATATCCACCAGTCGCCGGGCTTTAATCGAAGGTGGGCCAGCATAGAACATGCGGCTAGTGTCGCCGTACCATCCATCCACAATGACGGTGACATCAATGTTGATAATATCCCCGGATTTTAATTTTTTTGGCCCGGGAATCCCATGGCAGACCACATGATTGATCGACGTGCAGATGGATTTGGGGAAACCGCGATAATTCAGCGGCGCACTGATGGCACCGCGCGCGGTGATAAAATCAGCGCAGAGGCGATCCAGATCATCTGTGGTCACGCCGGGCTGAACATATTCTGTGATCATGTCCAATGTTTCTGCGGCCAGATGACCGGCCTTACGCATACCGTCAAAATCTTCCGGGGCATAAATTTTTATGGCGTTGCTGCGGGCGGCCTCTGGGTCACTTGCCTTGATATATTTCATTGTTCATCCATTATAGGCGAATAGGGATTCGTTGTTTTACTATTATCTCTTTACAGGTTAAATTACAACCGTAACAAACAGCCTCAACACCGTTGTATAATGCCGCATCAAGGGCGGCGGCATAGGCGGGGTCTATATCAGCGGCAATGCGGAATTCCGTGCAATCATTGCGCTGCACAAGATAAACCATCATGGCCCGATGTCCATCCATGACCATTTGGGAGAGTTCCTGTAAATGTTTTGTCCCGCGCAGGGTTACAGAATCGGGGAACTCGGCAATGTTTTTTTGCCGGGACAGGGTGACGCTTTTAACCTCAACGTAACAATCCGCATCCCCTAAGGTCGATCCGGACAGGAAAATATCAATTCGGCTATTTTTACCATATTTCATTTCCCGGCGCAGGTTATGATATCCTTCCAGCTCTGTAATGCTACCGTTGGATATGGCTTCTTCAACAAGTCTGTTGGGAAGGGAGGTGTTAATACCGACAAGGCTGCCGCCAGCTTCGAGCAACTCCCATTTATAATTCAGCTTGGCTTTTGGATTCGTCGCCGGTGACAACCAGACGATAGTGCCGGCATCCTTCAGGCCCATCATGGAACCGGAGTTGGCGCAGTGGGCAGTGACGATCGTGCCGTCATCCAATCGGACATCGGCCAAAAAGCGTTTGTAGCGTTTTATCAGCGTGCCGCGCAAAAGTTTATGTTCAAATTTCATGAAGACAGGGTATAGTTAGAAAACATCCTGAAATCAAACAAGAAGCATTAAAGAATGACGAAGACTGTGACCGCCAGTATGATTATTATAGGAGATGAAATCCTGTCCGGACGGACGCAGGAGGCCAACCTTAATCATTTGTCGCTTTGGTTGAACCGCATGGGGGTGCAGTTGAAAGAAGTACGGGTGATTCCCGATGTGGCTCAGGTGATTGTGGATACGGTTAACGACTTGCGCCCGCGTTATGATTATGTCTTTACCACCGGCGGTATTGGGCCGACACATGATGATATTACAGCAGAGAATATCGCCAAGGCCTTTGGGTTGCCTTTCGTGCAAAGTGCAGAGGCCTTGGCCCTGTTGCAGAAACATTATGGCGGTAAGAAAAAAATTACCGATGCCAGATTACGTATGACGATGATCCCTGAGGGCGCCGAACTGATTAAAAATCCGGTCAGTGTAGCTCCGGGATTTCAGATTGAGAATGTGTTTGTCCTGGCGGGGATCCCGCTGGTTATGCAAAATATGCTCCATGATTTGGAAAGCAGAATTTTCGGCGGTGATACAATGCTGAGCAAAGCCATTCATGTTTTTGAAGGCGAAAGTTACTTTGCCGAGATATTAGAAGAGGTGGAACAGGCGTTTCCGAGTGTCTCTATTGGCAGTTACCCTTTTTTCCGTCACAAAAAATATGGTGCCAGCTTTGTTTTGAGGTCGCAGCGCGATGTGGATATTGATCAGGCTGTTGAAATGCTGAAGCTGAAAATTGCCGCCATGGGCAAAGAATATTTTGACGGGGAAGCTGAAATATAAAATAATTGTCGAAAAGTGAAGTTTGCGTATTTATTTTGTCGGGAGAATATGCAATACCCCTATCATTCAATCCCTTAACTTACCCTATTGATTTCATTTATTTATGGGGGAAGGGAGAGAAAACTGACTTTGGTGTGCGGACGTGGCGAAATTGGTATACGCACAAGACTTAAAATCTTGCGCCCTTATGGGCTTGCGGGTTCAAGTCCCGCCGTCCGCACCATTTTCTTCCTGTTGATCATTCACTCTGCTGTTGGCTGTTGCTGCAGAATCATTCTAACGTCATTTCATTGTCGTGCAGGTGTTATTTCCGAGTCATATGACTTAAAAAAGTCAGTGAAGGCACGATAATATTTTTGAGTTATTATTTAAAAGATTTTACCGCGATTTTATATCAATTTATAGGTGCAAAATGGCGGTTTTCCCTTTATTTAAGTAAAGAAAGGTTGTGTAACAGAAAAGTTTCTTTATATAATAATCAAGTTCGGGCAAGCTCGAGCATAGTGAAGGGATGTTTTACTTAATCTGACCCCCAACAGATATTCGTGAAACATCCCTTTATCTTTTCCCCAATCTTAGTCCCCAAACTTTTATCCCAACTTTCCCCAAAATTGCCGACAAGCTATTAGAAACTGGAGCAGGAGCGGATTCTACTAGCGCGATCAGTGTACAAATTACAATCAATGACGTAAATACGATAAATGTAATTTAGAATTAGTACATATATGCTATAAAAGAGTGCTTCTGGTGGAAAAAGGCGGCAATAGTCATTATTATATGACTAATTCGACCGGATTAAAAAAAGTAATAAGGGTTTGTTTGGTGAAAATTTTATTGGTTGATGACCATATATTATTCCGGGATGGGCTGAAGCTTGTGCTGCAAAAAATCGGTGATAATGTGGAAATCAGTGAATGCGGTACCTGCGCTGATGCCTACCAGATCGTCAAGGAAAGCGATGGCTTTGATTTAATTCTGCTGGATGTTGATCTTCCGGTGATCTCAGGCATCGAAGGACTGCAGGAATTTAACAGGCTTGACCCGAGTGCGCCAATCGTTTTTTTATCTGGTTCAGATGATTATAGTCTGATTAAAAAGGCCATGGAAATGGGCGTGATGGGCTATATCCCAAAAACCCTGAGCAGTGATATTATGATTCAGGCGCTGCGCCTTATCCTGCAGGGTGGGCGGTATGTTCCTGACAATATTTTGCAGGGGGAAGGCGGGCCTCACCATTCAGAGATCATTCTTACCTCAAGACAACGTGAGATTTTGGAACTGATTTCTCAGGGAAAACCCAACAAGGAGATCGCCAAAACACTGGGTATTGCGGATAATACGGTTCGGGTTCACATCTCGGCAATTTTCCGCATTCTTAAAGTCAATAATAGGACAGAAGCTGCTTTTACGGCCTTGCAGGCAGGGCTGGTTCCGCCTTATTGAGTTGCCTGACCCTAAGTCCTGATCCAAATATCGGAGTTTCGATGGATGAAGATTTAAAAGACAAACTTGTTTTTATCGAGCAAGTAAAATTGCTGTCAAAACAGGCGCCGCCAATGATCTGGCTGACGTTATTGATCACATTAACAATTTCTGTGGTGTTGTTGTTAGGTAATGTGGCCCTATGGATTCCACTATCTTTATTTGCGAGTATGCTGCTCCTGAACGCGGCGCGGCTCTGGCATCATAGAATAGTAAAATATCAGAAGGTTACGGTTGAAAATGTTGATAGGCATGCGGCTTTTTTTGTCTGTTTCTCTTTCATAGGCGGCTCCATATGGGGGGTGTTGGGTCTCATTGCACCGATACAGTCAGATATATTTCTCCTGGTTATGATCGCGACGCTCTTTTGCGGTTTGATCACGGGAGGCGTGTCATATTTATCGACCTACAGGTTAGCATTTTTTACTTATGCCATTCCCTGTGTGGTGCCTTTTTCAATAAGATGCCTGATATCGCAAGAAGATATGCTTGTCGCCGTTGGAATTTTAATGCTGTTGTTTCTGGGGGTAAATTTGATCAATAGCTATTTAACGCAGGCCGGTGTGCTGAAGCAGATCAGCCTGCGTCAGAAGAATAAGGATTTAATTAAAAGACTGAGGCATGAAAAAAACAGCGCAGAGGAAGCCCGGCAGATAGCCGACCAGAATAATCAGGCCAAATCCCGCTATTTGGCGGCGGCCAGTCATGATTTGCGCCAGCCTCTTCATGCGATGGGCTTTTTTCTGGAGGCATTGCAACATGAAAAAGATCCGGCAAAAATACAGACATTGATCACCAGGGTCGCCCAATCAACGGAATCGCTTAGAAATTTAATCGGATCCCTGCTGGATATGTCCAGAATCGAAGCCGGGGTTATGGAACCCCGCCGGTCGCATTTTATTTTAAATGAACTTCTGGCGGATATTATTGGGGAATTTGCCAATCAGGCAGAAGAAAAAGGGCTTGACCTTACCTTGACGCCTTGTGGTCAAACTGTATATACGGACAAAGATATGCTGGGCAGAATATTACGTAATCTGGTCAGTAATGCTCTGCATTACACGGAACATGGGTTTGTAAATATATCCTGCGACATTGGTAGCGGGTTTGTCACCATTCTGGTATCCGATAGTGGCATTGGTATAGGGCAGAGCGATAAAACAGAAATTTTTCAGGAATTTTTCCAGATAGCGCATCAAGCATCTGGCCAAAAATCTAATATAATGCGCGGAACATCACGGGGGCTTGGCCTTGGTTTGTCAATCGTGGACGGGCTATGCCGCTTGTTGGAACATGACCTGAAACTTCATTCTGAGCTTGGTGTCGGATCGGTTTTTTCCATAAAAATTCCTCAGGGAAATTTGAAAAAACTTGCCCCAAAAGTCACGGAATTAAACCCCATGCCCGGAGATGTAAGTGCCAAGATCGTGCTCCTGGATAGTTTGGGGAAATCTCGTAAAATAATAAGCGAAATGATGCGTCAATGGGGGTATATGGTCGCAGATTTTGAGGCCATGGACGCGGCGATTGATTTTCTTGAATCAGAAGATTTCATTCCGGATTTGATTATTTCAGATATGACGCTTAAAAATGCCGCCGGCCGTGATGCTATCGAATATATTCAGACAAAAATAACCCAAAAAATACCGGCGATTATATTGACGGACAATGTAGGCATCCGAGGGGAGGCCAAGGATAATATACGACGGGAGGGTTTGTCCCACCTTCAAAAACCAGTGCAACCCGCTAAACTCAGAAGTATGGTATCTTATCTTCTTAGGGGTGAAACATAGGGTTTCAGCGCGTAAAAATTTCCATTGGCGCAGCAGCTTATGGTGATAATTTAATGTTTTTTTTTAATCTTTATTAATAAAGTCAGTTTATAAAATAAAGTTAAAATAGAGGCGGATTTGCCAAGCGAGGCAATATATAGATAGAAACCAAACATAGATTGGACATTTTTCGGAATGCTAAGCACCAAAATAGCATCCACGGATTTATTGATTTTGGCACAGGAAAAGTCAATTTCTGCAAGAAATGAGTTGGCGGAGCATATCTCCGACTTATTTTTATCGCCGGAGGGGCGACTGAATGAACATGAACGTGTTCTTATGAATGATGTTTTGTTCAAACTAATCAATTCAATTGAAAAAAATGTAAAGAAGGAACTGAGCAAGCGGCTGGCCAGCGTTGATGATATTTCGCAGGAGCTGGCCGTTAAGTTTGCCAATGAAACGATTGATATTGCGGCACCTATGTTGAAAAAGAACAATGTGCTCAAGGACGCTCAATTGATTGAGATTATCCGCAATCGCTCGGAGGCTCACCGCATGGCTATTGCCATTCGCGCCCATGTCAGTGAAGAGGTGAGCGGCGAATTGATTGAAAATAGCGGCGAAGATGTGATTGAAGCCCTGATCCGCAATGACAATGCTGAGATTTCAGAGCTCTCAATAAAATATCTGGTGGCGGAATCGAAAAATGTAGACCGTTTTCAGGAACCGCTTTTGAATCGTCAGGATCTTCCCGTTGAATTGGCGCACCGGATGTATTGGTGGGTATCCGCCGCCCTTCGGCGAAAAATTGTGCTGGACTCCAATGTGGACAGTTTGGTGCTTGATGACGCGCTTGAAATGGCGACGAAAACAGCCATTCAACATAATAGCTCTGCTGATGGGGTTATGAGAACAGCGCTTAAGCTGGTCAAAGAACTGGCCAGTAAAAATGAATTGAACACGGTTTTTCTGCAGCGCTGCCTCCGGCAGGAGAAAGTCAATTTATTTGTCGCGGGCTTGTCAGAAATGGCGGGCCTGGACGTAAAGATTATCTGGCGTTCCATAAGGGAGCGAACCGGGGAAAGTTTAGCGATAATTGCCAAGTCACTGGATATTGACCGCGATAGTTTTGCGTCTTTTTTCTTATTGATTGTGCAATCCCGATCCGGCGGCAAGGCCCGGACAACCGGGCTGGTCAATTCGATTTTATCATTGTATGATGATATAAAGGTAAAAAATGCAAAGGTGGCGGTACGGCACTGGCAGCGTGACTATGGTTATCAGGATGCGATATCAACGATTAGGGATGTGGTATAATCAATGTTTGGCGGAACGGATTAAGATATGGCAAATGTTCATAGGACCGGCAGACAGCCGGTGCCAAAAATGAGACATCAAACGATTATCCCGTTCGACTTGGTTCAGCGCGTACCGAAGAATATCAACAGCAACAAAAAAAATCAGGCCACGGCAGTTGTTGCGGAAATTCATAAACTTATAGCTCATATGAGCTTCGATCCTTCTGTTCCCTTATATATATCAACCATTTCCGGTGAATTGGCCTATGTTAATGAGGGCTATAGGGATCTTGTCTCCTCTTGTGATAAGGCCACCAGTAATGGGGCAAAACAGCCGGATGAGGGGCGCTTGCCAGCCAGCCTGATGGCAATATTAAATGAAATACAACTGACCCGACAAAATATATCTGTTGAGGAAGTCATTAAAGTGCATGGTATCCCCCGGCAATTCAGATCTCGGCATTTCCCGGTATGTGATAACGATGGCAAAGTCATCGCCGTTGGCGGCACATATGTAGATTGTACGGAAAAGGTTCAAACCCTTGGGTATGAAAGCCTGATGCAGCAACGATTCCGCGATTTTGCCCGGGCGACGTCTGACTGGTATTGGGAAATTGACCGTAATTTCAACATTACCTTTGTTTCGGATCGTTTGATGGCCATCACTGGAAAACCCAGTATTCATATGAAGGGTAAGTCATTTGAGGATTTTGGTGAATTAAAATTTGATACTGGCGGGCAAGAACCGGCAGGCACGCATTTTCTTGATGCCATGAAGCCTTTCCGGGATCAGCTTTTCTTGATCAGGGATACAGAGGGCGAGTTATTATATAATCATTTAAGCGGCGTGCCGATATTTGATGCGGCAACGGGGGAGTTTCAGGGCTACCGGGGCGCGGGTATGGATGTCACGGCGGGTTATTTAGCGCAGCAGGAAAAGCTGTCCATTCAAAAATCTTTGGAACATACGCTCGAAGAATTGACCAATAAAAATATTCAACTGGACATGGCCTCAGCGGAATCAGAGGCGGCACTAGGGGCCAAAAGCGAATTTCTTGCCGCTATGAGCCATGAACTTCGTACGCCATTAAATGCGATCATTGGTTTTGCCGAAGCCATGAAAATGGAAGTTTTTGGCGAATTAAACCCACAATATATTTCCTACAGCAATGATATTATGTCAGCGGGCAGACATTTACTGGAACTGATCAATGACGTGCTGGATGTGGCTGTGCTGGAAAGCGGAAAAATAAAGATTGAGGCCGAAGAAATTTCCTTGCGCGCCATCATTAATAAGGCTCTTAATCTTATTGTGTTGCGCGCCAACCGTAAACATCTTGACATCAGCGAGATAAGCGTAGCGGAAGATTTTCATATTTATGCTGACGAGCGTCGCGCAGTACAGATATTTGTTAATCTGCTCAGCAATGCGGTGAAATTTACCCCGGAATATGGCAAAGTTGGTCTTAGAATTTCCCTAAAGGATGCCGCAACCGTGTCGGTTACTGTTTGGGATACGGGCATTGGCATATCCAAAGACCAGCAGGGCTTGGTGTTTGAAAAATTTCATCAGGCGACGGATAATATTTATTCCCGTAAAGAGGAAGGTACCGGTCTTGGGCTACATATTTCACAACATCTCGCCCGCCTGATGGGGGGCGACATCACGCTGAAAAGCATTGTCAATGAGGGGTCGGAATTTACCGTAACCTTTAATCTGCACAAATAAAATTTCTCTCTATATTCCAGAGTCCTAACGGTCATCTCTGACCTGATTCGGGCTTCAATACTATCCATGCCGGATATAAGAAGGCAGAATTTTTAATGGATGAATTGTTCGTTGAGAATTCTTTCTTCCAGCGTGTGATGACTGTCAAACAGGAGGTTTATCTTGATTGATCTGTCTTGTTTGATGATAACTTTGGTGACATTGCGCACTTCCTTTATATCGGCAACGGCACTTACCGGGCGCTTGATCGGGTCGATTATTTCAAAAGTGACCTGTGAATTTTGCGGCAATAAGGCCCCCTTCCACCGTCTTGGCCGGAATGCGCTGATCGGGGTCATGGCCATGATTTCAGCTTTCATGGGAATGATCGGGCCATGGGCCGACAGATTATAGGCCGTGCTGCCTGCCGGGGTGGCCAGTAAAATACCATCACATACCAGCTCGTCCATTCTGATTTTACCATCCACAAGAACTCTGATTTTAGCGGTCTGGCGGGTTTGCCGCAAGAGCGATACTTCATTGATGGCCAAGGCCTCGACCTGCGGGCTGTTTTTGGTATGTGCAGACATCCGCAAGGGATGGAGGGCAATGGATGTAGAGGCTTCTATGCGCTCCATCAGTCCCTCTGCCCGGAAATCATTGAGCAAGAAACCTACGGTGCCTCTGTTCATGCCGAAAATGGAAGCCTTATGGGGCATAATATCATGAATAAGATGCAGAATGAAACCATCACCGCCGAGGGCAATAATGGTGTCGGCTTCGGCCAAAGGCACAAATGGATAACGTTTTTCCAAGTCCTTTGCTGCTGCCTGCGCCACCTTTGCTTCAGAGGCAACGATGGCAATTTTTCTGTGATAGTCCGTCATGATCATCCTAACATGTGATGAATTTACATGTTAGAATATAGAGGTGCCGGTGGCTTCTGCAACCCATTTTTGAATTGTCATTTGCGCCGTTTTTTTATTGAGCTTTTTGAAATATTCAAAAGCCTTGGCTGTTTCTTCATCAGAAATTTGGGCGTCTATATTCTTTGCTTCCCGTGTGAGCTGAAAAATGGTCAGAAAAACACTTTGATCAATGCCCGCCGCGCAGCAGGAAACGGCCAAAGATTCGGCACCCTTATTATAAAGGAAGGAACGCATTATTTTGCGCGGCACATTGATCATCTTGGAAAAAGCAATTTCAAATAATGACGATTGGCCCTGATTAAGACATTTCATTAAAAAGGCTGGGGATAATTTTTGGGCCTTATGCAGCTTATTAACCAGAAGAATTTCAGATTTCTCATCGGTGATATGAGCGAAGTCGTCGTTGCTGACCTCTTCTATTGTATCTTGCAACAGCCCGCCAATATCTGCCTCATTGAGGTCAAAGTTGGTTAATATTGATTGTTTTAGGCTGTCTGATACCCATTGATACATTTTAGCAGCCATTTCTTTGGGCAGATCTGGTCGTTCAATAATGGGGGGCTGGATAGGGATATTATTTTTAGATTTTTCGACCAATGTGGCAAAAACGCCATTATCAATTTTTGCATCATGATTATTGAGCAACGTGATCAGGACTTTGGTATTGCCGACAGTAACCAGCTCGCGGCAAACGTCGGAAGACAGTTTTTTCCGGCTGGCTATGGTCAGTTGATGCTGCGCCGTTTTATGGCGAATAATGGTGATCAGTTCGTCATCAGATAATATTTTACTTAAGCCCAGTACGGGCAGGGCAACCTCAATCTGATCATTGGCCAGCATGATAATTAAATCATGCGGGGCATCTTCCCTCTGGGCTAAGCGTTCGGCCAGTTTTCTGCGTACGGTCATTTCAACATTGCGCATAAGCTTGTTGAGAATTTCCGACATTAAGGCCAGTTCAGTCTTGGACAGTTCCGTATGATGTTGTTCCAGAAAATCAGTAATCTTATTAAATAGCGCCGAACGGCCGTTGGCGTCTTTTGCGTAAGAAAGTTTGAGAATATTTGAAATCTCATCATTCATTTTTAATTTTTCCGAAGCCATTTGGTCCTGCAAATATGCCATTAGATTTACTCATTTATACATAATGCTACAGGGTCACTTCTGTCTATGCAACAAGATATTTCAATAAGTTGAGTAGATGAAGCACCCAATAACTTCTAGAAAGGGTGCATTTTTTAAATGTTTTCAGTTAACAGCAACTCAACCTATAGAATATAATATTAGCATATCATAATATAATTAACAATTTAAGAAATTGTAAAAAATACTGGTTCAGGACTAAATGGTAACTTCTGGAAAATCACACTTTGAGGAGCGTTTTGAATGTCTCATCCAGGGTGCGCAGAACCTTGGCGTTTGCTTTGTAAGCGTGGCTGGCTCTTGTGAGCTCCGCAATTTCAGCGGGTAATGAAACATTAGGAATATTGACAAAACCACCATCGCTGGCAAGGGGAGAATAAGGATCATATATGGTGAGACTGGCGGGGGTTACGGGAACAACGCGCGTACGCACGCCGCCCTGTTCAGTGGTGGATTGGCTGACACGAACTGGCGTATAACCCGCGTTAAAAACCTGTCCGGAACCTGAAGTAATATTGCCCGAAGCCGTTGATTTAACGTGAGAATTCGCGATATTACTTGCTGCCGCATTCAAGCGGGTGCTGGATGCAATCAATCCTGAAACACTGGTCTGTATTGCCTTGAACATTCTGCTCTTCTCGTTGTTTTAAAATTAAAACATGGATAAATTGCATTCTTTTTTATATGGGAATGCTATCTTCAAAAGATATTAAGTTTTATGTCGGTAAATTATAGCTATGGGGTTCTAAAATTATCTTAAATATAGATAAATTTTTCATTGTTTAATTCTGGGCTAAAATTCTGGGCTAAAATTCTGGGTTAGAATCCTGGGTTATAATTTTGAGTTTATTTCTTAGGATTATATTCAGGCTTGGGCAGCTTTTGCCAATGCGCTGGCAAGATTTAATGATCCTTGCAATCGGTTTTCAATTTTCGACCATTTTCGCACATAGACCAGCCGGTGGTCAGGGCGCAGCTTGGTGATGGCGGATTGATCCGAGATAAAAGCCAGCAATCCGGCCGGATTGGAAAATTTTGATCCGCGAAAAGTGACAATGGCCCCTTTCGGCCCGGCATCAATTTTTTCAATGCCGGCCAGCCGGCAAAAATATTTGATCAGAATGATGCGCAGAAGATGTTCGGCTTCCTCGGGCAATGGGCCGAAACGGTCGATCAGTTCGGCGCCAAAGGCATCAATCTCCTGCCGACTATTCAGGTCGGCAAGCCGGCGGTATAACGACATACGCAGGTTAAGGTCAGGCACATAATCCTCAGGGATCAATACCGCCGCCCCGACATTGATCTGCGGCGACCAGATGCCCTCTATTTCCTCATCGGCTATCCCTGATTTGGCCTCGGCCACGGCCTCTTCGAGCATATGTTGATAAAGCTCCATACCGACCTCCTTGATATGGCCGGATTGTTCTTCGCCGAGCAGATTGCCTGCGCCGCGAATATCAAGATCATGACTGGCAAGGGTAAATCCGGCGCCCAAAGTATCCAGTGTTTGCAACACCTGAAGGCGTTTTTCGGCCAGGGGCGTTGGCAGCCTGCGCGGGGCGAGGGTGAGGTAGGCATAGGCCCGTATTTTCGAGCGGCCAACCCGTCCGCGCAACTGGTATAATTGGGCCAGGCCAAACATATCGGCCCGATGGATAATCATGCTATTGGCGGTGGGAATATCCAGCCCGGATTCGATAATGGTGGTCGAGATCAAGACATCATATTTGCCGTCATAAAAGGCGTTCATGATATCTTCGATCTGCGTAGGGGGCATTTGACCATGGGCAGTAGCGGTCTTGACCTCCGGCACATGCTCGCGCAGGAAATCCTCGATTTCCTTCAGATCAGCTATGCGCGGGCAGACGTAAAAACTTTGTCCGCCCCGGTAAAATTCCCGCAGCAAGGCCTCGCGGATCACCATATCATCCATGGGCAGGACAAATGTGCGAATAGCCAGCCGATCCACCGGCGGCGTGGCAATCAGGCTCAGACCGCGCATGCCGCTCATGGCCAGCTGCAGGGTACGCGGGATAGGGGTCGCGGTCAGGGTCAGCACATGAACATTATGTCTCATTTTTTTCAGGCGTTCTTTGTGGCTTACGCCAAAATGCTGCTCCTCATCAATGATGATCAGACCGAGGTTGTTAAAAGTTATATTTTTACCGAGCAGGGCATGGGTGCCAATGACAATCTCACAGCTGCCCTGATCCAGTTCCGCCCGGGTCAATTTCTGATTTTTAGGGGAGACCAATCTTGATAGATGGCCGATCCTGACCGGTAGCCCGCGAAAACGATCAACAAAGGTTTTATAATGCTGCCGGGCCAACAGGGTGGTGGGGGTGATGATCGCGACCTGGAAACCTTCCATCACGGCAAGGAAAGCCGTCCTTAAAGCCACCTCGGTCTTGCCAAAGCCGACATCGCCGCAGATCAACCTGTCCATCGGTCTGCCGCTCGATAAGTCGGTAATAACATCGGCAATGGCGCGCAGTTGATCATCGGTTTCGCTATAGGGAAAGCGGGCGCAAAATTCATCATACAGACCCTCGGGCGGCTGCATGATAACGCCTTTACGCAATGCCCTTTGTGCGGCCACCTTGATCAGCTCATCGGCCATATCCCGAATGCGCTTTTTCAGTTTGGCCTTGCGGGCCTGCCATGCGGCCCCGCCCAGCCTGTCCAGCTGGCCATCGCCAAGTCCCTTGTCGCCGCCCGCGCCATAACGGCTTAAAATTTCAATGTTTTCCACGGGGACATAGAGCTTGTCACCGCCCTGATAGGTCAGATGAACACAGTCGTGGGCAGCGCCATTGACATCAAGGGTGATCAGTTTTTCGTAACGGCCAATGCCGTGATCCATATGTACCACAAGATCACCGGGAGTGAGGGCGGAGGCTTCCTGAATAAAATTCTCGGCCTTGCGGGATTTTCGGACTTTACGGACCAGACGATCGCCCAGAATATCCTGTTCGGCAATGATTACTCTATCCCCGCTATCAAAGCCATGTTCCAGCGGCAGGATAATCAGCCCAATGACCCCTGCGGGCAACTTTCTGTGGTTAGCCCAAAGGTCGATCACCTGATAATGGATCATACCATGTTCTTTCAGCACCGCCATGAGGCGATTTTGCGAACCGGCACTATAGGAGGCAATCAGAACTTGCTTGCCCTCCTGCTGAAGGGCGCGGCAATGTTTGCGCAGCGCGTCATAGACATTTATTTGCGGATCGGCAGGTCGTTTCCTCTCATCGTTTCTCTCATCGTTTCTCTCATCGTTTCTCTCGGGGGAAAAATTCCGGCCTATGGTGCCGCCAATATTCATATGATCCCGAGCGGGCGGCGCTTGAAAGCCGGCGAATTGATGGATTTTTCGCGCCTCACAGAGCTTTTGCCACTGGTCGGCCGTCAGATAGAGTTTTTCAGGCGGCAGCGGCTTATAGGTGGAAAACGCACCACCAGCGCCTTTTTTTGTTTGCTGGTACGCCTCTTTCCGGGTCTGATAATAATCTTCGATGGCTTGCTGGCGATCTGCGAAAGCTTCAGAGGTCAGTTGATCCATGGTCACCGGACAGTCCGGCAAATAATCAAATAGGGACTCCAGTTTAAAATGAAAATAGGGCAGCCAATGTTCCATGCCCTGATGCCTGCGGCCTTCCTTGATGGCTTCATAGAGTGGGTCTTGATCAAGGACGGTGCCGAATTGTCGCACGTAAGCCCCGCGAAACCGCCGGATGCTTTCCTCATCCAGCATAACCTCGTTCATGGGAACAAGAGAAATCTCTTCGACCTTTTCCGCCGTGCGTTGGCTGATCGGATCAAACCGCCGCATGACCTCAATGACATCACCCCAGAGATCAATACGTACCGGATTTACCTGTCCTGAGGGGAAAATATCAATCAAACCGCCGCGAATGGCAAAGTCACCATGTTCCATGACCGTGCTGGCGCGGCTATAGCCATTACGGCTGAGGAAGTGGGTCAGGTGGGCCACATCAATCTGGTCGCCGGTTTTGGCAAGGAAGGACAGGTTTTTAAGGGTATCTCGCGCCGGGATCATCTGTGTCACCGCATTGATGGTGGTGATGATCAGTCTTTTTCTCGGGGAAAGGCTGGTTCCCTGGAGCGGGTCGGCGGCCGCCAGTTTGCTCAGGCAGGTCATGCGCTGGGCGCAAATATCAGGGTTGGGCGATACCCGGTCATAGGGCAGGCAGTCCCATGCAGGAAAAGTCAGGATTTCCGTGTCCGGAGAGAAAAATGCCATCAGCTCGGCAAAATTACCCATCCGGTGATCATCGCGGGCGATATGCAGTATGTCGCCCGCCGCATTGCCCAATATCTGCGCAAGGAACAGCGCGTCCATCCCCTCTGGTGCCTGCGCAAGCACAAGGGGGACTTCTGCGGCGATGAATTGTTCTGTTTTATTCACTTGATAATCTTAAGGTAATCAATGGCTTGCAACATTTCCATAATGTCATTCTGCATGTGTTCGGGGGCTTTTTCATCCTTGGTTATCCAGGCAACAATCTTGCTGTCTGCTTCTCGCAGCAGATTTTCATAACGGTCCAGTTGCGGCGCACTGAGGTCATTTAGATGGCTGTCGGCAAAATGACCGAGCAGAATGTCAGCTTCTTTGATACCACGGTGCCAGCTTCTGAATTTCAGGCGTTTTATGCGAATATCTTGAGATTCATTCTGATCAATTTCGGGTTCTATAAAGCCGGGAACATCAAATGAAGGCATTGCTGTTACATTCTATTGTGAGTTAACAGTTAAAGGTTTACACTGTCAGTGATAGGAAAAAACCCAACGTGAATCAAACATAAAGTCATGCGCCCGGAAATATTATATCCCTTCTTTGCCGAAACGGTCAGTCTGCCCGGCGTGGGCGGGCGGATTGCGGCGCTGCTTGACAAGATTACCCTGCGCCGGGTGGTGGATTTATTCTGGCATTTGCCGGTGGATATCATTGATCGCCGGGCTTGTCCTGCGCTGGCAGACATTAAATATGATCAGATCGTCACGGTGCAGGTGACCATCGACAGCCATGATCCGCCGCCCGGCGGCACGCGCCGCCCTTACCGGGTATGGTGTCATGACGCCAACGCGCGGATGCAGCTTATTTTTTTCCATGCCAAGGGGGATTATATTCAGCGGCAGCTGCCTGTGGGCGAAGTCCGCCTGATCAGCGGCAGGGTGGAAGTTTATAACGAGCAACTGCAAATGAGTCACCCGGATTATATGGTGACGCTGGACTGCAAAGATGAAATTCCGCGGGTGGAACCGGTTTATCCCTTAACGGCAGGCATCAGCGGCAAGGCGATGGCCAAGATCACGCGCGGCGCATTGGACAGGCTGATCGCCTTGCCTGAATGGCAGGATAAAAGTCTGCTCGATCGGGAAGGCTGGCCGCCGTGGATAATGGCGGTGCAAGCGGCCCATAATCCTGTAAATCATGGGGATTTACAGCCCGATAGTCCGGCGCGGCAACGGCTGGCCTATGATGAATTTCTGGCCAATCAACTTGCGCTCGAAATTATGCGGCGGCAACATCAGAAGAAACCGGGCCGCAGTCTGATGGCCAAGGGTCTTTTAAAACAACAGCTGCTTGATAATCTGCCCTATCAATTAACCGAGGCCCAGCGGCGTAGTGCTGGGGAAATTGAATCGGATCTGGCCCAGCCCTTTGCCATGATGCGCCTGCTTCAGGGGGATGTCGGTAGCGGTAAAACGGTGGTGGCCTTGCTGGCCATGTTGACCGCCGCCGCCAATGGCGCGCAGGCGGCGATGATTGCCCCGACAGAAATTCTGGCTCGGCAGCATTATAGCAGTCTGCGTGAGATGACAAAGGGTATGGATATCACGATCGCTGTGCTGACCGGACGGGATAAGGGCAAGGCGCGGGAAAAATTGCTTGATGATTTGCGGGCGGGGAATATTGATATATTGGTGGGTACCCATGCCTTGTTCCAAAAGGATGTCGCGTATCATGACCTTGCCCTTGCGGTGGTGGATGAACAGCATCGCTTTGGCGTTGAACAGCGTATGGCCCTATCGGCCAAGGGCCGGCAGGGGACGGCCATGGATGTGCTGGCCATGACGGCAACGCCCATCCCGCGCACCCTGACCCTGACGGCTTACGGTGATATGGATGTCTCGCGCCTTGATGAAAAACCGCCGGGACGCCTGCCTATTGATACCAGAGTGATTGCCTTAAACCGTCTTGATGAAGTGGTGCAGGGCATGCGGCGGGCCATTGCGAGCGGCAGCAGGGCTTTCTGGATATGCCCTTTGGTGGAAGAGTCAGAAGTGTTGGACCTTGCCGCCGCAGAAGAAAGATTTCGTCACCTTGATCAGATTTTCAAAGGCCGGACCGGACTCATTCATGGCAAGATGAAAGCCAGGGATAAAGATGCGGTCATGGCGCGTTTCGCCGGCGGGGATCTGGATATACTGGTGGCGACAACGGTGGTTGAAGTCGGGGTTGATGTGCCAGAAGCGAGCATTATGGTGATCGAACATGCGGAAAGATTTGGCCTCTCGCAATTGCATCAGCTGCGCGGACGCATTGGACGCGGGACGGATAAATCCACCTGTCTGCTTCTTTATGGCATGATGACGGCGGCGGCAAAAGCCCGCCTGAAAATCATGCGCGAAACCGAAGATGGTTTTCTGATTGCTGAGGAGGATTTGCGCCTGCGCGGGGCGGGTGAATTGCTCGGTACGCGCCAAAGTGGCCTGCCGGATTTCAGGGTGGCAAGTCTTGAAGAACAGGGGCAATTGATTGCTATGGCACGGGATGATGCGCGGCTGATATTACACAAAGACCCCGCCTTAAAAAGCGAGCGGGGCCGGGCCTTGCGCATTCTGCTCTATCTGTTTGAACGGGACGAGGGGGTTAAATATTTGACCTCAGGCTGAGGGTGTATCTTATTTTTTAACAGGCAGGCGGCTTGGGTCGACAAGGCCGGCGGAAATAACGTATTTTGCGCCCTCATCTGGGGTCATGTCGAGATGGATGATGTCTTTTTTCGGCACAAAAAGCAAAAAGCCAGAGGTTGGATTGGGCGTTGTCGGCAGGAAGACATTGACCACATCCTCTGTCATTTTTCGCTGTATCTCGCCGGTATTTTCTCCGGAAATAAAGGCGATGGCCCAGATGTCCTTACGGGGATATTCGATCAGCACCACTTCCTGAAAACTGCCCTTGTTTTCCGAGATAACCGTCTCAAAAATCTGTTTCAGTGTGTTGTAAACACTTCTGACGATCGGCATGCGATTGAGGATTCTCTCGCCAATGCGGATCAGGGTTCTGCCTAAAAAATTAGCTGCGAAAAAGCCGAGCAAAGTCAGCATGAAAAAGAGAAACACCAGTCCGATGCCCGGCAATGGGAACGGCAGGTAGGTCTCTGGATTATAGGATGCCGGAATCAGCGGTTTGATATTCCGGTCAATCAAATCAATGAAAGCGAGGGCGAGATAAATGGTAATGCCCACAGGAGAGGCCACGACAAGGCCAGTCAAAAAATACGTTCTCAGGCGTTGAAGCAGCGTTTTTTTGGTTTTGGGGGCAATAGGATCAGTCATAAGTTTCACTCTCAAAATTGGGGTTTTATTGACCTATAAAGCTCATCAGGAAATTAGAGAACCACTATGGCAAGAATATGTCTCGTTGCAGTGACTTTATGTTTTTTTACAGCACCTTAGTAAACATGCGATAGTTCTTATAGCGCCAGCAACCGATGGTTTCCAGCATTTTGGACAGACGTGTATTTTCTTCCAGAACCCAGGAGAGTTCAGCATGAGTACAGCCGGCTTTTACGGCGTGGAGCCTGCATTCCTCTATCAGGGCAAAGGCCATAGCACCGCCAACTGCACTGTTCTGAAACGCTTGCCTAACCCCCATTAACGGGACACGCACAGTTTTATAGGTGGGCTTAAACTTAAGCCGCCATAACAGTTTTAATATTCCGAAAGGCAGTAAACGGCCATCCAGATCGGCAATGATTTCATTGAGATTGGGCAATGTCACCATCATGGCTTGCGGGACGCCATCATATTCGGCGATATACGTGAAATCTGGCCGGATGAGCAATTTCATATCTTTGACTGTCTTGGCCAGTTCTGCATCCGTATAGGTCAGGGACATCCAGTTATTTGACCAGGCTTCATTAAATATATCAAGGATGACTTTCAGATCTGTCTCATAATTTTGCATGTTGAGAGGCCGAATTTTAACTTTCCCGTCTTTCATGCTTCGCGTGATAAGTTTTTTTATGGTGGTGGGCAGAACGTCCTGGTCAAATTTCAGGTAATAGGCCCATAAATCTTTGGCCTTTTCCATGCCATAACCGATCATCAGGTCCTGATAATAGGGCAGGGCGTGATTCATCATCAGGCTTGGCGGGCTGTCAAATCCGTCCACCAACATGCCGGCTTCTTCGTTGATCGACAGGCTAAAGGGACCAATAACTGTCTCGCGGCCCTCACCTTTAAGCCAATTGCACGCGGTATCCAAAAGTGCATCTGCCGCGCCCTGATCATTGATACAGTCAAAAAAACCGAAATGTCCGATTTTTTTATGATAATTTTCCTCCACAAGTTCATCAATTTGTGCCGTTATCCGGCCTATGGGCTTATTGTCTTTATAGGCCAGCCACATCTTTGCACGGGCATGGTCAAAATAAGGGTTTTTCTTGGGGTCAAGCGCGTCCATCCGTTCCATGATCAGCGGCGGCACCCAGTTTGGGTCATCCTTGAAAATGGACCAGGGCACTTTAACGAAAGCTTTTATGTCCTGTTTGGTCCGGACTTCTTTTATGGTGATGGGTGACGTCATAATATTTCCTGAAAAATAAGGGCTATTCTTCGGTCAACAGCAGGAAGCTGAGACCAGTGAGGAAGAATAACAAGAAAGGCAACCATGCCGCAACCACTGGGGGAACCGCGCCATATTGCCCAAGCGCGACAAAAAGATTGTTAATGACGAAATAACCAAAACCCATGGCACCTGTTAAGGCAACTCTGCCAAATAAATTTCCGCCGCGATGGAGGCCGAATGCGGCAAGACCCGCCAGCAATGGCATCAGTAGCGTGCTTAACGGAGAGACGAATTTCTGATATAACATGGTTTCAAAACTTGCGGTGTTGTGGCCTTCTTTGGCAAGCTGCGCGATGGCGGTACGCAGGCGTCCCAGATTGGCCTGATCCGGCTTAAGGGCCAGTGCAATGAAGCGTTCCGGCGGAATTTCCGTATCCCAGATCAGATTTTCCATCGGGGTGACTTTCAAACTTCGTGTGTCAAATTCCTTAACCTCAAACATGGTCCATTTGCCGTCACGATATACGGCAAAATCGGCTTTAATCAGGGAAATGATATGCATATCCTTGTCCCGAATATATTGGGTCACTTTATCCAGCAACAGGATACTGCCGTTTCGGCTGGCACTTTCCGCTTTGATCAGGTTATTGCCGTCATTGACCCATGTGTCATATACCGTATCCGGTGCGGGCGGTAAATCTGAGGCATATTTATTCTCTTTCCAGTTCGTAAGCTCTGCCTTGGCATGGACAGAAATAGTTTCGGTGAAAATAAAATGCAGGCTGGCAATCAGCAGGGACATTAAAATTAGCGGCGTTATTATTCTAAAAGCGGACCAGCCCGATGCCTTCATGATGATAATTTCGCTATGAATATTCAGGCCCGCAAGACATATGATGGCCGCCAGCAGGGCCACAAAAGGCGAAAATAACGATAATAATGTCGGGGTGCGCAGTGTTACATATCTCCATAAGTCAGCATATACCGCCCCATCGCCCGCCAGAATATTATCAGATTCAGACAATAGATCAAGCATTTGCAATGTGGTCACCAGCCCGATCAAAATAATGATATAGCGGCTGATAAAAAGCTTGGCCAGATAGATATCCATGCTGCCCGGGTTAAAAAAGCCACCAATATGGCCGGAATATTTGTTCACTCTTTCCATGTCAGTTGACTGTCCGTAATCGGCGTATCATGCGGCCTATGGCATCGACGGTTACTTCATAGATAATTTCAACGCGGCGCAGCGGTAATCCACCGACTTTATAGGCCCCGATATAATATAATCGGGCGGTCAGCAGGATAAAAACCAGCGTGGGCAGCCAAATGGCCAGCCAGGGGGATATGCCCCCCGTGGCTGAGAACCCAAGTCCGAACTCCAGAATTTTGTGATAAATGAGCAGAATGATGACACCGACAGTTATGCCCAGCGCCCGCCCGGATCTTTTTGCCACTAACCCGAGCGGAATGGCAAGGAAAGGGACTATCAAAATGGACAGCGCCCGGGCCGTTCGGGAATGAATCGTGGCGATAATAGCCGGCTCTTTGCTGTTTCGCGCCTGCCAAAGTTCAATGATCGTCATTTCTTTGGCTTCCTCCCCCCGATCACGGAAAGTGGCGAAATTAGGCACGTCAATGGGCAGGTCATGGAGGTCAAAATTGATAATATTAGGTCTTCTTTTCGATAAATCCAGGTCAATGATGGTACCGTTATAGAGCCTTAAGATCAGGTATCGTTTATCGGGAGAAACAAAAAAATTACCTTTTTCGGCACTGATGGATTGTATCCGGCCATTGGCGGATTCTTTTTGAGCAAATATATGAATCAGCTCCCGGCCACTGTCCCGCGATTCTTCGATTCTGATCGTCAGACCATCGCCAAGGTCAGTATATTCTCCTGCTTTGATGCTGGCCCCTAATGCGCCGCTGCGGACATCAAAAACCAAACCCTGATAAGTATATCTGCTATAGGGCTGGACGAAGCCGACCACAATGATATTGATGATCAGCAGAAAAATCGCGAGATAAAAACTGGGAACAATAATGCGGTTGAGGCTCATGCCCGTGGCCAGCAAGGCGTCAAGTTCGCTATTCAGGGCGAGCTTGCGCACGGCGAGCAAAACCCCAAGAAACATGGACAGGGGCAGCACCAGGGTCAGATATTGTGGCATCAGGTTACCCAACATGCGCCAGACGATATCAATGGGCCCGCCTTGATTGATTACAAAATCAAAAAGACTGAGCATTTTTTCCAGTAGCAGAAGCAAAGCGGAAATGCCCAAAGTCGCGACCAGCGGCACAATCGTTTCCCGTAATATATATTTATCAATTTTTTTCAGCATTAAGTCGCTTTTGATCCGGATTTAGCCTAATTTTAAACTTATAGCTTTTGCTATATGAAGAAAATAGCTAAAAGGAAAAATATTTTTTTTCTCATGACCATATTTTGTGGTTTTTATGAGACCAAACACAAAAAAACAGCTGGAAGATGCGTTGGGAATTATCGCCATATTAAGTAGTCCGTCTTCTTTCACCCGGAATGGTGAAATGGAGAAAATTCGCGCCGTCATATCTGCCGGCTCAGGCATTTTTCATTATGAAGTGGAAAAACATAAAGACATTGCCGAGGCATTGACCAGATTTCGGCAGGCAAATGTTGAGGCCATTATCATTTTGGGTGACCGGGCGCTGACCTCGGCCATTTTTGAGTATATCGTGGAAAAGGATATGCTTAAAGGCGCGGATATTCCGCTGGCGATTCTGCCGGGGGGTGATAATAATATTGTGGCAGAAAATTTTGGCACAAGTCATTCCAAACCTCATCTTGCTTTGAGAAACCTGCTGCAAAAACATCAGCAAGGGCAGCTTTTATCCCATGCGATAGACTGTCCGCTGATTAAATTGGAAGGGGTCAGGGGCGTTGGTTATCTCTATGGGCTGTTCTTTTGCGCTGGCGAACTGGTGCGTCAAAAAAAGTTATTTCAGCAAAGCATCTCCGGCAAAGGCTTGTTCTCTTCTGTGCGGAATTGGCTGAAAATACTCAGGCTCATTCAAAGGGCTTACGGCCTTGCTATGGGCAAAAACAGGCTTGAAAATGCCATTCGTATTAACCGGAATCAGCGCGGGGCGGTTGTTGGACATTTTTTTATGCTGCTGATCACCACCCTAGACAAATCTTTTTATGGCGTGTCAATCAAACAGGAGAAAAGGCAGGATAAGGCGCATTTTATCAGCGTTGAAAATACGCCAAAGGCTGTGCTGGCGACGGGAAAACTCATGCTGCGCGGCCATTATGATGGCATTGACCATGTGGGCAATATCATTGCCGAAATTCAACATGCCAGAATTGTGCTTCAAACGCCCTTTGTCTTGGATGGCAGCTATTATGAAACCGATGAGAGCGGCGAATTATTCGTGACCGTGACAGATAGCCTGAAATTTATTAGGTTAAGCTAGGGTCAGACCCTATTAATTTCATACAATTATGCGCGCGCAGAATGGATGATATTAGTGGGGTCTGACCCTAGAATTCTCTCTTCGGCTTTTTGCAGAAGTCCGAGTCTCGTGCCGACCAGAATAAATTTTTCCAACATAAAATCAATCTGCTCGAAGCTATGGGCCGCAGACAGGCTACAGCGCATGAGATTAAGGTTGTCCGGGGTCGCGGGCGGCAGGGCAAGATTGACGTAAACCCCTTCTTTGATCATCTGCCCCCAAAAGGCGATGGCGGTATTCTGTTCGCCGACAATAATGGCGGCGATGGGGCTTTCCCCTGTGGTGCCCATGTCAAAACCGGCCTGGCTCAGTCCCCTGTTTAATTTCATTGAATTTTCCAGCAGTTTATTGCGCAGATTGCTGCTGGTGATTAATTCCAATGCCTTGGTGGCTGAGGCGACGACAGATGGCGGCAGGGAGGCGGTAAATATATAAGGCCGGCAGACCAGGCGCAGGGCTTCAAACTTTGGATGATTGGAGACACAATAGCCGCCAATGGTGCCGACAGATTTGCTAAAGGTGCCAACGATAAAATCTACCTGATCCTCAACGTCCTGTTCCTGAGCGACGCCGCGCCCTGTTTTACCAAAAACACCAATAGAATGAGCTTCATCGACAAGAACATAGGCACTGTGATCCTTGGAAACCTTTGTCAGCTCTTTTAACGGGGCCTGATCGCCGAGCATGCTATAAACCCCTTCTAGGACCACCAGAATACCGGCCTGCGGATCATTCCGGCGAATGCGGGCCAATTTTTTGTCAAGACTTTCAGGATCGTTATGTTTGAAGCGTACAATAGTGGCATTGCCCATAGCGCAGCCATCATAAATGCTGGCATGGCTGTCGGCATCTATCACGACATAATCTTTGACACCGGCCAAGGTGGCGATGATACCGAGATTTGCCTGATAGCCGGTGGAAAAGACAATGGCATGGCGGGTGTCATAGAATTTTCTTAAGGCGTCTTCCAAATGTTTATGGCTATTATAGGTGCCGTTGAGAACCCGCGAGCCGGTGGTGCCGGTTCCTAAGCTGGTCAGGGCTTCCTGCGCTGCTGCGATACAGTCCTCGTTAAAGGTCATGCCCATATAATTGTTGGTGCCGGCAAGGATGGTTTCGCGGCCATTGATGATGGCAGTTGTTGGCGAGAGCACCTTTTCCATGCTCACGGTGAAGGGATTTTCTTCCCCTTCCGGCAGATTGTTATAATCCTTCAGGATAGGGTCAAATTTCTCAAAAAGATCAAATGTCATTGTTCGCTCAGCAATTGTTCTACGGCTTTGGTGAACTGGCCAACTGTTTCCAGATCAGGCAGCAGGTTAAGGGGAACGGTAATGTCAAACTCATCCTCAATTTCAGACAAAAGATCCATTACAGTCAGGGAATCAAGTTCCAGATCAACACTGAACCGGGTGTCCGGGCCAAGGGGTATATTTTTCTTGTTAAACGGCTTGATGAGCACATTTATACGGTCAAAAATTTCATCAACGGTTAGGGTCATATTTTTTCCATCCAAAATAACTTGCTTTGAAAGTCGCCTCCCTGTTGCAGGCATATTTCATATCAGGTTATTTTCTTTATACCATCTGAGGGTCTTGGAGAACCCCAGATCTAAGTCATTTTCCGGTTGCCAATTTGTCAGTGTCATAACATGTGGCCCGTGACATATCCAGTCCGGGTAACATAATTCGTTCACTTTTTCCGGTGTGATCATGGGAATATAGCCGAATATTGTTGAAAATAAGATATTTATATGGCCAATGATTTTCAAGATAATATGCGGCACAGTGAATTTGAAAGGTCTTATATTCAGTATGTTGGCAGCTATTTCATACATTTCCTTATGTGAGTAGCCGTCTTTTTTGCCATCATCTACATCAAGAATTTTGCCGTAACAGGCCTGATTTTCCGCAACAGTAATCATGGCCTTGGCTAAGTCAGGGACATATATCCAGGAGGCTCTGTTATCCGCTCTGCCGGGCAGGAGGGCAATCCGGAAAGAAATGGCCTTGAATATTTTAAGGGTTTCTCTGTCTTCCGGTCCATAAATTCCGGGCGGCCGCAGGATAGTCCATGGCATATTCCCTGCGGTATTGGCCAAAATTTCTTCGCCTTTTCGCTTGCTTTGTGCATAGCTGGATAGTTGCCCCTCACGGGCGGCCAGTGAGGATAAGTGAATGAAATGGGGTGAGTGGCCGCTGTGATGAATAACGTCGATCAGCGTTTGGACGCCGTGGCTGTTGATGCGTGTGAAGTCATCTCTGCGCTGGGCCTTGATCAGGCCTGCCAGATGGTAAATCACATCGGCATTTTTAACCAGAAGAGCCAGGGCTGTTCGATTCTCAAGGTCGCCTTCTATCCAGTTAACTGAACTGGTTTCCGGCTGAGGTCTGCGGGTCAGGGCATTGACCTGAAAGCCCTGTGCTATGAGTTCACGGATCAAATGTTTGCCAACGAATCCGGTGGCCCCTGTGATGGCTGCAATTTTTGTCATAATGAAAAACACTTATCCCTTTTGAGAAGAGATTACCGCCATAAGTGTTTGTGCGTCAATGAAATTAATGGAGCCTGACTCAGGGTGGTTTTAAGCGATGAGTTTGCCGGAAAGATATTGTTGTCGGGCTTTTACCCGGCTTAATTTCCCGGACGAGGTGCGCGGCAGGGAGCGCGGCGGGATCAGTGCGACAATGGGAGAAATTCCGATCAGGGAATGAACCGTGTCTTTAATTTTATTTTCCATAGCGGCGCGTTCTGTTTCATCGCGGGTTCGGCATTGCACCAGAATGGCGGGCGTTTCTTCATCACAATCGCCGGGAATGGAAACGGCGGCTGTATCACCCGAGCGCATATCGGCCAGTTGCTCGACAGCCCATTCAATGTCTTGAGGCCAATGATTTTTACCATTGATAATAATCAGGTCTTTGACCCGGCCAATGATATAGAGCGATCCTTCTTTCATATAGCCCATATCGCCGGTATCCAGCCATCTGTCTTCGGACAGACAATTGGTCGTGGCTTCCGGGTCTTGAAAGTAACCGACCATGACGCTGGGGCCGCGCACGCAAACCCGGCCAATCTGATATTCACCAAGATCAACATTATTGTCATCGCGGATTTCCAGCTCATATTCAGGAATTGGTACGCCGCAGTTAACCACGCCCCGGTAATTGGCGCCATTGCCGTTGACCTTGATTTCCTCCAGGCATTTTTCTTCACCGGAGAGAACCCTTTCATCCACCAGATCAATTTCAAAGCCCGTGTTCAGCGGAGCAAAGCTGACCGCCAATGTGCATTCCGCCAATCCGTAACTGGGCAGGAAAGTGGTGCTTTTAAAACCAACGTCTTTGAAGGTTTCCTGAAAATATGTCAAAACATCGGCGCGGATCATATCACCGCCAATACCGGCCACGCGCCAGCTCGATAGATCGAGTTCGGCTATGGTGGTCGGGCTGGCTCGGCGGGCGCAGATATCATAACCAAATGTCGGGCTATAGGCGAGGGTGCCTTTGTTGCGTGAAATCAGCTTTAGCCATTGCAACGGCCGGCGGGCAAATGCCTCAGTCGCCAGATAATCAGTGGTGACCTGATTGGCGATCGGGGACAGCAAGGTACCGACCAGCCCCATATCATGATAAAAGGGTAACCAGGAGACAACCCGGTCATCGTCGTTAAGATCCATGCCGACATAACCAATACCATAGCTGTTGGCCAGTAATGAGCGATGGGTCACGGAAACGCCGTGAGGAAAGCGTGTGCTGCCCGACGAATATTGCAAATAGGCCAGATCTTCGGGTTTTGCTTCATGCAGGGTGATATTTTTAATATCCTTAAGAGACGACTGGGCCTCGAAAGTGGTGGGGGTTCCGACAAAGGCCATTTTCAGATCCGATGTGGCTTCGTCCATCAAAGGCAACATATAGGAGGCCGAGATAGCCACCGATGCCCCGCAGCTTTTCATCTGTTGATTAAGCTGACTGGTATAGCCTTCGCGTCCCCCGAATGAGGTGGGCAAGGGCAGGGGTACGGGCAGTAATCCGGCATATTGGCAGCCGATGAAATAACAGACAAAATCATCACTGGTTTCCGCGATCAGGGCAACGCGCGCGCCTTTTTCAATACCAAAATGGATGAAACGCCGCCCAATTTCCTGTGCCTTTTTACAGATTTCGGCAAAAGTAATGCTGGTTTCAAGTTCGCCCCGGGGGGAATAAAAATTTAAGCCCCTGATGCCGCCTGCGGCATATTCGATGGCATCCAACAGGGTGCCAAAATCAGCAAACCTGCGGGGAAGAGTAGGATCTTGTGTTGGAATAGGTTTACGCATATATGTTAAAATCACTCACCATTTTTTTGTGGATACGTCCACCATTTCGACAGGAAGCCAACATTGTTGGTGTGTCTGCCTGTCATATTTCTGTCACCTTCGATACATATTGTCGCCCCGTACCGCAAGTGTTTTATTTCAAGTAGATTATATATTACGGGTATTTTATCTGTTGTTGCGCGACTTTCCAACTTATTTTTATTATCTTGTTATAAGTCTATTTTAATTTTTGGTTTTAAATTTCCCTTGTTCGGCCAGAAAAATGCCAGCAAATATAAATAATACAGAAAATATATAGGTCATCTTTAGGGGCTCGTCCAACCAGATATAACCTGCGGCCATGCCGACAAGGGGGATCATATATGTGCTGTAGGATACAAAAGTCGCGCCGGCCAAATGGGTAAGATGGAACAAGACAAGGGCGGCGAGTCCTGTGGAGAATATGCCCAGAATGAGTAAGGCTGATAAGGCCGATACTGTAGGCGTAAGTGTCCAGGGCGCGTCAACGATCAGGGCGAGGGGTATGGTGATCAGGGAGGATGAAATTAACATGGCAGAGGCTGTGCTCAGCGGGTTTTTATTTTTTAACCCTTTTATCATGACACCAGACAAAGCATAGCAAAATGATGTTGCTATCAGGCCTATGACGGCCAGATACATATTCAGCCCGCTGGTGGCCCCCGTAACCGTGCCGTAAAAAAGACTGGCAACCCCGATTATACCAAAAATGATACCGATGAGTTTGTTGATTTTAAATTTTTCATCATGGGTCAGATAATGGGCCAATATGATGGTAAAAAGGGGCAGAAGCGACATGCAGACTGCGGCCAAGGCACTTTGGACATATTGTATGCTCCAATTTAACAGGAAAAATGGGATCACATTGCCCGCGATTCCGATGAGGCTGCAATGAAGCCATTGGGACAGATCAGTAGGCAGTTTCACCCCCACTTTCAGGGCAATGAGCGATATGATAACCGCTCCGATTGTGATGCGTCCGGCGGCAATGGTTAAGGGCGGAATGCTGTCCAGAGAGATTTTGACAAACAAAAAAGCGGTTCCCCACATGACCGCCAGAAGAATGAGGTAAATAAAATGGCTTGGGGCTCTGTTTCCGGTCATGCTATCCTAACATCATGAATGATCGACAATCAAAGAAACGGCCTTTGACCCGTGATTATCTGGTGCGAGCAACCTATAGCTACCTACAGCGTTTTGCAACCACGGAAAAAAACCTGCGCAGGGTTCTTGACCGCAAAGTCAGGCGGCGTCTGCCGGAAAGTTGTTCGGAAGAACTCTATGCCGAAGCAAAGCTTTGGATTGATGATATTCTGCAGAAGGCCATTGGGCAAAATCTTGTCAATGATCACATTTTTGCTGAGGGGCGGGCGAAATCTCTTATCCGCAGTGGTCATTCAAAAAGGCAGACGGGCCAGAAGTTGCTGGCGAAAGGCGTTGCGCCGGATATGGCCGCGCAGGTGATACAGAAACTGGCTGCACAGCACGAAGATATCGATTTTCTATCCGCTGTAAAATACATCCGGAAAAGAAGATTTGGTGCCTTTAGCCTGCGTCATGACGGCAAGGCGCTAGTGCAGAAGGAATTGGCCAGCATGAGCCGGGCGGGCTTTTCCTACGAGACAGCAAGCAGGACATTAAAAATGACCCGCGCTCAACTGGAAGAGATATTATATGGCTCTGAATTATAAAGGTGTTTATATGTTAATGGGCATGGTTTTTTCTTGCATCATTGCTATAGTTTTATGATATAGTCCTGAGCGGGAGGGGTTGATTGATAACATTCAGGAGACTCGAAATGAAAACAATACCCCTAAAGACACTTACCTTCATTGCAGCACTCACCCTGTCACTATCATTTGTATCTGGTGGATTTATATCAGGTGCATTGGCGGGAGGAAAAAAACATATGAAGCATCATACAATGCATCATATGATGAATATACTGATGGATACCAACAAGGATGGCACGGTCAGCAGTCAGGAATTTCAGGATTTTAAAGGCAGAAATTTCGCAGCAGCGGATCAAAATAATGATGGCTTCCTTAATCCGGAAGAATTTGCGGCCCTGTCCAAAATAAAGAAGGAACAGCGTAAAAAGGCCATGGAAATGGCAAAAAAGAAAAAAGCGAAAAAGCGTTTTGGGGAAATGGATAGCGATGGCGATGGGAAAATTTCCAAGGCTGAGTATGACGCCAAGGGCGCGCAGGGTTTTAACCTTATGGATTTAAATAAAGACGGGGCCTTGAGCAAGAATGAACATGGCAAAAAAATGCACAAGATGAAAGGCCGTGATTAAGTCCCTAAGGCATGACAGGTTTAAATGTGAGAACAACAGGCAGGGAATTTTTCTCCGCCTGTTGTTTGTTAAAATCCCCGCCAATTTTGGCCAAAAACATTGCCAGCATCATTCATGACTTGCAGTCCGGCGAAAGGCAGACTATTTTGCCAGCAGAATAGAGATATTATTTAGGAGCCCTACCATGTTAAGAGGATCAATTACCGCCCTTGTTACCCCGTTCCGTGAAGGACAGGTTGATGAGGCTGCGCTCCGAAAGCTGGTGAATTGGCAGATTGAGCAGGGAACGCATGGTTTGGTGCCCTGCGGCACCACGGGGGAGTCCCCGACCCTGAATCATGACGAGCATCGCAAAGTTACAGAAATCTGCATCGAAGAGGCTGCAGGCCGGGCACCGGTTGTCGCGGGCTGTGGCTCAAATTCCACGGCTGAGGCCATCAGCCTGCTGACCCATGCCCATGCGGCGGGTGCGGATGCGGCCCTGATTGTCACGCCTTATTATAACAAGCCCAGTCAGGAAGGTTTGTTCCAGCATTATAAAGCCTTGAATGATGCGATGGATTTACCTCTGGTGATTTATAATATTCCGGGCCGTTCGGTGATTGATATGTCCGTTGAAACCATGGCCCGCTGTTATCACGACTTGAAAAATGTCGTCGGGGTCAAGGATGCCACGGGCAATGTGGCGCGGACGGCGCTGCAACGTGCGGCTATGGGTTCAGAGTTCATTCAGCTTTCCGGCGAAGATCAAACCGCCCTTGGTTTTAATGCTCATGGCGGGGTGGGCTGTATTTCCGTGGCCTCTAATGTGGCACCAAAGCTGCTGTCTGATTTTCAGAACCTGTGTCAGGCCGGTGATTTTGTTGCGGCATTGGCGATTCAGGACAAGGTGACCGACCTGCATGATGCACTGTTTGCCGAGCCAAATCCCGGGCCGGTGAAATATGCGCTGGAATTGTTGGGCATCTGTTCGGCCGAGATGCGCCTGCCGATGGTGCCGATTGATGATGTGACCAAAAGACGGGTTCAGGCCGCGATGGTGACCGCCGGTCTGCTGGTATAGATTATTGGCATAAAATAACAATGGCACAATCAAAATCAAAATCTGCTGATAAATGGGTGGGCGGCAAACGGACAATCGCCGTTAACCGTAAAGCCCGCTATAATTATCATATCGAAGAGGATTTTGAAGCCGGGATTGTGCTGACCGGAACCGAGGTCAAGTCCCTGCGCGCCGGGGAGGCCAATATAACCGACGCTTATGCCGAAGCCAAAATGGGCGAGATATTCCTGATCAATGGCTATATCAAGGAATATGAAATGGGCAACCGGTACAATCATGAGGCACGCCGGCCGCGAAAACTGCTCATGAAACGGCGCGAGATCGCCAAGATTGCCGCCGCCATTCAGCGCAAGGGCAAGACACTTGTCCCCCTGTCGCTCTATTTCAATGAAAAAAACAAGGTCAAGGTCAAGATCGGCCTTGCCAGCGGTAAAAAAGCCCATGACAAGCGCGCCACCGAAAAAGACCGCGACTGGACCCGCGAAAAAGCCCGCCTGATGAAGGATAATGGGTAAAATCGGGAATGTAGCTGAAATTATAAGAAGAAGTTTTAACCATCTTCACCCACTCTGTGCTTCGATGAATATCCGTTTGATTTCGGGCAGGCGGGATTTGATTTCTTTCTCCAAGGCACTGACGGCTTTTTCAACATCGGCGGCTGAAATGTCATCTTGAAAGTCCAGCGATAGATTAAGCAACACATCCTGCGGGCCCATATGCATGGTCAGGGTTTCATTGATGGCGATGATTTCCGGTTTGGCGCGGGCGATTTCCTCTATGGTTGTGATCACATCCTCACTGGCCGCTTCGCCCAGCAGCAAGCCTTTTGATTCGTAAGCCAGCAAAATGGCCGTGCTGGCCAAAATCAGGCCAATGACAATTGACGCCGCGCCGTCAAGCTCGGGAATGCCGAGCAGGTCGCCAAAAAATAATCCGATCAGGGCCGCGAGCAGGCCGAGCAGGGCCGCCGTATCTTCAAATAAAACGGTGAAAATGGTTGGATCCTTGCTTCGTAACACAGATTGAAACAGACTGGTGTCTTTTTGACTGGCCTTAAATTCCTTATAGGCGACCGTCCAGGCGGCGCCCTCGAAAATTACGGCAATGCCCAGAACGATATAATTGATATAAATATCATTCACAGGATGTGGGTTGATAACTTTTGTTATGCCTTCATAGAGGGAAACACCGGCCCCAACCGCAAAAATCAGAATCGCCACCACAAAGGTCCAGAAATATAGTTCCATGCCGTAACCGAATGGGTGGGCCTTGTCTGCGGGTTTTTTGGCCTTTTTTATACCATAAAGCAAGAGCCCCTGATTGCCGCAATCTACCATACTATGGACGGCTTCCGACATCATGGCGGATGAATTGGTATAAGCGGCAGCGGCAGATTTGGTCACCGCAATCAGGAAATTACCGATAAGGGCCGCATAAATAACTTTCTTAGAGGCATGAGATGGCATGGGCTTCCCCGAATTTGTTGCTTCGGATGACAGTCTACAACCTGTGCCGGGCAAAAGAAAGGCCCCCAAATTATGGGAGCCTAGGGGGGGGGGGAAGAGAAAAAATAGGTTAATAGCCGGGTTCGGGGATTGCGGGGCCTAATTTCCAGGAGCCGTCTTCCTGCAGGCAGGATTGGCCGTAGGCCGGGACGCTTTGGCCGCCAACGGTGATGGTGGTTTGATATTCCCGCACCTGAAGGCACGAGCGGTCAATATTTTGTGGCTGAACCACCGGTTGTTTCTGAGTCCATTGCTGTTGCTGGGGCTGAACATAGACCGGCTGTTGCTGAACATAAACATTACGGTCATAATTGCTGCCGCGCTGATTGGCGGTCATGGCATAAAAGAGCAAGCCACCGGCCAGCAGGCCCAAGGCAACCTCGTCGCCGCGACCACGATTGCGATAATAACCATGGCTACGATAGTAACCATGACGCTTATGGTACCGCTTATGATTGTGGCGATAATTGTTCCGCCAGTCTCTATGCCGGTTATATTTATGACCTTTGTTATGGTTATTGTAACCATGGTTACTACGGTGTTTGTTATATTTCTGATCCGCCAGTGCCTGCGTTGCCGGAGCCAGACCAAAGACAGTCAGTCCCAGTGCAAATACCGTCGTTTTCATAATATGACTAAATTTACCCATGGCGGCGTTCCTTTTCGTTGCTGTAGCCTCACCTACATCCTGCATATACTATATAATGATCAAACTGAATGAAAGATGAACGGCGGCCCGGGTTTTACTTAACCACCAGATTTCCTCAACTAATCAGCCTTGATAGTCGGATATACGATCTTCAGGAACATTTCCGGTTTTAAAAAGCCATTGCCCCATTTTCCGTTCAGTTTTTTTAAGGGATCGCGTTTCTGGGCATCGTCCAAAGAGACCCCTTCGCTGGCCAATGGCGTTAGGGCATCGACAACCTGAACCATCATGTCGTGATAATTCTGCAGATCCTGTTCGTTGGCCAATGGGCCGTGACCAGGGATGATTTTTGTCTGATTGTCAATTTGGCTTAAGACATTTGCCACCGCACTGATCATGCCGTAAATATCGCCGCCAGATCCATTGTCGATATAGGGGTACATGCCATTAAAATATATATCCCCCATATGGATAACATTTTTATTTTTAAAAAATATGACGCTGTCACCGTCCGTATGGGCATTGGCGTAATGACGCGCCAGAATATGAAGGCCATTCAGATGGAATGTTGCCTTGTCGTTGAAAGAAACCACGGGCAGGGCAGCTTTGGCGGCGGCAGGTACTTGCCTGCTGAAGTCTTTCATGAACTGGTCTGTACTCATCCTTTGATATACATTGTCATGGGCGACAATGACCGCGCCCATTTTACCAAGATTTTCATTCCCCCCGACATGATCATAGTGCCAATGGGTGTTGATCAGGAATTTAACGGGCCGCGTTGATATAACATTGAGGGCTTCGCGGATTTTTGGTGTCAGCGGGGCAAATTGATCATCGACCATGAATATCCCATCTTCGCCGACTGAAACGCCAATATTACCGCCGGCGCCCTGAAGCATATAGATACCGTCATCCACCTTTGTGGTTATTATTTGTATTTCATCATATTTATCCTGGGCGGATACATTGCCGGCCCAGCATATGAAAAATGCTATGCTTAAAGAAATAATGCGGTTCATGATTTTCCTTTCAAAGGTTTTTTTAGGTAGCCTTTAAGAAGTCTTCAATTTTTTGGAAGACATCCTCGAACATTGCTGTGGTCAATCTTTTGGTATTGGTATTATAGCGGGAACAGTGATAGCTATCAATCAGTGTGATATCCTTGCCAAAATTATCCCCAAGGGCATGTATGCCGCCATGGGTAAATTTAAAGGCGGATTTTTTCTGGCCGAAAGTGTTCAGCACCGAATTATGGGCCACCAACCCCAAGGCGAGAATGATCTTCAGGCGCGGCGAATTTGTGATCTGGTTAATCAGGAAGGGACGGCAGTTATGTTCTTCCTCGGCGATGGTTTTATTCTGCGGCGGCACGCAGCGCACCGCATTGGTGATCAGGCAGTTCTTCAGACGCAAACCGTCATTGGCCACGGCCCGGTAGGTGCCATGGGCATAGCCGAATTTTGCCAAGGTGGCAAACAGCAGGTCACCGGCATAATCCCCGGTAAAGGGTCGGGCGGTTTGATTGGCTCCTTTCATACCGGGGGCCATGCCAACAATCAGCAATTCGTGGGCGGGATCGCCAAAGGATGGCACCGGCCCATTGTAAAAGCCGGGATATTTCTTTTTATTTTCTGCCCGAAAGGCGGCAAGACGCGGGCAGAGACAGCAATTCTCCGGCGCGTCGCCCGGCATGAAGCTGGCGCGTATGGGATCTATGCTCATAAATTTTATCCGGCTTCCGGTTTATGAGAGTGATGGCCATCATGATGGGGATGAACATGAGAAGGCCGGCCAAAATCATCATGCAGATCGGACAATTCTATAAAATTATCGGCCTGCCGTCGCAATTCGTCGGCGATCATGGACGGGGATGTTTTTGTGCTACTGATGACGGTGACGCGAACCCCTTTACGCTGAACGGCTTCGACCAGACGCCTGAAGTCACCATCACCGGAAAACAGCACCATATGGTCGACATGGTCTGCCATGCCCATCATGTCGATGGCCAGTTCCATATCCATATTGCCCTTGATTTTCTTTTCCCCCCTGCTGTCGGTGAATTCCTTGGTCGGTTTGGTGATCAGGGTAAAGCCATTATAATCCAGCCAGTCGACCAGCGGGCGCAAAGGGGAATATTCCTGATCCTCCAGAAGTGCCGTATAATAATAGGCCCGCAGTAAGATTCCTTTGCCAGAGAAAAACAGTCTTAAATTTTTATAATCTATGTCGAAATTGAGTGCTTTAGCCGTGGCAAACAGGTTGGATCCATCAATAAACAGGGCAAGCTTTTCGTTGGGATGAAAATACATCATGTTAAATATCCTAATAAATTATCTAAAATATGTTCCCATTATAGCATATCTTTAATTTTTTTGGCATATAACTCTTTTGGTTGGAAAATAATATGATTCTTATTGGTCTTGGCAGCAATTTAAGCAGTGGAAAATATGACCACCCGCGTGCTGTGTTGGTGGCAGCCCTTGAAAAAATGGCCGATTGCGGCATTGAGATCAAAAGTCTGTCACCTTTTTATCAGGCTGAGCCGGTACCAAAATCAGACCAGCCCTGGTTTGTCAATGCGGTTGCGGCGGTGAAAACGGATCTTTCCCCCTCTGGCCTATTGCAGGAGCTTCATCAGATAGAGGCCTCTCTTGGCCGCACAAGGCGCACCCGCTGGGAAGCGCGGATCATTGATCTGGATATTCTGGCCTATGACGATCAGATAATTCCCTCGCCGGGCGTCTGGCGCGCGCAGGCAAAAAACACGCAGGCAACGGCCATGATGATTCCCCACCCTCGTATGCATGAAAGATTATTTGTTCTGAAACCGCTGATGGATATATGTCCGGATTGGACGCATCCTCTGCTGGGCCAGACAGCCGCTGATTTTATTCTTGTCGCGGAAAGAAAATCACAGCAGGGGGCAATAGAGCGTCTTTAATAAATATATTAATATGTTTTTTTGAGATCGCCGGTATATCAGCCTTTACAGGCCGGCATTTGAGTTGTATAAGCCGCTTTTGGCATGACTATTGGAGAAGGAACGGCATGGCACGTGTTACCGTTGAAGATTGCGTTGATAAAGTCCCGAACAGATTTGAACTGGTTCTTCTGGCCGCCCATCGGGCGCGGCAGATTTCTTCCGGTGCACCGATATTGGTGGAACGGGATAATGATAAAAACCCTGTGGTTGCCCTCAGGGAATTGGCGGAAGAGCATCAGAATTCTGACGACCTGCGGGAATCTCTTCTTCATGGGCTACAGAAGAATGTCGAAGTTGATGAACCGGAAGATGATGATATTTCCCTGTTGCTTGCCGGCAAAAAACTGGGCGAAAACCAACAGGAAGTTACAACAGAAAGCCTGGCTAAAGTATCTGCAGAAATGAAGGCGGAAGCCATGTTTACTAAAATAATCGAGCAGGATAAAGAAGGCGACAAGGACGAATAAACCTACCGTCATATAATAGAACACAAAGGCCTGCATGAAAATTCATTGCGGGTCTTTTTTTTAACCAAATTCTTCTTATCTGGTGTATTTAGAGTTAGGCTCTAAGTTGTAGGTTCTTTTTCGAGTGGAAATGGTGCGGTGATAAGGCAATATGAATTAGTAGAGCGGGTCAGGGAATATGACCCGGATATTGACGAAAATATGTTGAACCGGGCCTATGTATTTTCAATGAAAGTACATGGGACGCAGAAGCGTGCCAGCGGCGATGCTTATTTTTCTCACCCGCTTGAGGTGGCTGGAATCCTGACAAATATGAAGATGGATTGCGATACAATCGTGACGGCCCTGCTGCATGATACTATCGAAGACACCATAGCCACCCATGAACAGATTGAAGAATTATTTGGCAGTGATGTGGCCAAAATGGTCGATGGGGTGACCAAATTATCTGAACTGACCTATTCATCAGAAAGCGCGAAACAAGCGGATAACTTTCGTAAATTCCTGCTGGCCATGTCTCATGATATCCGGGTGCTGTTGGTAAAGCTGGCGGACCGACTTCATAATATGCGTACCCTTGAGCATATCAAAAAGTCGGAAAAACGCCTGCGGATCGCCCGGGAAACGCTGGATATATATGCGCCGCTTGCGGAACGTATCGGGATGCAGGAAATTAAAGAGGAACTGGAAGCCTTGGCTTTTCCTCATGTTTATCCGGAGGCTTATGAATCGATCACGAAACGCATGGGTACCATTCATGCCAACACGGATAGCATAACAGTTCTGGTGGTCGCGGAACTTGAACGTTTGCTGGCGGAGGCCGGCATCGAGGCTGAGGTTTTCGGGCGAGAAAAGAAACTATATTCTATTTGGCGGAAAATGACTTACCGCCATGTTAATTTGGATGATCAGGCGGATATCATTGCTTTTCGCATCATTGTTGATGATGCCGAAACATGTTACCGGGTGCTGGGCGTTGTCCATAGCAAGTGGCACGCCATTCCGGGGCTGCTCAAAGATTATATTTCAATGCCCAAGCCCAATGGCTATCAATCGCTTCATACGGCTGTGATCGGGCCCAAGAAAAAACGTATTGAAATTCAAATCAGATCTTCGGCTATGGATGCCATCGCAGAGCAGGGGGTTGCGGCCCATTGGCTTTATAAGCAGCATACCTCTGATCAGGAGGGGGAGCAGTATAAATGGCTTAAAGATCTGCTGGAGATTATGGAACATGCCGATAGCCCGGATGAATTTCTCGAGCATACGAAATTGGCCATGTATCAAAATCAGGTCTTTTGTTTCACGCCAAAAGGCAAGCTTGTCAATTTGCCTCAGGGCGCGACCGTGGTTGATTTTGCCTATGCGGTGCACACCGATGTGGGGAATTCTTGCGTTGGCGGCAAGGTGAATGGCAATCCGGTGCAATTACGCAGCCGCCTGGTCAATGGTGATCAGGTTGAAATCTTGCGCTCAAAGGCACAGCAGCCATCGCCCAATTGGTTGAGCTTTGTGATCACGGGGAAAGCCAAGGCGGCTGTGCGCCGCTTTATCAGTAATAAGAAAAAAGCAGAATATCAGGCATTGGGTAAAACATTACTCACGCGGGCCTTTTTATTGGAGGATCGGGAGTTGAACAATAAAGCCCTTGCAATTTGCGTAAAAAATATGAGTCTTAATTCAATTTCGGAAGTTTATGAATTGGTTGGCAAAGGGGAGCTTTCTGATCGCAAAGTGCTGGAAACCATATATCCCGGTATCAAGCTAAATATTGCACAAGCCGCCTCTGCGGCAAAATTTGTTGATCGGGATGTTAAGAGAATACACGGCACGCATTCAATTCCGATCAAAGGATTAACCCCCGGCCTGGCCGTCCATATGTCAGATTGCTGTCACCCGATTATGGGGGATCGTATTGTCGGTATTGTAACCACGGGGAAAGGCATCATGGTTCATACCATTGATTGTGAGGCACTGGATGTTTACAGCGATACCCCTGAGACATGGCTTGATCTGTCCTGGCTGTCCAATGACGAAGAAAATTCAGTTTTTGTCAGTCGGGTTGAAGTATTGTTGCAGCATCTGCCCGGTGCACTGGCGGCAGTTCTGGCTGTTGTCGCCAAGGAGAAGGGTAATATCAGCAATATTAAATTTATCGAACGCGCCCCGGAATTATTCAGAATTGCGCTTGATATAGAAGTCAGAGATGTTAAACATCTTACCAGTATTATCGCGGCCTTAAGGGTAAGTGATAGTGTCAGTTCCGTTGAGCGGGCGTATCAATAATGAACAGGATGAGCATCATGGATCAGGAAGAGGTTTTGCAATATTTTAAGGATGCGGATGCTTTGCTGGAAGGGCATTTTATTCTTTCTTCAGGCCTGCATGCGGCCCGTTACCTGCAATGTGCGCGGGTCATGATGAATCCGCAGGTCGGCGCGATATTATGCAAGAGTCTTGCGGACAAAATTAGGACAAATTTGGACGTCACTATAGATATGGTGGTTTCACCGGCCATGGGTGGGGTCGTGGTTGGTTATGAAATGGGCCGGCAATTGGGCGTCCCGGCCATCTTTGCCGAAAGAGTAGGCGAGACCTTGACCCTGCGCCGGGGTTTCGAAATACTTAAAGGTGCCCGCATATTAATGGCAGAAGATATTGTAACAACCGGACTTTCATCCCAGGAATGTATCAAGGTGATCACGGAATATGGCGGCAATGTTGTGGCCGCCAGTTGTCTGATTGACCGCAGCAATGGTCATGTTGATATTGGTGTGCCGCTTGTTTCGCTCGCGGGACTTGAAATACCCGCTTACGAGGCGGATAACCTGCCGCCGGAACTGGCTGCGATACCTGCCCTAAAACCGGGCAGCAGAGGATTGCAATAGGGTTCATAATATTGAAGAGATAACGTGAACCGATAAGGAACGAAGAACTGTTTAAACGCCGTGAAAAAAAGCATATTCTAATTGCTACCAGAGAATATATCTGGCCTTCTGCCGGTTGGGGGCGGGCGCTCAGTTATTTGCGGCACCGGCTGGCGCGCATTCCGGGAACGTCCTACGCCATTGCGGCCGGTTTTTCTTGCGGTGCGGCGGTCTCATTCACGCCTTTTCTCGGACTGCATTTTCTGTTGGCGGCTCTGCTGGCCTGGATTATCGGGGCCAATATTCTCACCTCTGCCATGGGAACAATCGTGGGCAACCCTTGGACATTTCCGGTTATTTTGCCGGCGACATATTATGTCGGTTGCTGGTTACTTGGTATCAGGGCGGCCGATGATTTTTTTGGCCAGATAAATGAAGCGCTGGAACGCTATAGCCTGATGGAGATTCTGCGGTCTCCTATGGCGACATTCGGGCCATTCCTGCAATCAACTATTTTACCGATGTTTATCGGCGGAATGATTTTGGGGGCTATTACCTGGATTATTTTATACTGGCCGTTGGAAAAGCTGGTGCGCGAATATAAACATAAGCGTTATGTCAAACGTCGGGTGGCTTTGAAGAGAAGGGGAAAGCTCAATGAAGAAAATGAATAGGATACGTTTGGGGGTCAATATTGATCATGTGGCCACCATCCGTAATGCGCGCGGCGGCCTGCATCCTGATCCTGTGCGGGCGGCACTTTTGGCGGTTGATGCCGGAGCAGATGGTATCACGGCCCATCTGCGGGAAGACCGCCGCCATATTTCTGACCGGGATATTGATCGGCTGATGGCCGAGCTGACCGTGCCGCTTAATCTGGAGATGGCGGCGACGGATGAAATGATGGCCATAGCCCTGAAGCACAAGCCGGCATCGGTCTGCATTGTGCCGGAAAAACGCCTGGAGCTGACCACCGAGGGCGGCCTTGATGTAGCGGGCGGCCATAATCATCTGATGCCTTATGTCCAGAAGCTGCATGCGGAAAATATCAGCGTTAGCCTCTTCATCGATCCGGATGAGCAACAGATCAGGATATCAAAGGAAATTGGCGCGGATAAGGTGGAACTGCATACCGGAACCTATGTCGAGAAAACCGGCGTTGAGCGGGCGGCGGAACTTGACAGATTGCGGCGCGGTGCCCTGCTTTGCGAAAGGCTTGATCTTGAGGTTCATGCGGGTCATGGCCTTAATTACGAAACAGTGGGTGCGGTTGCGGCAATTTCTCAATTTACCGAATTTAACATTGGTCACTTTCTGATGGGTGAAGCGATTTTTATCGGGCTTGAGGCGAGCCTTAAACAGATGAAAGATATTATGGATACGGGCAGAAGTAGGCAAGTATGATGCGGGTGATTGGACTGGGAAATGATTTGGTGAATATTGACCGTATTGATCGATCGATCGCAAAATATGGCCAGCGTTTTATTAATCGGATATTCACCGAGGTCGAGCAGGAATATTGCAACGGCAAGGCGGCGCGGGTGTCAAATTATGCCAAGAGATTTGCGGCCAAGGAGGCCTGCGCCAAGGCCCTTGGCACCGGTTTTGCCCAAGGCGTGTTCTGGCGCGATGTGGGTGTGGAGCGACATATGTCGGGCAAACCACTTTTTCGCCTGACGGGCGGGGCGTTGATTCGTTTGGGCGAAATTACCCCGGACGGTATGGCTGCGCAGATTGACCTGACCCTGAGTGATGATCACCCATGGGCACAAGCTGTGGTTTTGATTACAGCCATTCCGCCGGATTTGGTGGAAAAACTATAGGAATTACCTTACTTATGGGGTAAGACATGAAACGAAATAGTAATTATGGAATAGCGAACAGAAGATATGTCTGAAATCAATAGTGGTGACATGGCCAAAACGGCAGTCAAAAAAGAAGAAAAGGAAGAAAGCTGGTTCAGTTTTCTGATCTGGGTGTTGATTATCGTCCTTATCTTTAGATCATTCTTTTTTCAGCCCTTTAAAATTCCTTCAAAATCCATGATGGATAATCTGTTGGTGGGCGATTATCTATTGGTGTCAAAAATGTCCTATGGCTATAGTCACCATTCATTCCCTTTCAGTCCGAATTTCTTTTCCGGACGTATTTTTGAAAGCCCGGTACAGCGCGGTGATGTGGTGGTTTTCCGGCTGCCCCGGGATACGGATATCTATTATATCAAGCGTATCGTCGGCCTGCCGGGGGATACCATACAGATGCGCAAAAGCCGACTTTACCTTAATGGCAAGATGGTAGCACGGGAATTTGTTGGCAATTTCAAGATTATGAATGAATATGGTCAGGAAGAAAGCTATCCTAAATATAAAGAGACTCTGCCCGGCGGCAGATCTTATATGACCCTTGATATTGCCTGGAATCCGGGCGGAGAGGGCGATGACACGGATATTTTCCTGGTGCCTAAGGGGCATTATTTTGCCATGGGCGATAACCGGGATAATTCCAAGGACAGCCGCTGGAAACGCAGCGAAGGTGTCGGCTATGTGCCTTCCGAAAATATTGTTGGCCGTGCGGAGGTAATCTGGATTTCCTTTGACGATAATGCCAAGCTATGGGAATTCTGGAAATGGTTTCCTGCGCCCCGCCGGGAACGTATGTTCTCCAAGATAAAATAGGAAATCTGTCGTGCCTGAATCAGACATGTCAACGTCATTGGGCCAATATGGTGATCTGTACAATCTATTGGGTTATATCTTCAAGGATGCGGAACTTCTGCGCGAAGCCTTGACCCATCCAAGCCTGGAAGGCGGCAAGCAATATCAGCGACTTGAATTTGTCGGAGACCGGGTGCTCAGTCTGGTGATTGCTGAATGGTTGTTCGACTATTACCCTAATGTGGATGAAGGCGGATTGGCCCGTCGCCACACCAATCTGGTGCGCAAGGAAACGCTGGCCGAAGTGGCACTCGTGATGAAATTGCCCAACTTTATCCATATGGCAAAAAGTACCGAAGACAATGGTGGGCGGCATAAGGCGACGATCCTTGCCGATGTCTGCGAGGCCATTATCGGGGCGGTTCATCAGGACGGTGGTTATGATGCGGCACGGAAAATGATCCGTAAGTTCTGGAAGCGATATATTTCCCATGAAACCATTGCCCGAAGGGATGCCAAAACCAGACTGCAGGAATGGGTTCAGGCCCGGCAAATTCCCACGCCGGATTATGTGGTTTCTGAGCGTACCGGCCCTGCCCATGAGCCGTTTTTTACCATTGAAGTGCGGGTGGCCGATATGGCCGGCGAGATCGGTAAGGGCCGCTCCAAAAGGCTGGCGGAACAGGATGCCGCCGCCAAACTCTTGAAACGACTGGAAAGTGAAAATTAAAAAGTTGAATGATGTGGCAGAAAAGATAAAAAAATGTGGTTTTGTCGCTTTATTGGGGGCGCCGAACGCTGGAAAATCAACCCTGATGAACGCGCTGGTGGGCAGTAAAATTTCAATAGTGACCCATAAGGTACAGACCACCCGAACCCGCTTTGTCGGCATCGCTCTTCATCAAGAAAGTCAGATGATTTTCGTTGACACACCGGGGATTTTCGCGCCTAAAAAACGATTGGAACGGGCCATGGTCTCTGCCGCCTGGGCCGGGGCCAGCGATGCGGATGTAATCGTTCTGTTGGTGGATGCTGAGCGGGGCATTGATGAAAATACCCGCCGTATCATTGACGGCTTAAAGGAGTCTGGCCATAAAGTGATTCTGGCGATCAACAAGATTGATGCCATTCGGCGGGACAGCTTACTCAGTCTGTCTGCGGCGTTGAATGAGGCCGGTGATTTTGCCGAAACACTGATGATTTCAGCCCTTAAGGGCGATGGTCTGGATGATTTAAGGCACAGGATCAGCGCCGGCCTGCCTGAGGGCCCGTGGCTATATCCCGAAGACCAGATGACCGACATCACCGAACGTATGCTGGCCGCAGAAGTCACCCGTGAGAAATTCTTCCTGCGCCTGCATGAGGAATTGCCCTATGCCGCCACTGTCGAGACGGAAAGCTGGCAGGAAAAGAAGGACGGTAGCGTTCGGATAGAGCAGGTGATTTATGTCGAGCGGGAAACCCAGAAGGCTATCGTCATAGGCAAAGGTGGCCGCAGCCTGAAGGAAATCGGCAAAATGGCCCGCGAGGAACTGGAAGACATGCTCGATCGCCGGGTGCATCTGTTCATTTTTGTCAAAGTCAGAAAAAACTGGTCCGACGATAAAGAACGTTACGATAACATGGGCCTGGACTGGGTTGATTAGGGCAATATTCTTTAATCTTTCATAACTTCAGAAATTTGATCAACCATCCAGTCGATTTGCGCTTTTTCGATGATCAGAGGCGGGGCGAGGCGGATGACATGCTCGTGGGTTTCCTTGCAGAGCATGCCGCGTTTCATCAGGGCTTCGCAATAGGCACGCGCGCCGCCCAGTGACTTGTCCAATTCAATGCCAACGAACAGACCTTTGCCGCGAATTTCGGCAATTTTATTGGTTTTTATATTGTGCAGTTTGCGCATCAGATAATCGCCAAGAATATGGGCGCGTTCGGCCAGATTTTCTTCCTGAATCACGGTGAGTGCGGCCAGACCAATGGCCGCTCCCAAGGGATTGCCGCCAAATGTGCTACCGTGAATGCCGGGGGTGAAAACCGCCATCACTTCATCCGAGGCGAGGACAGCGGACAGCGGATATACCCCGCCGCTGAGTGCCTTGCCGAGGATCAATACATCCGGGGCTGCATTTTTCTCATGCTGGAAACAAAATAATTTTCCGGTGCGGCCCAGGCCGGTTTGAATTTCATCCAGGACAAACAGGACATTATTGTGCGCGCATATTTTCTTTGCCTTGGCAAGATAACCATCATCCGGGATAATAATGCCCGCTTCCCCCTGTATGGGTTCCATAATCAGGGCGACCGTATTGGGGCCAATGGCCTTTTCCAGCGCGGACAAGTCATTATAATCGATCAGTTTGAAACCGGGGGTGAAGGGGCCGAAATTCTTTTTATAGTCCGGTTCGGAAGACATGCTGATGGTGGCCATGGTGCGGCCATGGAAATTATCCCGCACCACAATGATTTCGGCTTTGTTATCTTCTACGCCCTTGACTTCATAGCCCCATTTACGGACGGCCTTGATGGCGGTTTCAACGGCCTCGGCGCCGGTATTCATCGGCAGGGCTTTATCCATTTTGGCCATCTGGCAGAGTTTTTCGAGAAACGGCCCCATTCGGTCATTGTGAAAGGCGCGAGAGGTCAGGGTGATTTTTTGGGCCTGCTCATGCATTGCCGCAATGATTTTGGGGTGGCTGTGCCCCTGATTGACGGCGGAATAGGCGCTGAGGCAGTCGAGATATTTATTGCCCTCCGTATCCCAGACCCAGATACCTTCGCCTTTTTCCAGAACGAGGGGCAGGGGGGAATAATTATGGGCGCTCCGGCGATTGGTTTGCTCAATGATATCTTGTTGGCGGGTCATGATGTTATTCTTTTCCGATCATGGATGTGGGGTGGGAAGATTTGCCGTCCAAAAAGACTGGCGGTCAGCTCAATGGCCAGTTTGGCCGTGCTATTCTGAAAATCCAGTGCCGGATTGATCTCCATAAGATCCAGCGAAATCATCCGGCCTGAATCATGGATCATTTCCATGCAAAGCTGTGCCTCGCGGTAGGTCAACCCGCCGGGAATTGTGGTGCCAACCCCAGGCGCGATGGTCGGGTCAAGGCTGTCCACATCAAAACTTACGTGAATATAACCATCTTTGGCTTTCACATCTTCCAGAATTTGATGCATGGTTTCGCGCATGCCGATCTCATCAATAGCGCGCATATCATAGATTGCGGCACCAGCTGCCATAACCAGCTGCTTTTCCTGGGCGTCAACAGAGCGAATGCCGACCTGATAAATATCGGCACCCTCGATCATGGGCGTGTCATGGCCGATGGCGAGCAATTCCTGCGGGCCGTAACCAGCGGCCACAGCCACGGGCATGCCGTGTATATTTCCCGACGGGCTGGTCTCATTTGTGTTGAAGTCCGCGTGAGCGTCAATCCAGATCATACAGAGCTTTTTCTTCTGGTCTGCGCAAAAACGCCCCATTGCCGCGATAGAACCGATCGACATGGCATGATCACCGCCGAGCATGATCGGCAGCCGGCCCGTGGTGACCGCGTCATAGACAGCCTGCTGAATGGTTTTACACCAGATGACATTCTCTTTTAAATGGCGATAGCCGCCTACCGGGGCGCTCTCTGGGTTTTTGGGGCCAAATAAATCTCCGGTGTCGGTGACGTCATGTCCAAGATTAGTCAAGATTTCAGCAATGCCCGCGACCCGCAAAGCTTCCGGCCCCATGGTGGCGCCGCGATCGCCCGCACCTGTGTCACTGGGAACGCCAATTAATGAAATATTCTTACGCATGAACGATATAACCTTTTTGTCGCTGTTCGAAATATGATCAGGCAGTTTTGCATGAAATAGGACAAATGAAATTTCTATTTTCGGAAAAGTCACCGCATATTATGCGGGAAACTTGATTGTTGCGATATATTATTTTAAACTGTTGAAAAATAATAAGTTAGACATAAAAATAAACTTACGGAGTAAGAAAAATGACGAAGAAAAAAGCCATTGACCGGATTGATCTGAAGATTCTTTCGATTTTGCAAAATAATGCCCGGATCACCAACCATGACCTGTCCAGCGCGGTGAATTTATCGCCCAGTTCCTGCCTTCAGCGCGTGCGGCGACTGGAGGATGAGGGCTATCTGGAGTCCTATATGGCGGTGATTAACCTCAACAAGATTTGTCGAACGGTGAGTGTCTTATTGACAGTGAGCCTCCATGATCATAGCAACATCAACTTTAAAACCTTTGAAAAGGTCATCCATGATTTTCCAGAGATCGTTGAATGTTATACGGTCAGCGGAAATTTCGATTATTTCCTGCGGATCGTCTGCCCGGATATGGATCGTTATCTTGAATTGAATGATCACTTGATCGAAGCCATGGAGGGTGTCGCCAACATCAGCAGTCATGTCGTATTGGCTATCAGTAAAAACTTTAAAGGTTATGCGCTGGATAAGTTGATCGATTAATCTCAGAATTTACTCCGGCAGATAACGATAATGGCCGGTGATGGGATAGTGAAACAGGCAATCTATTTTGCCGATCCTTACGCTCCTTGGCAGCGAGGAATCAATGAGAATACCAACGGTCTTCTACGCCATTATTTTTCCAAAGGCATCGACTGGCGCGGTGTGAGCGAAAAACAGCTTGCATGGGCCGTCGAAAGGTTAAATAATCGACCCCGCAAATGCCTCAATTATCAGACACCGAACGAGGTCTTTCTAAAGAACACAGGTGTCGCACTTGCAACTTGAATTCATATTTCATATCAACAAGTTGAGCCAATTTCTCGTTGGTCTCGGCCTGTCGGTTTCGGTTATTTATTCTTTTGGAATATCTTCCACAGGCAGGGAAAATTTGACCAGGCCCTTCATTTTATTGGGGTCGATCGGGCTGCCGCGCCGTAGGATGCTGATGCGGCCTTGACGGGCAAGATGCTTGGCCTGCTGTTTGACGGCCAGCAGATATTTGCGCCAGGCATCTTTCGGGCTGCCTTCTTTGGCGCGATCGTCAGCGATCTCAATGGCGATCTCTCTTGGACCTACGGGAGAACCACGTTCAACGGCTCGCATGATATAGAGGATGATCGGATCTTCTTCTTTGTCATTATCTATTGCGCTATGGGTAATATCTTGTGTCATAGGGGGCATCTAGCATGAAAATGTCACGGGAACCAGATAAATTGTTTAAATCGGCCGTCAATTGCCTATATAAAGGTCAAATCGTAAAAAATGGGATGAAGGATGCCATTAATTTATCTTTTTTCAGGTCTGCTGATCGGCGTTCTGGTGGCCGCGCCATTAGGGCCGGTTAATCTGATCTGTATCCGCCGGACACTGGCCTATAGCCGGCGGAACGGTTTTACTGTCGGTATGGGGGCGGCACTGGCCGATACCATATTTGGCGGCATTGCTGCTTTTGGTTTGTCGTCCGTCATGGCGCATGTAAACCGGGTCAATGGCTGGTTTGAAATTGTCGGTGGGCTGATCCTGATTGCGGTCAGCATTAATCTCTGGACCAAGCATCCTCATATGAGCGATGCGGTTGATACGGTTCGCGACCGGCTGAAGGGGGCTGCGGGGGCTTTTACTTTGACCATAATGAACCCGATGACAATTTTGGGCTTTATCGCCCTGTTTGTGGCACTGGGGCTTCAGGATATGGGCCAGCAGCCGCTCAATGGGGTCATGATCACGGTGGGTATCTTTCTGGGGTCAAGCCTATGGTGGCTGACCATCACCGGTTGCGCGGGATATATGAAGAACCGTCTGTCCGACGATCACCTGCTCAAGATCAATCGGGCGTCGGCGATTATCGTTGCTTTATGCGGGATATGGGCGTTGACCAAGAATATTCTTTAAAAACGCACTTTGCCATTTGCAATAAAAAAACCGTTGCGGAATTCCGGCTTTTGGTAACGAAAAACTGTGCCGTCAGGGTTGGTCACCGTGCCGCCTGCCGCTTTTAGTACCGCATGGCCGGCGGCCGTGTCCCATTCCATGGTAGGGCCAAAGCGGGGATAGATATCCGCTTCGCCCGCCGCCAGCAGACAGAATTTCAGTGAGCTGCCGGTTGAGACGATATCCGTGATACCGAGTTTTTCAAGAAAATCATTGGTCTGGGCATCCCGGTGGGATTTGCTGGCCACGGCGGTGATGCCGCTTGCGGGTACATCGCGAACAGAAATGGTGCGCTCCGTGCCTATGAAACGGCCTTCACGAACATCCATTTGCACAGAATCATCGGGGGTTTTGGCGACAAACATTCGGCCAAGGGCCGGGGCATAGACAATGCCAAAGCTGGGCTGGCCTTGTTCTATCAAGGCGATATTGACCGTAAAGTCGGTGCCTTTTCTGATGAATTCCTTGGTGCCGTCCAAGGGGTCGACCAGCCAGAAGATATCGGCGACATCCGGGATATTTCCGTCGCTGGCCTGTTCTTCGGCTATGATCGGAATGCTGGGCGTTATTTCGCGCAAATCCCGCAGAATAATTTTTTCTGCCGCCTGATCCGCCTCGGTCACGGGGGAGTCATCAACTTTGTAATCGACATTAAAATCTTTCAGGTAAATTTCCATGATTTTTCGGCCTGCCTCAAGGCTGGTTTGATATAATTTATCCGCCAAAAATTCATAATCAGAAAAGTGATTGTCCATAGGTGGGTTCGTCATTGTTGTTCTTGTCATTGCTCAGCGGCTATTATATGGTCAATTTAAAATTTGTCATGTTTAAACCAATGAAAGTCTCTATGCCATGAATGATGTTGAATTTTCGGCGCTGTTATGTTCCCGCCTTTGTCATGATCTGATCAGCCCCGTGGGCGCGATTGCCAACGGGCTTGAAATACTGGTTGATGAAGAGGATGACATGATGCGCGAAGAAGTGATGAAGCTTTTGGCGCAAAGTGCTGAGGTGACTTCTGCCCGCCTTAAATTCTATCGCTTGTCTTTTGGTTCCGCCGGTGGTTTTGGAGAAAAGGTGCCGTTGCGGGAAGCAGAAAGTGCTATCAAGGGGTTATATGCCGGGGGTAATATAAATCTTTCCTGGCAGTCTGATGTGGGCGGGCTGGACAAGGATGCCATGAAACTGATGTTGAATATGGTTTTGTTAGCCGGGGAATGTCTTATTCGTGGCGGGGATATGTCGATTGAGATTGCGGCGCAAGATACCACAACCCAGGTGATGGTAACCATTCAGGGGGATAAAATTATTTTTCAGGAGTCTATCCGAAACATTCTTCTGGCGGATGTGGGGCAGGATGAGGTCGAGGCAAAGACCGCGCCCGCGTTTCTTGCGGCAAATGCGGCCCGAAAACTGGGCTGTAAAATTCAACATACAGTGCATGACGCGCAGAGTTTTTCTTTCCATATATCCTATGATGACTCGTAAAAATATCGAGATTTTTCGGCAAAGCTTATGGGATGAGATAAACGATCTGAAATTTTTTATGATAATTTTCTAACCATTTTACCGCTTTTTAACTCTTTTCCACGATCTTGGATAAGAGTGAAGTAATATAACACTTCTTGTTGCGGTAAAAAGGTTAAAAATTATGGATGATCTGTTAAACGAATTTCTTACAGAAACGGCAGAAAGTATAGATGTTGTTGATGTAGAGCTGGTGACCCTCGAACAGGATCCGACCAACAAACCCATTTTGGATAATATCTTTCGTTTGGTGCATACCATTAAGGGAACTTGTGGTTTTCTTGGATTGCCGCGTCTTGAAACCGTGGCCCATGCCGGTGAAAATGTATTGGGGAAATTTAGAGATGGCGAGCTGGTTGTGACACCAGATTCGGTTACCCTGATTTTGGCGGCCCTTGATCGCATCAAGGAAATTCTTGGCGCACTTGAAGCCACACAGGAAGAGCCGCAGGGTGATGACAGTGACCTAATATCGCAGTTGAATGTGGTTGCTTCTGGCGGAACGGTTGAGGCGGCGGCGGCCCCTGCAGAAGAAAAAGCAGAAGCAGAAGCAGAAGCAGAAGCAGAAGACGATCTTAACCTGCCGGAGATCACACAATCCGAGAATATGCTGCCCGGTCAGGTTTCACTGGAAGAGTTGGAAGCGGCCTTTGCTGCGGCCCCTGGCCCAGACGATGACGAAGAAGAAGGCGAAAACAGTGACGCGGTGGTTGATGAGGCAGATACGCCGGAGCAGGGCGACAATCTTCTGATGCGCATTGGCGGCGGCGAAGCGGTAAAAGTCATCATCCATCTTTTCCATAATCGTATTCTGGCGGACGCCTCTGTTAAGGGGCTGATGGAGGGGGTTAATACCCGGGAGAGTAAAGAGAAGATGGGCAATTTTTTCACGGCTAACCTCGCCGGAAAAGAGGATGCCGGTGTAAGTCTCTCTGCCGCATTCGGGTCTTTTATTTCTCACGGCATCACAGCCGCGCAAAACGAGACGATATGCAAGCTATTGACCAGCGTTCTGGAAGAGGTGGATTTGCCAACGCTGGATGTGGATTCCGTCATAGCGGCCTATCAGGATGTTGCCGTTACGATCCTTGCCGAAGCCAGTAATAATAGCCAGGCTCGCCGCAAGAAAGATGATGCGAATAAAGCCGCCGCCAAATCAGGTGAACCAAGCGTGGCCAATCAAAGTATTCGGGTTAATGTTCAGGTTCTGGAAGACCTGATGACCATGGTCAGTGAACTGGTTCTGACGCGGAATCAATTAATGCAGTTGCTGCGCAATAGTGATGACAGTGAATTTTCTATTCCCCTGCAGCGTCTTAGTCAATGCACGACTGAATTGCAGGAAGGTGTGATGAAAACCCGGATGCAGCCGGTGGGCAATGCCTGGGCGAAACTGCCCCGCATTATCCGTGACCTGCAATTGGAACTGGACAAGAAAATCGACCTTCAGATGCTTGGTGCAGACACAGAGCTTGACCGTCAGGTTCTGGAAATGATTAAGGATCCGCTGACCCATATGGTGCGGAACTCTGCCGATCATGGCATTGAAATGCCGGCTGACCGTCTTGCCGCGGGCAAGAAGGAAATGGGTACGGTGCGCCTGAATGCGTTCCATGAAGGTGGGCATATTATTATTGAAATTACGGATGATGGTGCCGGGCTTCCTGTTGAAAAACTAAAGGCCAAGGCATTGAAAAACGAGTTGGCTACTGAGGAAGAATTGGACGCGATGTCCGATAATCAGATTCAAAAATTCATTTTTCATCCCGGATTTTCGACGGCAGAACAGGTAACGGCAGTCTCAGGACGCGGCGTTGGCATGGATGTTGTCCGCACTAATATTGAAAAAATCGGTGGTACGGTTGATCTGAAGTCCATTGAGGGAAAAGGCACCAGCTTCAGCATAAAAATACCGTTAACATTGGCGATCGTTTCAGCTTTGATTGTCAAATGCCGGGACGAAAAATTTGCCATTCCGCAAATCAGTGTCCTTGAACTGGTCAGGGCTTCCGGTGATTCAGAACATAAGATCGAACATATCAACAACACGCCTGTGCTGCGTCTGCGGGATCGTCTGTTGCCGTTGATTCGCCTGGACGAAATTCTGGATATGCCCGCGCAGGACAATGAAGACGCAGAGATCAAGGCGAAAGAGGATTATATCGTCATATCTCAAGTCGGTACCTTCACTTTTGGTATCGTGGTGGATCAGGTGTTTGATACGGAAGAAATTGTGGTCAAACCTGTGGCGCCTATTTTGCGCGATCTACAAACTTTTGCCGGCAATACCATTCTTGGGGATGGCAAGGTGATCATGATTCTTGATCCTAACGGCATTGTGAATCAAATTGGCGACAATATGAAAGACACATCCGGATTAGGCATGGAAGAAGAAGAGGAACATGCATCGGCGAAAGACGACCGTGAAGCCATTCTGCTCTTTGGTGCAGGCGACAATAATTATCGTGCGGTGCCATTATCTCTGGTTGCGCGCCTAGAAGAAATTGACGTCACAGCTATCGAGAAATCAGACGGCAAGCCGGTATTCCAATATCGCGGCCGATTAATGCCGCTGGTCACTTTGGATGATAGCTATCAATTGAAAGAAGAGGGCCGCCAGCCGGTGCTTGTCTTTACTGACGGCGAGCAAACCATGGGTATCGCGGTGGATGAAATCATTGATATTCTGGAAGATGAAATAGACATTGAACTTACCTCGGGCATTGAGGGTCAGGTTGGTACCGCGGTGATTAATGGCAATGCCACAGAAATCATTGATGTGGCCTATTATATCCAGAAAGCTTTTGGCGGTTTGGGCAGTTCGAGTACGTCCGGTCATCGGGGCGGGCCAGCGGGCCAGTCTCATCTCCTGCTGATTGATGACAGCAAATTCTTTCTCAATATGATGCGGCCCTTGCTGTTGGCGGCAGGATATAGAATTACCGCTGTGGATAATGCGGCGGCGGCGCTGAAACTGCGCGAGAAGGGTGAAGATTTCGATCTGATTATCAGCGATATTGAAATGCCGGATATGGATGGTTTTAATTTTGCAGAAAAAGTCCGCGAGGGTGGTATCTGGCAGAGAACGCCAATGGTCGCCTTGTCGTCTCATCAAACACCGAAAGACTTTGCCCGGGGCCGTGAGGTTGGTTTTGACGATTATGTCGTCAAACTTGATCGAGAGACATTGATGACCACCATTGATGAGCAGATTGGCAAAAAGAAAAATGCAGCATAATAGTTCAGAGAAGGTAAAATAACATGGAAAATGAAAACAGAGATTTTGTCACCATACGCTTGTCCGGTCAGTTATGTGGCATTCCTATTCTGGCCGTGCATGATGTGTTATCGGAACAGGCCATTACGGCAGTCCCCCTTGCACCGGATGCTGTCGCGGGCGTTTTGAACCTTCGCGGACGTATTGTGACGGCGATAAATTTACGCAAGCGGCTCGGGCTCGAGGAAACAGGTGATGGCAGTGACAATGAGAAAATGAGCGTCGTTGTAGAATTTGAGGGCGAACCCTATAGCCTGTTAATTGACGCGGTTGGTGATGTCATGTCCTTCCCGGTGGAATCGTTTGAGCGCAATCCAGTCACTCTGGACGCGCGATGGAAAGACGTATCCGAAGGTATTTTCCGTTTGGAGGGAGAATTGCTGGTCATTCTGGATGTGGAAAAACTATTGAATTTTGGCCCAAGTCTGGCTACGGCCGCCTAGCTGCATAACAGCTTGTGGAATATAGAGTATTATCTTTAAAAATATAGAGCAATTATTTGCTTGGAGAATAAAAAATGAAATCCTGTCTAATCGTAGATGATTCAAAAGTGATAAGAAAAGTCGCAAGGCGGATACTGGAGGAGCTTGATTTTGACATCCGCGAAGCTGTTGACGGTCAGGACGCGTTGGATGCCTGTAATGAAATATTGCCGGATGTTGTTCTTTTGGACTGGAATATGCCCGTGATGAATGGCCTGGATTTTTTGAAGGCTCTGAGGGCGTCTGATGGCGGCGACAAACCGGTGGTTGTTTTTTGTACCACAGAAAATGATATGAGCCATATCAGCGCGGCTATATCTGCGGGGGCAGATGAATATATTATGAAACCTTTTGATCGTGAAATCATTGAATCAAAATTCTCTCAAGTAGGAATAATCTAGGTGCAAACAGTATCATTACAAGAGAAAACCGCGGCCGATAAAAAGACGCGCTCGGGGCAGTACCGGGTGATGATCGTTGATGATTCTGCCGTGATCAGGGGATTGATGTCGAAATGGCTTGACGCAGAACCGGCGATAAAAATCGTTGGCACCGCCGGAAACGGCGAAATGGCTCTGATCGGCCTGGGGCGTTATGATCCGGAAATCGTCATCCTCGATATTGAAATGCCCGTTATGGACGGCTTGACAGCCCTGCCCAAATTTTTTGAAATTGATCCGAAAGTTAAAGTTATCATGGCGTCAACCCTGACAAAACGTAATGCGGAGATCAGCATGAGAGCTTTATCCATGGGGGCTTCGGATTATGTGTCCAAGCCGGAAAACAACCGCGAAGTTGCTTCGTCTCAGAGCTTTCAGGAAGAAATTATCAGCAAGGTCATCAGTATTGCGGCGGCCAGCCGGCAACGCAACGGTGATGAGGTTTTTAAAGGCGCGACCAGTCTGGTTGACAAACAGTTCGCGCAGGTTACAAAAGCTGGTAAAGCCATAGAAATACGCCAGTTTCCCAGAAGTAAAACCAGCATTCTTGCCATCGGAAGTTCCACAGGCGGCCCTCAGGCTTTGCTTGCAATGCTGAAAGATATGGGCTCGGCTAATGTGCCGATCATGATCACCCAGCATATGCCCGCCACATTCACTAAAATTTTGGCAAAACATTTGACCAATTCGACCAATTTTGAGTGCAAAGAGGCGGAAGACGGTGATCTACTTGAAAATGGTAAAGTTTATCTGGCCCCTGGTGATTATCATATGACGGTGGTTAATAAGGCTGGCAGGAAAGTTATCTCCCTTAATCAGGACGCGCCAGAAAATTTCTGCCGGCCCTCCGTCGAACCAATGTTGAGAAGTCTGATTGATGTTTACGGTGATGGGGTATTCACGGTTATTTTAACGGGTATGGGTCACGATGGGCTTGATGCTAGCCGCAAATTGGTGGATGTGGGCGGAAAATTGATCGCGCAGGATGAAAAAACTAGCATTGTCTGGGGAATGCCGGGCGCGGTGAGCGGTGCTGGCCTTTGTAGCGGCATTTATCCATTGGATCAGATAGGTTCAAAAGTAAAAGAAAAATTGACAGGACTGGCATAATGAGAAAAGAAGATTTTGAATTACTGAGCAAGATCTTGAAAGATAGGTCCGGGCTGGTTCTTTCAGAGGATAAAGTTTATCTGCTGGAAAGCCGCCTTACGCCCATTGCCCGTAAAAAAGGTATGGAGACGCTGGATGATCTGATCAATGAAATCAGGCTGCGGCGCAAGGAAGACCTGCTGAGCGAAATTACGGATGCGATGACCACCAATGAATCCTTCTTTTTTCGTGACAATACACCCTTTGATCTATTCAAGGAGGATGTGCTGCCGGATCTTTTGAAATCCAGAGCGACAAAACGACTGCGGATTTGGTGTGCGGCCGCTTCAACCGGGCAGGAGCCTTATTCTTTGGCCATTATATTAAAAGAAATGGCCGCCCAGCTTAATGGTTGGACTATTGAAATAGTTGGCACTGATCTGTCTCAAGATGTTTTGAATAAGGCCAAGGCCGGAGTTTATTCACAGTTTGAAGTTCAAAGAGGGTTGCCGATCAAGCTATTGATGAAATATTTCACGCAGGCGGGCGAAATGTGGCAAATTTCAGAAGATATCCGCAAAATGGTCACATACAGGCCCTTTAATCTTTTGGATAACTTCAACTTATTAGGCACATTTGATGTTATTTTCTGCCGTAATGTGTTGATATATTTCCATCAGGATACCAAAGCCGATGTCTTGAATCGTATGCGCAGTCAATTGCCCGACGATGGGACATTATTTTTGGGGGCCGCCGAAACCGTACTTGGCTTGACCGATAAATTTAAACCTGTATCAGGCAAAAGAGGTCTGTATAAAACATCTGATCATATGGCCCAGGCGTTAAAAGCCGGGTAAGCTTTTGTTGGGCATTTATCCCAATTGAAAAAGGCCACTCTTGCATTAAACAAGAGTGGCCTTCCCATTTTGGTAAATGCAATATTTACCGGAGAAGTTAAGAAGGAAGTTTAGCTGGCAACGGCCACATCTTCTTCTTTTTGTTCTGGATCACGTAGCACATAGCCCCGGCCCCAAACGGTTTCGATGTAGTTTTCACCGCAAATGGCCATCAGTTTCTTACGTAATTTACAAATAAAGACATCAATGATTTTCAGTTCCGGCTCATCCATCCCGCCATAAAGATGGTTCAGGAACATTTCTTTGGTCAAGGTCGTGCTTTTGCGCAAAGAGAGCAATTCCAGCATGGCATATTCCTTGCCCGTCAAATGAACCCGCTGGGTATTGACATCAACGGTTTTGGTGTCAAGGTTAACGGCAAGCTTGCCCGTGCGAATGATTGATTCCGCATGGCCTTTTGACCGACGGATGATGGCTTGAATGCGGGCGACCAGCTCTTCTTTATAGAATGGTTTTGTCAAATAATCATCGGCACCAAAGCCAAGGCCCTTCACTTTATTTTCTAGCTCCCCCATACCGGACAGGATCAGGATCGGGGTGGTGACTTTCGATAACCGTAACTTTTTCAGCACATCATAACCGTGCATATCCGGCAGGTTCAGGTCCAGCAGAATAATGTCATAATCATATAACTTTCCAAGATCTATGCCTTCTTCACCAAGGTCGGTGCTGTAAATATTAAAACCTTCCGCAGAGAGCATTAATTCAATGCTTTTGGATGTGGAGGGGTCATCTTCTATGAGTAAAACGCGCATTTGTAAACCTACCTATTTATTTGTTTCTTTAAGTAATATTAATGGTAAAATTTGTTGCATTAACCATTGCTTGTTAATGATTATTAACACAATTGGTTAACAAAAAGTAACTAAAGGGCAAGACATAGGGTCTTTTTTGTGAAAAATTAAGGTTATAGCTATTCCATCCTTATGACATAATTTATTAAAGCATTGAAATATAAAGAAATTAACGAAAATTACCCAATACTTAAGTTAATAATAAATTAGCGGAAAATATGCGTGTTTTTTTATATTTTCCTGTTGGATATGGCATTTTTAGCGTAGTATAGCGGAAAAGTTAATCAAATTCAGAATGGCTGGCCGTGAATACATTAAAAGCTGAAATTGAAAGAATGAAAGCCTGGCGCTTCTATGGCCGGGTTATCGGTATTCAGGGACTTCTGGTTGAAGTGGCCGGCGCCCAGCAGTCGTTAAGCATTGGATCAAGGGTTAATATTTTATCGCGTCAGGATAAAGTCATTGCCTGTGAAGTGGTCGGTTTCAAGGCAGACTGCGCCCTGCTTATGCCCTATTCAATGTTGGAAGGTGTCGGGGTTGGTTGCCAGGCTTTTGTCGAGGGCGAAACGCCTGTCATTCATCCGTCAAATCAATGGCTGGGCCGGGTGATTAATGCTATGGGTGAGCCTATTGATGGCAAGGGGCCGATAAAAAGCGGCGCAGAAGCCTATCCTCTCCGGGCGCAGCCGCCGCCTGCGCATCTGCGTCAACGCGTGGGGGACAAGATTGATCTTGGTGTGCGCGCGTTGAATATATTTGTCACATGTTGCAAGGGGCAAAGAATGGGCATTTTCGCCGGTTCCGGCGTTGGTAAATCCATTCTCCTGTCCATGTTTGCCCGTTATGCCAGATCGGACGTGTCCGTGATCGGCCTGATTGGCGAGCGCGGCCGCGAGGTGCAGGAATTTATCGAAGACGATTTGGGGCCGGAGGGCCTTGCCAGCAGTGTGGTCGTGGTGGCCACCTCCGATGAGACGGCCCTGATGCGCAGGCAGGCCGCTTATCTTACCCTGACGATGAGCGAATATTTCCGCGATCAGGGCAAGGATGTGCTGTGTCTGATGGATAGTGTCACGCGTTTTGCCATGGCGCAAAGGGAAATCGGCCTTGCGGGCGGCGAGCCGCCGGCCAGTAAAGGCTACACGCCGACAGTATTTACCGAATTGCCCAGATTGCTGGAGCGGGCGGGGCCGGGCGTTGATAAGGGCTCAATCACCGGCTTGTTCACGGTTCTGGTGGAGGGGGATGACCATAACGAGCCTATATCAGATGCGGTGCGGGGCATTCTGGATGGTCATATCATGCTGGACCGGGCGATTGCCGAACGTGGGCGATTTCCGGCGATAAATGTCCTGCGGTCGATTTCCCGGACTTTGCCCGGATGTAATAATAATCAACAAAATGATCTTTTGGTTACCGCTCGTAAATATTTAGCGGACTATAATGATATGGAAGAAATGATTCGCCTTGGGGCTTACCGTCCTGGCGCGAATAAGGAAGTGGATGATGCCATTCATTTCCATCCTGCGCTTGAAGAATTCATGGCCCAGAAAAAGACGGAATGCAGTATGCTGGAAGAAGGATATGAACAGTTGGCTCAGATATTGGGCAACGGTCCTCTGCCGGATGAGGCTTCTGAGACATAAGGCCCGCCTGAATAATAAGGCACCTATTAAAACAGGAATAATAGTGTAATGAGTCGTAAAGGCATGACAGGAATGATCCGGCTGCATAAATGGCAACTGGATGAGAAACGCAGAAATCTGGTTGAACTGGAAAAAATGCGCGATGATCTCAAACAGAATTTGATCGATATACAGAATGAACTGATTGCCGAACAACAAAAGGTAGCGGAATCCCCCATTGTCAGCATTACTTATGCCGGATATGCGCAGAATGTCATGGCCCGCCGGGTGAATATCGTTAATTCCATGTTGGAAATTGATGTCTCCATAGAAGAAGTCAAGGATCAGGTGGCTGAGGCCTTTAAGGAATTAAAAAAATATGAAGTCGTCGAACAGCGCGAGCGGGAACGCGAGTTAGCTGAAGGTCGCCGCCGGCAACAAAATGATCTGGACGAATTGTCCCTTAATATGCACCGCCGCCGGGCTTCTCTCTAGGGTCAGGCCCTAGGCGGAAGCTATTAAAATATGGCGGGTAGGCGGTTTAACAGGGGGGTGTTTTCCCAACCGGGCTGGCGGTCTTCCATGGTGATAAAGATATTCTGGCCATGGTCATTGTCCTTTTGCCGTAAATTAACCTCAATCCATTTCGGGATAATCTGATCGGTGATATCTTCGAGAATTTCATGGGTCAGAATTTCCGCCGATTTGGCTTTATGGCCTAAAGTCTGTTCCAGATAGTTGGCCAGGCCCGCATCATTCAATAGAAGCTTGTCTGGCACATAGCGTAACCCAAATAGGTAACTCTGCTGATTCAATGAAATTTCCTGTGTGATTGACACGATATAGACTTTGTTACGATAGGGGTTTGGCGCAGCGGATAATATATCTTTTTTTGCGGTATTCGTCATAGAGATTAGCCCCTTTTATGACTGAAACAGATGAATTTTCTGGTTAACGACATGCTCAACGGAGATTTCCGGCGTGATGTTATCCCGGTAGCGAAGTTCGCCGCTGTAACCGCTGATTTCAAGGGCGGTGATGAATATGCCGGACATTTTACTTTTCATTTCTGACGGCAACATGATTTTTGACCGGATGATAATATTCAGTTTTTTATCCTTCAGCAAACCGTCCACCTGGATTTTGCCGAATTGACTCAAGGTTAACTCTACAATGAAACGGGTAGCGGTGATTTTCTCGTCGTCGTCATCTTCGCTGTTGTTTTTCTTGCCGGGTTCCTCATCGGTCACTTGCCGGGTCAGGATAGGGATCGCCTGGACATCGGGGCCAACCTGCATCGGGATCAGCGCGGGTCGCCAGTCAGTGACCGGACTGTCCCGGCCCAGCCTGAATATGCGGGTCATATCGTTATCCAGCATCGAGAGCAATCTGCCCTGATCGATTTTTTCCAAACGCTGGCTTGCGGCTGGCCCGAGCCAGATTCGCGCCGGATTTTTTGCCCCCATGGCCGCGAGGAAAAATATCATCCCGGATGTCATTTGTGCTGGATTTTGCATGTTGGGTAATCGGCTGCTCAGACTATGGCTGCTGTTGTCTGCGGCGGGCGGCAAAACCGCAATTATTTCACTTAAGGCCCGCCAGTTTTGGGTAAGACTTTCCAGAGGCTGCGCTGGCGTTTCCATTGTGGTAATGGGGGCAGCTATGCCAGCCAGTGAGGTCGTCGTCCCTTGAGGGCTTCCGGTACCACTTCCCGCGGTTTCCAGAGCGCTGGCGGTTTTGGCTGTATCGCCGCCGGCGTTGGCCTCTTTGGCCGTATTGCGCGCATCTGCCAATGGCGCAGGCAGGGGATCAGGTTTTGAGCCAGCGGCATCTGTCTGGGTTCCCGCAGCAATGGGCAGGCTGAAATTAATTACGGTACCGGGTTTGAGGTCGATGGGGCTTTGAAATTTGATCACCGAAGCCGGCGTGGCAACATAAAGCGTGGCGCCGTCACTTTTCCCCCTTTGGGTATTCTGGGAGACATTCTGTGTTGCATATTGGGCTGAATTTTGGGCCGCATTCGGGGTATCCGCTGCGGCGGCCGTGCTGTAACCGGCAGGGTAAATATTTGGGCGGCGAGCTATGTTGGCCGTGTCAGTTTGATTGAGACTATGATGGAGAATGTTTTTTCCGGGGGCAATGACAATGCCCGAATAATCCTTCAAGGCTGCGGCCCGGGATTCAGTGCTTTGACCGTGCGTTGCTTGTATTGGTGGAGGAGCGCTGTCAGGTGAAGGCTGAACCGTGTTATTTGACGGCGCGGCCGATGGGCTGGTAAGTGTTGGCGCATTATTCAGTTGAGATTTTGGCCCAGATTTTGGCTCATCTGGGGGGTGAGTATCTGGCCGGACATCAGGAATGGCAATCGAATGAATACGCAGCGTAAAATTATGACCAGCCTTTAAATCATCCAACGGGCCCGTCTGCCCAAGCTGCCTTTGCACAATTTCCGGCAATTGCGTGGTTGCCTTAGGCATATTTTTGATCACCATCGCCAGCATATTCACATGGAGCAATTTTTCAAGATTGGCTTGCCCCGCCGCTGCGCTTTCGTGAGCGGCTGAAATTCCTGTGGCCAAAGTGCCTGTGGCCAAAGTGCCTGTGGCCAAAGTACCTGTGGATGTGCTACCTGCGGCCTGCTGCGCTTGCGCCGAGGCGGCAGCCTTGCCCCCTTGTTCCTGAGCGATAAGGGCATTGCCGGCAATAGAAGAGCTGACAATCACCGGGCGATTTTGCTGCGGCGTTGCTTTTTCATAGAGGGTGTAATTGGTCGTCGTCGCGGGTAGGGGCAATTCTTTCAGCTTGTTGGCACTTTCCCGTGCGGTATGTTCCGCGTGATACAGGTTGGTTGCCTGGTAAGATATTTTCTGCCCTTCAAGGGGCTGTTGGTTCTGAAGGGCAGAGGCACTGATTTTGGGCGCGATGTTGCCAAGGCCGGTCAGGGCCAGGTTGACCGGAATGGATAACGGCGGCTGCGTGGATTTTTCTGGCGCCGGGTCCTGATAGATCAGCCGGGCTTCAATTTCCCGGTCAACCTTTAATATCTTGACTTCCAGCACCGCTTTCTGCGGCAATTTTTCAATATCTTGCTGATGGGCCGGATCATATTTGACCACATATGTCCCTGTTTCAGAAGTGATCAACGGCCGGCCCTGACCATCAACGCCCAGATAGCTCGCGGCAATCTTGCTGCCGGCTTCAAGGTTCGACAGGCTGGCAGAAATGGTGACAGCCGTATCATAGGCGGCGGCCTTTTCTTTGACCTCCTGTGATTTTTCTGGCGCGGGGGGTTTTTTGTCATTCGGTTGTTGCTGGGCGGAACTATCATCGGACGTGGTTGATGTGCGGGTGACCCGCGTGGCACCTTCGCCCGTTTGCAGGGCAACATTCGATGGGGTATTAATTTCGCTCATAGCGCTATAATACACCAATTTTGCCTTTTAATTACAGCTTTTTGGCAATTTCCAGCATATCGGCGCCGGCATGGCTCTGTGGATGGCGTTGCATCAAGGGTTTTTGATGGCGAATGGCATCAACCACATGGGCTTCACGCCGGACAGAACCCAGATAATCGGGGGTGAATCCCAGGAAGCTCTGACAGGCTTTCTTCAGGGTTTCATAGGTGCGCTGTCCCTCATGGCGGTCTTCGACCATATTCACCAGAATGGCCAGATTAATATTGGCATTGCGCCGATGGTTCAATTTGATGAAGGCATAGGCATCGGTCAGCGATGTGGGATCCGCTGTGACCACCACGATAATTTTATCGGCCGTCTCGCATAGGGTCATCACAGATGTTTCAACCCCGGCCCCCAAATCCATCAGGGTCAGGTCATAATGGCGCGATAAGCCGACCAGATCCTGATTGAGACGGTCAAGGCGCTCTTTTTTCAAAGACGCCAGACTGCCCGTGCCGGATTGACCGGATATGATATCAAACGCCCCTTGACCTTTGCCCATGGGGAAGGCGGTGATCGCCTGATCCAAGGCGATCGCCCCGGACAGAACTTGGCCCAGATCAGTCTCAGGGACGAGCCCGAGCTGAATATCCACATTGGCCAGGCCAAGGTCGCCGTCAAACAATAACACTCGCTTGCCCTGACCCGCAAACAGATGACATAATGTGGCTGAGACCCAGGTCTTGCCGACACCGCCTTTCCCCGAAGCTACCGTGATAATTCTGGAGGAGGGGGCTTCAGGAGCTGTCATGGTATTTTGCCTTCTTTCTCATCAAGTTTAAGCTCATCATTTTCTGTATTTATTACCGTTGCCTCATCATCTGGCTTGGGGTCTGATTTGGACTTGGGACGAAAAGTCTTCCGATCATCTGCGCGGGTGAGCAGTTTTGCGAGACTTAACGCATTGACCCGTTCAATACCATTGGCCAGATAAGGCGTTAGGCCAACCCCGGCAAAAGCAAGATTTGTTGTCCCGGCAGAGCAGCTGGCGATGGCAAGCAGGCTGCCATAACGTCTGGCCGCATCAAGGCGGGCGGCGATGAATCGCCGAACCCCTAGACTGATATAGGTTTCTGAGATTTCTCGTGCTTCCAAAGGGTCCATCCCGGCGGCAATCACCAATATAGGCTCGACATCATAGGCGGTAATAAACTGATGTAATTCGGCCATTTCATCCCTGTCAAAAGGGTTATATCCCATGGTGTCAATGATCACCAACTCATCGGGCTGCCGACTGGTGTCTATCGCCGGAGCCAATAGCTCAGGCGCGGCAACGTCAATGACACTACTGCTTAAAACTTTGGCATATCCCTTTAACTGAGTGGCACCGCCGGTGCGGACGGTGTCGGTATTAATCAGGCGCACAGACAGGCCCGATAACACGGCCTGACTGGTTAATTTGGCGGCGGTGACTGTTTTACCAACCCCCGGCGGCCCGATCAGCATGATAGGTCGATGGTGAAAATCATTATTGATCGGACTGAAATGGAAGATGATATCCAAAGCTTTTGTCAAGGCATTAAGGTTATTATCCTCATCGAATGCGGCGGCAGTTTCCAATATGCGCCCCATCATGGCTTGGCCGACACCATGATGGCTCAGGAAATGGGATAAATTTACGGTTTCAACATGATCCGCATGGGTCAAATCCTTTAGGGATATGTGAACGGCGGGCGCCTTTGCTTTAGGTTTTCGGACTTTGCGCGGGCTGGTTTTTTTGGCTGGAACATCTATCGCTGCCGTTATCTTGACTTTACCATCTTCCTCACTGGAATTAATGATAATGGCATCATCACCCAGAGCTTCCCGAACTTTTTTCAGGGCAGATTTCATACTATCGGCGGTGAATATTTTTAACCGCATCAGTCAACGTCCCCCTATATTTGACCCAAAGTTCGGATTTTTATTTTTGGATGTACTTCATTCTGGGACATGACCACGGTTGAGGGCCGGAAGCGTTCAATGATCGAGCGCACATAAGGCCGGACCATCGGGCTGCAGAGCAGAATAGGTAGCTCCCCGGCATGAGCCTGATCCTCGAATGTCATGCGGACAAGCCCGATGAATTCCTGTAATTGGCTTGGCGCCATGGCGAGCTGTTTTTCCTCGCCGCCGCCCACAAGGGACTCCATGAAGGCCTGTTCCCATTCCGGTGACAGATTGATCAGGGGAATGATCCCCTCCACATCGGCATTCTCAAAGCTGATTTGCCGGGCAAGGCGGGTACGGGCATGTTCGGTGATCATGACGATATTCTGGGTATAACCGCAGGCTTCGGCGATGCCTTCCAATATGGTCGGCAAATCCCGGACGGAAACCCGCTCGTTCAACAGATTCTGCAGAACCCGCTGGACGCCGCTTTGGGTGATCAGGGTTGGCACGAGGTCTGCCACCAGCTTTTGATGTTCGGTGGCCAGATCATCCAGCAGTTTCTTAACCTCAGCATAGGACAGCAGTTCCGGCATATTATCCTTGATTACTTCGGTGATATGGGTGGTGATGACGGTGGCGGCATCCACAACAGTATAGCCCCGGAAGGAAGCCTCTTCTTTCATGCTTTTATCCACCCATGTGGCGGGTAATTTAAAGGCAGGCTCCAGCGTTTCTTCGCCGGGCAGAGCGACCGGCTCACCGCGCGGGTCCATCACCAGCAGCATGTTGGGCCGGATGTCGCCTTGGCCGGCATCGGTTTCCTTCAGGCGAATGATATATTGGTTGGCGGCCAATTGCATATTATCCAATATGCGTATCGACGGCATGACGAAGCCCATATCTGAGGCCAGTTGCCGGCGCAGGGCCTTGATCTGATCGGTCAGGCGAATGCCGGTGTCATCATTGATCAGGGGCAACAGGCCATAACCCAGCTCCAGGCGTATCGGGTCAATGGTCAGGGCCGTGGTGATCGGCTCTTCCACATGTTCGATCTTTTGCTCTTCTTGTTCAACAGCCTTTATTTTGGCATCTGCGCGTTCATCCTGCTGGCGGGTGAGGGCAAGCGTTGTCACCCCGAGCAGAGCGGACAGGATGGCAAAAGGCAAGAAGGGAATGCCGGGCAGAAGAGACAGGCAGAGCAGCAAAACAGAACTCACGCCAAGGGCTTTTGGATAAGCGCTGAACTGGCTGAATAGGGCCTGATCCGTCCGTCCGGAAAGTCCGGCCTTGGTGACAAGAAGGCCCGCAGCGGTTGAAACAATCAGGGCTGGAATCTGGCTGACCAGTCCGTCGCCTACGGTAAGCAGGGTATAGGTATTGGCCGCAGAAGTGAAGGTCATACCATTCTGGGCAACGCCGATAATCATGCCGGCGATGATATTGATGAAGGTGATCAAAAGCCCCGCGACCGCATCGCCGCGCACATATTTGGCCGCCCCATCCATCGATCCGAAAAAGGTGCTTTCATCTTCGAGGTTTTTACGCCGTTCCCGGGCTTGATTCTCATCAATCAGGCCGGAGGAAAGATCGGCGTCAATTGCCATTTGTTTGCCGGGCATGGCATCAAGGCTAAAGCGGGCGGCGACCTCAGCGATCCTGCCGGAACCCTTGGTAATCACCATGAAATTCACGATCAGCAATACGGAAAATACAATGATACCGATGACAAAATTACCGCCCATGACAAAATTACCAAAGGCCTCGATCACATGGCCTGCCGCCGATGGCCCGGTATGTCCATTGGACAGAATAAGACGGGTTGACGCGACATTAAGTGCCAGCCTCAGCATGGTGGCCAACAGTAATACCGCGGGGAAGGAGTTAAATTCAAGCGGGGTCCGAATGAACAGGCAGGTCATTAAAACCATGACCGAAAAGGTAAAGGATATCGCCAGCGACATATCCAGCAACCACGGCGGCATAGGCAAAAACAGGATTGTCAGGATCAGGACAACACCGACAGCCATGATAATGTCGGACCGCTTGGCAAGCTGTGCCAGTATTCCAATGTTGCCGGATGTGGTATCGGTGGCGGTATCGCTCATAAGCTATGATTATTTCTTATTCGGGTTGGTTTAATTCATCAGCAAATATTATAAATGTGGGGTCGATGATATGCCAGGGCCTGGTATATTCACGCCATCCGACATATATATATTTAACTTGTTACGTAATGTGCGAATCGAAATGCCAAGGATATTAGCCGCATGTGTGCGATTGCCCAGACAATGTTTTAAGGTATCAATGATCAGGTCTTTTTCCACATCCGCGACGGTTCGCCCAATGAGAGAAGCGGCAGAAAGTGGCTCGGTACCTTCTGGGCTTTCAGCGGTATTTTGTGACGATCCTGACTGGATGTCGATATGGGGCCGGCCATCGGGCAACACAATATCAGAGGCGTTAATATCTGTCCCCACGGTGAGCAGCACCGCCCTGTGAATGGTATTTTCCAGCTCTCGCACATTGCCGGGCCAGGTATGATTGATCAGAATCTTCATAGCACTGTCAGAGATTTTTTTATGAGGCAGGGCGTTAAATTCTGCATATTTGATGGCAAAATGCTTGCAGAGTGCGCGGGTATCTTCCGGCCGATCTTTCAGCTTAGGGATATTAAGGTTAACCACATTGAGCCGGAAGAGAAGGTCTTCGCGGAAGGTGCCTTTTTTGATTTCTTCCTGTAGGTCGCGGTTGGTGGTGGCGATAATCCGTATGTCAATCTTGACCGCCCCGGCGCCGCCAACACGGTCGACTTCTCTCTCCTGGACAACCCGCAGCAATTTTGCCTGAAGCCGGATATCCATCTCGCTGATTTCATCCAACAGTAGCGTGCCGCCGTTGGCTTCCTCAAATTTTCCGATCCGCCGCGCGATCGCTCCGGTGAAGGCGCCTTTTTCATGGCCAAAAAGTTCACTTTCCAGCAGATTATCCGGTATGGCCGCGCAGTTGACGGCAATGAAAGGTTTGTTTTTGCGGCGGCTTTTGGTGTGAACATGGCGGGCCATGACTTCTTTGCCGGTACCGCTGTCGCCGGTGATCATTATGCTGGCTTCACTGGCCGCAATTTGATCGGCCAGTTTGACCACCTGCATCATATTACGGTCACGATAGATAAACTCATGCTCATCAACGGAAATAGCCGTCAGTACAGCGGCAATTAGATCCGGGTCGGGGGGCAGGGGGATATATTCTTTTGCACCGGCGCGGATGGCGGCCACGGCATCATCGGAATTTGATCCCACACCGCAGGCCACGGCGGGCGTTGAAATATGTTCTGAGGCCAATTGATCCAGCAGGCCCTTGATGTCACATTTGACATCAATCATTAACAGGTCGGCCCCTTTTGATCGGATCAAGGCTAAGGCGGTGCTATTATCAGGCGCGTGTATGACCTTTGCACCGTTGTTGATGGCGATCTGGGAGGCGGCGGTCAACTGTCCGCCAAGGGACCCTACGATGATCAGGCGCATTGAGTGACCCCCAAATTTATAACAGCGGTATTGTCGAGCCTAATCATAATAGCTGATCCGGTTTTTTTGCGGCAGCATGGCGTTAAGCTGCATTTCCAGGCGGCGGGGGTTTTCTTCCCGGCCAATAGATAAAACGCCCGTCAGATACAGCAGATTCAGGGTAGATTCATTATGGGAATTTCTTTCCGCCTTGGTGGATAGGGGAATCAGAACCATATGGGCCAATATGGCCCCGTAAAAAGTTGTTAATAACGCCACGGCCATGGCGGGTCCAATGGTGCTGGGATCACTAAGATTCCCTAGCATCTGCACCAGCCCGACCAGGGTGCCGATCAGGCCCATTGCCGGGGCCACTTCAGCAGAACGGCGCAGCAGGTCAACGCTTTTTGACTGAATGGTTGCGTTGGAATAGATTTCCTGTTTCAGGATATTTTCAATTTCCTCAACTTTGGCACCGTCCACCGCTAATTCGAGTCCCTTTTGCAAGAAGGGTTCATGGTCAAAAGTCTTGCTGATTTGTTCCAGGCTGATCATGCCGCCAGTCCGGGCTTTCTCGGCGATCTGGATCATGGTGACCCCGACTTCTTGTGGGTCATGGGTGCGATAGATCATAAGGCGCCACAGGGCATTGGGAATTTGCATCAGATCTTTGACGGAAAAGCTGACCACTGTAATGGCCGTTGTGCCGCCAAGGACGATCAGAACGGATTGGAGATTTATAAAATCCATCGGTGATCCACCAATAATCATGGCAGAAATAATCAGTCCAAAACCAATGAATATTCCTAAGAGTGTTATCACTTAATTTATTCCCATATTTAAAGCTTTTTTGTTATTCATTGCCTTTAATAATTTCCGTCATCGTGATGCCTAATTTATCTTCCAGAAGGACAACCTCACCACGGGCAACGAGCCTGTTGTTGACATAAATATCGATGGCCTCGCCGACTTTCCGGTCCAGTTCCACAACGGACCCCGACCCAAGTTTCAGCAGCTGGTTTACCGTCAGATTGGTGATACCAAGCACGGCGGAAACCTTCACCGGAACATCAAAAACGGCTTCAAGGTCGCCGCCGATTTCTGCCTCGCCCCCGCCCTGATCCTGCTCACTGGCCTCCGGCGCATCCTCATTTTGATCCAATTCCTGCCAATCCATATTTTCTGTGTCAGACATTAGCTGCTAGCCCTTAATAATTTATTGTCATAGGTCGTGATTTAGTGATTTTTTTTAAAGTATATTTTCTATTAACCATATTTACCCGCAAAACCCGGTTTCTGGAAGACTTGATTAAATTCATTCTGTTTTATAGCCTAATTTTTTATTGACTTGTTATGGTTTGCGATATTGTGCCTGCTTTTGGGTCCATATGACTGGTGCGCTGTTGCTGCTCTTGCTGCTTATCGGGATCATTTCCCGTCAGGGCCGCGTCTCCCGGTGCATCGATGAATAATTGAATGGTGCTTTCAATGGTTTTTTTCAGGCCATTGAAATCCCGCTCGGCGCCGCCATTGGCCCATTCAACCCGGCAATCACTGATATGAGCCATGGACTCACTTATCAGAATAACTTGTCCCATAAAGCTGCTGGCCAGTTTCATTTTGTCCAGCTTACTCTGTAATAAGGGCAGGATGCTATCATCAACCCGGATGACCAGCCTTGGTTCCAGTGGACTGTTCTTCAGGCACTGATTGACCAGAAGTTCAATTTCCGCAAGCGGTGTCTGTTCGACCACGGCCGGGGCCAGTTTTTCAATGATGGCATAAGCAAGCTGTGCGGTCTCTTTATGCATCAGGGACATCTGTTCCTCCTGACGGGTGGTCAGACTTTCGGCGGCGGCGGCAATATTCTGCAGCAGCATATCGCAGCTTTGTTCCAGACCATCCAGGATTTCAGTCCGTCCGGCGTCCTGCCCCTCTGCATAGGCCGCCTCCTGAATTTCAGCCATCTTATTGCGGCTCAATGGGCCGCCGCTTTGGCTTTCAAAGTCATTGTCAAAGGTAAATTTAACAGCAGACATAGTGTGTTAACTCCTTATCTTAATATATTAATTCATCTTCGCCTTTTGTGTCATTCAGCACAATCTCGCCGCTATCTGCCAGGTCTTTGGCCACGGTGACAACTTCCATCTGGGCTTCATCAACATCCTTCAGACGGACGGGACCCATGGCCTCCATATCCTCTTTCAGGATTTTAGCGGCCCGCTCGGACATATTGCTAAAGAACATATCACGAATTTTGTCGGATGAGCCTTTCATGGCCAGACCCAGTCGATCCTTGTCGACACTACGCAACAGGGTTTGAACCCCGGTGGCATCCAGATTTTGCAAATCTTCAAAAGTAAACATCAGCGCCCGGACTTTTTCAGCGCTTTCCCGGTTTCGGTCTTCCAACGCCGTCAGAAAGCGTGTTTCCGAAGCCCGGTCAAGATAGTTGAATATCTCGGCAATGGTCTCATGGCTGTCTTTGCGGCTGGTTTTGGCCAGATTATTCATAAATTCAATGCGCAGGGTTTGCTCCACCTTGTCCAGAATATCTTTCTGGACTGGTTCCATACGCAACATGCGCTGCACCACTTCCATAGAAAATTCGTCCGGCAGAACGCTCAGAACGGCAGCGGCATGCTCCGGTTTGATTTTTGACAGAACCACAGAGACCGTTTGGGGATATTCATTCTTTAGGTAAGTGGCCAGCACCATTTCATTCACATTGCCCAGCTTGTCCCACATCGTGCGTCCTGCCGGGCCGCGTATTTCCTCCATGATCTGGCTGACCCGGTCACCGGTCAGCATTTTGCCCAGCAATCGTTCGGTATTATCGAAATTACCGGTTAGCGAGCCAACCGATGACACGCCATTGGCAAAATCCAGAAATAAATCTTCAATCACTTTGGAATCAACAGCCCCCAGTGATGACATGGCAAGGGAGAGTTCCTTGACCTCTTCATCATCCAGCAAATTCCAGATGATTGTCCCATTTTCTTCACCAAGGGCGAGCATAAGAGCCGCAGCTTTATCCGTACTGGATAAATCTGTTACCTTGGTAATTTTTGCAGCAGCCATTTCATATTATCCGTATAACCAACCTCTGACGACGGCGACGGATTCTTCCGGATGTCGTTCAACTAGTTCCCCGACTTTCTTCAGGGCTGTGGCTTGTATTTTTCCTTCGACGGCGGCAACATCAATGGCGGAATCGATGGCCCCGGTTTGTTGGGCAACCTCGCGAGAGGATAGCGGTTTGCCCTTGTCATCGACCAGATTGACATTGGCAGAGCCGTCCTCATTGGCCGGACCGGTAAGGGCGGCCTGTTGGCCCGGCGGTAATTGTGCCTGCTCGCCGCCGCCTTCAAGTGCCGTATTCTGAGGGACATAATGCGTGGGCGGTGCCGTCAGGAATTTGATCAAAGGCCTGAGCGCGAAGAAGATCACTAAAATACCAATCAGCAACAGTCCGCCCAATTCTATAAAGCGCATTATATCGGCTTTGCTGAAATCAAATAAGCCTTCTTCAATGGCTTCCTCACCATAATCGACCTGCGCAAATTGCATATTGACGATTTCAACGCTGTCGCCGCGTTCTTCGTCAAAACCAATGGTGGATTTGACCAATTCTTCCAGGCTTGCCAGATCATCTGTGCTGCGTCCCTGATAGACGGGCGGGTTGCCGTCGCCCGCGTCCTGATAGGTGCCATCAACCAAAACAGCGACAGAGATTTTCTTCACCGTTCCCGCCTCGTGGATTTGGGTGCGGATGGTTTTGGAATTTAGAAAATTTGTTACGGTTGTTGTATCATTGTCGGAAGATTGATTTTTAATGGCCTGTTCCTGATCCGCATCGTCGGCTTGATCCTGATCAGGCAGATTATTATTGACAGAAACGGTTTTTTCATCGGCATTTTCGCGCCTGTTACTTATTTTCTCACGGCTTTCTTCCGATTGAATCACCTGACCATCCGGATCATAAGTCTCAGAATTGCTGGTGATGCGATTTAGGTCAAGTTCGGCACTGACCTCCGCCCGGACTTTACCAAGGCCGACGGTTTTTTCAAGCAGGGTTTCGATCTGGCGGCGCAAGCGGCTTTCCATAGAGACTTTCTTTTCCTCCAGAGACAGCGCGAGCAGGGAGGTGGTATCTTCTGATGAGCCCCGGGCCAGCAGGGAGCCTTTTTGATCGACAATGGATATCCGTTCCGGTTGCAGGTCAGGTACAGCGGCCGAAACCAGATTTTGAATGGCCATCACCTGATTGCGGGCGAGGCGGCCTGACGTTGTCTTGATGAATATGCTGGCTGTGGCCTGACGGTTTTCATTACTGAACAGGCGGCGTTCCGGCAGCACCAGATGGATACGGGCGCTGGTGACTTTTTCAATCGATTGAATTGTCCGGGCCAGTTCACCCTCTAGCGCGCGCAGATGATTGATATTCTGGACAAAACTGGTGGCCCCAAGGGAATCCCCTCGATCAAAAATTTCATAGCCGAGTGATCCGCCGCTCGTCAGACCTTGTTCGGCCACTGTAATGCGAATTCTATTGACCTGATCATCGGGCACTAAAATGGTGCTGCCATCACCAACCAACTCATAGGGAATGGCCTGTGCTTCCAGGCTCTGGACGATCTTGGAGGAGTCCGACAAATCAAGCCCGCTGAATAATAATGCCATGTTGGGGGTGGACAGGCGGATCGAGAGAAAAATGAAGAAGCCAATTGTTATGGCCGCGACTGTTGCCATTGCGGCCAGTCTGGCTGGTCCTAATGTTCTAAAGAATTCGGCTAACCCATTCACGATATTATTTCCTAATTTACTTTTTAATTATACAACTTAAATCCAGTGAACATTGTGCAATGATATTGAGTCAATGTTAGATTAAGTTTACCAATTATTAAGTAAACAACAGGTTAATGGTAGGCAATTTTTGCCTAGTTATGCGATTTTTTATGTTGACAGGTAAAAAAATGAGGGTTTCCTAGGCGTCTACCACTAGGGGGAATGTGAAAAAAAATATACCACATATGGTATATAAAGACGATTTTTTCGGTGAAATAGAAAATTAACCATAAGAATCACATCTCATGGTTAATTAAAATATCCAGATTTTTTTTAAAATATACTCTTTAGATCAATTATCAAATCTTTGCGCAGTGGATTCCCGATAATCCTGAACGCGAGTCACCCGCAGGCCTAAAAGACCGTCTTTATCAATGGCCCGCTGCCAGGAGAGAAATTCCTCAACGGACAGGGTATATTTTTTACAGGCATCTTCCAGCGAGAGCAGGCCACCCCTTACGGCGGCTACAACTTCTGCTTTGCGCCGGATAACCCAACGTTTGGTATTTGAGGGGGGGAGATCTGCCAGCGTCAGCGGTTCTCCTGTCGGCCCCAAAACTGGTGAGGCTGACACATCTTGCAATCTACTCATTATGCACTAATCTCCGGTAACATTTACGTACTGATGCACAGAATAATCACAAGCCTTTAAAAAAGACCTAATGAACGCGGTTAATTAGTCATAAAGATTTGATAAAAGTTTTATCTATCGCTTTTAGGGCGGGGAGAGCAGAGAAAGACCGCTTGTGCAACACAAGCGGTCTAACGTTTCAAGTCATTGATTTATTAACGTTTTACGTTATTCAATTCATTCAGCATTTCATCTGCGGTGGTGATGATTTTGGTATTGGCAGAAAAGGCACGCTGGATGGTGATCAGGCTGGTAAATTCCGCAGCAAGGTCAACAGTCGAAGCCTCCAAAGTCTGTGGGGCAACGAATCCGGCCCCGCCAACGCCGGCAAGTTTAAGGTTCAGGCTTCCTGATTGATCCGATACGGTATAGGAATTGCCCTGCCGTCTGGTCAGGCCATCCGGATTCTGGAAAGTGGAAAGCGGCAACTGAGATACTTTCTTGGCCAGGCCATTACTGAACAGGGCGCTGATGACACCTTCCTTATCAATGGATACCCCGATGACGTTACCAAATGTGGCGCCATTGGTGGATGATGAAATGATGGTCGATGCGCCAGCAAATTGCGTAATCCCATCGCTTAGCCCATCGGTTCCAAGGTCGAAAGTAATTTGACCACCGATCGCGCCGCCTGTCCAGGCAACATTAATCGGATTTAACAGGGATGCCGAGGTGCCGGCGGCATTGAGCGTACCATCGCCGTTAAAGGCGACTTGGCCGCTGGCGATCTGTCCTGTCCCTGCAAGGCCGGACGTGACTTCGCTGGGCGGGTCAATGAACATTTCAATATTCCACAAGTTGTCGGACTGCCGCAGGGCCGCAACGGTAACCGTATGAACGCCACCAAGGGCGTCAAATACCTGTACGTTGGTCTGGAAATCAGACTGCACACCATTGACCGGCGGCAGGATTCCGTTGGCAACATCAGCGGCATAGCCCGCCATGGAGTCCGCCACCGTTGCCGGGTTATAGGTTGCCCCGACAATCGCCGCATTCAGGGGCTGAGAAGATTGCAGGTTGGCGCGAAGTGCTACGGTTGTACTGGCTTCGGCTGTACTGGTCAGGTCAGAAACATTGATGGGTTGCAGGGCGGTTAACACCAAATCGCTCGGCGGGTTGCCGTCACTGTCCAGAGGCACGCCCATCAGGAAAAGCCCAGCGGTATTTCTTAAAAAACCATCCGCGTTGGGCGTGAATGATCCCGCCCGTGTGAAGCTAACCTCTGAATCGGGGTTGACCGGTTCTCCTCTGGTTGAAACGATGAAAAAACCAGCCCCATCAATACTCAGATCAGTGGCAGAGGTGGAGGATTGTAACAATCCCTGCCGGCTGATCAGATTTTGCGGCAGAGCCTGAACCCCGCCCGGTGAATAGGTGGATGAAGAGCTGGATTCTGTCACCAGGGTGGAAAAATTCGCCCGGGTTTCCTTATAACCAACCGTATTGAGGTTGGCGATATTATCAGAAATCATGCCAAGGGCGGAACTATAGGCGCCCAATCCGGATACTCCGGATGCTAGTGATGCAAAAAGACTCATGTCGTACTCCTGTTTATTTTACCGGGAAGGGTTCCTCGGTATGTTAATCCATTTAATGAGAGCGTTTTACGCGGTTTAACTGGCGTCTTCTGCGACAGGGTCTATTGGTTTGACGGCCTGAATATTAGACGTGGCGGTCAAAATTCCGTTTACGGATAAATGTACTTCCCCATTTAGGGTTTCAATGGTTTCCACCTTACCTTTGGAATAGATCGCGGTTTGTACAGCGGATCCATTGGCGGTCTCGGCGGTCACAATCAACTGGTATATACCATCAGGGGTGTTTTCAGGGGCATTCCAGACAAAGTCATGCAATCCGGCATTATTCTCGCCGAACCCTTCATAGACAATTTTACCCGTGGCATCTTTTACAGTGATTTGGGTTTCGTCCGCATTTGTTTGCAGGCCATATTCCCATGTTGCGACATCATTGCGCAGGCCCGCCCGATCGGTTTGAATGGTCACTTCCGTGCCCAGATAACCCACCGCATTGGACATGGCGGCATTTTGTGTCTGGCTGATCAGATTTTCAAGATTTTTGTTGGTGGAAATAGACTGCTCCACCTGTGTGAAGGAGACCAGCTGGTTGGTGAATTCACTTGAATCCATCGGGTCAAGAGGGTCCTGGAACTGTAATTGCGTTGTCAGCAACCTGAGAAATTGATCAAAATCCTCAGCCAGTTTTGTTTGGCTTTGAGTGGCCGATGTGGGGGTGCTTCCTGTTGGGGCTATGGTTTCCATTGCCGGTATCCTTCACATTAAATATTTATATCCAGCGCATTGTCCGAATAAGCCATTTTCATCTGTTGCCGGCTTATTATATTATCGAGCGGAACGGTTATATCGTCACTATCTTCGCTTGGTATATCCTTACCGGCGGCGCCCTGTTGGCCCTGATTGTCTTCTTGTTTTTTCAAGGTAAAATTCATGTTATGGCCGCTCGCATCGAAGCCGGCGTTTTCCAGTGCCCGGCCCAGCGCGCCCTGATCCCGTTGTAACAAGTTCAATGTGCGGTCATTATCCACCGTTATGGCGGCGGTCATTTTGCCATCGGCCTGAAAATCCATACGGATATTCACCTGTCCAAGCTCCGCTGGTTTTAAGGTCAGTTTAAAACTATTCTGACCGCTGCTGCCCTGTTTTAGGATGGCCATGGTGATTTGTTTTGTCACCATTTGCGGGGTGCTAGGCAACGCGGACGGTTTGATATGACTTGTGCTTGTCAAGCTGTTAAGCAAGTGATGAGCCGCACTATTCGCAGGGGCAACTTCCTGAATATTGATCAGTCCTGTTTGCGGGTGAATGCCGCCCAATTGTGTCGTTTGCATATGTCCGCCCGTCATGGCATGGGTAAGGCCAGCTTGAAATGAACTGGCTTTGGCGGACATAAGCTGGCCATTGGCGGCGGAAGCCGCGTTTTGTGAAGCTTTGCCTTGAGAGGAATATTGACCTTCAGCAGAATCCTTTGACGTGCCTTTAGCATGGGCCGTATTGCTGGAATCTGTCGCTTGTTTGGTGCCTGTGATGGCATCGGCATGAGCCTTATTCTTGCTTTTAAGGAATTCTTTCACCGAATCCTTGGTGTTTTGTGCGATATTTTCCGGCGTTTTTTGCAGTGGGGACTGAATTGGGGCTGCCACGATCTGTTGTTGGCGTGCGGTTAATTCTCCAAGTAATTCCTTTGGCGTTTCTGCATTCATTGCTGGTATATTTTGAGGATGGGACAAGACTGGGGTTTTATCGCTATTCTGAGCCGCCGTATTTTGCTGTATGCTATTTATATCTTTGGCTAAATCTTCGGCGGCTGGTTTGCCGGTCATGTCGATGCCGTGACCTGTTGCAGATTTTGTCACATTATTTTGAGCCGCCGTCTCTTCATTCACAGATATAGTCTGCGCTGATGCGGCCTTTAGGGTGGCGGCATCGAGGGCATTCTTTCCGGCCAGGTCAGATGAGGTAGCCGTGACTTCAGATGTCATACCGTTCTGCGGGGTCTCTGTTATATTCATTGTAGAAGCTATATTCTGGCCTTTGGCACTATGGACGGCGGCACTATGGACGGCTTGCGGGGACATTTTTGTTTCAGAGGGGGCGGCAGGATCATGGCTGGCCAATCCGGTGATATTCTGTTCTGTCTGGGCCAGCTGATGTGAAGCCAGGTTGCCGCTGGATTGAGCCGCTATATCCGCATCGGTGCCGGGAACGCCCGCCGCTTGATGGGTCTCTGTAACAGTAGGCTGATTTCTCAACAGGCCGGTGCCTGAAACAGTCACAGGACTTGTCATCGTCTGGTGAATAGTCTCAGGCACAGTCTTAGGCGTCTCTGAATTTTCTTCAGCGCTCAAATTTGAACCAGAACCGGATCTTGATTCATCCGTCGAGGTATGGTCAGGCTTTTGTCTCTCAATATTTTCGGAAGTTATTCTTTTCGGTTCTGCTGCGGCGGTTGCCTTGCTCGGTCTGGTGTCCGTTTTATGGGACAGATGGTCACGGGTCAGATGGTCATTAAAACGATCATGAGAATTATTATGGGCATTGACAGCGTCACGCCTGTCAATGGATTCTGGTCTGTTTGCCATAGGTGCCTTATCTCTATGGCGGCTTTGAGGGGCCGCCTGCAATGGCATCAGAAATAGTTCAGAACTCAGGGTCATTATTTTCCATATTAATCATTCACGTCATAATCCACTAAATAGATAAGCAAATATTGGGCCACTTTTAAGGTCGAGCTTTAAGCCATTGTAAAACAATAATAAAAACAATATTCCGTTAAAATGAAACGCCAGTGTTAGGTAAATATTTCCCAATTTTTCGGGTAATTATTGCTGCCCGGCAGAATGAGGTTCTTTGACGAGGAGGTTATGGTGATCCTGGCAAATAACGAAACTGGTCTCAATCTTGGGAACTGGCCCCAACCTTGCATATCTTAAAGTAATATATGGGCGCATAGCTTAAGTCTGCGTTCGTGAAATTGTCTCAGATACTGATAAATTATCTATATTTATCAATATTTTGAAAGGATAATATCAATGTTTGAATGTGATAAAGATGTTCGAGGTCATTTTGCTGGAGGGGGGCAAAATCGCCCTTTTCGGCAAGCATTGCCTATCGGGACATTTGGCCAGAATACTGACCTGAGTAGAGGAATCTAAGATCATGTCGATTAATTCCATTATCAATAACTCTCTGACCGGGCTTTTTACCAATCAGGCGGCCCTGCGCAATACGTCCAATAATATTTCCAATATCAATACGCCCGGTTATGCTCGGCAGGTCATCCAGCAGGAAGCGATCGTCAATGGCAGCGTTCCGGGCGGCGTTAAAATTTCGGGCATAGTGCGGGTTGTCGATAAATTTCTTGTCAAGGCGTCCCGCGATGCCAATGCAGATTTTTCCCGTTATAATGTTGAGAATGCCTTTCATAGCCGAATTCAGTCCCTGCTCGGGCGGCCTGACCAGAATAATTCCTTATCTGGCCGCATTGACGAAGTATTTGACTCCATTACGGAATTGGCCCTCAATCCCCTTTCCACTATTTTAAAAGAAGGCACATTGTCGTCTATTAATCAGTTTGGAGAAGAAATTGCCTCCCTCTCGCAGCAGATTCAGACCATGCGGATGGATGCCAGCAATCAGATTGCCGAGAATGTTGCGCGCATTAATGCGCTGACCCAGCGTATTGAAAGCCTGAATCCGCTGATCATTAAAGAAACCCTTACCGGCGGGGAGCCGGGCGCGTTGATTGAAAAGCGGGCCCAGTCCCTGACGGAATTATCTAAAATTATTGATTTAAATGTTACGGAGACGGGCAATAACGGCGTAAAGGTATCCACGTCTTCCGGCATTGCTCTTGTTGAGGTCAGCCGAAATATCTTGCAATATTCACCGCCCGGCGTGGTCACGTCATCGACCCCATTCTCCCCCATTACCGTACATCAGCTGGATGCTGTAACAGGCGCCATCCGCCCCAGTAATCAAAGGCTTGACGGAGAATTAACGTCGGGTGAGTTGAAAGGGCTTCTCAATTTGCGGGATAAGGATTTGCCCGAAATTTCCTTGCAACTGGGTAGTCTGGCGGCCGGCTTTGCCGATGAATTAAACCGGGTTCACAATTTGAACTCGGCAGTGCCGGCCCCCAATAACCTGACGGGCATTAACACGGGTTCCTTGGCCACAGATGGTCATCATTTCTCGGGCGAGGCGGTCTTTGCCGTGACCAATGCCAGCGGAGACCTGGTGGCAAAAGTGGATATTGATTTTGGCGCCGTTGGCGCGACCATTGGCGATGTCATCACTGCGGTGAATGCAGGTTTGGGCGGCGCTGGCACCATGGCATTGACCAACGGCGTGTTGTCATTCACGTCTGCGGCTGCGACGGACGGCGTGTCTATTTCACAGGTTGACGGTAATGAAAGCATGCGGGCCGGGCGCGGTTTCGCGCATTTCTTTGGCATGAATGATCTGGTGGAAGCCCGGGTGCCGTCTCATTTTGAAACCGGCTTTTCTGCGGCAGATAATCACGGCTTCACGCCGGGCGGTACGATGCAGTTGGATTTGAATGATATAAATGGTGTCAATCTGAGTACATTTAATCTGACGATCGGCGGTACCAGCTTTAACGATATTCTGACCAGTTTGAACGCCAGTCCGCTGGGCAGTCTTGCGACATTTTCCCTGTCATCTACCGGGGCCTTGGTGGTCACACCCAATGGGGGGGTTGGTGACATTAAATTGCATGTCAAATCCGATGGTACAGCGCGTGGGGCTACGGCGATCCCGCTGTCCAGATTTTTCGGGATTGGCGATAATTTCCGGATGGATGCGACCCTTGACCTTACCGTCAGGCCAGTGATTGACAATAACCCCAGTCAAATGGCCTTGGCGCAGTTTGATCAGACAGCTCTTGTTGGCAGCAATGCGTTAAGTGTTGGTGATCAGACGGGGGCATTGGCCCTGAAGGGGCTTGAGACGGCGGTTCATAAATTTGCCAAGGCCGGTGGCCTGAATGAGGCGACAGTAACCTTGGCACAATATAGTGCCAATCTCTTGGCGGATCTGGGGTTAAGGGCCGCATTAGCCGAAAATAAAATGGATGATAATCTGGCGTTAAGTGAAGAATTAGACCGGAAATCAGCAGATGTTTCAGGGGTAAATCTGGATGAGGAGCTGGGTAATATGGTCATCTATCAAAATGCCTATTCCGCATCGGCCAGACTGCTCAATACCGCAAAAGAAATGTTCGACACGATTTTACGGATTGTGTGAACGAACCAGAATGAAACAGAATGAAACAGAATTAAAGACAGGATAGTGATATGACACGGGTATCAAGTTTTGGACATCAACAGGTTATGCTGACCAGCCTTTTGAATAATCAGTCCCGCGTGGTCAAAGACCAGATGCAGATCACAACAGGAAAAAAAGAAGATAATTACAGCGGACTTGCCAGCGAAGTTGCCACATTACTGGGGGCAAAGACAGTATTTGGTCAAACTCAGGGCTATTTGCGGGCGACGACATATGTCGAGCGTTTTCTGCAGACCAATAATATTCAGTTGGAAAGTATAGCCAATAATGCGCAAAATATCCGCGATACAATGCTGGAAGCCATCGCGCAGGAGGAAACCTTTGCTCTTGATGAATTATTGGGTGAATCCTATTCTGCCATGGTCAGTGCATTGAATACCAGCATCGGCGGCGTTCATGTCTTCAGCGGTGCGCGTACGGATATTGAACCGGTTGTCGGTGAAGATATCTCAGACCTTGTGGCGGCAGCTTCCGTGCCTGATTTATTCCGCAATGATCAGCGTCATCCCACGGCTCAGGTTGGGCAAAATACATCGGTTGAATATGGCCTGTTGGCCGACGAAGTGGCGCAGGAAGTCTTTCAGGTATTTAAGGATATTGCGGAATTTAGCGCCGGGCCATTCGGGCCGTTGACCGGCAAGCTGGATGCGGTGCAGATCGACTTTCTGAAAGCAGAATTAATCAATATGGATGCGGCCATAGAAAGTCTTCAGGTGCTGATCGCCAGGAACGGCACCCGTCAGAATAACGTGGATAGCATCATCAAGGAACATGAAAATCAGGAAGTTTTTCTCTCGGTATTCATCTCAGATATTGAAGATGTCAATGTGGCTGAAGCCATCACACGACTGAATAATGATCAGGTTGCGCTGGAGGCCTCCTATAAAATCACCAGCGAATTGACCAATTTATCGCTGCTTGATTTCTTATAACATCCGGCTTGGCTTTATTCTTTGCTTGAAGTCGCGGCTTATATGCTATATTTGCCCGTTATGACTGAAAATATTGACCCTATTGCTGATCTTTCCCTTAATTCTATGGGCATTGCAAAAACGCCGGCGGATACCCGTGTGGTGGTGGCTATGTCCGGCGGTGTCGACAGCTCTGTGGTGGCGGCAATGCTGAAGGATCAGGGCTATGATGTGGTCGGTATCACATTGCAGCTTTATGATCATGGCGTTGCGGTTCAGAAAAAAGGTGCCTGCTGCGCCGGACAGGATATTCACGATGCCCGGCGGGTATCCGAGGCTCTGGGCATTCCTCATTATGTGCTGGATTACGAAACAAGATTCCAGGATAGCGTGATGGAGGATTTCGCCGACAGCTATATACGCGGCGAAACCCCGATCCCTTGCGTGCGCTGTAATCAGGAAGTGAAGTTTAAGGATCTGCTGGCCACGGCCCGTGATCTGGAAGCGGATGTTTTGGCCACCGGGCATTATATCCAGCATAAATTACGCGACGATAAAGCGGCAATCTATCGGGCCGTAGATGAGCATAAAGACCAAAGTTATTTCCTGTTTGCCACCACGCAGGAACAGCTGGATTATCTGCGTTTTCCCCTGGGCGGCATGACAAAGGATGATGTGCGGATTTTGGCGGAAAAATACGGCCTGACGGTGGCGGACAAACCCGACAGTCAGGACATATGTTTTGTGCCCAATGGCAATTATACCAGCATCATTGAACGCCTGCGGCCCGGTGCCTCGGAGGCCGGCGACATCATCGATCTGGACGGCGAAGTCTTGGGCCAGCATAAAGGTATCATCCATTATACCATCGGCCAGCGCAAAGGCATCGGTATTGGCGGGGGCGCGCCGCTATATGTGATAAAGTTGGATGCGGATAAAAAACAGGTCATTGTTGGCCCGAAAGCGGCTCTTGAAATTTCGCAGCTGATGCTGAAAGACATCAACTGGCTTGGCGGCGATGAAATCCCCGAGGATGGTCTGGAGATACAGGTCAAAGTCCGTTCCACAAAACCGCCGGTTCCGGCGATGCTCTACGGACAGGGGGGCGCGGATCTTGCACGTATTGAACTGCATAATCCCGAACAAGGGATTTCTCCGGGGCAGGCGGCGGTATTTTACGACGATGATCGGGTGCTTGGCGGTGGCTGGATCGTAAAAAGTCTGTAATTAATTGTTGCCCCTTTAATAACGCACTTTCACGTAACTGCCGGGCGCATCTTCGATGACTTCCAGGGGGCCACCAACGGGGGAGCGGGCGGCGACTTTGGGACCGGATTTTTTACTCAGCCATTTGTGCCAATCGTCCCACCATGAGCCGGGCTTACTTGTGGCCCCCTCAAACCACGCCTCAGGATCATGGGGCAGATCATCATTAAGCCAGTGATTATATTTTTTGGCGGACGGTGGATTGACCACTCCGGCAATATGACCTGAGCCGGCGAGCATGAATCTTTTCGGACCGGAAAAATGCCATGTGTCCTTATAGACCGATTTCCACGGGCAGATATGATCGGTATGGGCCGCCTGAACATAGGTGGGAATGGTAATTTTCGTGAGGTCGAGCGGCGTATCATTCA
>Ga0316204_10000759_pt1 | contig 105103 bp, 82 predicted proteins | sample 6monrhotite_MG_2_FD_205661 | JGI IMG/M metagenome (GOLD analysis project Ga0316204, IMG submission 205661) | Microbial mat bacterial communities from mineral coupon in-situ incubated in ocean water Damariscotta River, Maine, United States -... | ecosystem: Environmental > Aquatic > Marine >... | reverse complement strand
ATAACCCCTTATTTAGTGAGTTACTTAAAACGAATAAACAAGTGATTTTAGATGCCTATGAGCATCAGCATATCCCCTTTGAAATGTTGGTAGAAGAGCTCAGCCCACAAAGAGATATGCGGCATAACCCTTTGTTTCAAATTATGTTTCAAGTACAAAATGAGGAAAAAAACGATGATACCTTTAAGCCTCGGCTAAAATCCAATCTTGAATCAAAATCATCGTCGGCTTCAGCTGACAAGATAAGTGTCAGAGTAGATCTGGAATTGAGCGTGAGTGAGTTGAATAAGGAATTGTCCTTTACCTGGATATATAACGAAGCACTATTCGAGAATGAATCAATATCTATGATGATGGGAAATTTCAAAATATTGCTCAATAGTATTATTGAAAACTTGTCTGTTCAAGCAAATCCGGAATTGCCAATTCAAGCACTTCCTCTACTAAGTAAAGCTGAGGAACAGCGGTTGCTAGTTGATTGGAATAACACATGCATTGATTACCCGAAAGAAAAGTGTGTTCATGAGTTGTTTGAACAGCAGGTTAATCAAAAGCCTGATAATATTGCGGTGGTGTTTGAGGAGGTTCAATTAACCTATCGAGAGCTGAACGAAAAAGCGAATCAACTTGCCCATTATTTAAGAGCTCAAGGCGTTAAACCTAATATCCTGGTCGGTTTATGTGTTGAACGTTCACTCGACATGATCATTGGTATTTTAGCTATTCTTAAAGCCAAAGGTGCCTATGTACCTTTTGATCCTAGTTATCCAAAAAACCGCCTGGATTATATGGTAGAGGATAGTGGTGTAAAATTACTGTTGACTCAGAAGCATCTGAAAACATTGATTAGTAGTAATAACGTTCAGTCTGTTTTGCTCGATCATGAAGATATGCAACAAGTTTTGCAGGATTATTCTATCAATAATCCGGCAAGAATGGGTTTACAGTCTTCATCCAGTCTTGCGTATGTGATTTATACTTCTGGCTCAACTGGGCAACCGAAAGGCGTAATGGTCACTCATCAAAACCTACAGTCTTATTGTCACGCAGCGAAAACCAGTTATCAGGTGGATCAAAATGATAGGATTTTACAGTTTTCATCTGTCTCTTTTGATATTTTTGTAGAAGAAACATTTTTAGCTTTAACCATTGGCGCAAGTTTGGTTTTACGAAATGAAGAAATGCTAAGTGGAGGAACTTATTTTTGGGACTTTATTTCAGTGAATACGATTTCGGTTATATCCTTACCAACCGCTTATTGGCACATACTTTGTGCTGAATTAGATAAACAAACACTTTCAGAAGTAAAATGTTTAAAGCTTCTCATTCTTGGTGGTGAGAGTATGTCATTGGCAATGTTAGAGCGATGGCAAGCAAATGTCAGTGCAGAGATCCGTTTACTTAATACTTACGGTCCAACTGAAGCAACCGTTATAACAACATTGTTTGATGTCAGTGATTACAAAACAAATGATAACTGTTTACCAATAGGGAAGCCTATAGCAAACACCCAATGTTTTGTATTAGATAAAAATGCCAATCTATGCCCAACAGGTTCTCTTGGAGAATTATATATTGGCGGTGATAGCCTAAGTCGTGGTTATCTGAACCGTGAAAAACTCACGCGTGAGTGTTTTATTCAAAACCCCTTTAGCAAAAGCACAACAGATCGTTTGTACAAAACAGGCGACTTAGTACGCTATCTGCCCGATGGTAATTTGGAATTTATTGGTCGTGTTGATGAGCAAGTAAAAATTCGAGGGTTCCGTATTGAACTGGGCGAGATTGAATACCAGTTATCTCAATTGTCAAACGTGACCTCTTCTGTGGTGCAGGTACAAGAAGACGAACAGGGACCAAAAAGTCTGGTGGCTTATATTACTGTTGAGGATAAATTAACTGAGAGTGATTTTATTACTTCCATACGTGAAAGCCTAAAATCAAAACTTCCTGAATATATGGTGCCCTCGTTTTTTCTTGTGCTAGATGAATTGCCGTTGACTCCTAATGGTAAAATTGATAAGCAAGCGTTACCGCGTTTACAGGAAAGTGATTCAAACAAGGAGGAATACCTGGCACCAAGAAACTCAACTGAAGAGGCTCTTTGCCAAATATGGCAAGAATTGCTCAAGCTTGAACAAATCGGTGTCACGGATAATTTCTTTGCCCTTGGCGGGCATTCGTTATTAGCGATTAGGTTAATTTCAATAATACGAAAAGAGTTTACAATTGAGCTGCCTTTAAAAGTACTGTTTCAAGCATCGACAATCGCCAAATTAGCAGTTAGACTCTACCAAGATGTCAATAAGCAGGAAACAGCCGATAATTTATTGGTTTATATTAGTAACTCTCATAAACTAGAGTCAGCGTATTGTATTCCAGGTCTTGGAATGTCAGCAATAGCGATGGAGCCACTGGCTAGAGCCTTTAAAGCAAATTTAAATATTAAAGTGCTACAAGCGCCTGGACTTGATGGAAACGGAACGCCTATTCTAGAGTTTAATGAGTTGGTAGCTAAATACGCTGAAGTGGTAAACTTAGAGCAGCCAGAAGGAGCAATTTACTTGGTCGGTCATTCGTTTGGTGGCTGCATCGCATTTGAAATGGCTCACCTTTTAATGGTAAAAGGACGAACAGTCGAGATTTATTTTTTAGACTGTTTTTTCAGCATGTATGAAAAACCGTCTATTCTGGAAATCAGTGAACAGGCGCTCAGTGAATTAGCCGAGAGTGTCTTAGATTCTCCAAGTAAAAGGGAAAAATCTAGTTCAATAGTTGATGAGACTGCAGAGCATAAAAAACTAGTTACCTCTAATACAGGTGAAACTGAAGGCGAGCAATGTCAGCGTGAATATAGAGTAAACCAAGCGGATGTTGTTATTCAGAGTCAGTACGAAATGTTGAAAGCCTACAGCGTCAGCGGACTCTTGAACTGTAGAGTTCACGCAATTTTTGCTGTTGATGGTATAACTAAGAATAAAAACATTCTAGAGAAGGAATTAAGGTTCTTCAGACATCTCAGTGAAACTGAGGTTAAACACTATTTTGTGAAAGGAGATCATATGTCTATGTTAAGCGACAATAATGTTGATTCTCTTGTCACAACGATGTCGAAGTTATTAGCTTTAGAGGAAACCTGAGTTGTCCGTGTAAATAGCGGATCGAAATTGTGAATATGGCTAAACGTATAAATATCACTAAGGCTTACAATCGATAGGATTAGAAATGTTAAATATGACAGAAAACTGTGCTGTCTCCGTACCGGAAGATAAAAACAAATTGAAAGTGATTTCAGGCTTTAATCCAAGCTTTGATTTCGCTGCGGTGACTCAATCTTTGAAAGAAGATCAAGTTGTTTTGGTTAGGAATGTTGAACAAAGTGATATTGATAGTCTGATACTGAACATTGCAGAGCAATTGGGTTTACGTTCAAGTTTAGAGCTACACGCTGGTTTCGCTGAAGTTCAAGGTCACCGAAAGAAAATGAGTAAGTACTATATGAGTGTGAACAAAAGGCGAGAGTACCAATTAATACTCCCGCACTCAGAGGGTTCTAGCTTTCAAAATGTTCAGCTAGTTTCCTTTTATTGCCATGAAAATACGACCGATGGCGGCGATACCATTTTGATGAATGTCGACCGAACTAGCGATTCGGTTTGGGGCAACCTAAGAGAACGAGTAGTAAGAGGAAGGGTTAAAAACAAGATATTATCTCATGGTGAAATTGCGGAAATAAAAATGCGATATCAAATTAAACTGCCAGAAGATGCATTGCAACCCGACGATCAAATACTTAAAGAAAGTCACAGTCATTTAGCGGAGTTAGATTTGGTTGATGTATTAGCAAGACCAAAGAAGACCTTTTCTAAGATTTTAAACAAGAATGTATACGCGTATTGGAGTAGTATGAGTCGATTTGATTCAGATTCATATAGAGATTTTTCTGAAATATTAAGGCAATCAGGTTTGTACAAAGAGCCCGTAGGAGCTTCTGATCACGAGAGCTCAACCGATGGACATTCCGACAGAGGTATTTGGTCATCAGGCGTAAGTTATGACCAACTATTCAAAAGAAAAATATCCATTAGACTAGAACCAGATGACTTTATTTTGATGAACAATTTAACCTGGACACACGGGGTTAGTAATTGGACACCTGGATCTGGAAGTCGAGTAGTCGCTGCTGCAATGGCTTAATTTTGTATCTGACTTTATTGTCTTGTGAATAATAAGAAATAGAATAACAAAAGTGAAAAATATGATAAAAGGTAACACAGAGAAGAGTGATTCGAAGTTAAGTTGGGTTAAAACACTATCAATATTATTACCATTTCTTTCTGAACATGTGTTCTCGATCATTGTTGTAATTTTGATGATGCTTATAGGTGCAGGAATCGTCATTGCGTTGGGTTTTGGAGCCAGTCAGATAGTCGATAGCTTACCGGAAGAACCAGCACTGGCTGCAGAGTATTTAGATCAAGCTCTGTATATAACAGTTGCAGCAATTTTTGTTTTGGCAGTACTACGTTTCTCGCAAAATTACATGCTTATAAAAGTCGCTTCACGTGTCATAGAGGCTATCAGGTGCAGAGTATTTAACAATATCAGTGACCAAGATTTAGCTTATTTTGATCGTCAACACAGTGGAGACATGCAAACCCGAATAGTCTCAGATATTAGTGTAGTCGGCGAGTTTATTAGTTCTCAGATACCGATAAACCTGTCTTCATTTGTTAGATTATGTGGGGGCTTAATTGGCGCAATTTTAGTCAGCGCGGAGTTAACTTTAGCGGTTTTAATAGCCATCCCAATTCTATTCCTGCCATTTTTTGCTGTCGCTCAACCGTTAAGAAATATTAGCAAACTCGTCCAAACTGCAACTTCCAATGTCGGTGTATTTGCAGGTGAAAGTTTTCGTAACGTTAAAATCGTACAGGCATACAATAAAAAGGCAGGAGAAAAAAAACATTTTTCCAAACTCTGTAATTTTGTGGTTTTACACTCTCTTAAGCGTGCCCGACTGCAGTACTCTATGGGGGCAATTATTAATGCACTAGCGATGATTGGCGCGTCACTTTTGCTTTGGAGTAGTGCCAAGAATATATACGTAGGCGAGATGAGTATTGGGCAACTCGTTTCTTTCGGGTATTTTGTTTTTCTGATTGTAACCGCAGCTTCTAAGTTTATTAACTCGGTTTCAGAAATGAATTCAGCGGTTGGTTCGGCTGAAAAAATAGTCGACTACCTACGTTTGGAAAAATTTGCCTGGCCCGATCAGTTTGATGATTTTCGTGGTACAGGAAATATAGAATTCAAATCGGTATATTTTAGCTACCCGAATAGACTTTATGCAGAAGTACTCCATGGTATCGACTTGGTCATTGAGTCAGGCACACACGTTGCAATTGTTGGTCCATCGGGAGCAGGGAAATCAACACTACTCGAACTGTTATTAAGACTTTATGATTTAGAAAAAGGAAAAGTCAGCATTGGTGGGATTGACGTTAAAGAAATTGATGTGGAAAAACTGCGCTCTACAATTGGTTTCGTTCCCCAAAAAGAAACGCTGGTATCTGGAACGGTGCTGGATAATATTTGCTATGGCGTGGAAAAGCAAGAGAACAACGAAGAATTGGCTCGTACAGCGGCTCAAAAAGTCGGTCTTGATGAATTCATATTGCAATTACCCGATGGCTATCGAACTGATCTTGGCGAAGTAGGCAATCGACTTTCTGGTGGTCAAAAGCAAAGAATATCTTTGGCACGTGCATTATTGAGAAATCCACAGGTATTACTTTTAGACGAGGCTAATAGTGCGCTTGATGTAGAAAGTGACCGTTACGTGGCCAATTCAATTAAGAAATGGGCCAAATCTGAAAATTCTACGGTTGTAACCATTGCGCACCGTTTAGAAACCGCTAGACATGCAGATCTTATCGTTGTTATGGATGGTGGCGTGATAGTAGGCAAAGGCAAACATGCTGATTTATTGAATGATTGTGCTGTTTACCGGAATCTATTTTCAGAAACAAAAGCAACTAATAATAATTTAGAGCTCGAACCAGCTTAGATTTCAATTGGGATGTTATAAAAATTCTAACTTTCAAAAATATTTTTGGGATTTAAGTATGACAAAAATACTACCTGTAGGTGATGTACTAGGATTTGATGCTGCGGGAAAATTTATTAACCCATGTAGCCTAAAGAATATTGTCTCGCCTTGGTCTGATGTTATTGATGATGTAAAGCAAGTGTACCTTGAGCGTATGGGCGAAAATTTACACAGTGTATACGTACGCGGGTCAATTCCCAGAGGAACCGCTGTGTCAGGAGTTTCAGATGTTGACACTTTTGCAATTATTACGGGGGATCGTTGGCAGCATGATCTGAGTTGGATCGCTGAAGCGGAACAAAAGCTATCGAAACAATACCCTTTTCAAACGGGCGTTGAAATGCAATTGATAACACTTAATGAGTTGCATGAAGGAAAGGATATTGAGTCAATTCGATTCACAATTAAAATTTTGTCTACCTGTGTTTGGGGTCAAGATATTAGGCGTCTTATTCCAAGTTACAAACTCGGTCGCTATCTAATAAAAGATAGCTTGCGTCTTGAAAAGGAGATTAATGAGGTCACGCAAGCTTTGTCGAAGGAGCAAAGTGGCGAGACCGTTGAGATGCTTTGCCGTTGGATTATGAAAGTGATTATTAGAGCGGGTCATTCCTTGGTTATTTTTAAAGAAGGCAGTTATAGTCGAGATTTATTTCCTTGCTATACCGGCTTTTGTAAGCATTATCCAGAACGGGCTGAGGAAATGAAATACGCGCTAGAACTTGCAATTGAGCCAATAAAAGACCAACAAGCACTACTCAGGTTTCTTAAAATGTTTGGCTCTTGGTTAATCGCAGAAATATTAGAGATCTATCCGACGAATGAAAAAACGTATTCATAGTAAATACCAATGTTTTATCACTAAACAGATTTTATAATCAGGTTAAATAAAAAATGAGTCAATCAAAATCTGGAATTCAAAATTCTGATATACAAGAGCTTGCAGGGTTAAACTTTTTATTTGATATTCAAAGTTCACCCGACAACATAATTGATTGGGCAGAATCGAATGCAAGTAAAATAGATGAGATTTTACATCAAAATGGTGCCTTGTTAATACGCGGTCTCAAAATCCAGGGAAGCAAAAAACTCGAAAAAGTACTGACGGCGGCTTTTGGTGAAGAGTTATTAGAGTATATATATCGCTCGACACCAAGAACTAAAATGCGTGGAAGAGTTTATACCTCTTCAGAATACCACGCAGACGAATCTATTCTTCTGCACAATGAGAACGCTTACTCTAACCGTTGGCCACTACGTATTGCTTTTTATTGTGTTAAAGCAGCAGCAATGGGGGGCGCAACTCCGATTGCAGACAGCCGATCAGTATATCAAAATATACCTGTGGAAATTAGGCAAGAATTTGAGCGTAGGAAATTACTCTATGTTCGTAATTATAGTGAGCTAGATTTGCCTTGGATCGAAGTGTTTCAGACCAATGATAAACAGAAAGTCGAGCAATACTGCCAACAGAATGGTGTTGAGTTTGAATGGCTACCGGAAAATAAATTAAGAACCAAACAAATGAATGATGCGACAAGTATTCATCCGTTTACCCAACAAAAAGTTTGGTTTAATCAAGCTCACTTATTTCATATTTCCAGTCAGAGTGATGAAATTCGTAAAAGCCTGCTTAACATTGTAGGACTCGACGGTCTGCCACGAAACGTCTACTACGGTGATGGAGGTGAAATTGATGAACAAACGATTGCAATAATACGTCAAGCCTATGAAGAGAATACGGTGATATTTGATTGGCAAGAGGGTGATCTGTTATTGCTTGATAACATGCTATTTGCACATGGTAGAAAACCGTTTAAAGGCAGCAGGAGAATCCTAACAGGTATGTCTAGGTCTGTGGATTTTCAAATTAATAAAATAAAAAAAATGGAAGAAGAGGTAAATTAGATATGGCAACTGCCAAATATTACTTGAAAGAAGATGTGTATTTTGAACCACTATTTAATCATTGGTACGCATGGCCTTATTTGTTACCACCAGTTACAGGTGCTCGTCACTTAGTCAATACGCACCGACGAATTATGCAATCGTTTATTAATAACTATGAATTGCATATCATGGCGATAAAAGAAAAAGGCATGGCTGGGGCTGAGTTTCTCAATTGCAAAGTTGAAGACTTGCCGCGGATAAAGGAATTGATCGCTGAAATAGATGATAAGTGCGCGGATTTGGTTGAGTTGTCAAATGCAGTCAAAGACTTGGACGAAATGTTACGAAATCATACCAGCGGAGAGTCGATTGATCCGCTATACCCACGAGTCCCTAAACCGTTACAGGGATACGTTGAGTTGTTCCTAGATATGGAACATCGGGCATCGTATCGTCTGATCGAACCGCTTCTCTATCGCAGCAAATTTTATAAGCCTTCTTTACAGTCAATTTCTTTAGGATTATTATCGCGGGTAGATGAACGTCCGTTTGTATTAAGTACACCGAGATTACCTGATGAGAATCATCTTCAGGTTGACGTTGATTTCAACCATCAATTATTAGACTCGCTCTTTAAGGCAAGAGAAACGCCATTAACCATGAACGAAATTGAACAGATGTTCGCAGGGTTGTCGCTGGAAGGCGGATTAAAAGTGAGTGACCTATTTACTCAAGAAATTTCAAAATATTCTTATGAGCCTGTAGAAAGCGGAGTTAAATTAGCTTATACCGGACATGCAGGTTTTCTAATCGAGACCAAGGAAGTCAGTATTTTAATCGATCCAGTCATTACAAGTCGTGGGGCTGAGTTTGCTAATGAAGTGATTAGTTATAATGAACTACCGCCTAAAATCGATTACATATGTTTAACCCACAATCACCAAGACCATGTCAATTTTGAATCACTATTACAGCTGCGTTATAAAACGGACAAAGTATTAGTACCTAAGAATAATGGTGGCAGTCTAGCCGATCCCTCGTTAAGATTATTACTAAAACAATTTGCTTTCGATGTTTATGAAATTGACGATTTGGATGAAATTGACCTACCTGGAGGGAAAATAGTTGGTATACCATTTTTAGGTGAACATGGTGATTTGAATATACGGTCTAAAACGGCATGGTATGTAGAACTACTTGGTAGAAAAATGTTTTTCGGAGCGGACTCTTCTAACCCGGATAATAATCTGTATGAATTGCTTGGTGAGTATTTTTATGACGTCGATGTATTAGCTATTGGAATGGAGTGCGTTGGTGCACCTTACACTTGGCTATACGGCGCTTTGCATACAAAATTGGTTGGCAAGTCAATTAAAAACTCTCGCCGACTAAATGGTTCAGATTGCAAACAAGCATTTCCAATGGTTAAAGCTTTTAATGCTAAACATGTGTGTATTTACGCTTTGGGTTTAGAGCCCTGGTACAACTACTTTATGGGAATAGAGTATGAAGATGAGTCGATGCAGATTTTAGAGTCGAACAAAATGCTAGAAGCCTGTAAAAACGCAGGCGTAAATGCTGAGGCGCTCTATGGAAGTAAAACCAGGTACCTAAGCGATAGATCCATGCCGACTGACTCAAACAGTAACAATAAAAACTCACTTTTGGTGTAAATATTATGTTTAAGATCGCTCTTATTAATATGCCATTTGCAGACGCGAACAGGCCTTCATTAAGTTTAACTCAGCTGAGGCAAATTGTTACTAGCAATCACCCAGTGGAAGTTGATATCCAATATTTTAATCAAGAATTTACAAAAATTTTTGGACTTGATTTATACAAGGGGATTGCTGAACAGTATACTAAAGGACTCGGAGACTGGATGTTTCGTCATCTGGCTTTCCCCGATGAGCCAGACAATACTGAAAAGTATCTAATTCGACATTTTCCCGGTCGAGATCCTGAGTCTGTGAAAATGAAGGAACTGCTGTTACAAAGGCGAAGCGCTTTAAGTGATGACCTTGACGCCTTGATTGACAAATATCAATTACAAGAGGCTAGTTTAGTTGGTTTTACTTCCATGTTTTCTCAAAACACAGCCTGTTTTGCTTTAGCTAATAAATTAAAACAACAAAACCCAGATGTGATTACCGTGATGGGAGGGGCAAACTGCGAGACGCCGATGGGAGAAGAGATAGCCAAAAATGTGCCACAAATTGACTTTGTCTTTTCAGGACCTGCTGCTGTGTCATTTGATCTCATGGTTGGACATATACTGAACAATGATCTAGAAGCTTGTCACAGTTTAGATGGTGTATTTTCTAATACAAGTCTGTCCATAGGCACCAACGTGGTTCGCATTGGAAAAGAGCTGCCACTCGATAATTATATTCCTCTCGATTACAGTAGCTTTATCACGACTTTTGATAATAACTTCCCTGAGCTCAGTAGTACTAAACATTTGTTGTTTGAAACATCACGTGGTTGTTGGTGGGGGGAGCGATCGCATTGCACTTTTTGCGGTCTAAATAGTGAATCGATGAACTATCGAGCTATGGGAAAAGATGTCGCTATCGAACAATTTGAGGCGATTTTTGAGTATGCCGATAATTGTTCCTATTTTAGTTGTGTTGATAACATACTTTCACAAAAGTATACAAAAGATGTTGTACCACATATTTCTCCGCCAGAAGATATTAGTATTTTTTACGAAGTCAAACCCAGTTTAAAAGAGCATGAAATTAAATTGTTAGCGGATAAAAGGATAAATGTGGTTCAGCCTGGTATCGAATCTTTGTCAACGTCAACGCTTAAGCTGATGAAGAAAGGTTCGAATGCATTTGGAAACATTACCTTTTTGAAACACTGTTTGACTCACGGTGTCACACCTGAGTGGAATTTACTGGTGGGATTTCCGAAAGAAAAAGAAGCCGTTTACAAAAAGTACATGCAAGACCTGCCGTTACTCGTTCATTTACCACCGCCGGGAGGCTGTTTTCCAGTTCGTTTTGATCGTTACAGCCCGTACTTTAACGAAGCCGTTGAGTATAAACTGGATTTGGCACCTTACGAGTTCTATTATCAAATTTATCCTTTTGACGAAAAATCAATTGAGAATATCGCTTATTATTTTCAGGATCGAAACTATGCTGCATCTTATGCGACGGATATGTGGAAATGGATTTCTAAACTGACACAAAACGTATCGGGCTGGAACGATGCATGGAGCGCAAAAGGTGACCAGCAGTTACCACCAGAATTATACTTTAAAGGTAACAATCTGATTTATGATTCACGCTTTGGAGAGCCAAGGGAAATTGTAATCAGTGATCATTCAATGCGAGTATTGCATGAGCTCGACAAACCAAGAAGTATGACAAGATTATCAACCAGTGCTTTCGGAATTGAGGGGTTTGATCCTCAAAAAGAAATTGAGGTGTTGTTAGAAAATAATTTGATTTTTCATGAAGACGGCAAATATCTGAATTTGGTAATGGCAGACAAAGCGCCTACCTCCCATAGATTTCTGATGGGGGATGTATGAAGAAATATACTGTAAACCAACAAGGGTTTCCTATCGTATTGGAGCCAGAAACAGATAACTTTGATCTCATCGCCTGGGCAAACGAATCGAGGTCAATAATTCGTGACTTATTGAATACTCATGGTGCAATACTTTTTCGCGGATTTAGTCTTCCTGATGTTGAAAAATTTGAAGAGTTTTCTGCAGCAGCAACTTCAAATGAATGGGTGGACTATCGGGAGGCCGCTACACCGAGAGTTAACCTCAATGGAAACGTGTTCACATCGACAGAATACCCTGCAAGTGAAACTATTTTTTTTCATAATGAAAACTCACATACCACCACATGGCCTCTTTATATTTCTTTCTATTGCAAAACGCCAGCAGAGTCAGGGGGAGAGACGCCGCTAGCTGATTGTCGAAAGATTTATCGAGAGCTTCCTACTGAAATACGAGAAAGATTTGAAAATAAAAAAGTTCTGTATATCCGGAACTTTGGTTATGGTTTGGGAATACCCTGGACAAAAGGATTTCCCGTTTCAAACAAACAGGAAATGATCGATTACTGTCAGAAAAATGAAATAGAACTCAATTGGAAAGCGGGTGACAAGTTAGCTTTAAATTATACTCGTTGGGCTTCTTTGGAGCACCCAGTAACGGAGGAGAAAGTCTGGTTTAATCATGCCACCTTTTTCAATTTTAATTCGCTCGATAATACAACACGCTCGTTAATAAACGAGCATATAGGTGAGGAAAATGCTCCTTATAACACCTTCTATGGTGATAAAACGCCAATTGAAGAGGAGACAATTGACCTGTTAAAAAGCCTTTATAAGAAACATTCGGTAAAAGTACCTTATCAAAAGCAAGATGTATTGTTAATTGACAATATGCTTGTCGCGCATGGAAGAGAACCCTATATCGGTCAGCGTGAAATATGTGTGACTATGACGCAAAACATGGGGAGTAAATGATTTAAGCTATAGAAACGTAGCGGAAAGTTCGAATGTTAACCATATCAATTATTAGATTTTTTTTGTGTTATTGGTGCTAAATGGATTGTTGGTGGAAAGTTAGTTTGAACCTAGCCCAGGCTTTCATTTTGTAACAAATATTTTGAATTGGGAGCGGATATATATCGCTTGAAGGGTGGACTATCGGCTACACAGACGGTAATCTTACCCTCCGGTAATATATAACAAATTACGAGCAGAAGTATTCTCGAGTAGTGAAACGTTGAAGAAGACTAACTCCCTATAAAAATGTTTGCCGTGGATCATAGAAAGAAGCGCATCAGATCGAATAATCGTGGATTTAGCTTAGACATTTCGTTATTCGAAACATAAGCAATTGCTAAAATTATGCTTATCATATTGAATTATTGTGTTCGTACTATTTATCCGGTGAGCAATCTAAAAAAAATGACCAATATAGGTAACGATTACAACAAAATAGAAAGAATAATTTGACCAATAAGTAGCTTTAAATTAGTAAAATTTGGTCAGAGTTTATGGAATATCAAATTTACTCGATACTTATAAAGTAGCTAGCCGATTAAATCTGTGCGCTTTATTAAGCTTTCGGATGCCATAAATAATAGGCAAATTTTTTGAAATACCTGACAGGTTAACTCGTCTGATCAAAATAGGTATTCTGAAACTTAATAAACAAGGATAAAATCGAGCAATGTATACAGCACAAGCTGCTCAAGCGACGAATGAGCGTGAAATTATAATTAAGAACGTTAGTCACACCTACCGTAACGGTACTTGCGCCTTGAATAATATCAACCTCGAAATTGGCGTAGGGCTTTTTGGGATGCTGGGAGCCAATGGTGCAGGAAAGAGTACGCTTATGCGTATAATTTGTACACTTTTAGAGCCCGCTGCTGGTAATGTTACAATGGCGGGTTATGACGTAGTAAAAGACAGAAAAAAGGTGAGAAACTTATTCGGTTACTTACCACAGGAATTTGGTGCATGGCGCGGTAAGAGTGTTGAAGAGTCATTGCACATACTTGCGTCTTTGTCTGGTTTAAACGATAAACAAGAACGTACAAAACGAGTGGCGGAAGTTCTCGGTATGGTGGGCTTAGGACAAGTTGCTAAACGAAAGGTCAAGCAGCTTTCTGGCGGGATGTTAAGAAGACTTGGAATAGCACAAGCGTTGGTACATAACCCCTTGGTTTTAATAATGGATGAGCCAACGGTAGGTTTAGATCCTGAAGAACGGTTGCGCTTTAGGAAATTAATGGCTGAGTTGAGTCGCGAACATATTGTTGTGCTATCGACTCACATAATTGCAGATCTTGGCTCTAGCTGTTCTGAGATAGCGCTAATTCACGAAGGACAACTTGAATTCACAGGAACACCGGCAGATTTAATTGCGAAGGCACAGGGTCGAGTATTTGAATTATCTGCGTCGAACGAGCTTTTGCAAAAGTTAGAACTAAACGATGATTTTGAAATAGTTGCTCGCTCAATACATGAAGGTAATAACCTTATCAGAGGCGTCGCTAGAGAGAGCTTTAGGTTAAATGATTCAAGTCCTGCACAGAATATAACTCTTGAAGAAGCGCATTTGGCGTTCACTCTAGATAAAGGTTTTCATGCAGACGAGTTTGAGGTTATGTAATAAGCACGGAAAGATTTTCTATCATTGCACATATATAACTTTGGACGAATTGAAGCGGGTATTAATTTCGCGAAAATGTGAAGTTAATAAATCCCAAGAATAAGAGTGTTTAGGAGAAAACATCATCAATAACTTAAAGACATTTTGGGCTGTTGCCAAAACTGAAAAGGATATAGCTTTAGGACTAAAAAGGTACTGGGTACTAATTGCCATTGGTTATCTAGTACCGATTGCATTATTTGTTCTTAACTCAGCGGCACATGCAAACTACTCGTCATTCTCTGCTTCAATCGATGTTGTAGCTCCACGCGATGGTTTGACGACGTTCAATGAGTTTTCTCTGCTTATTTTTGTGTCTATCATTGCGTTTTTGGGCGTTGATATCCGTGATCGAGATGCTAGGGATCGTATGTTAGAAATTATGGACTCTCGACCTTTTAGTAATGTCGCTTTGGTCTTTGGAAGATTTTTAGGTATGTTTTTGGCTGCATGGATACCTGTGGTTATTCTTATGCTTATTATCCAAATATTAGGCTTATTATTGCCTTTACTCGGTATGCCAATCGGTGGGCTTGTCGATCCACTTTCGATAGTGGGTTTTGTTGTTTATATGACAGCGCCGGCGCTTGCGCTTTCTTGTTCGTTAGTTATGTTAATGACTATTGCGTTACGTCAGAGATTCATTGCGCTCGTACTAGCTGCGTCAATAATTTTTATATTGCTATCTGTGATAGAAGCAGTACCATTTGGCATTGCATTATCACTTGATTTGTTTGGCACAATGCAGCTGAATCAGTCATCCGAATGGATCCCTTCTATAGCAAATCTGCCCTGGTGGCTGCAACGGCTCGGTATAGTGTTGTTGGCTGTAGGATTGTTATGTTTCACCGTTATCATACATCCCAGACTTGATAGCGCTAGAGGTACAAAGCGATGGATAAGCGCCTTCATTTTTACGCTAGGTGGAGTTGGGCTAATTTCAGGAGCATATGAGTACCAACGAAAAGATTTTAGCAATGTAGCGATTTGGCAATCGGCTCATGAGAATATGCGGAAACAAGTTAATCCAGATATTCTGACTATGCAAGCACAAGTAGATATAGAGCCGGGTAAAAATTTGTCAGTAGAAGTTGATATAGAATTTAAGGCACCGAAAGAGAATTCAATAGAGAAAGCGTTGTTTTCCTTGAATCCAGGGATCGAAATACGCCAGGTCACCAATGCGAAAGGTGATATTCTTTCATCCAGCCATCAAGCTGGGCTATTACAAGTGTCACTTGATAAAAAGTTAGCTGCGGGTGAACAAACTAGTATTAAGGTTATCTATCAAGGTAAACCTGATGTTCTGTTTGGCTACCTTGATAGTGCTATTAATATGCAAGATAGAACTGAGTATAATGGCAGTCGTGAATTAATGAAACTGGGTTCAGAGAAAGGAATTTTTGACCAACAGTATGTCGCACTCATGCCCGGAATACACTGGTTGCCTTCGTCTGGTGTTGATGTAGGCAGAGATGATATTGGTAGCCGTCAGCGCGATTTTTATCAGTTAGATTTAACCGTTCAATTACCAAACGGCTGGATCCCGGCTGGTCCCGGTCTTAGAAAAACGGTTAATGGGTCAAATACACAGGTTGAGTTTAACTTCTCACCTGCAAACCCAATATCGGAAGTTGCAATACTAGCGGCACCGTTTTCCGTTTTCAGTACTGAAATTGATGAAATTGTTTTTGAATTATTACTTCATCCTAAACACAGTCAAATTGTCGACGATCTTGCACTTGGTCGTCAGGAACTGGAAAAATGGGTTAAACAAAAGTTAAGTTTAATTAAAGATGCTGGACTAGAGTACCCATTCAAGGCTTTCACTCTGGTAGAAGTCCCGAATAGTTTGCGAGAATATGCAGGAGGTTGGAGTATGGACACAGCTCTAGCCCCACCTTCAATGGTATTACTTAAGGAAAAGGGTCTTCCCACTGCACGTTTTGATGTTACTACTGAGAATAGCGTACTTTCCGATGTGTTAGGTTGGAGCGCTACGCCAGAAAGTGAGGATGATGAAGCCAAAATCCTACGAAATAGGTTAATTAACTATTTCTCTAACGATTTTAGCAGCAGCAGCTTATACTCAGGCTTTACCCGCTCTATCTTTTCTCTACAAACTTCAGCTAAGGGCAAAGAAGCAATCGCATTAAACTATGCGATGAGCCAGTTGGCTGCTATGGTAATTTCCGGCGAACGGAGTTATTTTTCTGTTGAAAGCCAACTTTCAATTGATAGAACACTTAATCAAATTCTTCAATCTAATCAACAACCCCATAAAACAATCACAGAGCAGGTAATAGCCGCTTATACATCAAGGATAAATGTGTGGGAGTCGTCTCTTGCAACCTCGCTTTCTGACATGGATCCTTGGAAATCACCACAAACTACAATTGATGTTTTGGCGTTAAAGAGTGGTCAATTAGCTGAAATAATCTATGATACGCTGGGCGCTCAGGGGGCAGGTGAGTTGCTATCACAATTACTCGATAAGTATCGCGGTACAAGTTACAGTTTAGACGATGTTGCTGAAATTCTTAGAGCGTCCGACCCTGGTTTGGATTTATTATTGGAAGACTGGTTTAATAGTCGCGGCATAGCAGGCTTCACTACCGATCAAGTTAAGCTAAACCAACTGAGCGACACTGAAAAAGGTGATGTTCGTTATCAATTGACCTTACGTCTAAAAAATGAAGAGTTAGCCACCGGTTTCACTCAAGTATCGTGGACAACTGAAATTGATGGTAGGCGTACTTATAGTGACCCAATTCGTTTAGCGGGTAAATCGGCTTTGGAATTTGGTCTAGTGTTAACCAAACCTCCAATAAACTTACATATCGAGCCTTATTTATCTTTGAATCGCAAAGAATATTTAGTAAAAACGTTTAGTCATAACAAAATTGATAAAATAGATGGTTCGGCTTTTCATGGTATAAGACCTATTGATGTGGATGAATCGACTGATAAAAGAATCATTATCGACGATTTAGATCGTAGCTTTGCCCTTGATGAAACGAGGAAAAAGAAAAGCTTATGGAGCGATACTCAAGCAGCGATTAATGCATCTTCAGATTTAGATCAGGGTCTGCCTGTAGGTAACGGAATTCCGAATGTATGGAGTCGTCGAGGTGAAGAAACCGCCTGGGGTAAATATCGACGTACGGTGGCGTATACTAAAGCTGGTGATGGTGAATCCAAAGCTGTATTATCGAGCGAACTTCCGAACTTTGGTACCTGGCGCCTAGAACTCCATTTACCCAGTATGATGGTTGAGCCTAAACCAGTTTTAGGTAATTGGGAGTTGAGTATCGTTTCTAAAGATAACCGACAAAATGTAATCTTTGACGCAAAAAATAGTGCATTAGGATGGAACGTAGTCGGCAATTATGAGCTAGGAGCAGGTGAAGTTAGGGTCGAATTTAGCAACAAAACAGATGGAACAGTTGTAATTGCTGATGCGATAGCATGGACTCCTGCTAGTTATAACTAGGCTCCAGACTCATTAAAATAAGAACATTAGCTAGCTAACAAAGGGCAGTTGAATGGCTTTTTATAAACTGAAATTTAAAAAATCTTTAAACTTACTAACGGCGTTATTTCTTCTGGGCTGTCAACAACCGGCTGAAAATATTAGCTTAGAGTTTCGCGTACCTGTTACTGTCGAAGAGGTGGCTATTGCAACGGTGGAAAGTCGCATACTCACTACTGGAAGGTTAAGGGCGATAGAAGTAGTTACTCTGGTAGTAAAAACCACCGGTTTACTTCAAATAGCTGAGAACCAAAATGGACGGTTAGTTGAAGGAGACCATGTGAATGCCGGTGATTTAATTGCTACCATAACCGGCGAAGATGTCAGGCTGGCAATTAAAAGAGAAGCAGTTAGACAAAGGTTAGAAACAGCTAAGAGTAACTTTAAAACATCACAAATATTGTATGATAAGAAACTACTTTCGAGAGTCAAACTTGGCAATGCAAAAGATTTACTTGAAGATGCTAAACTGGATTACCAAATATCATTAAATACAGAAAGCCAAAACGAAATACGAACGCCTATTGATGGCGTAATCCTAAAATTATCTCGCGATCAAAATGGTCAACGAATGGCTAACGGTCAGTTGGTAACCGAAGGGCAAGTTATTGCTCAAGTGGCACCGCTTGACGTGCTAATCGCGGATATCGATTTGGTTAGCACCGATATTTCAATTGTTCAAACTGGTCAAGTTGTTCGAGTTAATGCGCACGCATGGGGAGACATGAGTTTTTCCGGAAAAGTATTGCGGTTAGCGCCAACAATTGATGAAAAAACCAGAACCTTACAAGCTGAAGTATCGATTAATAACACCAATGGCTCGTTGAAGCCAGGCATGTTTGTAGAGGTCGCTGTAATACAACAGCGTAGACAGGGGGTTCCAGTTATTCCCGCGAAAGCTATTACCGAACGCGGGGGGCGCAAAGTAGTTTTTGTATTGAAAGGTCAAAGAGTTGAGCAAAGGGAAGTAGAAACCGGTATCAGGCAAGGAAAAAAGATGGAAATACTGAACGGTATTGAACTCGGCGATAGGGTGGTCGTGCTCGGAATAGAAACACTAACCGATCAAATGCCTGTTCATGTCGCAACAAACTAAATCTGCTATTTCAATGCTTATTAATGAGGATCGTTGCTAGTGGAATACCTTGCACGTATTGCATCCAAAAGACCGATCGCGATAAGTGTCATTGCGGTGATGATAGTTGTGTTTGGGCTACTATCCTGGCAGGAACTTGAGTTAGATCTATTTCCGGATATTCAGAGCCCCACTGTTATGGTGTCAGTTCAATCTGGCAGTCGACCAGCAGTAGAAATGGAAAAACAATACGGTGAAAGAATTGAAAAACGCTTGTTCACTGTACGCGGTTTAAAATCAATTGAGCAAGTTGCAAGAACTGGTGAATTGGTTACCCGAATATCTTTCGATTGGGATTCTGACGTTGATTTAGCGCTTGTTGAAGTAAATAGAGCGGTAGCATCCATTGCGTCTGATATCGATGTCGATAGTATTAGCGTACGCCGTTTTGACCCTCGGCAAATGCCAGTATTAGTGCTCGGATTGATTTCTGAATCGGGTACACATGACTTAACGGAATTACGCCAACTTGCGTCTAGACAGATTGCTCCTGCACTCGAGCAGCTTGATAATGTGGCTGAGGTGAGGGTCAGTGGTGGGCGTATCAAGCAGTTGCAAGTTAAAGTCGATCCTATTTTATTAGCTGCGTATGGGCTGACCGTGGGAGAAGTTAATGAGCGAATAAGTGAGGCCAATGTCGATATTAATGCGGGGACCTTTGTTGAGGGTGACCGAGTATTGTTAGTAAAGGGCGAGAATAGCTTTAAGACACCTCAAGATGTAGAAAGCGTAATAGTCAGTTATAAAAAAGCCGAAACAGGTAAAATTGTTCCAATCCGAGTAGCAGATATTGCGCAAGTGTCATTCGAGGATGCTGAAATTACTGGTTTAGTCAGAGTTAACAAGCGAGAAGGGATCAGCTTGTCTGTATTCAAAGATGGTGGCGCCAACACAGTTGCTGTTTCACAAGTAGTGCGAGACGCAATGAAACACATTAGTAAAGACCTGTCTGGGATAACAATTTCGACAGTGACAGATGAGGCAAGTTTAGTTGAAGGCGCGATAAAAAATGTAAAAACAGCTGCATTTTGGGGAATATTTCTTGCGACCGCTGTGCTTATTCTATTCTTACGAAGTGCCGGTCCTATCTTTATCGTCGCTGTATCAATCCCAGTTTCACTTTTGGCGACTATTTTTGCGCTTAACTTTGCTGGTCACAGCTTGAATTTGATGACCTTAGGCGGACTGGCTTTAGGCACAGGCATGTTAGTTGACAACTCGATAGTGGTAATTGAAAGTATCTTTAGAAGACGTAGTTTGGGCGATTCTACAATAGATGCTGCTGCAAAAGGTACCGGTATTGTTGGTGGTGCAATTGCAACAAGTACGCTAACAACGTGTATTGTTTTTTTACCGGTGTTATTTATCGACGGTATTGCAGTAAAATTAGTCTCTGGTATCGCATTTACCGTTGTTATTTCTTTACTCGCTTCATTATTAGTTGCCATATTCTTAATTCCCGCTCTTTCTACCTGGTTATTGCCAAAAGGAAAAACCCATGATGTTGATCCTGGTAGCCAACGAGTTGAAGATATGGTTTATCGATTATTAGGTAAACCTTGGAAGCCAGTTTTATTAACGCTGCTTGGATCCGCAATCGCAATAACGCTTTTAATGCGTTTAGGCACTGAGCTTTTACCACCAGCCAATCCCGAGCAGTTTTCTTTGCGAGTAGTAACACCTGCAGGTCAGCCGGTCGAATCTACTCAAAGAACGGTTGCAATCGTCGAATCAATATTAAGTTTAGCTGCAGGAAACGACCTTAATTCTATGTTGTCAGAAGTTGGACGTTTGAAATCCGATAATGGTGATATGATGCATCGGCAAAGTGAGGAAAATACTGCTGAAATAAAAGTACGACTCAATCCAGAATCCATACCAGCGTCTAAAATAGTCGATGCCGCAGCACCTTTGATAAATCAAATGCACGCAGTAGATATCGATTGGCGTTTAAATAATTCTGCACTCTCTCAAGCATTAGGGACTGATGGGGCTGCTATTACTATAGAAGTGTCCGGACGATCACTCGTGGATATACGTCGTGCAGCTGAAGAAATTAAAGACAAGCTGAGTCAGCAACAAGCGTTGTGGAATATAAAGACATCTTTTGAAGGAGCGACGCCTCAGTTGAGGCTGACACTCGATCAGACCGCTGCCACTGCTGCAGGAGTTGACTTGCAAACTATCGCTAATTTATTAGAAGCGACACTTGATGGTTCGACAGTAACGAGCTTTAATGAGGGCGACGAGGAAAGAGATGTTTTGGTCAAATTGCCTTCAACCGATGTTCATGAGTTAATGAAGCTAACTTTTCAATCACCAAATGGTCAACTGGTATCACTAGGTGACGTCACTACCCTACATAAAGAACCTGGAGCCAGAGAGATATTTCGCAGGGATCAAAAGCGTATCGCACAAGTAACCGCTCTTCCTAGTACCGATTACTCTGCACCGCAGGTGAGAACTGCGGCACTAAATGCGTTAACTCAAACACAGCTGCCGATTGGGATAGATGCCAAAATAGCTGGTGAGGAAATTGAAAGAGTCCAAAGTATTAATGAGCTTTTGTGGGCTGCGGCATTAGCTTTAATGTTGGTATTTATGGTTTTAGCGGGTAGTTTTGAATCACTATTGCAACCCCTTACTATACTATTTTCTATTCCTATCGCATTGATTGGGGTTACATTTGTACTTTTTCCAATTGGTCACCCATTGGGCATAATGTCGATGCTTGGTTTTATTATTTTGGTCGGTATTGCGGTCAATGACGCTATTTTACTTACTCAAATGGCGCGCAGTTTGATACAAGAGGGAATGCAACGAAGAGCTGCATTAGCAAAAGCGGCGTCCTTACGTTTGCGTCCCATTATTATGACTACTGCAACTACAGTTTTAGCTCTTCTACCGCTCGCTATCGGCAGTGGCGACGCGGCTCAGCTTAGAGGTCCATTAGCATGGACTGTAATAGGTGGAATAATTGCCTCCACTATTAGTTCTTTGACGATCGTGCCGTGTGTTTATATGATATTAGATAACTTTTCGATATCAAGCATGTGGTCCAGCCTAAGAATATCAAGGTCAGAAAAAACCTGTAGCCAAGAGGTGTCTTAGTTACAGTGTCTAATAGTATTGTCGGTATTTCAACTCAAAAGAAAACAACAAGATTTAATATTGCTTCCGCCTGTGTGCAAAAGCCAATAGCGACTCTTATGTTTTTTTTCGCGGTCTCGATGCTTGGTTTTTTCTCTTGGCACAAATTGCCGGTTGAGTTACTTCCCGCCTTAACGGGGGAGCAGCTCTATGTGAATTTTCATCGCCCTGGTACTGCGCCAGAAGTTATAGAGCGTCAGATTCTTTTGCCGCTACAATTAAGCGTCAGAAAATTACCGGGTGTGGTTGAAACATTCGGACATATTGATTCTACATCGGGAAAACTAAGTATTAAATTTGAGCCCGGCAGTAACCACCGAGTTAGGGAACTTGAATTACAACGCATAGCAGCAGAACTTAGTCGTACCCAACCCGAAGGCACAGCAATAACAGTATCATCCCAAGATCTCTCAGCGCTCAGTCGATTTGCTATGAGCATACAAGTTCTTGCGGAACGAGATAGTAATGCTCTACGTGATCTGATAGAGCAACAGGTACAAGCCCGCATTTCAGCAATTCCCGGAGTAAGCAGAGTCTTTATTACAGGAGGCGCTAGCCAAGAGGTTTCGATTAAACTCGACATGAAACGAAGTGCCGATTTCGGCATAACCCCAGACCAAGTAGCTGTAGCCTTGAGAAGTTCGATTGGTGGTCTTCAATATCTTGGTAACACTCAAAGTTTGGGGCAGCAATTTTCAGTAGTTCTCGACACGACAGTGAGTGATCTCGATACCCTGGGCGCAATTCCGATTATGCCAGATTCAAATGTTCTACTACGTCATATAGCCAATATCGAGTTATCCAATGAGCCACAAGAGAGTGTTTATAGAGTCAATGGAAAAACGTCAGTTGGGATATTAATATTTCAAGACGAAGGAGCAAATTTAGTTGAACTGGGGCTTCTCTTAAAAAGAAAAATTGATGCTTTAAAGTTGGAATATAATCCTTACGAAATTGACTTTATTATAGGGTTTGACGCTTCTGAAACGGTGGCCAATTTGCTTGAAAGATTGCAAACACTGGCATTGTCTGGATTTGTAATAGCTTTGTTAATCCTTTACTTATTTCTAAGACAAATAAGAGCGGTTGCCGTTGTAGCCATTGCAGTGCCAGTGAGCTTACTAGCTGCCGGTGCGATGCTTTTTTTGTTTGGTTACAGTCTAAATGTCATCACTTTGTTTGGTCTAACTATTGGCATAGGACTTCTGGTCGATAATAGTATTGTCGTTTATGAAGCCGTTCAGCGATGTTTAGAAAGAGGCGCTGATCCTGATACAGCTGCGCAGGAAGGTATCCGGCGGACAATGCGAGCAATAGTGACGGCGAGTGCGACCAATGCGATCGTGTTTCTTCCACTAATTTTCCTAATTGAAGAAGCCATGCTTCGGCAGTTAATAGTTATAATAGCAGCCGCAATTTTATTACCTATGGTTGCGTCACTTCTTGTCGCGGCTATGCTCGTTCCGTTATTAGCTCAGCGACTAGCCGCTCCTGCGGCAGTAGCCCATCTAAAACTAAAGTCAGAACAACGATTACTCAACCAAGGGATGCCTGAACCCAATTTGCCGAAAGAATTATTTTCAGCTACCTTAAAAATTTTTTTACGTCGCCCATCGGCTTGGTTAACAACTCTTTTTGTCTTCATTTTTGTGACTCTGGTTATTGCACTTCCTTGGGTCTGGGTTCGCTCTGTATCACAACCTCCAGCAGAAGCCTCTCAAGTTACTATGGAAGTTGAATTCGACGGTGGAGGTTCACTAGAAGCGGCTGGTCTTATTTTCCAACATTTTGAGCAATTAGCAATGCCTCTTGATGGAGTAAAGCGAGTAGAAACAAGTTACAGTGAAGACCAAGGCTCGATTACGGTTCATTTAAACAAAGCGAAAAATAACGCTAACAATGCCGATGCAACTCGAGTTCGAAAAATAATTAACAATGCAATCGCAAGTATGAGCAATGTTCAACTTAGGTCTTTAAATTCCAATGGTATTACTGGTGGTACGGAATTATTTGAGGGAGAGTCTTCATTCGTTGCTGTGTCTGGACCAGATATGTCTCAATTACAAATATTAGCGGAAAAAATACAAGAAAGACTTGAAGCAATGCAAGAAGTGGGTAGTGCTTTGGTCAATACCAAACTAGGTGGTGAAGAATTACGTATTAACGTTAATCAAGATTCTCTAATGCGTTATCAGTTAAATCCTGAGGAAGTCTTGTCAATTATTCGTTCATCAGGAAGAGAAGGGGAACGTTTACAGACCGGGTATAGTGTGAATAATGGACAAGAAATCCCTATAATTTTGAGACATCAGCTGTCTTCGATGCTTAAAACTTCTAAGCTAATCGAAAATTATAGGATAACCACTCAGCATGGCTCCCTACGGCTTAAGGAGCTAATCAGCGCAGAGCAAGGTTTACCTCCGCCTGTAATCGCACATCATAATGGTCGACGTGAACTCTCGGTTAGTTACCAACTTAATGAAAACGCACCGACCGCTGGAAAGGAAAGAGTAGCACTCGAAAACCTTATTGAAGAGCGTATCAGAAATATTTATAGACCAGACGGTTATACGATAGAAACGCGAGGAGCGACAGCGGCACCAGATAAGTTTAAAAATATTTTCATACCTGTAATATTACTCTTGTTTGCTGTTTTGGCTATCGCATTTGAATCTGTCACAATGCCTTTGTTAATTTTAGTGGCTGTACCACTCACCATTATTGGAGCCATCTGGGGATTATTATTAGCCGGGCTAGGTGCCGATATGATGGCCGGTGTCGGAGTAATTGTTTTACTTGGGTTAGCTGTTAACCCCGCTATTTTGTTAGTCGATAGAATGCAACAAAAGCTCAATAAGGGGCATTGTAGCGCTGGTGCTGCAGCTATAACGGCTGTGAGGGAAAGGGTTAGACCTGTGTTGATGACTGCCTGTACGACCCTGGGCGGTCTATGGCCAATGGCCATTGTAACTGGACAAGAAATGGAAATTTGGCCGCCTTTTGCAACTGTGGTTATGGGAGGTATTGCGACTGCTACTTTGTTGACGCTTTTGGTTATACCTGTGGGATTTGTGATGTTATCCAAAATCGATAAGATATTTGGAAAACTGGGCTCATGGATCTTAATCTTATGGTTTGGTTTAACTTTTGTTACTATCGGTTTATTGGTGATTTTTGAGCAATTATTGCAATTTCAGTGGCAGTTTATTAGCAGTTGTTTGGTCGGCGGTTTTTTTCTTTGGGGACTGCTAAAAATAGCACAATATAGAGAAAACAAAACAGTTGCAAAAGTCGTTGCAAGAGAGTCTAGCTTTGCCAATACCAGCATTGAAACACGTTATCTCAGCAAAGTTTATAATCAACTAGATCCAATTAGTAAAGCTTGGCACAGGTACAAAACTTTTCAACTCAACTCGGCACAACCGAATGCTCAGGCAGCCAAGCAAAATGTCTTCACTTTTCTTATCTTGATGTGTGCAACTTTATACCTTGCCACACATTTGCAAGGCGTTTTTTGGCAGGTGGGCTTCTCCTATGTTTGCGGGATTTTCTTAAGCTTTTTCTTGATAGAAGCTCAGCGATCGGTTGGTTTAATCAAAGTCGGTTTTTGGGATCTAAATGATCAGCAACGGTTAAAGTTTAGTCAGCTAGTAAACTACTCAATGCCTTGGTTTGTTTTGTTTACCTTATTTGTTAACAATTGGCTATTACCAACCATGAGCGCTAATACCGTTGTTTTACAACCCGCAGCTTTGTGCTTGCTTGCAATATTGACCTTGCTTATTCAACTAGGTCGAAATACTGCGTTATTAATTATTCAAGGAAAACGCGAACCCAAACTAGAATCCGGAAAATTGCAATGGCTGCATAATTCATGGCGTCGTTTTTGTCTAAACTTTTTGGGATTCGACTTAAAACAGCCAGAGCTTCAAGCATTATCGTCGATTAGTTTTAAAGCTGATAACGGTATGATTGGTATACTCGGTCCAAACGGAGCGGGTAAAACAACCTTTTTAAGACTACTCGCGTCTGTTTTAGAGCCGACTAGTGGTAGTTTACGTTACGCTGACGTTGACAAACGAAAAATGGGGGACAGGGTATCTGAATTGATTGGTTATCTACCTCAGGAATTCGGATTATATGATCACTTTACTGCAAGAGAATATCTTAATTATTTTGCATTATTATATCGAGTCGGTGACAAGTTTGAGCGTAAGCAAAGAGTTGAAGAGCTATTAAAAGAAGTGGGATTAGAAAAGCGTCAACATGAAAAAATATCTGCTTTTTCAGGAGGAATGCGACAACGCATCGCTGTTGCTAGAACACTTTTGAGATTACCCTCTATCATTATCGTAGACGAACCAACGGTTGGGTTGGATCCTCGTGAAAGAATTCGTTTTAGAAATCTTTTAGCAAAATTAGCACAAAAACGATTAGTCTTATTTTCCACCCACGTTGTTGAAGATGTTGAAGTTTCATGCCAGCGAGTTATTGTATTAAGAAACGGTAAATTAGCATACGATGGCATTCCTCAGGATTTGGCGGACAAAGCGCGTGGAAAAACTTGGCTGTTAAAAGTTCCTGAATCAAAAGTCTTTGAGGTAGAAAGCTCGTATAAAGTGGTTACACAGATAAATGAAGGCGGTGGAATTGTCAGTATGCGCGTATTGTCAAACGATGTTCCCAAGTTTAATGCAAAACAAGAAATTCCAACGCTTGAAGATGGTTATCTGCAATTGTTTAATGGAGAAAGCTGATAATGATCAAGTTTTTTGAAAGAGCTAGTGACTTAATTGCAATGTTGTTTCTTTGTCTTAAGCAACAGCTAGGTAGTCGGTTTATGTTTGTACCGCTAGCCGTTCTAATTTGGCCTATCTATCAAGCAGTGCGATTACTCGAGTCCCAACAAAATTTATTTACCTCGGCTGATGTACAAAATAATTTGCTTGGGCTCCCAATCTATTTACTAGCGATAGGTCTTGGGATAGGAATTATTGCAAAGGAAATTGAAAGAGGTACTCTGGAAGTTGTCTACACTATACCGGGGGGCGCTCAGAAAATCTGGTTGTTAAAATTAGCTGGTGCTGCGCTAATTATTATCATTGCCGAACTTTTGCTCGCCGTAATTACTTCGATGTTATTCACTTCTTTTCCTATTTCGGTACTTTATAGAACTTTTCAGGCAGCCGTCTTTTTTCTAGTTTTGTCAATGGGGGCGGGCGCGCTCTTCCGAAGTGAACTAGCTGCCGGTATGTTTTCTGCCGCAGTGCTTTTCACAATTCTACCCAGGTTTAGTCACAATCGTTGGTCGCCTTTGTTTGATCCCCTGCATCCTGGAGTTGGAAACATAGTGGACATTGTAGCCTGGTCTGTTCAAAATCATATTGGAATAGGGCTGCTAATTATTGTTCTGATTGTGGTTACCTTTAAAAGAGCCGAACGGCGTGAACTACTGTTAGATTAAAACCATCATCATGCAAAATTTTATATTCAATCACTATGCCACCAATTTAACGGACGACTAATTCTATTGTTAAGTTACGTGTTTTTTTAGATTTTGTATTGCTTTCTATCTTGTTTCCAATATACCTCTTCTGGAGTTTTACCTTTTAGCCTCACACAGAAAAGATCTATAAAATCATGTGATCAAAGCCTCCATCGAGCGCTTCCTTATCACGTCTGACGATAGCGCTCAGCTTGCTGTGTAATGGCTCTGGCAGGGATTTACCTTTTTTCATAAATGCAGCAACATCCCGCCGCGTTACAGAGTCGGGCGCATCACGAAAAAACTCGTTACTTTCAATCCTGCGCCTTAACCCCAATCCATTCCCCAACATCTTTGGCGTCGGCAACATCGTTGCAACCAGCAGGCGCTGACCATCCGGATAAATTCAGGAGTTCAGAGGACGTTTTCGCTGCATTAGAGTACCTATGTCGGCAAGGAACTGTCTTAAAAGTTTTGAGTGAGTCTGGAGCCATCTATTTAAAAGCGAACCTAGAACAAACATTCAGTAATTTAGGGGATGAAAATGAACTGAAATAAATTCTGGCATAGGGTTTTTTTTAACCCGTTTGGGTCGAATTTGACCCAGATTTTATAAATGGAAATTCTGAAAATGCTAATAAAAACAACAAGATATTGACATTTGAATGAGCGGCATAATTGTTGCTTTTAGTAATAAAAGAAACAAGTTATTCAGTGCTTAGATAGCTTTCACCCAAATAAGGAGAGTTGAGTTAATGAAATACGAAATTCGTAATACTGCAAAAAGACCTATATCGATCTTATGTAATACGGGCGAGTCACATCATCTACCACCAAATTATGTCACGCAATTTGCTGAAGCCGAGATAATAAACAATCCACTCATAGAGAAGCTAGCGCGTCAAGGTTTGATCCGATGTAACGAGATTAAAGAGGCTAAAGCTTCAACCAGTAGTCGTAAAAAGGTCGTAAAGAAGGTTAGTAAATCGAAAGTTACTAGCAAGGCAAAAGCTAAGTGAGTCGTCTTAATCAACAATTGTTCAAAGAAAAATAGCCGATTGAATCGATCTTAAAATTCGGTTCGGTCAAAAAATTAAAACTATCGCATCACAAAGATAGTAGCAGATCCTCAATCACACATAGTTAACGGCATAAATTGGAGGCCAACAATGGTATTACCTACATATCCAGGCGTATATATGGAGGAAGTCTCTAGCGGAGTAAGACCTATAGCCGCCGCTAGTACCTCGACCGCTGCATTTATAGGTCAAGCAGAAAAAGGCGCAATTGGAGAGGCAGTTAAAATATATAATTTCACTGAATTTCAAAATTTATATGGTAGCTATCTGTCATCATCTTATCTTGCACATTCTGTTTTTCAGTATTTTAACAATGGTGGTTCGAAGTGCTACATCGTCAGGGTTACGGGTGCTAATACTGAGACTGCAAGCATTAACTTGTTTGATAGAGATGATACAACTCCCCTAAGAAGTATGACAATCTCAGCAAAAAATGCTGGTGTGTGGGGTAATGATCTTGGAATTATTATCGCTAATGGTAGCCGGGATGCAAATAACGAATTTAATCTGTCAGTTTATCGAGAAAGTGATGACACTTTACTGGAAGCGTATGAAAACCTTTCCATTATTCCTGATCTCACCAATTATGTTGAAACCGCGACCTCAGGATCAAATTTAATAAGTGTTGAGGTTGATGATACCAATACTAATATTGAAGCGGGGACTAGTACGGGCTCAGCTGCTCCAGGTTCACTAGATGGTCTCGGTAGAACATTTTTTCATATCAATGTGAATGGCGATGGTTACCAGGAAGTTGATTTACAGGTTGCTGTCGACGACGGCGATGTTGCCTCACTAAATACGCCGGCATTAATAGCAACGGCTATTCAAGTGCGAGTACGTGCGTTAATTCGACAACGTGCTTCTTCAAGTCAGGCGGCATTCGATAATTTTACCGCAACAGTGGGAGGTGGTAGTGAATTAATTCTAACTTCCGGTGTGACCGGCATAGCTTCTTCGGTGAATGTTATAGCTGGCTCTTCTGCTGCAACCAGTGCTGCCGCGCTACTCAATTTAGGCAGTGCGAATGAAGGAATTGAAATCGTAGGGGGACACGTGCTAAGACCAAGAGTTAATCCTGGTAGCGCCTATTATTTGCTTGGCGACCATGCCGTTCCAACTACGGAAGTGCAGTCGGTTACTGCGGGTTCTGATGGTGATCCTGCGACCGATTTGGATTATCAAAATTCTTTTCCAATTCTCAATAATGTCACCGACGTGAGTTTAATTGCCGTTCCTGGTATCGGTAGCGCATCGGTTATAGGTGCAGGAATGAATTATTGTGAAACCATTAGACCACTCAGTGATTGTTTTTATATTGCTGACATGCCAGCAGATAACGATACCGTTGCTGAGGCCACGACCTTAATGGCATCTTTATTTAAGAATTCTTACGGAGGTGCTTGGATACCGTGGCCGACAATGTTGCACCCCACTGATGGTAACGCTGAGCCCATTTTGGTACCACCCTCTGGATTTGTTGCTGGTTTGTTCGCAAAAACGGATGCTAAGCGTGGTGTCTGGAAAGCACCGGCGGGCACAGCAACTGGACTTGCAGGGAGCACCGGCTTAAAAGTCGATTTTTCTGATGTCCAACAGGGCGATTTAAATCCTATAAGCGTTAATGTTATTCGCCAATTTGCTGGCAGCGGAAGAGTAATTTGGGGTTCAAGAACTATCTACAGCGATCCCGAATATAAATATATTCCTGTCCGACGTATGGCTATTTTTCTGCGCAGTAGCATCTATTATGGTATTCAGTGGGCGGTGTTCGAACCTAATGATGAACCTTTGTGGGGATTGCTACGCACCAATATCAGTTCCTTTATGATGAACTTATTTCGCCGAGGCGCATTTCAAGGAAGCAAGGCTAGCAGCGCTTTTTTCGTTAAATGCGACAGTGAAACAACAACGCAAGATGATATCGATCAGGGGATCGTCAATGTTCAGATTGGTTTTGCGCCGCTCAAACCAGCCGAATTTGTCATCGTTCAAATAAGCCAAAAAGCCGGCGAATCAGCATAAGCCTTAATACAGGAGCAGAATATAATGCCACAATTTTCAGGAAACCCACATCGCCATGAGCCTTATAGAACCTTTAAGTTTCATGTTTTCCTAGACAGTCCCGAACCTGTAGCGGGCGTCACTAAAGTCGGTGGACTTAAAAAAACACAGGAGGTCATCACTCATCGCGATGGAGCCGATCAATCTCACAGTATTAATATGCCGGGTCAGACCAAATACGAAGCCATTACCTTGGAAGCTGGGTTAACCCACGATCTGACATTTGAAGAGTGGGCAAACCTCGTGAATAACTATTCAGCTGATGGCGACATGTCGTTGGCAGGTTATCGCAAAGACGTGACCATTGTATTGAATAATTTACAAGGGATACCGGTCATGAAATATCTTGTACACGAAGCTTGGGTATCGGAATACCAAGCTTTGCCGGAATTGGATGCGTCGGCTAACAGCGTTGGTATTCAAACCCTCACGTTACAACACAATGGGTGGGAGCGTTTGCTTGATGTTAGCGAGCCAACAGAAACCTAGCCGGTGAGTTGAGGAAGCAAAATGGAATACACCTACACATTACCACACGGATATATCGACTTAGATGGTTCTTCACATAAGCAAGTTGTATTGAGAGCCTTGGGAGGTTACGAGGAAGAATTGCTAACCTCTTCCCAGCAGGTGAGCGCAAAACAAGTCTCTAGGGTGCTGGCGCGGTGCATTGTGAAATTAGGTGATGTTGTTAGTGTTAGTGAAAGTATTGCAAGAAACTTGTTGATTGTTGATCGGTTGTTTTTACTTTTAAAATTGAGATTGATTACTTTTGGTGATTTTATCCAATCCGTCGTCCATTGTCCCGAAAGCGATTGTAATCAAAAGATCGACATTGATTTCAATATCTCTGATATCCAGTTTGCAGATATAAATAATCCCCGAGAGATCTACCAACTACAGTTATCTGAAAATTCAGTATTACAGTGTGAGATTGATGACCCAAGAGTTGATTTTCGCTTGCCTAACGGAGGTGACCAAGAGCTTGTATCAAGCCGACTCAATAATAACTCTGCGGAAGTAGTATCGTTTTTACTGAGTCGTTGTATCAAAAAATTTGCAGGTCAGGACGGTATTTCGCTCGATCAAGTTAAAACCTTACCGGCACTGACCAGATTGGAAATTGAGCGCGCGATAGAGGAGAGGGCTGGCGATACCGACTTAAGCATGACAACCCAATGTCCTCATTGCCAATTCGCGTTTGAAGTACCCTTTGATATCCATGATTTTTTCTTTGGTGAGTTGAAAATAAGCCAACAGCATCTCTATAACGAGGTGCACTATTTGGCTTTTCATTATCACTGGAGTGAACAAGAAATCATGTCGATGACGAAGGAAAAACGAGGCAATTATGTGGCGATGCTATCTGAAGAAATAGAAAGGTTAAATGATGCTCTCGCCTAAAGTCGGTAAAAGTCGTTTCGGACATTTGAACGCTTTGGCGAAAAGCGGTGTGCAGCCATTTGTTTATCGGCGTAATGCGCATCAGTTGTTGGGCTTAAAACGACAAGCGATTGACTATGTTGACAAGCAAAATAGTGTGATGGCAGGTTCTTATCCATTTCGTTATCTTAATACAGTTGCTGAAAGTGGTGAGCAGCAAGTTACAAATAATATCGAAGGTCAAAATTCTAGTGTTCCACCTTATAAGAATGAACAGGATTTAAGCGACAAAAACCATACCTTTAATAAAGTCGACAAGACTGACTCCGAACTGTTTCTGGAAGGTGAAAGAGAAGATGGCTTAATTTCGTCGAAAAATGCTCAGCCTAGTTATTCAAGACAATTACAGCAGCAACTATCTAAACCAAGTAGAAGCCGATTCTTAAATACATCCGAAGTTCTTTCCCAAGAGAAAAATCATAGGATAGAAAGTTTGCAGCCTGAAGTTGAAAGGAAACATCTGGTTGAATTGCCGCAAATAGACAAAGAACTTGAGAAAAACAAAGCCAATCATTCTAGCAACAAAAATACGATTTTACATGAAGACAAGAATTTACAGTTAGCACACAATCATAGGACAAAAGTTAATCAAGATATCAGTAATGTTGATGACAAAGAGGGCGTTGAACCCTTGCTAAAAAGCCGGCCGAAGATCTATTCCGAAAATAAAGCGATTAAACGCCATCAACAATTGACTCAACGCTATCAGGAACTCGCGCAAAGAAGCCCAGTGTCTTCGAATTTCATAGTTGATGAAAAAACACGTGCAGCAATGAATAGGATGCAAGAAAAACTCGGGCTGACTGAAAAGGAAAAAATACAAAAGTATAAGAATGTCGGCAGGGTGAGTGATGTTCAAGAATTGACAGCTAAGGATGTCAGTCGAGTTAAGAGTAAAACGGCTCACGAAATTAAACCGCTGCAACCTACACTCATAAATATCTTGCAAAGATTGCCGAAAAAGAAAAATACAATGTCAAAAAAAGGTTCCAAGGATACGGTAAAAATTGTAGAAATCCAACGCGAGTTGAAGAGTTTAGAACTAAAAATAGAGGCTCTTAATAAAGAAAATCTTCGTCATAGGAAAGAAATCGCTCATCTGGAAGCTCACCAATCAAGGGGTACGGGCAAAAATACAACAGCTGGTTCTAATAGAAACTCCGGTTCTTTTTTGGAAAGAAACCGTTTAACTCATGCAATGATTAGAATGCGAACATAGAGAAGCTGATTATGAGTGCGTCAACAGCAATAGGAATGGTCGGTGAGTCTCTAAAGAATCTTTTGGATAGCGAGATGTCTTTGAGCTCGACTGTGAATACTACAATACTAGCTCCCGATGAAAGTACTGAGGTAGGTCGAGTTAATCTATTTTTGTATAAAATCAAAGAGAGTCCTTATCAGAAAAATATGGATTGGCGGGTTTCGGGTTCTGATCCCAGTCGAATTTCTCCACCTCCTTTAACCTTGAGCCTGTATTATCTAATGACCGCCTATGCCTTAAATGATGCAGAAAGCGGAAATACCAATGCGCATGCGATTTTAGGGGAAGCGATGCGGGTATTACACCAACATCCGATTATTCCCGAAACTCATTTGGTTGCTGGTTTAACTAATGCGGCCGAGCAAATAAAGTTGATGCAAGTACAAATTGACATGGAAGAACTAAGTAAGATCTGGAGTACCTTTTCAGAACCTTTCCGTCTATCAGCGTTATATGAAGTCTCAGTTGTGCAATTGGATCAATCGGCTGATCAAGATCGGGACATGCCAGCGAGAGTACGAGAAATAGGAGTTCCAAGTATTACCCAACCTTATCTTGTACCAAAAATAAATGAAATCAATCCGGTTTCAGCCATTGCAGGGGCTAATTTGACGATTAGCGGCGAAAACTTAGTCGGCTGGAACGCTTATGTTTCAGTCTCTGGCGAAGTGATTGCAGATGCCTTGCCTCTTGACAGCGATAGTTTTGTGGTGAGTTTACCTGCGCTCATTAGTCCTGGTTTTCATTCCATTCGGATCGATATTTCGCGGATAACGAGGATGAGTTTTTTTGTTGAGGTAACGCCGTGAACTTAAATGAGGAATCGGCAATGTCATTGGATCGAGATGCTATCGGTGACAACGGTGTTGCTAACTTTAACAATAGCGCGAGGAATAATTCTGAAAGTAGTGCAGAGGTCAAATGCAATTTGGAACCTTTTGCAAGCAATCAAGAATATTTAACGAACGAACTTCTAAAACTGGACTTAATACTCAGTGTATACACGGTTAGTTTTCGTGAAAAGCTTCAACAGATGGAAAAGTTGAATCCTGCTGGTCAGGCTTATATTTCCCATGAAGAAATTGACTTTCTACTCGCAAGAACTAATCCGAAAGCCAATAAACAATCCCAACACACAAGCAAACTATTAGATCAAATTGATCAACTGGAACAACAGATTGATCAAAGGGTAAAGCTGACTGGCGAAACCGGTAAGAATCTTCCATTATCAATGGTGTGTCACTTTTTCTCTTTATCTTATTTAGAACTGCAATTGATATTGTTGTGCTTAGCCCAAGAGTTAGAACAAAAATATGACAAGATATTTGCTTATTTACAGGATGATATTGCTCGAAAACGTCCTAGCCTTGAATTGGCTCTCAATCTCTTGAGTCAACGAGGTGAGAACAAATGGTCGTTAAGAGCGTTACTGAATGATAATAGTCAGCTGTTCCGCTCTGGGATCCTGCATATTATTGAAGACCCCTATAACCCTTCTGGATGTGGAAGTTTAGGAAAAATGCTTAAATTAGACGAGCGTATATTGAACTATATCCTGGAAGTTGATGGTTTCGGTAATCGCTTAAACAATGTGGTTAAAAAAATTGAGCCAGTACATTGTTTTGATGAAACAGCTTTGTCCGGCATCACTAAAAAAGAATTGCAATTAACCCTAAAAAATCACCTTGAGAGCAGTAAGAGGAAGCGCCAAAACCTTATCATCAACTTGTATGGTAGTCAGGCAAGTGAACAAGTTGAAGTGTCTCATGCTGCTTGTGCAGAAATTAGTACGAAATTTTTGTTGCTAGACATGCAATATTTATCCAATGTTGATATTGAATGGAATAGCCAGATACATGATTGTTTAAAGGAAAGCTTGTTGCAGCAATTACCCCTACTAATTGTCAATATCGACAAATACAAATTTAGCGATGAAGGGCAGCCCAAAAAATTAACTTACCTGTTCGACATGATCGATGAATACGGCTGGTTAACCTTTGTAGTTTCCAACAAACCTTGCGTTAATGAAACCTTGCTGAGGTATCGTACAATTCAAATAAAAACGATTAATGTTCCTGCAAGAGACATTCACGAGCAGAGAGAAACCTGGCGGCAGTATTGCTCGCAATTTGATTTAAAACTCTCTGAATCGGTGATTAATAATTTGACTAACAAGTTCAGTTTTAATGGTTTGCAAATATATCATTTAGTTAAATCATTAGCCATGGAGAAAACCATTCATCGATATGAACAAGTTGATGAGAACCTAATTGAGAACTTGTGTCGAGCAGAGTCTAATCACAGCCTTGAAGAACTGGCAGTCAAAGTTAAACCACACTACCGCTGGAATGATATAGTTTTACCTAGCAATGTGAAGAGTCATTTACAGTCAATTTGTAATCAGGTAGAGCATCACGATAAGGTGTTTAATGAGTGGGGCTTTGGTGAAAAATTAGCTTATGGCAAGGGTCTTAGTGCATTATTTTCTGGACTGCCCGGTACTGGCAAAACAATGGCCGCTCAAGTTATCGCCAATGAACTGGGTTTAGATTTATACAAAATTAATCTTGCTAATGTGATTAGTAAATATATTGGAGAAACGGAAAAAAATCTCGAAAAAATATTTCAGTCGGCAGAACACAGTAACTCGATTCTGTTGTTTGATGAGTGTGATGCTATTTTTGGAAAACGGACAGAAGTCTCTGATTCCCATGATCGTTATGCCAATATTGAAGTGAGTTTTCTGCTGCAAAAAATGGAAGAGTATTGCGGGATTGTGTTGTTAACAACAAACCAGAAAAAAAACATGGATGACGCCTTTGTAAGGCGGATCCGCTTTATTGTTGAGTTTCCATTCCCTGATAGATTCAGCCGAGAAGAAATATGGCGTTGTCATTTTCCGCGTCTGACACCGGTAGTTGCTAATGTTGATTTTTCGAGCCTTGCTGAAAAATATAGCATTTCTGGAGGCAGTATAAAAAACATCGTTTTAAATGCGGCTTTTTTAGCAGCCAATGATGGTTGTGATATTTCGATAGAACATATTATTGAAAGTACCCGAACAGAATTTGAAAAGATAGGTAAGCTGACTTGTAGCTTTAGTTAATCAGATCGAAAAACTAACAACTGAAGTTTTATAGATTGTGAATTTAAGTAAGACTTTGAGGAGCAAAAATCAATGCAAGGGGATTTTCGACCAAAGATACTACGCGGAGCTTTGCTTGAATTCGGTTTAAGTTTGCCTCCCCTGATTGTTGTCTTTCAATATAATCCAGAGCAATTAACTCGTAGCCGAAACCTATCTTTTGCTGCGCCGAGTAATCATGAGGGTTCGCTACGCACTTTCCATAAGGATACTGAGGATTTAACCGATGTTCAAAAATGCCAGGAAGTGACCGTTGAAGAAGAGTCTATTAATTTTGAAATCAAATTAGACGCTAGTGAGGACTTGGACAAAGACGATCTGATCACTCGAGAATTTGGTTTATCACCACAGCTTTCAACCTTGGAGTTAATGACAGTACCAAAAGATGAAAGTTTGTTGGGGGCGGCACTTGGCGCTTTACTCGGTGGTGAAGATAAATCCTTTAGTTTTACTAAGGGCGGCAATCCGCCAATGATTTTATTGATTTTTGGTCGAAAGCGAGTATTACCGGTCAATATTAATAGCATGACAGTGACGGAAACCCATTTCAATACGACCTTGAATCCAATCAAAGCATCGGTTTCTTTGAACATGACAGTGATTGAAGGTAAAAATCTCGCCTTTATGTACTCCAAAGCGATGAAAGAAGTGATGTCTGTTTTGAATCTTGCAAACATTGGTGATGTTGCCAGTGTAATGATCCCATCTTAGGAGGGAATGATAATGTTTACCAAAAATTCCCGTTATTATTCACTTGAAGATATCGTAGTCAATAACAAAAATAATCGTCAGATTAATTCGAAATCTATCCGTCAAATTTCGTATGTATCAGGATCCTTTCAACATTTGGTTGATGATAATGATCGCTTAGACCTGCTTGCCAGTAAGTATTATAGCCAGCCGATCAAATGGTGGAGAATTTGTGATGCCAACCCCGAGTTCAAATCGCCACTTGATCTTTTAGGTAAAAGTTGTGTGAAAACCTATCGATTTAATGTAATGGACTCATCAATCCCAAGTCCTTTTCCCTGGTTAGAGTTAACCAATATTCTCGATCAGCAAATTGGTATTGAGCAATATATAAGTTATGACAAACTTGTTGATTTTGCAGAAGAGGTCATTGACCTATTGGGCACAGAGGTGACAGTTAATAGAGAAGTGTATGAGCGCTATATTGATGTGAGGATAAACAGTCAGTTACTCACTAGCGAAAGTATTAGCAGTCTGTTTTCTGCAACAAGTATTGAGTTTTCACCTCCAGAATTGCTTGGCAGAGTCGGAAAACAAATTACCATTCCTCCGGTGAGATGATATGTCACGAGTAAAAAATGAAGAATTTATTTTGAAGTTTGATGACAGTGTTAATGAAAAGGTCTATCAACATATTATATCGATTGAGGTTGTTGAGGATGTGGCTTCAGCATCAACCTTAGGTTTACGTTTGGGTGTAACTCGGTGTCATTCAGATAATTCATGGAGTGTTTTAGATGATGCACACATTACCTTGTGGATGAAAGTTACGCTGGAAGCAGGTTTTGATGGTGAGACCGAGGAAATATTTTCCGGTTTTGTCACTCATCTAAAACCAAATTTTGATTCGGATCCGGCAAAGTGTACGCTCGATGTACAAGCTATTGATCGAAGTATTATTTTAGATAGAGAGTACAAAATGCGTCCTTGGGTAAATAAAAAAGACAGCGACATTGCCCAGGAAATACTGGTAACAGAGAATGGCTTGGGAGCGACGATAACTGCGACTCAAGTGGAGTACGATGAAACCGTGACAACCATAACTCAACGAAATACCGATATGAAATTTTTACAGCGATTGGCCAGACGTAATGGCTTTGAAGTCTACATTAGTGGCGAAACAGCTTATTTTGGACCGCCGAATTACGATAGTGAAGTACAACCAACACTTTCCGTCCATTTTGGTGCGGAAACAACTATGACCAGTTTTGATTTGGACGTAAATGCGTTACAGGCTACACGCGTGCAAACTGCGAGTACTGGAAGGAGCGATCGCACTGATAATTCTGCGGACGTGGAAAGTAGTGATGTTGAACCGAGAGGAGCAACGACAGCCAGTGATATGACTTCAGGCGAAGTCCCTGAAGCGACTATTTTTCTTGGTAGTGGTGCTGTCTCTGGACAACAGGAATTAGAGACTCGAGCGCGAGCAATTTACGATCAGCAACAATGGTTTATAACGGGTAATGGTGACGTCGATGGTAATTTTTATGGTCACGTGATTCGACCACACAAAATGATTACGATAAGAGGCATCAGTGAAAATTACAGTGGCGAGTATTATGTGACCCATGTTACTCACCAATTTAAAACCAGCGGCTACACGATGCAGATCAAAACGAAACGTAATGCGACCATCCCCGCTGGAACGGAGGATTTTTCCAGTGAAGATACTTCCACTTTGAGTGTCGTGTAAAGAACATGATGGAATTGGAAGAAACAGTAGCCGAATTAGTCAACCAAAATGATAGCAAGCTTTGGGGAAAGTATCGTGGCATTGTTGTTGATAATGAAGACCCCAAAAAACTTGCGCGCTTGACTTTAAAATTGACCAATCTTCTTGGTGGTGAATTTGTAACCGGTTGGGCATTACCCTGCTTACCTTATGGTGGTGAGTCTAATCAAGGAATGTTGTTTGTTCCAGAAAAAGAATCACAAGTATGGGTGGAATTTGAAGAGGGTGATATCGACTATCCAATATGGGTCGGTTGTTACTGGTCAGCGCCAGATGACGCGAGTGAAATCCCTAAACCGAATGAGTTAGATGGTAGTGAAGCAGATGAAGAGCAAAACCCAGCGACACGTAAAATCATCAAGACGCTGAAAGGTCATACGATTCAGTTTGAAGATAAAGATGGAGAAGAGTCGATCATTATCGTGCAAAAAGTGGAAGATGACAAAGTCAATGTAATAACGATGGATGCAACAGGAATTGTAATCACCGATTTTACCGAAAACAAAATCGAAATAACGGAAGAGGCTTTCACAATCACTTCCAAAGTTGCATTTACAATTGATGCGAGTGGGCAAGCCGTGGAAATAAAAGCGGATACTATTGACTTTACCAAAGCTTAGTAAAAGGAACGTTTTAAATGGGAACTTTAATAGTGGTTGATGGTGACAAAGTGGAAGGTACTGATAACCACAATGTAACTGGTACAGGTGTGCCTTCAACAACACCTCCGCCCACAGTGCCAATAAAAGCAACAGCCGATTTTGATTACAAGGGAAGCATGACTGATGAGTTGAGCGAATTCGTCAGTATCAATGGGAGTGTCATTGCATTGGTCACTAGCAAAAGTAGTTTAGATCCCGGCGAGGACGCTATTGGTGGTCACGCGGCAATTTCTGCGAAGAATATCGCTGAAGTCGTGCCAACTGTCACTACCGGTTCAGAATTGATTATTAAAATTGTAGATCCCATAGGTATAGGAATACCGAGTGCTGGGGTAGGGAGTTCGTTTGTGAAGATCGATGGGGATTCGGTGTTGCTGGACGGAGATAAAATCGACACCTGTGATGGAAAATCCGCAACTGAAAATTCCACAGTTACGGCGGAAGAACAAGATTTTGTGAGTTGCTCGGAATGAATAACATGCGAATAAAACCGAAGGTATCTAAAGGAAAATATGATGAATGAAAGCATTCAATTTCCCTTTGAGATAGACGACGCAGGTATTTCCCGGAAAAGCGATAGCCTGGATAAGGAAATCCAAGGAAAAATCATTCAGGTTCTGTTTACGGCTCCGGGAGAGAGAGTCAATAAGCCCGAGTTTGGTTGTGGTTTGTTAAATTTAGTATTCGAACCTAATGATGATATTTTGGCTGCGGCTCTGGAATTTACGATTGGTCAGTCGCTGGTACGTTGGCTGGTCGACGACATAATGGTCGATGGTGTGGATGTGACATCTAAGGATGAGCTGGTGACCGTTTCCATCGCCTACACGATTAAAAAAGAATATAAGAAAAGTGCTGTACGTATCACTTTTAAATAGGTTTCATTAGATCACAAGCAGGTTAGTAATATGGCGGAAATTAAAACTACTTCTCAGGGCAAAGTCGTTGATTATATGGCGAGAGATTACAATAGTTTTTTGCTCGCTATGCGCGAGCAGATCCCGGAAATAATTCCTGAATGGACTGGCTATGAACATGAAGCCGATTTTTCAAATGTCATGCTCCAATTGTTCAGTCAAATGGGTGACATTATCAGTTACTATCAAGACAGGATTGCAGGTGAAAGCTTCCTTAGTACGGCCAAAGAAAGGGGGAGCATTATTGAACACTTGAATTTGATCGGTTACCGTCTCGCAACCGCCTCTGCAGCAGTAACTGCCTTGACTCTGACGGCAGCAAGTGACTACAACCAAATGCTAACTGTACGAAAAGGCAACGCTTTCACAACCAAGAGCAGCGAAGATAATCCACCAGTAAGATTCGAATATACGGGTGATGATTTTACCATTGATTTTTCTAGCGATCCGGATATCAGGATTAATGATGATGGTACAAAAAGTTATGATATTCAGGTAGAGGAGGGTCGTCTGATTACTGATGATCTTGTCGGCGAATCTGATGGTAAAGCTAACCAACGTTTTAAGCTTAGCCAAGGTGAAATCATTCTGCGAACATTTGGGTCGAGTGGAGAAGATACCGATGTGACTGTCAATCGAGACATCAGCTTGAAGGTAGAATTGAATGCAGAGATCATAGAATGGAAATTGCAAAAAAGTTTTGCTTTTAGCCGCGAAGGTCAAACCGACTATACCATAGAGATTGACGAAAATAATAAGGCTACTATAGGATTTGGTGACGGAGATTTCGGCGCTATCCCAGAAACAAGCGCTACGATTAGTGTGAGCTATCGTGTCGGCGGAGGTAGCCACGGTAACGTTCTTGCAAATACCATCAATACCATTTTGGATGCGCCTGAATTGAATCTAGCGGCAATTAAAGTGAACAATAAAGCACCCGCTACCGGAGGCTCGGACAGAGAGACCATTGCACATGCGATTTCTCATGCACCTAATGTTTACCGTTCACTCCAGCGTGCCGTTGCGGCACAAGATTACGAAGCACTCGCCTTAATGAATAAATCCGTAGGAAAAGTTCGTGCAGAATCCAGTAGTTGGAATCGGGTAACCCTGTTTATCGCGCCATCGGGAGGCGGCTATCTAAGTCACACCTTAAAAGCAGATTTGAGAAGTTTTTTTGAGGATAAACGACCTCTGTCTACCATCATCGAATTTGAAGATGTTGACTATGTTGAAATATTCGTTAGTGCTGATGTTGATATAGAAAGTTACTATTCGAACGCGGAAAAAAAGGATGAAATAATGGCGTCCGTTGCAAAACTGTTAGCTTTTGAACAGGTCGATTTCAAACAGGTTATTTACCTGAGTAAATTCTATGAAGCGATTGAATCTATTGTCGGTGTTAAGGCTGCGGTTATTACAGAATTTCGTCGAGTTAATCCTGATCAGAATGGACTGACTGAAGATCCCCTGGGGAAAATTGAACTTCAGGCCAGTGAAATCCCTGTTGTTCCCGCCGCACCCGAATACGCTTCTGGAATCAAACTAGAGGTAGTCGGAGGATACTAGAGATGCCGATACTGAATAACATAACCGCCAATGCTCACGCTAGTGGAAACCGGATCAGTTTGTCCTGGTTAAATCCGGATGCGATTGATTATCCAGGGGTTAAAATTGTTCGCCGCTCTGACCGTTATCCTAGCCATCCTGATGATGGTGATCAGGTAGAAGATGTCGAAAATTCGACAACAGAAAGAGTTAACACGGAAGATCCACAGCAACTCAAATCAGAAACGGTTTATTATTACAGCCTTTTTCCATTTCGCAACGATCCGCCTGAGTACTTCATCGACAGACGGAATCGAGCTTCGGCAATGGCTACTGCACCTTATGGATTTGCCGAGTTATTATTTAAGCATATGCCAGCCATTTATCACCGTTTTGACAAAAGCTTACCCAGCTCAGAATTGGATTTAAGTTTAGTTTCTGATGCTAATAAGCAACGTGGTCAGTTACGTCGATTTTTTGAGTTAACTGGTGGACAGCTCGATTACATTTACAGTCATATCAGCGCCACTAGAAACTGGAAGAATCCGGATAGAACTCACGGTAACTTTTTGCCAGTGATGAGCGAGTGGATTGGCTGGAAGACGGATACTTTGTTGGAGTTTGATGCACAAAGAAAAGAACTAAAAAATGCACCAGGCATTTATGCCACCTTGGGAATGATACCCGTAGTAGAATCGACGGTTAAACGGATCAACAATTGGAAAAGTCGTAGTAAGGAGTTTGTCCATAATGTCGCACTTTCCAATAACCCAGAACGCCTGAATTTGTGGGTACGTTCACGACAAGACGGAAATTGGCAAGAAGAAGGTGAAGTGTTCTCAATTGATCATTGCTATGAGGGAGGGATCAGTTGTACTGAAGTATCGCCAAACCATTATTATCTTTTTTATCATACTCAAAGAAATAAGCGGTGGGATATTTGGTATATAGAACACACTGAGGAAGGTTGGTTGCCCAGTAAGAAATTATCCCACCGCCCCATCATTGATAAAGAAACTAGCTCAACTTTCGTTGATGGCGTGTTGCGAGTTTTCTGGAATGGCTTTGACACAATCAACGAACAGTGGAAAGTTTACTACTGCTCACTGATCGATGGTTCCTGGTCTACTATTCAAGAACTCGCCACCGCTAATCAAACCAAACTCCCAAAGGTAGTAGTCATTAACGGTCAACTGTGGCTATTTTGGTCAGAAAAAATAAATAACGAATGGCGTTATCGGTATGCAATGGCACAAGTTAATCTTACTGATAACTCTATTTTAGAATTCCCGATCGTTACAGATTTTCCTAACAGTGGCACTGACTCTCCTCAAGTTATTGCGGATGTCTGCGTTGCCTATAGAAGTGATCCGTCAGCTAACCTTTATATTTTCTGGGCGCGAAAAAGCCCAAACAATTTAAATACCTGGCAGGTAGCTTATCGTCATAGTGATGATCCAAATCTTGGTGTTGCTAATTGGAGCGCGGTTCACGTGTTTGAAATGCTGGCAGGCGAAAGTATCCGAGAACCTCATATTTACATCCAAAATAACGGTAACCCCGACTTGTATGCCAGTGTAAATTCCGGCGATAAAGGCTGGTCAATATTAAGTGCAACTCTAGACAGTTTCGATCTAAATCCCGGCGCAACTACGGATACCTGGAATGATTTAAACAAGATTGTTGATGGTGATTATTCTTACCGTGCACCTTTTTATTTTGAAGCTGATGGTCGCGAGTTGTTATTTTACAGGACGAATCAATCTCTTACTTACGAAAGTAAAATCTATAGTGCCACTGAAATGAACGATTGGCGCTATTCAGGAACGACAACGGTGGATACCCGTAATACTAATAAGATCCAGTTACGAGGTCAGTATGAAGACTTTCAAAGCTATAGTTTCGATACCGGCAATAATGGCATTCGCAACAATCAAAACTGGTACGCACGCGACACAGTTGGTATTTATTATCAAGCTGGCACGTTTGATGTTGATGAAATTGGTCGAAAAATTGAACGACTTAAGCCGATCCTAAAAGAGTTTATGCCTTTGACTGATCGTGCCGTTTTTATTCCTGAAGTAGACCAACATACGGAATATGTATACCACTACAGTGCTCCGAGTAGCGATGAGCCTGTTTATATTACCTCGACTTATTCTGATGTTTTGCTTGTCACTGACAGTTCGAGTGCGTTAGCTGAAGACGAAGATTTTAGCGTTATCCTGGAGTCATAGTAGAGATCATGAATATGAGAATAAAAAATCTTTCATTACCGGATGGTCAATATCACGACCAGTTAAAACGTGCCAATGGAAAGACGATTGATTTTGGCTGGCGTTCGAATGTGGTGGTTGACCAATGTCGTCAACTGTTGGCTGCATTTATGTTGGGCGAAACAGTTAATGGAATTCAATTAATCGAACTCGGTAGAGGGGAAAGCGAATGGGATATCCTTCCCAATGTTGCGAGTGATCCGAGTATTGATAATTTGGCAGATTTAACACCGTTTTCTATTCCAGTGGTGGATGACGCGATGCAAGTGGATTTTATCGATAATACAGGAAACGTCATTTCTGGTCCGAGTCAACGAATTCAAGTAAGGGTTACACTCGTTCCCGGCAGTTTACCGATTGCCAGTGATGAGACTTTTCCGCTGAGAGAATTTGCTCTATTTGGTCAATTAGGATCAGAAAATTTTATGATTGATTATGTACGCCATCCAGTGATGCATATCGGTAGTGAAGATAGTTTAACAAGAACGATAAGGCTGGTTTTTTAGTTATATGTATCTTCAACTGATTAATTTAGGTTCAAGTAGTACAGATCTATATTAGATATTATTTATAACAGAGCAGTTATTTCTTAATGGAATGACAACTCGATAAACTTACAGATTACAAGGAGTAAGCCATGGGAGATTATTCTCGCGATCCAGTCACAAGGCTTTCGGATTCATTGGATAAACATTACGTCGCCGTTCGTTTACAACAAGGTGTGCCTTTGCTGGATGCTGACTGGAATATGTTGGATGATTTACGGCGAGATGAACTTGAAACTGTATCAACCTGGTCTATCGGTGATGGCGTTCCGAGCGGGAGTGATGGGTTTGCCATTCTTGCATTACCCAATGGCGGACAAAACACGCTAGTATTGCAAGCGGTAACAACGACTAACAATATTTCGTTACTCTCGGTTGATATTACTTCTTCGTCTTCCGCCGTTGCACTGGGATTCACTGAAAGTAATGCGGAGAACCAAAAAGCCGGATCGGCTCCGGCACGATTAGTCAGTCTGAACGCGGCTCCTTTCGGTCTGGTCGACGGGGATACTCTGGTACTTTCTGTCGATGAACAGGCTCCTATATCGATCACATTTAATAGCGCTGATTTTGCCGATATCGCGCTTGCCGCTGCGGGCGAAATTATAAGTGTCATAAACGCAGTAACAGCCAGCGTTATTGCAAGCGTTGGAGATGGTAATGATTTTATTATTCGTGGCGGTGATGGTACTTTGAACAACGCTGGACGCATCCTGCTCGACGGACAAATGGTACTCATTGAATCCGATATCAAATATAGCGAACAAGACTTGTATGAAAATACCAGCCTAGCGGCGCAGTGGGAAGTATCAACGCTTTCTGCGTTAACAACCCCAGCTGTAGCCGAACCTTATATTGCTTATTTGGACGTGTGGAACAGAGAAGTCGACAGTATCGAAGACAATGGTTTGGTGGATGTCAGTATTGGTATTGAAACCGCAATTCGGTTGCGCCGGGAATGGGTTGTGCGAGTTGCAGCTGAATCAGAATACGCAACTGTTTTTGCCGCCCGTCCATCCGGTCATTATTATTATCCTCTGGTTCAAATTTCCCGCTCTGCAGGTGTTTCAGCGATTAATCAGTCCATGTTGTCCGATTTACGCCAAACCGATAATTCGCTGAGAAGACAAGTGGCTTATCGTAGTACCGCCAATATCATTCTGGTTGACAATCAGCAATTTCAAGAATTACTTATCGCAACTCGTGAAAATATTAGAGGGTTTATGCAGTATTTGGTCGCCGACTTTGTTGATCCAAATGATAGTTATGTCGCTGGCGAAGTGATTGGCGTTGAGAGCTTAAGCGCAATAACTCACTTAATTGATCAGGGGCTAATTTTAATCCAGGCGAAGAATATGGGCACTCAAGATGCGCTTGCCTTCTTGCGTGAATTGCAATTTCTGGAACAACGTTTTGTTCAGGTATGGACGGATCTGGTACTGCCGCTGAACAAACCCGGTGGGCAAGTATATGGCAACGCCTTTTCAATAATGGTCAATGAAATTAATTCCTACCTAGCAGGACCTGCTCCCGGTGTTTTTATAACCTTACCGGATGCGTTAGACCAGGGTGATCTTCATAATGCTGTAGTCGCTCAAGAGCGAATTAATTCAGCATTTGGTGAAGAATTGGATAAACCAGTTGGTTTTTTAACTCTAACTTATCTTGGTTCAACCACACCAACCATATTAACTAACCAGAGCGTCGACTTACGCTATGAAGTTTCCGGTAGTGTGACACCAGAGGATGAGATTGACGTTGATATTTTTGTTGATCCTTCCTGGTCTGCGACCTTGAGAAATAGCGATAATTCAATCCCATTTTCACTCCAGATGGGACCAGGTGTTGATGATAATGGTTTTATCGTTTCGGTTCAGGCTCCCAACGTAGCAGCGGCCACCACCGCGTTTAGTTTATTGGTTTACGCACGAGGGAATAAAGGGGGGTTACGTCACGTCTCCACTGCTAAAACGTTAACGATCGGTGATCCACCACCGCCATCGGAGGAAGGTTTTGTGATAACAATTCAGAATACTAATTTGCAACAGGTGGCAGGTGTATTCCAATTTCCCACGGATATACCTGGTGGCTTAGCGTCGATGAATTTGAGCTTAACCAACAATACTTTAAGTTCGATTGTGATTGATATCAGCTTTGAACCGGCAGTAGCTCCTCCAGGTTGGACGATTATACCGCCATCACCTGCCAGTTTAGAGGGTATTACGGTAGCAGCAGAATCAAGCGCAAGTACCATAGGATTTGGTTTCCTTCGTCCCGGTGCAAATGGTAGTTCACTAGATTTTGTTTTACGGGCAACCGAGCAAGGCACATCGAATGTTGTTGGCGAAGTGTTAGTGCGAATAGTAGCGGTTTAATTTTTTGTGACTAGTTAAGCAGCTGGCGCAATAATAAAATGAGGATCGAATCATGCGAAAACAATTGGAATATATACAAAGAGGTTTTAGCAAGTCAGCCAGAACGCTAATCATTGCCGGATTAAGTATGTTCTCGATTAATCTGTTTGCAGATGAATTGTGCACTCAGAATTTTAGCTCGGCTTCAACTATTGATGGAATAGTTGCCCCTGGAGTATCCACCGCTAGTTGTGCTGCGGATACTTTATGGCCACAAGTTGGGCCGGCAGAATTTCAGCCGGGAGGCTCCAACCCAGCGGCTTATTTGAGAGTCGCACATATTAGTTCGACCAACCGATTACGCGTAGGTATTGACGTCTCAGGTGATCCAGATGTATCCAATCAAGATGTAGTATTGCTATTTTTCGATGCTAATAACAGTAATACATGGGACGCTACGGATTTTGCTTTACGTATACCTGTATCACCTTCGAATGTTGTCATTGATACTGGTGATCAATGTGATTTGGCGACAGGAACCGTGGAATATTTTCAATATAACGCAGTTGATGAGGCTTGGGATGCTAATCCCACTGCGGCGGCTGAAGTCACCGCTCGTTATGCTTACGACTATACGGCGCCCGATCCGGAAGATAAAATATGGAACTTGGAGTTTGATCTACCCATACACGCCAGTAATACATTCCAACTTACTACCTCAGGTAATTATTTTGCGGTTGGTGGTTACCTATTTGCCGATGACGGTCATGAGCAATCCCCTCAACTTGGTTTTGTGCGTGCGTGGCCTGGCGGTGTGGTCGTCGAATTAACCGGTTTGTTACCTGCTATTAGCAGTTCTACTCCGCAACTTGCTGCACCTGTAGCATCAACCTTAGGTAATATTAACCTGGAAGATGTCTGTTTTGATGTCAATTTTTCCACTGAGCATAGCTGGCAAATTAATGGGGTTGAGTCAGAGAGTGGGGATAACCATATTAATAAAACCGGAAACAACCGTTTTCGTATTGGTTATTATTTCGATGGTCCAGGGGTTGATCTTCAACCGATTTCTAACCCGGGAACAGTACGCATGGGGTTGACACCTTTTAGAGCGGGTGCTTGGCAATGGGATGAAACCTGGAACACCAATATAGCAGTGAATAGTACACCTTATAATTTTAATCAGCTCCATATGTCGGACGAAGTCACTTTGAATTTCCCTGGAGAGTTTGGAACAACCAACGATGTCAGTGAAGTTTGCGCTGATTTGGATTTGTTAAATTTTCAAATGGATGATGATAGTTCGAACAATGATAAACATATCAACCACAATTATTTTTCGACATCGAGTTATGAGCAAACAGTTGCGCTTTCGGTTGGTGACATTAAAAATCTAAAGGCTGGCGAGACTGCCAATGTTTGGTTAAATATTGAAAATAATAATGAACATCCAGACGTGATTAATTATGTTCAAGCGAGTGACAAGGTGATTACTGAACAAACACTTCTTGATCGAATTTTAGCGTTAGAGTTATCCATACTCATTTTACTTTTAGCGGTATTTATTCTGTTGATTATTTTGTTATTAGTTTACAACAAAAATAACAGGATAAAAATTCTAATTGTAATTTTATTAATTTTGATGGTGTTTATATTGATTTACCTTCTTTCCGCAAGCAGAAAAGAACAATCGGGTAGTGAGAGTATTGATACACCGCGCTGGTCCATTTTGAATGCTGGCGAGCTAAAGATTACACCTATTGATAATAAACCGGGTTGGTATCAGGTGCCTTTGGTTAAAGGCGAAAGCAAACGACTCAAATTAAAATTTAACGGACAACCTTTGCTTTATGAAACTCAACACCTTCGTCTTGAGCCGTCCATAGAGGGTGCGCCAAATAAGCTTGATATACCGGTAAAACAAGGACAAATCCTGACAGTTATAGCAACGGGTAAAACCGATGTTGATGGAGAAAACGGACCGCTTAATCCGACCATGGCCGGAGGATTCACTGAACCTCGTGGTCAATCTGGCGGGGAGAGAAGCAGCCATTCAAAAAACATGCTCGAACAATCCAGTCGATTATTTGGTAATAAAAGACCGTTTGTTCGTCCAGCCAAAAATATTAACGCGGATGCTACCGTAACTCAAACTGAGACCGCCTTCGATCCTCAGCGAGATGGGGTTATCGCTCAAGTTGAAAAATCAAACTATCCGTTAACGGAGGGCTATTATCAACCGAATCAATTTAGCGGGGCATTATCAGGCTGGTTTCACGGTGACGGGAATAGTTCAGGTGCATTTGTGGTTGGACGTGCGACATCCATCATAGTCCCTGACGGTGTCAGTACGCTGAGTTTGTTTGTTAATGCACAATGGGAGTCATATGCAACAATTAGCGGTTTCTATGATTTGATTGTTGTTACTACACAGGCTCCCACGGTTCCTACACGAACAGTACCAGGCGGTGATGCAACCTATCAATTACCAATCCAGATCCAACCTTGGTTGACTCTGACCTCAGTGAATATGTACACCTATTTTCCGCAAGAAGTCGTGATAGGCAATCGACCGATATCGACTACACTACAGCCTTTAGGAGACGCGCATTTTTCGATCTACGAAAGTCATGTTGACCGTTTTGATGCCAACTTTAATCAAAAGGCGGGCGTTGATGCCGCAATTGAAGCGAAGGAGTAGGGAAACTCATGCTAACAGAAAACTTCTACCCACAGCTTGCGGCTCAGCTAAGACCTGATTCGCAAGCCTGGGATTCTATCAACATCGCGGTTGGTTCAGGCGGCAATAATTGGGAGGTCAATCCGCCGTTACTTCGTCGCAATATAGATTCTTTAGTCAATGAAGTGGTTCGTAAATCGGTTCAACAAAGCGATATTCATTATTTGGATGATGCAGGTCAGGAGACTAGAGAGCCGACAACACTGATAAGATTTAGAGTTGATTTTTTGGCGAATGAAGGCAGCGGGACGTTACGAGAGTGTGGTCTATTTAGCGGAGAAGGTGAGACCGCTGTAATGGTTGCGTACTTCATTTTTCCTCGCATCGAAAAAAGTCTCAATGCAATTTTACAGCGCAGTATCATATTAGATTTAACACCAGGGAGAGCATTGGCTCAGGAAAACTCAACCCGTTTTCTTGGTAATGCTAAAACCGAAGAGCTTCATGATTTGGAAAATGAGCAACCAAATTGCCAAGTTGACGAAATTCGTATTGATCGACGGCATAGTTTTGATTCGATCGAATCGGCACAAACTTTGGGATATGATTTTTGTGCTTATTGTTTTGGTCGCGAATTGTCAGAACGCTAAATTTTTATTCAGGTTTTTAAAGTGGAAGCGGTTACTAAAAAAAATAAAACCAGACAACATAAGAAAGTGGCGATAACGAGTGCCAGAGGTGAAGCGTTACCTAAAGAAAGTTTGACATTGAATCCCAATCTAAGACAGCAACGTCACATGGGTAACCAGACTTTGCGGAGAATACAAGAGTCCAAAGATAATTCCTTAGGAAAGATCGATAATCATAATACTTCTCCACAAACGCCACAGAAAGTGACTCGTCGTCCGAGTCTAAATAAATATTCTCCTGCTTTCCACAAAAAGATGATGATTGTCAAACCTGACGATAAGCTTGAACAAGAAGCAGAAAGCATTGCGGATAAGGTTATGGCGATTGGACATATCGAACGACCCACTCGTTCATCACAAACAAGCGAACTTGAACATTTAAATAACGATAAAATGACTAGCAAACCCTTGCCGATGGTTTTTCCAGTGAATCGCTTTATTCTTCGAGAGAAAGAGCAAAAAACGCCTCCTATTTTTGGTAACAAAACAACACTAAAACCAACCAATCATACCCATAATTTAACTTCAAATTTTTCCAAGCGCCTTAGAGCGCGATGCAGTAAAGGTACTTCTTTGTCCGATTCAGCAGCTGATTTTTTCGAATCCCGGTTTGACGTTGACTTCTCATCTGTCAAGTTACATTCAGACCCCGAAGCCAACGAAATGGCACGGTTGATTAGTGCACGTGCGTTTACCTATAACCAGGATATTTATTTTGCCGCGAATCAACTTAATTCAGAGTCTGCTCCAGGGCGCCATCTTATGGCTCACGAACTGACTCATGTCTTGCAAAACTCTAATGCCAACGGAAATACCGCCATTATCCAAAGAGACCCAGACCCAACACAAGTTAATTATTTGCCCGACGTAGAGTATGTTGTAATCAACCATCGTACCCTTCAATTAATTGTTGGTGGTGTACGGGCGGGTCTTTTAATGATACGAGGAGAGGGTGACATTCGGCAGGAAGTGGATATTTTTGAGCAGTCGAATGTTGCAGTACCACTTGCAGAGGATGTTGACATCGATGTTGAGCCGGAAGTGCGACTTTACCTGAGGCGGCGGGAGGGCATTGAAATTGAATATCGAGAAAGAGAAGGTTGGTCGAGGATATTTACGGCAAGAAGACGGAACCGTCGCTTGGGAATTTCCGATATTCGCTTGTCAATCACTCAAGGGTCACTGGCTCCTGCTTGGGGAGAACCAATTCAGCAAAGAGAGCGTCCTAGTGCTTCAGTTCCAGAGGTCGCTACCGATGGCATTGAAGATATGAGACCTGACGCTAACGCGGTCGAAGGGATTCATTTGTATCCTGTTGTGGAGTCAAGCGTTTTGAGAAGGGCTGACGGTGTTGACCTGGGCGATTTTGAAATTATTGGAACTTATAGTTTGGTTCCACAGATAAATCGACTGCCAGGAGGCATAAGAACAATTGTTTATTATTTGGCTTACAATCAGAGAACTCGAAGAAATGAGTATGTTGTTGGTGCAAATCAAATTGACCAGTTTCGTTCACAGATAAATGTTTATTCCAATGTTGCAGCAATTTCTTATTTAGGCGTGCCGAATGGTAGGCAGCCACCAGAATATGTTGTCGAGTCATGGCGAGCCCAAACGGCTTTTTTGCAGGGAGACTTTGCAGGTTATGAGCAACATCGCTCTCAAGCATGGGATGCTTTAACGCCTGACCGTGAGCAATTTTTTCAGGGAATAATAACTGAGCTTAGAGAATTACAAAGTATAGAGATCGGACGTCTACGAAGGCGTGCTATAGGGATAGAAGATGAAGCCCAGCGAGAGCGTGCTCTTCTAGATGTTAGAGTGCTCGAAGCCATTTCGGAAATAGTGCTTCGCCTGATATTGGCAGTGGTAGGAATGGTCTCTGGTTTTGTTGAGGGGGTGATTAGTTTAGTCGTTGGATTATTCAATCTGCTCGTTGGAATCATGAAAGGCATCTTGCTTTTCCTTTATGGATTTTATGATGGTGGAGAAAGGTTTAATCGCTGGGGACGGGAAGTAGGACAAGCTCTGGACAACATACCTAATGGATTACGCGAATTATTTAATAACTGGTCCACTGAGTTTGAACAAGCATCGGAAGACCGCCAAACTATTATGATTGGCGAGTTGACGGGTGAAGTTCTAGCTTTATTGGCAACCTTTGGCGCTGCTGCATCTCGTGCAGGTGCGGCTCCTAATATTGTAGCCTCATTGGAGGGCGGTTCCCCCAGATTAGCTCTTGTTGGTGCAGGAGAATTAGCTCCATCGGCTGTAGGAGTTTCAGTGGATGTTGCCAGTCCTGCTCTTGCTGCGGGACTAATTGCGGTTCAGATGGGGCGTTTACCTGATGAATTGCAAGGACCGGGCTCAACAGAAGAAGCAATCGCTGATTTGGAAGAAACGGTTGAAAGAGGTAGTCGAAGCCAGTCGCGTGGGCGTTCAACTGATTATACGCGGGAACGAAGAAGACGTGGCTCTAGGGAACCACAACGAGCCATTGCCGAAGAAACTCTCTCAGCAGAAGCGGGTAGAGCGATTGAGGCTTCAGAGATTTTAATTTGGGAAGGCGAGTTGGGATCCGGTTTTCGAGTTATTCGCAACGCTGATTTCCCCCAGTGGGTGCAAGATATTTTTCCGTTTCGTCAAGGCGCAGTCAGAGAAGGACCCGATTTGATCGCGATCAATGTTGAAGAGAGATTGATTCTAGTTGGCGATGTGACCGCTCAGCCAGGACAAACCGTTGCACGGCAATTTGCTCGACAAGAATCAATTCTACACCTTGAACGAACGATTGAACATGGACAGAGAGTTGCCGCAGGATTACCCGAAGCGTTTCAAGGTTTCACGGTGGAAGTGCAAGAAAGATATTGGCAATTATTGGGAGAGTTGACCCGGCGCATACCTGTCCACTAGAAAAATCTAAACAGATATTTCAAAATGAGACTCAAACATGAATAACAAAATAATATGAACGCATACGAGCATACATTAAAAGCACCGCAAAACGGGGACGACTTTCCCGTTCACATCCCAAGCAAGAGGGAATGCTGAGGGGAGCACTTTTACCAATAAAGTTCGATTATTTGGATTTTATGCCGCTGATGAAAAAAAGGATGGCGATCATGTTTGGGAGATTCAAGTCTTAGCCAAGGTAAGAAGATGTGGATTAAAATTAATAGTACTACCTAAATTATGAATAAGGAACTCAAGAAGAACACATTTGATTAAGAATAAATATTTGAGAGTAGATAAATAATGACTAAACTTGACTTAGATGATCGAAAATCGAAAAAGAAAAGGATAGTGAATAATGATTCGTTGAGTAACCAAAATAGGCTCGATAAACCTTTTGAAATTACTAACAAGCTTTTAGAGGCTGAACTTCAGACAAAACGTGTCATGGGAAATCAACGGATAACGAATGCTGAGGGAATAAATTACCGAAACTCGAGGCTTTGCACTAACAAAAAAATACAAAAAAAAATCAAAGTTGGTTCTCAAAATGATACTTATGAACAGGAAGCTGATCGAATAGCCTATCTGGTTATGCAAGGTAAATCCAATAATAAGGTTGACGACGACCGTTCTAAGGTTTTGTCTAAACCAGTTGCAGTTTCTTCTTATGTTCAACGGCAAGCAAGCGGTGAAACCTCTGCGGACTTCAATCGTTCCGATTTAATTAAAACTCCAGGAAATTCATTAGATAAAAAGACCAAAGGTTTTTTTGAATCTAGATTAGGTCATGATTTAAGTGAGGTGAAAATTCATGCGAGCAGACAAGACCATAGTGCAGCAGACTCCGTCAATGCTCGTGCATTTACCTTAGGTAATAATATTGTTTTTAATCGAGGTGAATATCAACCAGAAACTAGTTCCGGTAAACATTTGTTAGCACATGAGATTACCCATACTTTACAGCAGAACCAATCTAGCCATACCGTTCAAAGGGCACCCAATCCAAAAGAAATAAAAAAAATAATTATACACCTGGATACTAGTCAAGCTTTTGTACATACGGGAGAAAAAATTTATGAATATGCGGTATATACGAGTCTAACCTTTTTACAAATAACGGTCGGTCGTTCATATAAAAGATATCCGTTAACACCGGGGAATTATAAAGTAACTCACAACAAAAAGCGTAATATTGACAGTATAACTAGCAGTCCTCCGGTACCCGCACAATATATACCGGCGGGCGTTAAGTATAGATATATTCATAATTTTAGATTTCGTCTTAAGAAAGGATCTGGCAATCCGAAATGGACAAGCCTACCGAGATCTGAATACGATCTTATTGTCAAATCGACAGCTACTTCAACTACAAAACAGGGAGGCACAAAAAAGCAGACTACAGGCGGACAAGGGAAAAAAGGGCAAGGTAAAGGCGATAAAGGTAAAGGTTTAAAGAGTGATGGCAAATCAGATACTCCGACCAGCAAAGGAGGGAAAAAAGGTGGCAAAGGTAAGGCGACTAAAAAGACTTCTCAAGATGAGTTAAATAAATTTATAAAAAAATCAAAGTACCAAGCTGGGTTGGGAAAGAAAGATGTAAAAGGACGTCCTTTAACCGAGGAGGAAAAAAAGCGGGTTTCAAAAGCATTGGATGGTCTATCTGAAACTGAGCAGGAACAATTTCTCAATACGATGCAAGAAATTGAAAAGAAATGTGCAGGTGATCCTAAATGTTCTAGTAAGAGTCTTGCCGATCTTTTGGAATTTTATAAAAATCTTTCCGAGCCAGATCGAGAAGCACTCTCGATTAATCAAATGCTAAAATCCAGCCCCAGCTCCGATTTAGAGGAGTTACCAAAAGAGATCTTGTTAAATTTAAAACTCGATGCTGAAAGTACCGCCAACGTAGGCAAGAAGGTGAAGGGGATCAATAAGAATCTCGGTTTGATCCAAAGTAAAATTACCGATCCTAAATTGAGAAAGAGTTTTGAACCCTTAAATCCAAGTAAACTTTCTGAGATGAACACCCTGGTTATGTTGCAAGGTATGCTTGCCGGGGCGAGTGAGAGGCTACCTCCAATTGGTGCAGTGGCGAAAGAACTATCGGTTAATATATCCAATATTCGAAATTACATACTTAAAGAAATTGCCTGGCTTGCTGGCGAAATTGCGGCTACTGCTTTATTTTCAGCTTTGTTAGCTCCGGTAACTGCTGGCGGTTCTGTTGCTGCAGGAGCTGCAACAGCTGGTGTTTTACTTATTCGTTTAAATAAGTTACGCAAGTTAATTCAAAAACTGCAAGCCTTGGTCGAAGTGATAAACAGCATTCGTAGCGTTATTAGAACCTTCGATATGATTAAGAAAAACTTAAAATCAGCAGATAATATTTTGGAAAGATTTGAACAAAAGCGCAGTAAAATTCAAGAGTTACAAGCGTTGATAAAACATGACAATGCAAATCCAGAAGTGGTTAGAAAACTGGAAGATGCTGAGGACGAATTGCTGGCAATTGTTTTGGGAACAAAAGGTAAGCAAGGTTTAATTGATAAGTTGGGACCGGTAATGGAAAAGTTTTTCTTGCCGAAAGATCTTAGCGAAGATGAATTAAAGCAACTTGTTTTTGATATTCCAGATGGGATGAAACGATTGAGTGATATGCTCGCGTATAAAAAACGGGTTCAATTTGGCACTGCCGATCAATCGGTTACTTTGTCACTAAAAGGGTTTAGAGCGGGCTATATGTTAGCGCCCTTTGTCGGTTTTCTTACCGGCGTTATTAATGACAAGTTATCTCAAATTTTGGCGGATAAAAGCATATTGGAGCGTATTGCTGGCTTTGGCGGAAGAAGAGGAAGACGTGGTAAATTTAAAGGCTCAAAGACCAAACCTAAAAGTCGACTAAAAAAAGTTAAAACTAATAAACAAAAAAGAGATGCTGCTGCGAAAAAGAAAGCAAAAGGAGTAAAAAAAGACAATAAGAAAAAGACTGCGCAAAAAACAGGAGCTACATCAGGCAGCACCAGTGCTGCCTGGTCAAAGTTAAGACAGGATGTTTTGTCTCTGGTAAAAAGAATAAAAGATGAAGGAGGGATGAGCCAGGCAAATGTGAAAAAAGAGCTTATTAAAATCATCGGAAAAACAGAATATAAAATATTTAAAGCTAAGATCAGTATATCTAGTTCAAATTCAAAGCCTGCGCTTGGTCGAATAAAACTGGACGATCGAAATACCACGCCGCCAAAAAAATCAACAAAGACTAAAGGCAGAAGGGCTAAGGTAAAAAGAAACTCTGATATAAACATGAATTATTTTCTCCCTGAAGTAGTGCGTCATAAGTCGATTAATGCAGCTATCCGGAAAACCTTTGCCAAATGGCCTGAAAATAAAAGCGATAAGTCCGATGAGATTGACAAAGCTCTACAGGCTCTCAAGAAAAAACATGGGTATCCACTGCATTTTTATCCGAATGCTAGCAAGAAAGAAAAAGGCAAAGTGTATATTGAAGCCGAAAAAGTCGGTGGAGATATAGTCGCGTGGAAAATAATGAGTAGTTTACGCTCAGCCAAAGCTATGGAAATCCTTCGTATCACTCGACCTGGTAATTACTGGGGCAGTAGCAATAACCCGATAAAGCTCGATTGGAAGAAACCGCCGATCACCAGTAGTAACGATTACCAAAATATCTACATAGGACCTTTTGTAGCGGGTGAGGCGAAAGTGACTCAAAACGAACTTAAACAACACAAAAGTAAATCAGTAGCAGAACGACAAAAACTGGCAGATTCAATTAAAGCTCGGGTTAAGAATGCATCTACTAAGACAAAAATTGATGAATGGCGAAAAAAACCAGAAATTCAGGAATTTAAGGCTACCGGTGGACCAAAGAAACTACCAAAGCCTGCTAGGAGTTCAATCGGCGTGATACCAAAATGGCAGGTAAAACCGGGAAAAGTTCTTCCCTTTGCACCACCACGGGGACGAGGTAACGCAGCAGGTAGTGTTTTTACCAATAAGGTTCGTTTGTTTGGTTTCTACGCGGCGAGCGAAAAAAAGGACGGCGATCATGTTTGGGAAATTCAGGTTGGTGGTCCTAATTCGGTTGAAAATATGTGGCCGCTTGAAAGCGGGTTAAATCAAAGGGCTGGAGGTGAGTTGGCACGGGCAACAGTGAAAGATCCTAAAAATAAAACAGTGACAATGAAAGACCTTAAAAAGACGGCGAGAGAAAATGTGAGCAAGGGAAAAAAAATGTGGATTAAAATTAAAAGTACGAAGTAATGTGAAGTTAATATGAATTATGGAGAGTTTGTAACATGACGTTTAAAGAAGATAAAACAGCAAAGGTTGTGCCAGTATCAAAAAAAAATATTGGGATAAAGAAAATTGAAAATACTTCAGTTAAAAATGTGCCTAATACACTGCGGATCAATGGTAATCAAGCTGTCCGAAAACAGCATCAAATGGCATTTATTAAAGCGAATTTTTTAGAAAGTGATTCTGTTAATCACGCTTCAGGGAGTCAAGGTTTAAAAAAACTCGTTAATATTCAAGCCAAATTAAAAATTGGAGTATCGGGTGATCGACATGAGGATGAAGCTGATCGTGTAGCGGAGCAGATCCTGAATCCAAGTAAACCAGAGATAGAAGTAAAAGGTGAAAGAAGAACAATAAAACAAGAAAGTTATTTGCAAACTAAAAAGGATGTTAAATTGAGTAAACAATCGGGTTCGATCAATGGACTTGATTCTCATGACAAATCGATTTCTGACTTGGGTAATCAGATCCAAGGGATGGAAGGTAGTGGTCAGGCTTTAAACTCTAAAGTTCTGCATTTCTTTGAATCTCGTTTTGGTCAAGATTTTCGCCAAGTACGGGTTCATACCGATCCTCGTAGCGCGGATACAGCTAAAACACTGAATGCGAGAGCTTACACTTCTGGAAATAATGTGGTGTTTGGAGCCGGAGAGTATCGTCCAGATACTAGTAGCGGAAAGCGTCTTTTGGCTCATGAGTTAACTCATGTTGTTCAACAACGTCAAGGCGGTGGGAAAAAAGATTTAATTCAGCGACGAGAAGGACCTGCAACACCTTATCCTGCCGGAGTGAAATATTTGGCTGAACTGCGTAAGTCTTTGACGATTAAGGGAACGAGTAGGGCAAGAAAAATTGCTACAAAAATCGTAAATCCCTATTGGGTAAAGGGATATCCACACTTCATTTTGTCAATTACCTTAAAGGCGTTAATCATAGAAGAGTTACTCAACTATCTCAATCAGAAAAAATCGTTGCCAGCGAATTATGAAGAGGCCATTACTTTATTAATAGAAGGCATGAGCGAGGCGGAGTTAGATCTGATTTTTACTGGTGTTATCAAGAAACAAATTGAAAAAACGTTCGGTAAAGCTCGAAAAACACGCATTACCGCCCACGAAAAATCTGTTGCTGGTTCGGTCAAACCAAGTTTGGAAACATTTGATCCCGATAAGCTAATCGAACTGAGAGATCGTTTTTTTTCAAATGCTCAGAAACCGAAAAAACCAGAAAAGACCAAACCTGCGAAAAAGTGGAGAAAGGTCTGTATAGATATTCTTGAAAGAGAGTTAAGTAAAGTCTACTCCGGTGATAAAGCTAAAAAGCCGGTGGATAAGGCTATAAAATCTGCAGGGTCAAAAATTACCGTTAATAAAGAAGTCCTAGGAGCTCATTCTATTGTAAATCTCGGTCACCGGTTAACACAGGGAAAAATCGTTGTTGCAAATTTTACGACAGACTATGGGCGAGTCAAAGATAAAGAAAAAATCAAGATCCCTGCTGCTAATATGAATAAAAGCGCCTGGAAATGGGTAAAAAAATCTGTTGGAAAACAAAATGGGTGGCATCTTTTTATTATGTCGATATTAAACGGTTTTCACTCGGTATCGTTATTTGTGGAAAAACGACCAGGAAAAGAAATATTGCTCTATCTTGCCGATCAAAACTGGACTGGACATACCGGGTTTCTTCATGGGGCTGGATCAATGGCGGGTTTCAAGCGTTATAGTGGTGAAGCTGGTTTTGATCGTTACTTGGATATAGCCACTCACGCGTTTTGGAATTCAGCTTATGATAAAAAAGCTAAATCTCTGAGAAAATCTGATCCAAAAATATCGAAAAGCGATATTTATGCATCTTCTGCTAATTCAAAAACGACCTTAAAGATATGGAAGTTGGGACGAAAATCGAAAAAAAGCCCCATCGTCTTAAAAACACCTTTGCCAGTAGCGACTACAACGACAACTGCAAAAGCGGTTTCAAGTAAAAATTTTCAGTATCTAATTCGTTCTGGAGACTCTATTTCTGTTATTGCGTCCCGATACGGAATCACTCCAGAAAAACTACGTAGTATGAATGGAATGGCAAAGGGTGCAACACATATCGAGGCGGGTAAACATTTAAAAATTCCTGTTCCAGTCAATACGCATATTTTCGAAAAAGGCGATGATTTAGATAAGATTGCAAAAAAATACAAAATAACTGAAGCAAAAATACTGGAATTAAATAAAAATCTGAAACCTGCAAAAATAAAATATCAGGATCCCATTATTGTACGATAATGGATGATCCGCCAGATGCTGAAAACATATAAAACTGGATTTTTCATTCTCCTCCGTGTGAGCTTTTTGGCTTTCTCAATTTTCAAAGGTTTGAATTAAATTAATTAACGTTTTCGTCAAGAATCGATTTTTAGATTTGAATATCTGGCTGATACCCCGTGACTCTTACGTTGTATGTGTAACGAAAGTTCTAGCCATTTTAAAGAAATTGTGCGGGAGTTTTGTTTGACGAAGTTCTCAAAAACAAACAGCTGCACTGAATATGGCTCGCTGTCGGCGGCAAGTATACCAAAAGCTGGTCAAGGTAATATTTCCTTGTGCAATTGTGCCTTTTTCCTGCCCATGACTTCTTCAACATAGGCTCTCCTACTTCTATCGCATTCAGATCACCTTCCTCATAAGGAGGCACCGCCGCGATATTCCATAATGAATGAGCAGGTGAGGAATAATTGATATTTCTCAAGTGCTAAAGAGTTTGGAGAACAAAGAGATGATTTTTTTCATTATACGTTACCCAAAATCGGGGATGATTTAAAAAGTAGAATTAATGATAATTTTCAGGTGTTGAATCCCGCACCTTGAGGTGGGGTAGGTATATACGCGCAAAGCAATTATTCTCACGGTGTCTTTATCATCTCGGAAAAATCACGTCTGGAAGGTCAATATGAATATCTGCCCCGGTAAATTAAATTCAAAATCAACGTGGCTCCTCCTAAGGGATAGTAGCAAGTTCGACTATTGCCGGGCGCGCCATTTTCCTGATATTTTTACTCTTAAGCCACTTTGTTTGCTTTTGTTGATGGACTTATAAGGTAACTCAGTTAAAATCATGGATGAGAATCTATAAATATAAGCCGAAGGAATACAGCTTGTTCAGTGCCATATCAAACAGCCTCGCATTAATTCAAAAAGATAAGCCGACTTGCTCATTTTTGCCTGGAGTAAGCCTGTTCAAAATCTTATTAATTCTTTCGCTATCGCTGGTTTTTGGATTAAAGGCAGAACCTCAATTAAAATTTCAGAAGATTACTCGTGAGGATGGGTTAGCTACTGATACTTTATATACAGTTATTGAAGATCAAAATGGCTTTTTGTGGTTTGGAGGTGAGCAGGGGGTTCAGCGGTATGATGGTAACGAGTTTAGGTCTTTTTCTACTCATTCTATAGATGAGCCAAAGCTTAATGATAATTTGGTGAGAATTCTTTTAAACGATCATGAAAATAATATATGGATTGGTACTGACAACGGGCTAAATATTTACAATCAAGATCGTGAAACAATGAGTTTATTTGACTTTGGGTTGAAAACTGATAAGGACAAAACGTTCAGAATTCGGTCACTTTTTCAATCGGAAGATCTTAATATCTGGATCGGTAGTTATGGGGGGTTAACAAGCTACAACCCTAAAACAAAAAAATAACCCATTACGATATGCCCACCGTTAGAAGCATTTTATCCATGGATAAGAATACATTTCTAGTTGGCACTTTAAGTAACGGACTTTATCTCTTTCGGCGAGAAACTGGCTCGATTAATAAAATAGAAGCTTCTGACAAGCTAAGTGTCATAGACATTTTTAAGAACAAAGCTGGCGAATTTTTCATTTCCACTTGGGGAGATGGGGTATATGTATTTGATGCACGATCGAATACATTTAGTAAGCTGGCGATTAAATTACCAAACCAATTTATAAGACAAATCGAGAGAGATATTTCTGGCCGATACTGGTTGTTATCCGGTGATGGGATTGTTTATTTTAATAACCTGGAAAGCTCTTTTAAGAAAATAGAACTTTTTAAAAACTCAGGTATAGAAACATATAGAGGCTTATTTACAACAAGTAACGGTAACGTATGGATAGCCACCCTAGGGTATGGAGCGTTTCAATATGCTCCCAAAACTTCTCAGTTCCAGCTATATTCGACTGCATCTGATAAGAAAAATTATTCGTTTTTTACGTCGATTAATAGTTTGTCCGAAATGTCTTCTGACTTAATAGCTGTTTGCAACGAAGATAAAACTATTAGCTTGTACTCGCCAAAGACAAAATCATCTAAGAAAATTACGGTTACAAAAAATAGCTTAAAACCAGAAAATGGTGTAATTAAGATATATAGAATTTCGAAAGAGGAACTGCTTGCTTCAACGGAAATAGATTTGTTTCGCTTAGATGTAAAAGAAGACTCTACTGAAATAGTAGAAACAAAGCAGTACGATTTTCTATCCAATTACAGCGCAATGCAAAATTCTACTGATTCTTCTTTGTTGCTAGTTACTGATAAAAACACCGACACCCTTCAACAACTACCTATAAATGATTTTGGAAACTTATATGTAAAAACCAGTTCAGAAATCTTAGCTTCTGATATTCAGACAACCTATATTTCGATAGACTCAAATAATTTTATTCTGTTTCGACCATACCAACCAATACTGAAAGTTAGGATTGGAGATAAAATGAAAGTTGTAGCGGCATCATCCTATAAACTGCTTGGGCGTCATATTTCACCTACATTGGATGCGTCAGGGAATCTATGGATAAGCTTGATGAACTCGGGTTTGTATATGATCAAAAATGCAAACCTGATGTCGGGAGAGTTGAAGTTGATCTATCCAAAGATAGGGATAGTCAGTATTGAAGTAGATGGTGATGATAATTTGTGGTTAGCGGGTTACGACGGACTAACTGTATTTAATCCGAATACAAAAAAAGCAAATATATTTGACGAAAATGATGGATTGCAAGCTGAAGAGTTTAACCAAGCGGGACTTCTCGCTTCTGATGGTTCAATTTATTTCGGTGGTTTGAAAGGCTTTAACCGTTTTTTTCCTGATCAAATAAAGCCCAATACTGAAAGGCTTTCTGTTAAGTTAACCAATTTATTTATTAACGGAAAACGAACCAGACCAGGTTTGAAAATCGAATCGATGTTGAGCAAGTCGATAACCAGCACTTCAGACATAAATCTAAACCATTCACAAAACAATTTCGGAATAGAACTCTCAGCAATGGAAGTACCCCAAGCTCAAAAGAAAATTAAGTACGCCTATAAATTGGATGGCTACGAAGATGATTAGCACAACGTCAGCTATAAACAACGATTTGCCAATTACACAAATATTGAACATGGCACTTACCAATTCCGAGTAAAAGCAAAAAACAGAAATGGTTTATGGAGTGAACAAGACAGAGTACTTAACATTACAATCAGCCCACCTTGGTGGGAAACAAAAACTGCTTATATCTCATACATTATTCTCTCATTGATTCTACTTTATTTAATTGTCGCATTACGAACGCGTACGTTAACAAAACGTTCAGAATCACTATCCGAACAAGTTAAAAAAAGAACGTTAGAAGTAGAAAAATTATTAGAAAATAAAAATCAAGAACTGGCTAATGTTTCTCACGAATTTAGAACGCCGCTCACATTGATCCTTGGACCAATTGCTAAAGTCATTACCAGTTTAAAATCATCCGCAAATAAAAAAGAGATCAAGCAGCTAGAAATGACTCAAAGAAACGGTTATCGGCTACTGCGTATGGTCGATCAACTACTTAATATTGAATCCTTCCAGGTGAAATCAATTTTGCATAAACAGCCTGTCGCATTCGGTGATGCAACTAAATTGATTTGCGATCCGTTTCAAGCAATCGCAAAAAGCAATCAGGTGATATTTAAAGTTCTTGATCTTGCGAATATCAATTTTGAATTTACCGCAGATGCCTATGAGAAAATTGTCTTAAACTTACTATCCAATGCTTTTAAATATACGCTTGCTGGTGGAGCCGTAAGTATTGGAACGCGTGTTACTAGTAAACAAGAATTAGAATTAACCGTTACAGATACCGGAATAGGCATTCCTCTCGAAGCGCAGACAAGCATTTTTAAGCGCTTTAGTCGTTCAACCAAATTAGCGTCCGGAGCAGGTATCGGTTTAGCATTAGTAAAAAGTCTTGTAGAGGGGCATCAAGGACGTATTGAAATAGAAAGCACGCCAGATGTTGGTTTGATTTTTAAGGTTTATTTGCCGATCATTAACCCGGTCAAAAAAGAAGCCGTTAAACGTCAGGCTGATCAAGAGTTTATCGCTATGGAACTTGCGAGTTTAGCCTATCAAACGAGTCATTCTTCTACCAACAATAATCCAGATGGACAAAAAAAGATGGCGTTAATAAAATTTTAGTCGTTGAAGATAACGACGATATGAGAAGTTTTATCACTGACAGTTTAAATCCTGTCTATCAAGTTATTACTGCTTGTAATGGCGAACAAGGTCTGAAAATAGCGAGCGAGGAGATCCCCGATTTAATCATCAGTGATATTATGATGCCAAAACTCGATGGATATCAATTAACTAAAAAACTTCGCGAGCAAACAACCACCAACCACATTCCTATTGTTTTACTGACCGCAAAAGATGATCGGATCAGCAGAATGAAAGGTTGACAAGAAAATGCTGATGAATATTTAACTAAGCCTTTTGATATTGACGAGCTGAATATCCGGATCAAAAATCTTTTGGAAATACGTAATATCTTACAACACCGATATTCCGAAAATCTTTTTAATGTTACAAAGGATAATACTAAAGACACAGAACTAGATAAAACGCCCCTACAAAAACGTTTTCTTAGTTCGCTCGATCGTACATTGCAAAATTATTATACAAATAGTGAAATAAAAATTCATGATATCGCTGCTAACATCGCTATGAGCGAGCGCCAACTATACCGAAAGTTAAAAGGCGTTGTTGATATGACCCCCAGCGAATATTTAAGGAATTATCGATTAGAAAAAGCCAAAGAAATTTTAGCTGATGGTAAATCTGCCAATGAAGCTTCATATATGGTTGGGTTTTCCTCACCTAGCTATTTTAGTAACTGTTTTAAAGCCTACGCTGGATGTACTCCCAGTGAATATTTAAAGAGACATTAGTAACGAGCTTATTTATTGAGTGATAATCCTATGACAGGTTAAAGGAAGTCTGTATATTTTTGGTTTATATTGATTTGAGTCAACCCCCTTTTCGGAAGTATATACTAGCGCTTTCATCTTGCCTCTAATTAATTTAGGATTAAGTCTCTATTCAACTAGGCTGACGATATATGATGGACTTAACTAACCACTGGGTGGGTTATACAGCAATTATTATGTTTGTTTTGGCTTACTCGTTGGTAATGGCTGAGGAATTTACCAACCTGAGAAAATCCAAACCGGTTATTCTAGCAGCCGGATTGATTTGGGCAATCATCGCATTTGAATATTCGTTTGCTGATAACCATGAGTTAGTTAAGAACTCGGTTGAACATTTCCTGATAGAATTTTCTGAATTATTTTTGTTTCTCTTAACTGCGATGACTTATGTTAATGCGATGAGTGAGCGTCGTGTTTTTGAAAAGTTGCGCAGCTGGTTAGTTGGTCAAGGATTTAGTTATCGTCAGTTATTTTGGATAACAGGTGCACTTAGTTTTATGCTTTCCCCGTTGATCGACAACTTGACGACTGCTCTAGTGATGTGTGCGGTAGTTTTGGCGGTTGGTAAAGACAATCAGAAATTTATTGGTCTTAGTTGTATTAACATTGTGGTTGCTGCGAATGCTGGCGGCGCGTTTAGTCCTTTTGGTGATATTACTACTTTAATGGTGTGGCAGAAGGGATTGTTGTCTTTTCAGGAATTTTTTGTGTTATTTATTCCGTCGTTAGTTAATTTCGTAGTGCCCGCGACATTTATGTCGTTGACTATCAAGAATGAAAGACCAGCAATCACTCATCAACAAATTAGCATGAAGAGAGGATCGAAACGGATTATATTTTTGTTTGGTTTAACAATAATTACCGCTGTACTTTTTTATAATTTTCTTAAGTTGCCTCCTTTTTTAGGAATGATTACAGGTTTAGCTTACTTAAAGTTTTTTGGATATTATTTAAAGATCAGTCATAAGCCGCTGTCGACTGATATCAACGCATATGGTCAAGTGGGAGATGTTGCGGCATTTGATAGTTATCGAGAAGTGGCTCGCGCAGAATGGGATACATTGCTGTTCTTTTTTGGCGTGATTATGTGCGTAGGTGGACTCGGTTTTATCGGATATTTAAGTCATTTGTCTTCTTATATGTACTTAGAACTGGGACCAACCATTGCCAACACGCTTGTTGGTATTTTTTCTGCTATATTAGATAATATTCCGGTAATGGTTTCGGTATTGCAAATGAATCCAGATATGCCGTCAAGTCAGTGGTTGTTGGTTACTTTGACTGCGGGTGTTGGAGGGAGTTTGTTATCAATTGGCTCCGCTGCCGGGGTGGCATTAATGGGACAGGCTAGAGGAGTCTATACCTTTTTTACTCATTTGAAATGGACGCCTGTAATAGCGCTCGGTTATGGATTGAGTATTTGGGTGCATTTACTGATAAATGGTTGAACCTAAATTAATCAGTTGAATCACGAGAAATAGCACCAGTCCACACCACGCCTAGCTATACGAAAAATTAGCTCATCACCCGTCAAGGTGACCATGCAATTTTTCATTACCCTAATCGTGGCGTGGTCTAGCACTCTTTCCACGAATCCAACTGATTAATTTAGGTTAAACAAAAGTGGGGTAATAATTAGTGGATGATATCGAATTACTAGCAATTATTTGGGGAACGGTGTTTGTCGCTTCTTACATGGCGCATAAAACTCGTTTAACACCGGTACTTTGGTATTTATTTTTGGGAGCTATTCTTGTTAATTTCAACATTATTCCTGTCAAATTACCTATTTTCATTGAGGATTTTTCTGAATTAGGCATTATTATTATTATGTTTGCGCTTGGTTTTGAAGAAGATGCAGGCAATTTTATTAAGAGTATTAAAAGAAGCTGGGGGATTGCTTTTTTCGGAGCTATTGTTCCTTTTGGCGTTGCTTATTCAACGGCGTGGTTTTTCTGGCAGGATTCTAATATAGCATTACTAAGTGGCTTAGCGATGACCGCAACCGCAGTGTCTTTGACAATGGTTTCTCTCAAAAGTGAAGGCTTAAGTCAATCGCCCGCCGCCACAGGTATTATGACTTCAGCCGTGCTGGATGATATTGCTTCACTCGTTTTTGTAGCACTATTAGTTCCCATGGCTACGGGAGAAGCGACGATAACCATAGAAGGTACTTTCTTTATAGTTGCTAAAGCGATTGTATTTTTTCTGATAGTGACGCTGATTGGAGGTTGGCTATTTCCTTCCAAGAAAAGTTTTTTAAGTTTTGTCCCTTTCATTGACCATTTGGATTTGCGAAAAGTATTGTCGATGGCTCGCGGTGAATACACTATTTTGTCACTTCTTTTAATAGCTGTGTCTATGGGGATTTTGGCGCATCATTTTGGTTTTCACCCCGCTGTTGGTGCGTATATGGCAGGATTGGTTATTCATAGAAGTTATTTTGATTTTCATAGAGACAAGCAGATTGATTTTTATAATCAGGCTCGATCAATGATAGATAACGTTGCTTTTTCTTGGATAGGACCAGTCTTTTTTGTTGCGCTTGGAAGCAAGCTAGTATTTGAGTTAGATTTATTTTTAGAAGTCATCCCCGGGGCGTTAATGTTGTTTGTTGGGCTTTTCATTGGCCAAGTGGCTTCCGCGAGCATTGCCGCAAGGTATACAGGTAATTTTGATTGGCCTGCTAGTTTGATGATTGGCTTTGGTATGTTGGGGCGAGCGGAACTTGCATTTGTGGTACTGAATATCGCTTATGTGCAAAACCCAATACTTTCGACAGAAGCATTTTATACGCTTATGTTGACTACTTTTTTGCTTAATATTTCAGTGCCACTTTCCATCAGATGGTGGAAAGTGAAGTTTGGATCGCGGGTACGTTCCGATTAGAATTGATAAGGAACATTCAATTAGAAAGTGACCAGAATATTAGACTCTCCACAATAAAATTTCTCACACCTGACAGGATGGTGTCAGGAGTCCATGTGTATGATCCCTTGCTATCTTTTAATGCACACAATCAATCTAGGGGAATTATGAATATACAAAAACACAAACTCACTTTAGCAGGTATTATTTTATCATTAGCCAGCGCTAATCTAGAAGTTAACGCTGCAGAAACTGCGATAGAGTGGGCTCCTTTCATAAAAGCTGTTGGTGTTAGTGATGAACAACTAATTTCGGCGGCCAATCTGGTCAACGCTGATTTTTTAATTAAACAAAAAGGTTTTATCAAGAGAGAATTGATCAAAAAAAATGAGGAGGAATATGCGGATGTGGTTTACTGGCGAACAAAAATTGATGCGGTTACTGCTGGTGAAAAAGTCAATGCTTGCGCTAAATGTGGTGATTATTTTAAACTAATGAATATGGGAGAAAAAGCGGGAGAAGGGTTTTCGCATTATATTATAATCAAAAGTTGGAAACACTAAAAAATGGGAGAAAGACTCCGAGACTTAAAAGGTTTTGATCCAAAAAGCGAAGAAATCTTAGCTAAAGTTGACATAAACTCGGTTGCAGAGTTTATGTCTAGCGATCCTTTCTATTTATACAAAAAACTAAAAGAAAAAGTAAAAGGTACAGGTCTTAATTCAATCTACGCAATAATTGGCGCTCAAGAAGACCTGCATTGGCAAGAAGTAGCTCGAACAAGTAAAACGGAAATATTATTGCGTCTCGATGATATGGGGTTAGCGCCCAAAAGGGCGATAAAAAAAGATAAAGAGCCTGTATCAGGCGAGCATAAGTAATCGATCAGTCGTTTCTACGCAAACGACTGATCCCTAGTAATCCAATTAACAACCAATGTAAGGCTCCACTACCTGAATCATCTAACATTACTGCAGGTAGTGCGTTAAGACGAAATTCGCTTGTTTTAGATATTTGATTATTGCTATTGTCAGTAATGGTTAAAGAGACTTGTTTAATGCCTTCTTGAGTAAAGGTAAAAACAGGATATTCTCCAGAGCCTGTACCTTCACCATTAAAATCCCATTGATAACTAGTAATCGTTCCATCAGAGTCGTTGCTTTCAGATGCATCAAAAGAGCATGCGAGCCCAACACATAAAGAACTAAATTGCGGTACAGGTGCGTTATTTTCTGCGATAGTGATTTGACTAGCCGTTGGCACGCCATAACTACCGCCAGTAATATAGGCTCTTGTATAAACTAGATGTTTACCGGTGCTAAGGCTGCTTGTATCAATCTGTCCAGAGAATGTTTCGGTGCTGGAGGTTAGGTCGCCATCATTTTCAGGTAGACTAATTATTTCTGCATCATCTTCCCAAATCGGTGTATCGATCGAATACTCTACTTGGCTTATTAAGCGCCCTATCGAAGACAGTTTTGTACGACTAGTGCTCGCGGTGACATTTATATCGATATTGCTTCCTTGGGTGACTGTTGTACCATTGGTAGCGCCATTTAATTCGATTTCAGTGACATCTGCACCAGAGGCTAATTGGTAGGGAGCGGCAGACGCTTTTGCAGCATAAATTAGCGCGTTAATATTGTCGGGTTTAATGGTATTTTCATAATCAGTGCAGGGCTGAAAAAACGAAGTACCTAACTCAAAGGTAAAAGCAGCAATTCCTAGCTCGCCGTAACTGACATCATCACTGGTTCCATCGGTAGGATATAAGCCAATGCTTTGTTGTGGGGTGTAATCGTTAAACCAAGCCAGTTTGTTTCCTAAGGCAACGAATCCTTGATCATTCGGAGATAACGTTTCTGTATGACCATAAGGCCATAAAACAAGCTCGCTATAGCTATGAATATCTAGATGCATACCTGAAGTGCTTGCAGGAGCGGCATCATCTTCATTGGGACCTCTTGAATCAGGAAATAGGCTGCGGATATAATTTGAAACCGCTTGAGTTTCTGGTTCCGACTCTGCTTCGATCCCACGAAATACTTGTTCGCACTCAACGCCACTCGAACCATTGACTGTGCTATTCCAGAAATACGCAAAATTTCGATTCAGATCAACGCCGGTATTGGTTGTGCTAGGACAATGATTATTATTCATGTTTTTTCTTTGCAAAATGCCTGTTTCGGCAACTTTTCGACCATCTGGATTCATATGAAATAAAATATGAACTTCATGATGATCGACAATCCATTGAATATCAGGATCGGCTACATAGTTATCTAGTAGGTGCTTTGCAAAGTCTAAGGTTAGCGCCGCTGGAGCGTATTCTCTTGCGTGCATCGAGCTATGAATAAAAAGCTTGGGCTTCTCTTTGATTATATTTTTGTTTGATATTTTTAATACCATCAAATCAAAACCTGCTTGGTTATTGGCTTTTTTCCAAGAATTGCCGATATCTATCCATTCAGTTAATTGGGGGAACGTTGTTGATAAATTACTACCTTGTTGAAGGGTTTCTTCGACGGTTGGATAACATTCAAAACCTGGGATGCCAGCCATTTGCACTCCCTTTGCTTGTTGTTTGAGTAGCGCTTCTCTGGTTTCTACAAATTGCTTATATTTTTCATTCCATTGAGTCGCATTTTCTATTTTTAACCCGTAAGTCTTTAGATCGTTGATTTCATCGAGTGATAGATCGGCAATGATATAACCTTGCTCGTAATTGGTCTCAAAAATGGCATGATGATATGAAATAGCTATTTTTCGTGCTAGCGTTTTATCAGACACGAATATTTTTGAAGCTGATACTAGTTCGGCTTGGTCAGCAGCTTCAATTTGATTGTTTTCACCGAGTAAGATAAAAATAAGCAATGAAGCTAGCACAACTATTTTATTTATTTTCACTCTTTCACCACTTGTTTGTCGAGACTTCATATATGACAGTTAATATGTGAGTTTTTCATTTTAGATTTGGGAGGATAAAAAGCAAGTAATTAATGCTCGGTTATACAAAAATCTACTAATTCGACATAGAATTAAACATAAAAGTAACAAACTGATATGCCTATAATCCCTTAATTAAAGGCGAGCACCCACTTAGGTACAGCGGAAGGAGTTCTAATTTTAAAAAACAATTGAAGCAAAATTTGTTGTCTATCATCAGTATTCAAAATTTAATTAAGCGAAAGTGATGCACTTATTGTAGTGTTTGAATCCAAGCTTTTATTGTGGTTTACTGAACAGGGTATACTGTTCGGCAACAACATAGAATAGATAGAGGGGGATCTATAGATATTGACTTTCGACAAGATTACAGTGACGTTGACTGGAATAGCGCTTGTTTTGCTGTCCCAAAAGCGTGCTCCTTTTCCTGTCGCTGAGTAAAGCGTAGGTATGACTCCCATTGTTAATTAAAAAATAAAAAGCCTTCTCCTTCATTTCAAAAGAAATTTTATAAATTAAGGATGAGTTAACGCAGTTAAAGAAGACAATAATTTCGTCGTGGTGCCCGTCTTCAGTTTATGCACGTGGTTCTAATTAGTTTTCATAATCAGCGGGTTGCACCCAAAGCTGCGACTTGTCCAAACACGTTAATTCAAAACTCATCAAGCTAGTACCCGTGATAAACGAGACTCAATATCCCTTGGTCGTAAAACAATTTCTCGGCTAATCGCCCTAATATAGACAATAGTCGTTGATACTTTGTGAGTATCCATTACAATCAAAATTATGTTATCTTTGTTCATGCTGCCTCCGTTATATGATTTGAACACCTATATTATGGCACTGACTTTTGGCTAACCCACGTTGAGAGCAGGCACTCAATTAAAAAAGGCTTCGAAGGAAGTCATTAGGTCTAGGGCAAAAAGAAAATGATGGAGTCAATAGATTGAATACTAGATTGATTATTTTATTGTTCCTTGTTATGCAGATTGCAGCATGCAGTTCATCTGATGAAGCTAGATTAGTTGCATACAATGATAGTGTGGTTACAGCAGAGTCAAGACAGCGTGAAGAAAATAAATATTTAGCATACGAGCATCGAATAACCGTTGATGCACAAGAAAAAACATTAGAGTCAAGATTTAATAATGTTATTCAATCTTGTACAAATGATAAAGTTAATAGCTGTACCATTTTGGAATCAAGTCTAAATACAGACATGTATGTTTCTGCAAATATCCGTATAAGAATCAAGCCAGAAGGTGTTAAGGAAGTTATAGCAATTGCTACAAAAGATGGTGAAATAATCAATCAATCAATCAACTCACGTTGAAGATCTCGCTAAGCCTGTAGTTGATAATAAGAAGCGCCTCAATATGCTACAGGCTTACCGCTCAAAACTGATCGAATTAGAAAATAAGGCAGCGAATGATATTGATGCACTTATCAAGATTACATCTGAATTAAGTAAAGTGCAAAGTGAGCTAGAACAAGCCATGGGAAACAATGCACACCTTTTGCAAAGAACTAATCTGGATATTGTTAATATTGGTTTTGTAGTTAATAAAAACAGATCATTTTGGTCTCCGATCTTTCGGTCGTTAAAATCATTTTTAAGTAATTTATCAGATGGAATATCTCAGGCAATTACCGCAACTGCTTACATAATTCCGTGGCTTGTTGTTATTGGCTTTTTCGGTTTCCTTTTCCGGTATTTGTGGAAGAGGAGTAAGAAAAAGGCATAACAATCAACTCCAAGGGATAGCTACCCCTTTGGCTCTTTGTTGGTGTTATGCAATAAAAAGGGGAGAATAAACTTGAGTAAATTTGATGTAATAAATGAATATAGAACAAACGGCGGGAACTACGAAATAGTGTTCTTTCCAGCATTGATGTTTATTACGTATCTGAACTACAAGCTTATATCGAGCTACCAAAAAGAAAAAAGGTATCTTGAAATACTGAAGTCAAAGATACTTGAAGAATAGAATGATTAACAAGCGGTTGGTGTCGCGACAGTAGAAAAAAATACAAAACGTTATCGGTTAAAAACTCAGTCCAGGACTTAAATTTTCGGGCAGAGTTGATTTTTCATTCTCAATTGAAGAAATAGGGTAAGAACAATAATCTGCAGCGTAATAGGCGCTCGCTCGATGATTACCACTTGCACCAATTCCACCAAACGGTGCTTGAGAGTTAGCGCCGGTCGTCGGGCGATTCCAGTTAACTATTCCGGCTCGGATTTCTTGGAAAAAATGCTGGTAAGTTTTATGGTTATCGCTTAGTAAAGCTGCGGATAGCCCAAATTGTGTGTTATTAGCTTCTTTTAGTGCATCCTCAAATTGGTTATAGCGATAGACTTTCAAAAGTGGACCAAAATATTCTTCGTCTGGGATCGCATCTACACCAGTGACATCAATAATTCCGGCTGAAACAAATCCCGTGCCTTTTTCCATATGCTTCAACGCTAGCAATGGTTTTCCTCCTATATCCATTAATTTTTGTTGAGCCGCTACCATATCCAGAGCTGCTTTTTCTGAGACCAGAGAACCATAAAAAGGTTTTTCATCATCATTGAAATGTCCTATTTTAATATTTTTACTGACTTCGATTAAACGTTCAATAATTTGATCGCCTTGTTTTCCGGTTTCAATAAAAACTCTTCGTGCACAGGTACACCGCTGCCCGGCAGTAACAAAAGCAGACTGCAAAATGTCGTGAACTACTGCATCTATATCACTGATTTCATTGACGATTAATGGATTATTGCCGCCCATTTCCAGCGCCAATATTTTATTCGGCTGTCCGGCAAATTGCTGATGTAAAAGATGTCCTGTTCCGGAACTACCGGTAAAAAATAAACCGTTAATATCTTGCTGAGCAGCCAGAGCGATCCCTGTTTCAATTTCACCTTGAACGAGGTTGAGTACGCCATTTGGCAGACCAGCTTCTAGCCAGATTTCTAAATTGATTTGCGCCACTTTAGGTGTTAATTCGCTTGGTTTGAAGACCACTGTATTTCCTGCGAGCAGTGCCGGGACGATATGTCCATTGGGTAAATGTCCTGGAAAATTGTAAGGACCAAAAACGGCTACTACACCGTGTGGTTTATGACGGATATAGGCTTTTGAACTAGCTATTTCAGTTTCTACAGTTCCGGTTCTTTCGACGAATGATTTTTCAGAAATGTCGATTTTTCCGATCATACCAGCTATTTCGGCGGTAGTTTCCCACAAAGGGCGACCAGTCTCTTCAGAAATAGCGGTAGCTAAACGGTTTTTGTTTTTTTGTAACGACTCGCCGAATTGTTTAACAATACTTAAACGATCGAAGTAAGTTAATTTAGACCAGCTTGCAAATGACTTTCGAGCCGCTGCTACAGCTTGTTTGACCTGGTCTTCAGTCGCTGAAAGTCCCCGCCAAACGATTTGGTTTTTTGCGGGATTTAAGCTGACAAATTCTTTGCCTTGACCGACGAACCATTGTCCATCAATGAGGTGTGTGTTTGTTGTCATAATTTTTATATCTCAAAAAGAATTAATTTGTTAAATATTGTTGTTTGTCATTGTATCTAGTTCGCTATAACTCGCAGCCAGTCGTCATTTGTCACTAACAGATGTTTAGCCAGGTTTCGGGGAATTATGGCATATCGGTCATTATCGCAAATAGAGAGTGGCGCTTGAATAGCCCTAAAATCCTGAATTTTTGTATTACACATAATATATCTTTGTTGCATACTACTTGAGTCTTCGTCTGTTTCAGATGAGCAGTCTGAAATTTTTACTCGTAAGCGTAGACTCTGTTTGATGGTTTTTATATGTTGCTTTTGTGCAACAATGGTCGGACCGCCGTCAAAAATATCCACATAGTCACTTCGGTAAAATCCTTCCGATTCCAGCAATCGGATCGCCGGTTCGGTATCTTTGTGAACTTTATTGATGACAGCTTGTGCTTCTTTGCTTAATAAACTGACGTAAATAGGGTATTTTGGCATTAATTCAGCAATAAACACTTTTTTACCTGTTCCTGTTAAATAATCAGCAGTTGGGAAATCGATGGAAAAGAAATTTTCTTCAAGCCAAGCCCAAAATGGTGAACGTCCTTTGCTATCAGAAACACCGCGCATTTCAGCTATGATTTTGTCGCTAAATTTTTGCTCGTGCTCTCCAATAAACAAAAACCGAAATCGAGAGAGGAAGCGACCATTACTATTGATCCGTGCTTTTTCTTTAAGGAATAGTGTACAGATCTCTGAAACACCCGTATTGTCATTGCAGAGCGTTAAAGTTTTGACGGTATTGTGAACTTTTAGCTCGCTCGACGAATGAACTACTTTACCTAGGTGATAATGATAAAAAGGCGAGTCTAATCCAACAGCAGCTTCGATCCCACTAGTGCCAACAATTTCTCCTGTTTCTGTATCTTCCATTACAAAGAGATAACCTTGATCACCTGGTTTAGTTGCACCAGACGAGAAGGAAGTTTCAGCACGTCTAATTTTATTTCTTAAAAGTGTTTCGTTGACCGGCAATGAGGTAAAGCCATGCCCTGATTCGATAGCAATTTGGTAGAGAGCATCGTAATCACCGTTTTTGATCGGTCGAATTATAATCATAAATTGATCTCATAAATAAAAGCAAAAAGCAGAGAAACCAGTTCTCTGCTTATTTAAATGCTCCGTTAAATCGGACTAAATTTGAGACATTTTTGCGACAGTTTTTTCAAACAGAGCCATACCCGCTATAATATCTTCGTCTGGAATTATCAGTGACGGGGCAAAACGAACCACATTTGCGCCAGCAATTAATGTCATTAATCCTTCATCCATTGAGGCGAGCAAGATCTCTTTTGCTCTTCCCTTGTATTCGTCGTTAAGCGCAGCACCAATCAACAAACCTTTTCCCCGGATGGCTGAAAATACTTTGTACTTATCATTGATTTTGTTGAGGCTTGAGGTGAACAGTTCTGTTTTAGCTTTAACGCCATCGAGCACCTCAGTGGTATTCACTGTATCAAAAGCCGCTTCTGCAACCGCACATGCGAGTGGATTACCACCATAAGTGCTTCCATGAGTACCAATTTTTAAATGTTTAGCGATCTTTGTAGTAGTGATCATTGCACCGATAGGAAAACCGCCGCCTAAGGCTTTTGCTGTTGTCAAAATATCAGGTGTTACACCTAAGTCCATATAAGCGTATAAATGACCTAAGCGTCCTACGCCGGTTTGTACTTCGTCAAAAATAAGTAACGCATTATTTTCATCGCACAATTTTCTAACACCTTGAACAAATTCATTGGTGGGCTCTATAATTCCGCCTTCGCCTTGTAATGGTTCCATAACGACGGCACAGGTTTTGTTTGATATGAGCGCTTTAAGACTCTCTAAATTATTATACTCTGCATGATAAATATCAGCGGGCTTGGGACCGAATCCCGACGAGTAGGCTGGTTGACCACCAACAGTTACGGTAAAAAATGTTCGACCATGGAAGCCTTGTTCAAAAGCGATGATGTGGGTCTTGTCTTTACCGTGAAGATCTTGCGCCCAGCGCCGTGCTAGTTTAAGTGCCGCTTCATTGGATTCTCCACCAGAATTAGCAAAGTAGACTTTTTCAGCGAAAGTTGCGTCGATCATCTTTTTGGCCAGTCTCAATGCCGGTTCATTGGTCATGGTGTTTGATAAATGCCATAATTTTTGACCTTGGTCGATCAGAGCTTCAACCAGATTCGGGTGACAGTGCCCTAAACAGTTGACTGCTATTCCTCCCGCAAAGTCAATATACACCTTTCCTTGTTGATCCCATATTCTGGAGCCTTTACCTCGAACGGGAATAACATTAGAGGGTGAGTAGTTGGGTACCATTACATCATCAAATAATTCTCTAGTGACCGGATTAGACTCTGACATGTTTAAGTTCTCTTGGTTATTTAGTGGTATTTACATTCTAAGACGACAACTGATTAATCGCCGAATTACGCTGACCTATTGCATATGGTGATTATGTATAACCTAATTGTTAATTTGAAGTGTCAAAGTGTACATATATATGATATAAATTTACCAAATTGAGCTAATGAGGTTTCAATATGGCAACCGAAAGTGAAGAACGATTAATATCTGTACTAAAAGAAGACGTAAGAGCCACGGTTTCTGATATCGCTCGTAAGTTAAATGTATCTCGCGCTACAGTACAAGCAAGGATTGCTAAGCTTGAAAAAGAGGGAATAATTGTCGGTTATACATTGGTTTTAGGTAAAGGTTATCTTAACCAGTATATTTCAGCTCACGTTGCTATCGCGACCGAACAAAAGAGTTCGCAGGTTGTTTCTTCTGGTTTGATGAAAATCGAACAAGTGTCAGCTGTCCATGCAATTAGTGGTGAATATGACATGATTGCCATTATCCACGCTCGAAATCCAGAACAGCTCAGTCACTTATTAGACCAGATCGGTAGTTTAAAAGGGGTGGTGAGAACCAATACATCGGTTATTCTAGAAACCAAAGAAAAGCGATAGGAAATAGATAGAAGCCAATATAATGCGATTTTAGGAATTTCATAAAGTAAAATCTACATGATTGCTCACCGGTGATTCATTCTATCAGTGACGGGTAATTTTTAAATACGTTACTGAGTCGAATTAATTATTCCAAAAGTTGTTTTTGGTGCGGAATGTGAGGTTTGGCATTCTACTTATTCAAGTATTTTGACCAAGAAAAATTTATCAAGTCAAAGCACTCAGGCAGCATAAATGCTGCTGGTGTTTGAGGCGTAGGGGGGGCTTATTAAAGCAATAAGTGGCATTGTTATGAAAAAGGGTCGACAAAAATTAAAGTGATGAAAATATTATCATCACTTTAAAAACTCAAGGAAGTTATGATATTGTAGGGTTACTTCGTTAGTTGGTTTACAGACTTAAACTTTTTACAGTAAACTATAAATCAAGCATAGGTAGGTCTATTCCTTTATTTTTTTTGATTTCGTCGTGACTACAACCTACTAATTCGTGCGGAAAAACTAACCATTCATCTGTTTCTTCCAAATAAAAATCTGGCTTGATAGCTGTGACATTTTTATTCGGTTTATAATAAACGGTAGCTACTTTAATTACATCTGGCGCATTTCGACGACAGGTGTGACGTACTTTCTGAATAAGCGCTTCGACAGAACGACCACTATCAAAAACATCGTCAACTATTAATAAACTGTCTTCCGAATTAATATTGTTAATAATATATTCGAGCCCATGGACGCGAACTTCTTTTTGTTGTTGCATACCCGAGTAACTGCTAGTGCGAATAGCGATATGATCGGTTTTCACACCGTAATATTCCATCACTTCTTGCACTGCTATTCCGGTTGGGGTTCCGCCTCGCCAAACACCGACAATAAATTTTGGCTTAAAACCGCTTTTTAAAATATTGACGCCTAATTTAAATGACATATCAAGTAAAGACTGAGCACTGATATAAATTTTATCCATAACTTAAAAACCTACTTATAATTTTAATGTTGCTGCTAGTTAGTATTATTTCGTTCCGAATATTTTATCACCAGCATCACCCAAGCCTGGGATGATATATCCTTTCTCATTAAGATGATCATCAACCGCTGCGGTATAAATATCGACTTCCGGATATTTATCCTGAATTCTCTTGATGCCTTCTGGAGCAGCAACTAAAACAAGTGCTCGAATGTCCTTACAACCAGCCTCTTTTAGCAGTTTTATGGTGGCATCCATTGTTCCACCGGTGGCGAGCATCGGATCAATGATCAATGCCATACGGCTTTCAATACTGCCAGTTAATTTTTCAAAGTAAGTAACCGGTTCAAGTGTTTCTTCATCTCTATATAAACCAACCACACTAATTTTTGCACTGGGCATTAACTCTAAAACGCCATCAAGCATTCCAATACCGGCTCGTAAAATTGGCACAACGGTGGCTTTTTTACCCTTGATTTGTTGTCCGGTGATAGGTCCTTGCCAGCTGTCGAGGGTGTAGTCTTCGACTTGAAGGTCTTTGGTTGCTTCGTAGGTTAGTAGGCTTCCTACCTCAGAACAAAGTTGACGGAAGCTTCGAGTGCTTCTATCTCGCTTTCGCATCAAGCTCACTTTGTGTTTTAAAAGAGGGTGATCTATTTCAAAAACAGCCATTTTTTCCGTTCCATTCCATCTATCAATTATTGTTAAGAGCATTTTCACATAGGAGGGTGATATTTGTCTATCTCGTAGCAAAATTAGTGACAAGTTAAAAGGCTTTGAGTGTAAATAATTGCACAGGGTGCAGTTTTTGATCTATTTACTGGTCTATTACTTCTTGACTAAATAGTCAGGATTGAATATTGTTCCTGCTTGTTATTAAAAATTGTTGCAAAAGACAAGAGCCAATTTAAGGAATTAACATGTCCCTGGGGTTGTGTAATATTAAGCATGACGGGGCGCTCAGCAAAGAAGCGCTCGATAAAAATTTTGATGATTTGCATGCGCCGCTGAGTCCTCTTCAGGCAAAAGTCGAAGCCGATCGATGTTTGTATTGTTATGATGCACCTTGCATAACAGCTTGCCCAACCTCCATCGACATACCAACTTTTATCCACCAGATCAGAGCTGATAGTTTGATTGGATCAGCAAAAACCATTCTTTCAGACAATATTATGGGTGGGACTTGTTCCAGAGCTTGTCCGACTGAAATTTTGTGTGAACAAGCCTGTGTGTTAAATGTATCTCAACAACATCCCATTGAAATTGGGTCGCTGCAGAGATTTGCGGTCGACCACCTATTCGAACAGAAGATTGTTCATCCTTTTGAACGTGCTCCTTTAAGTGGTAAGCGAATTGCGGTGATTGGTGCCGGTCCTGCCGGTCTTTCTTGCGCTCATCGAGCAGCAATGCTCGGTCATGATATCACCGTTTTTGAGAGTAAAAATAAAGCGGGTGGGTTGAATGAATTTGGACTCGCAGCTTATAAAATGGCGAATAATTTTGCGCAAAAGGAAGTTGAATTCCTATTACAAATAGGCGGTATTAATATTGAATACGGTCAGAAATTAGGTGAAGAGTTGACCTTAAAAGGATTGAGAGATGATTTCGATGCGGTTTTTACTTCGGTTGGTTTGAGTCACACTAATCAACTAGGCATCGATGGTGAAAGCGATAGTCGGGTCGTTGATGCGATCCAATTTATAGAAGAGATCCGTCAAACCAAAGATAAATCTTCTATACAGGTCGGCAATGAAGTTATTGTGATCGGTGCTGGTAATACTGCTATCGATGCAGCAATCCAATCTAAGCGTTTGGGAGCTGAGAATGTTACTTTGGTTTATCGACGTGGTGAAGAATCAATGAGCGCCACGCCATGGGAAATTGATCTAGCTCGTCAAAATGGGGTTAATTTCCGGTTCTATTCTGCTCCAAAATCATTTAATAATACTCAGCCCATCGCGAGTCTCGAATTTGAACGTATGAGCAATGAAAATAATCGGCTTGTCGGGATGGGTGAGAGTTATCAATTATCAACCGACATGGTGTTAAAGGCAATCGGGCAAAAATTCGACCAGAATACTTTTTCTGAACTTGAGATTAAAAATGGAAAAATTGTGGTATCTGATGATTATGAAACATCAATAAAGGGTTTATTCGCTGGTGGCGATTGTATTGCATCGGGTGAAGATCTAACCGTACAAGCGGTAGAAGATGGCAAACAAGCAGCTCATGCCATTGATCGTTATTTGTCAGTGTGTATGTCGGAGGAAAGATAAATGGCTAATTTAAAGTGCACAGTAGCTGGTATTGAAAGTATCAACCCTTATTGGCTTGCATCAGCGCCGCCGACAGATAAATACATCAATGTGGTTCGTGCATTTGAAGCAGGGTGGGGTGGCGTTGTTTGGAAAACGCTTGGTGAAGATCCTCCAGTGATTAATATGTCCAGTCGTTACGGCGTCCACAAGAATGGTAATCAGCATATTCTTGGAATTAATAATATTGAATTAATTTCTGACCGTCCACTGCAAACTAATTTAGATGAAATTCGTCGAGTGCGAAAAGAGTGGCCTGATCGGGTGATCATAGGCTCTATGATGGCGGTAATCGATGAAAAAGTATGGAAAGATCTTGCTATTGCTATTGCTGAAAGTGGTGTGCATGGAATTGAGTTGAATTTAGGTTGCCCTCACGGGATGTGTGAGCGAGGCATGGGATCTGCTATCGGTCAAGTACCTGAAATGGTTGAAAAAGTCACCCGATGGGTGAAAGAAGCAGTTGATATCCCTGTTTTTACGAAACTTACGCCCAATATCACCAATATTTTATGGTCTGCCGAAGCCGCTCAACAAGGTGGTGCTGATGCAGTCTCACTGATCAATACCGTTAACTCAATTGTCTCGGTGGATTTAGATCAAATGGCTCCCACTCCAGTGGTTGACGGCAAAGGAAGCCACGGAGGTTATTGTGGAAGCGCAGTTAAACCGATTGCTCTTAACATGGTGGCCGAAATTTCTCGCAATCAAGCGACACGCGATCTGCAAATATCGGCAATCGGAGGCATTGAAACCTGGCGTGACGCAGCAGAGTTTCTTGCGCTTGGCTCAGACGGTTTACAGGTGTGTACTGCGGCGATGCTGTATGGATTTAGGATCGTTGACGATATGATTGCAGGTCTATCAGATTGGATGGACGCAAAAGGTTATGCTTCAATTGACGAATTTCGCGGCATGGCAGTTGGCAATACCCTTGATTGGAATGAGCTTAACATCAACTTTGATAGCAAAGCGTTTATTGACCCAGAAAGTTGCATAGAGTGTGGGCGTTGTCATATCGCTTGCGAAGACACTAGCCATCAAGCGATAGAGTTTACAGTGTCTGAAGAAGGCAAACGAAAATTTACAGTAATTGATGATGAATGTGTTGGCTGTAATTTATGCGCACACGTATGCCCCGTACCCGAATGTATCGAGATGCGTCCAGTAGATAATAAACAACCTTATCTTACCTGGCCAAATCACCCACTTAATCCGATGAACGAGACCGTGAGTTAAGAGGCATGCTATCTTAAAATTTATTTGATATCTGAATGTACAGATTCAGATTTGCATCTCCCCCTAACCTCCTCCCTAAAGGAGGGAGGGATTTATAAAAACAGGGAAAATAACTAATGAATATTTCAGAAAATCTAATCGGCGATCTTAATGCTTATTGGATGCCGTTCACTGCAAACAGACAATTTAAATCTGATCCTCGATTGATCGTCGGCGCTGACGGTATGTATTTTAAAACAGCTGATGGTCGTGACGTGTTAGACGGGATCGCTGGACTTTGGTGTTGCAATGCTGGACACAATCGACCGAGAATAGTCGAAGCAATACAAAAGCAAGCCGCCGAGTTAGATTATTCACCAGCCTTTCAAATGGGACATCCCAAGCAATTTGAACTTGCGAGTCGTTTAGCTAATTTGATGCCGGGTGATTTAAACAAAGTCTTTTTTACCAATAGCGGTTCGGAATCCGTTGAAACAGCGTTAAAAATGGCGATTGCATATCATCGTGCAAAAGGTGAAGGACATCGAACTCGTTTGATAGGACGTGAAAAAGGTTACCATGGCGTTAATTTTGGCGGAATGTCCGTCGGCGGTATGTCACCTAATCGCAAAATGTTTGGCACCTTGGTTGCCGGTGTTGATCATTTGCGACATACTCACGGGATTGAAGAAAATCGTTTTTCTAAAGGTCAACCTGAACACGGGGTTGAGCTGGCTGATGATTTGATCCGGATGATTGAGCTGCACGATGCGTCAACAATCGCAGCGGTAATTGTAGAGCCATTGGCTGGTTCTGCAGGGGTTATTTTACCGCCAAAAGGTTACTTGGAACGTTTACGAAAAATCTGTACTGACAATGGCATATTATTAATTTTTGATGAAGTCATCACTGGTTTTGGAAGACTGGGCGAACCCTTTGCATCTAACTTTTTTGATGTGGAGGCAGATATAGTCACTACCGCAAAAGGGCTCGCAAACGGTGTTATTCCAATGGGAGCGGTTTTCGCGCAAGATAAAATTTATGATGCTTTTATGACCGGTCCTGAAAATATGGTGGAATTTTTTCACGGTTATACTTTCTCAGGTAACCCCATGGCTTGTGCTGCTGCGCTTGGTACGCTGGATACCTATGAAGAAGACGGATTATTAACACGAGCTAGGCAAGGATCTGAACTAGCTAATTATTGGCAAGATGCGGTTCACGCGTTAAAAGGTTTACCAAATGTCATTGATTTAAGGAATCTCGGTTTTATTGCTGGAATAGAGTTAAGTTCAAGAGACGGTAAACCTGGAGCTAGAGCGTTTGACGCATTTTTACAAGCCTATGAAGCAGGACTGTTGATCCGAACCACAGGCGATACCATTGCATTGTCACCCCCGCTTATCATCGAAAAATCACATATCGATTTTGCTTTTGATACTTTGACAAACATTTTGAAGAATTTAGATTAGAACAATAGACTGGAATAAAAAAGATGAAATTAGTCGAACATATAATCGGAGCAGAAAGGACTTCGGGCTCTAATGCTGCAACTACCCCCATATTTAATCCTGCTACAGGCGAGCAAACTGGTGAGTTAGTTGCCGGTGGCGTTGCGGAAATAAATGCGGCAGTCGAAGTCGCCAAAACAGCTTTTAAAACTTGGTCTGTAACGCCGCCGGCTAAGCGAGCAAGGATCATGTTTAAGTTACGTGAAATCCTTGAGCGACGTGCCGATGATGTCGCTAGAACCATTAGCGCAGAGCATGGAAAAACTCATGATGATGCATTGGGCGAAGTGACTCGCGCTCTTGAAGTAGTCGAATACGCGAGTGGTATTACTGAAAAATTGAAAGGTGATTTTAGTCGCCAGGTTGGAACCAATATCGACACCTGTTCTGAGCGACAGCCATTGGGAGTCGTCGCAGGAATTACCCCGTTTAATTTTCCGTCGATGGTACCTTTGTGGATGATCCCAATGGCGCTAGCGACGGGTAATACCTTTATTTTAAAACCGTCTGAACGTGACCCATCTAGCGCTAATTTAATTCACGAATTATTGACCGAAGCAGGATTACCTGCAGGTGTTTTAAATGTAGTACATGGCGGTAAAGAAGCAGTAGACGCTATTCTTGATCACAAAGACATTCAAGCAGTGAGTTTTGTTGGTTCAACATCGATTGCTGAGTATGTTTACACCCGAGGCTGCGCCGCCGGTAAACGTGTTCAAGCTTTGGGCGGTGCTAAGAATCATATGGTGATTATGCCGGACGCAGATTTAGACCAAGCGGCTGATGCGCTAATGGGCTCTGGTTTTGGCTCTGCGGGCGAGCGTTGTATGGCGATCAGTGTGGCGGTACCGGTCGGTGAGGAAACAGCCAACAAATTAATCGAAAAATTGGTGCCACGTATTAAAGCTTTAAAAATTGGATTGTCTAATGATCCTCAAGCCGAAATGGGACCGGTCATAACCGCGCAAGCCAAAGCACGGATCGCCGGATTAATTGGACAAGGTCAAAAAGAAGGTGCAGAAGTTTTAGTTGATGGTCGAGATTTTAAGCTCGATGGTCACGAAGACGGCTTTTGGTTAGGGGGTACTTTACTCGATCGAGTGACTTCCGAAATGACCGTTTATAAAGAAGAAATTTTTGGTCCAGTTTTGTCGATCTTACGAGCGGAGTCTTATGATGAAGCCGTCAAATTAATTAACGAACATGAATACGGAAACGGCACCGCGATTTTTACCAGAGATGGTGATACCGCGAGAGATTTTACAAATAATATTCAAGTAGGAATGGTTGGAGTCAATGTACCAATTCCTGTTCCCGTTGCTTACCATAGTTTTGGTGGTTGGAAACGATCAATATTTGGAGCGCATGGAATTTATGGACCTGAAGCGGTGCATTTTTATACTAAATTAAAAACAGTGACCACGCAGTGGCCGACGGGAATTAGAGCTGGGGCTAGTTTTACTTTTCCAAGTATGTAGTTAGTTCTGTAGAGAACATTAAAAATATAAATTTTAAAAAGGAAAAACATCATGACAAAAAGAGCAACACTAAGAGGCGGTCTTATTCAACTAGCCTTAAAATCTTCAACAGATAATGATCCAGAAACGATCCGTCAGGCAATGATCGAAGCGCATATTCCTTATATTCGTGAAGCAGGGGAAAAGGGCGTACAGGTACTTTGTTTTCAAGAGGTTTTTACTCAACCGTATTTTTGTCCAAGCCAAGATCCAAAATGGTACGCAAGCGCTGAAGCAATCCCCAATGGTCCGACAGTGAAACTAATGCAAGAATTTGCAGCTGAATATAAAATGGTTATTGTTGTGCCTATTTATGAAAAAGATGAAGTAAGCGGCGTTTATTATAATACCGCAGCAGTGATTGATGCTGATGGCAGTTATTTAGGTAAGTATCGAAAAACTCATATCCCTCAAGTAGCGGGATTTTGGGAAAAATTCTTTTTCAAACCGGGCGCTTCAGAATGGCCTGTCTTTGAAACTCAATATTGTAAACTAGGGGTGTATATTTGTTATGATCGACATTTTCCTGAAGGCTGGCGTGGATTAGCATTAAATGGTGCTGAGTACATAGTTAACCCATCAGCAACAGTTGCAGGGCTTTCTGAATATCTTTGGAAGTTAGAACAACCGGCATCGGCAGTTGCTAACGGATGTTGGATAGGTGCGATTAATCGGGTTGGGCATGAACAACCATGGGATATTGGTGAATTTTATGGTCAAAGTTATTTTGTAAATCCTCGTGGGCAAATCGAAAAAGAAGCTAGTCGCGATCAAGATGAACTCATCATTCACGACATGGATATGAATATGATCCAAGACGTACGCAATAATTGGCAGTTCTTTAGAGATCGTCGTCCGGATGCTTATACAAGGTTGACCGATCTGGAATAGTTAGGCACACGACAAATAATAAAAATAGATTTCAGGGCGAATTATGAATGACTCAGGTGATAAAGCAATCAGTGATACTAGAATACGAAACTCTGATGACCTTTGGAATGAAGATTTAGCTCCGACCACTCCCGAAACGCGCACTTGGGATTGGAAATCCTACACCGCTCTTTGGGTGGCGATGGTTGTTTGTGTACCAACTTATATGCTAGCTGGAGGTTTAGTCGCTGAAGGAATGTCTTGGTGGCAGGCCGTTATTACGGTGTTACTCGGCAATGTTATTGTGCTGATCCCGATGATGTTAATCGGTCACGCCGGAGCCAAACACGGTATTCCATTTCCCGTGTTATTACGTTCGGCTTTCGGAACCAAAGGGGCAAGAATTCCTGCAGTTGCGAGAGGCTTGGTTGCTTGTGGTTGGTTTGGGATCAATACGTGGGTAGGTGGCTCGGCGATTTATGTGATCGTCAATGGATTGTCTGGCGATCTGATTGCTGGTGAAAAGTTACCACTGTTAGGCATCGACATCGGTCAATTTATCTGCTTTTTAGTCTTTTGGGTAATGCATCTTTACTTCATTAAAAATGGCACTGAAAGTATTCGCCGCCTGGAAACTTACGCTGCACCATTTTTGATCGGTATGGGGTTAGTTCTTTTAGGTTGGGCTTATGTCGAAGCAGGCGGTTTTGGTGAAATGCTGTCTGCTCCCTCACAATTTATTGTAGGTGGCGCAAAAGAAGGTCAATTTTGGTCAGTTTTTGTTGCGAGTTTAACCGCAATGGTCGGATTTTGGGCGACAATGGCACTTAATATTCCAGATTTTACTCGTTTTGCAAAAAGTCAAAAAGATCAAATGATCGGTCAAGCATTGGGTTTGCCTTTACCTATGGCTTTGTTCGCTTTTATTAGTGTTGCGGTTACTTCAGCAACGGTTACTATTTACGGTGAAGCCATTTGGGATCCTGTCGCATTAGCGGCAAAAATGGGTGGGCTTGGTGTCGTGGTTGCGCTTTCTGCGTTGGTTGTCGCAACCCTGACAACTAACTTAGCAGCCAATGTGGTCGCACCAGCCTATGGCTTTTCAAATCTTAGTCCTCACAAAATCAGCTTTAAAATGGGGGGCTATATCACCGCAGGGATCGGTATTGCGATATTTCCATGGAAACTGTTGGAAACCGCTGGCGGTTATCTATTTGTCTGGCTAATTGGTTATTCGGCTTTGCTTGGACCAATTGCCGGGATCTTGATTGCAGACTATTTTATCATTAGAAAAAGTGTACTCGATCACGACGGGCTTTTTGATCACAATGGTCAATATGGCGCGTGGAATAAAGCGGGATTGATAGCGCTTGTTGTTGGCATTTTGCCTAACTTACCAGGATTTTTATTCAAGGCTGGATTGCTTGAAAGCGTACCGAGTTTTTTTATCGGCATTTATGACTATGCATGGTTTGTAGGTTTATTTATTGCGGGTGCTATTTATTTAATTTTGCAAGGTCGCGACTGATCTAAGCAAGTAAAATTTATTTGAGGGAGAATTTATCATGTCTATAGTTATTCGTGGTGGAACGATAGTTAACGCCGATCAAACATTAAAGGCGGATGTTTATTGTGAAAATGGCAAAATAAAAGCCATTGGAGTCGATTTAGAAGTTCCTTCAAAAGCTGAAGTCGTAGATGCATCTGGTCAATTAATTATGCCTGGCGGAATTGATCCACATACTCATATGCAACTTCCTTTTATGGGTACGGTTGCCTCAGAAGATTTCTTTACTGGTACTGCTGCGGGACTTGCCGGAGGTACCACAACGATTATAGATTTTGTAATTCCAAATCCTCAACAGCGATTAATGGACGCTTATAAAACCTGGCGGGAATGGTCAGAAAAATCCTGTTCAAATTATTCGTTTCATGTAGCCGTAACCTGGTGGGATGATAGCGTTCATAAAGATATGGGAACCTTAGTTCGCGAAGAGGGCGTGAATAGTTTTAAACATTTTATGGCTTACAAAAATGCCATCATGGCGGATGATGAAATTTTGTATAATAGTTTTTCTCGTGCGTTAGATTTAGGCGCAATCGTGACGGCTCATGCAGAAAATGGTGAACTTGTTTATCAATTGCAACGCAAGTTGCTCGAAATGGGAATGACTGGACCGGAAGCTCATCCGTTATCCCGCCCGCCTGCCGCTGAAGGTGAAGCAGCTAATCGCGCCATTCGTTTAGCCGAAGTGATTGGTCTGCCTTTATATTTAGTTCATGTGTCAACCAAAGATGCGTTAGATGAAATTACGCGCGCAAGAAATGCCGGTCAACGAGTTTATGGTGAAGCACTTGCTGGACATTTATTAATTGACGATAGCGTTTATCAGAATCCTGATTTTGAATTTGCAGCTGCTCATGTTATGTCACCACCCTTTAGATCAACAGAACACCAAGACGCACTTTGGAAAGGATTACAATCCGGTAATTTACAAACGACTGCAACGGATCACTGTTGTTTCTGCGCCGATCAAAAAGCCGCAGGAAAAGATAACTTTACATTAATTCCAAATGGTACTGCGGGAGTTGAAGATCGCATGGCAATGTTGTGGACTCATGGAGTTGGAACTGGACGGTTAACTCCGCAAGAATTTGTTGCTGTGACTTCAACAAATACTGCGAAAATTTTTAATATTCATCCACGCAAAGGTGTCATTCAAGTTGGAGCCGATGCGGATATAGTTATTTGGGATACGGGCGCGACCAAAACCATTTCAAAAGACACTCATCATCAGAATGTCGATTTTAATATTTTTGAAGGATGGGAAGTGAAGGGTGTACCATCGAATACGATTTGTAATGGCGAACTTAAATTTGCGGATGGTGAATTAAGAGTTGAAGCGGGTACTGGAATTTATGTAAAGCGCCCCGCTTTTCCAACGGCATTTAGCGCCTTGGAAAAAATAGCTGAAAGGATGAAGCCGCAGAAGGTTCAAAGGCCATAGAGAAAATCCGACTGAATCTGAGGTATCTGTATGCAAATCGATTTTTTTAGCGAAGAAGAATGGAAAAAGCTTGAGCTCTACGAAAAGGTAATTATTGATACAGCATTTGAGCGGTTAGTTGAAGTCTCACAAGAGTTATCACAACCTATTGAAAATATAGTTTTCTACGAAATGGAATTGAATCTAGATATTTTTTATGTAAATGAAGATATCAACAATGAGTGTTGGGTTGCTGAGGATAGTGAGGGTTTTCAATTTTTTATTGATGAAGGAACTTATGGATCGGAAGAACTCGAATTAGTTGGTGATTGGCTAGAGGATAAGTGGCCTGAAGATTCGGACGGATGTTTCGAATTTTGCACTAAATTTTATCAGCGAATTGCTGTGCGATTTAAAGATAACCTAATCAAATCGGGTCTTAAAACCTCAGATAATCTGCAAGTATACCTTATCATGGAAGATGAAACAGACGTTGAAAAAAACTATTATGATAACGCTATTCAAGGGGCTCAGATTGAAATTAGTAAATATCTTCAGGAAATCTAGTCTTCTGATTGAATTGAACCTTAGCAGACTACGACTTACAAAGATAGTCCTGCGGTGATCAACGTTTAGGAAGTGAAAAATCACTAAGATACGAGAAAATATATGGCTGATGAAATAGAACCGTGGAGAGGAGATTCTTGCAGCGACTATATGTCGCTAATGATAGAGAAAAAATCTTTTTCTGGTGCGCCGAATAAATTTTTCTGTGATGATTGTGACGTGTTTTTTCAAGACGCATCGAAGTTCTCCGTTGACGGCTTGTTAGGTTTTTTGTGTTGTTGGCTTGACGAGGATATCTTAAATGAAGACTTGGCAAGCGAGCAGGATATGCTTGAGTATGATAAATCGAAAAATAAACATTATGAACAATATGAAAACTCAATTGCTGGATTACAAAGCCTTCTTCAGACAAAACCTAATAAAAAACTCTACGATACGCGCTTCTTCTCTGCGATTTTGCCATGCAGGAAGAGCAACTTAGTGACTTTCGGAGCATAAGTTACAAGAATGCACGGATGTGGTGTATCTGTTTAATTAAATATCTTTTTTATAGGAAGGTTCGAGTATTGCGTTGATAACCATAGCGTTTATTTTTTACAAAAGCATATACTTATCTATGAGCATTTCTAAATTGTTTTTGGTTAGCTGAACTAGGTCTGAAAAATCTTCTGTCCACATATCTAACTGAGCTACATACACTTGAAAATCGTCATCCGGTAAGCCGCTTAGCTCTAGAGAATTTTCAAGTTTTGCTGCAACTCTGCACAACAGTTTGTAGAACCGACATTCCGCACCGACTATTAAGAATAAATCTGCATGTAAATATCCCCGAGGCATTGAAGAATGGTTTGGTTTCTTGTCTGCAAATTAAGCACTTGTTGTTGGTTATTATCAATATTCAAGACATGAATTCCCTGAAAACAAAAAACACCCAGCGTGCTGTTGGGTGGGCTCTTTCTTCATGTCAGGAAAATGAAGGTTTCGTGCTTTTAACTGTTGTCTGATCGTGTGCTCCAGTGCAGCGTAAATCATCAAGCAACAGGTCATGATCAATGCTCCGATCATTAATGCTTTTTTTGCGTCGCTCTGACAGGCAAAGCGTTGTTGGCTGAGTTTTTTAAACGCTTTCATCGATTGCTCAGTGTTTTTTAGCATTTTTCTATTGAGTGTTTTTGCTCTCTTTTGCAAGCTTGCTCACTGCGAATGAGTAACCAACGTTGTTTGACTCCTGCATAGTCTGAGTCAAACCATTGACCGCTGTAGCCTTCACTAATGGGTTCAAATGTTGCTTGAGCATGCTTACAATCAGTTGTTTGGCTTTGGGCTATTTTTTGTGGCACGCGGGTGATGAAGTGTTGTTTTTGCTTGTCTAACGACTGAATGGTTTCCGCCACATAGAGAGCCGCATCGGCAATCAAGTAACGACTCGTCCCGATAATCCCTGATAGAGCTCTGACACGCCTGTTCCATATAGTTGATCGAAGCAACGTCCCAGTGCATCATCGTTAATATATTCTGCTTTGATCCCTTCACCAATCAACTGCCCAACGGATTTTTTTGCAAAATATTCTGGATACATATGCAGCGTTTGACCGACAAATCCCATCCCATTTAACAGCATCGAAACCACTAGCTGCCCGCACGAGATCTTGCGGTGTTCACTTTGATTGAGATGGGCATGATCGAAGAATTCAGCGACCTTCAATTCTTGACACATTCCCGCGACTAGCCCTAAATGATCGAGTCCTTTGGTTGAATAGGCGGTTGACATACTATTTCTCTTGTTCAAAAAGAAACAATAGATCAAACCAAGCATCCAAAGTCAAAAACCTATTGATTTAATTGAATAAATATCGCATTTGGCATGTTTTGCTAGAATTTATTCCGAAAAGTGGGTGCGGAATGACAGATCCGATCACAAATTAAACAAGATTAAGTCCTACAAAAGTGGCTATTTGAGATTTTCAGGTCATTTTCTATGAAAATGTCCAAATATTGCTAACTTTCGTCCTAATATTGCTAACTATACAATTAAAAATTGGGGGATGATCAAGTAAAGGGAATTAACACCTTATTGCAGGTTTTGGTTGTGGGTAACTGCAAATACTGGTGATCCTTGTTCGAAAGAACTTTTTTGAATATTAACATTGTGATTGACAACATGTGGTAGGCAACGAGGGTAAAATGGAAATTGAGGACTTACATGAACAATTAAATAGAATGGAGCGATCTTTGGAAGCCGATCCAAACGATTTTAATCTGTTTAGTGAGTGCGTCGATTTGTGTATGAGGGTCGGTGACTTTGTAAAAGCCCAAAACCTTGTCGATGAAGCAATACTCCGCAACCCAAAAGCGCTATCAGTTTATGTTGAGCGGGCAAAACTTCAGTTAGTGTCGGGAAAGTATGACGAAGCGATAAACACTTTAAGTTTCCTTAAACAGCAAGGCTTTTATACTGCGGATATTTTATATTATTTAGTGTGGGCGATGTTAAACCTTGCTCAATATGAAGGTGTTATTAGTGAAATAGAACATTCAAGTCAATTCATTGACGAATATCCCGCTTTGATCCTCGTTAAAGCAAGGGCGTTATATCATCTGCATGAAATAGATGCGGCAATTGAGGCTCTTGATAGTTATCTAGAAATTGATCAAAACAATGCAGAAGCGATCGGATTAAAATCTATGTTATTGCTAGATTCTGCAAATTACCCTGAAGCTAAGTATTATGCTGAAAAAGCGATAAAAATTTGCCCTCATAACCACGAAGCACTGATTACACTTTCAAGTCTTGCACCAACTGAACAGGGACGAGACTCAGAAGAGCGACAAGTAAAAGATACTCAACCCAGTCATTTCATGCTAAATCTTGGACAAAGTTATTTATTAAATAATGAATATGAAGAGGCTGAACACGCGCTTAAAGAAGCCGGTTCGATGATGTCCCATGATATAGGAACTTGGCACGCGTTGGCCTGGACGAAAATTTTACTCAATAAAACAGATGATGCAAAATGCTGTTTCGAACATGCACTCGAATTGGATCGTGATTTTTCGGAGTCATACGGCGGTCTGGCAGTAATCGCAGCTTTACAAAAAGACTTTTGCTTAGCCGAAAATTTAACCCAAAAAGCGATCCAGCTCGATCCACAAAGCGTTGCTGGTGATTATGCTAAGAGTCTTATTCTTGAAAATATGAAGCAACAGGAAACGTTTAAACTGAATCGTTCCGGTAAGCTCTCTCAGGCAAAAGATTTTAATGCTGGGGAGGGTTCGTCTACGAATCAAAAAAACGATGAATACTCTAACATTGTGGTAGGTCACAATCAGACTATTCACTGAAATTGACAACTCTGGCGGGGGTAATAGCTCTGCGGATAGCTCAGTTGGTCGGGAGGATCAAATATAGCTGAGTTCGTATAAGAACCAAACGCTATCTAAGTAAAATCTTAAAACACCGTCAAAAAAATTGAACAACTCAGATATTACACCGTAGAATCTAAATCAAATATGTTATGATCCCATCTTAGTTCTATGACCGTTTTGGTCGCTCGCGTTAGTGTGTTTTATACCAACATCGCTTAATTTAGATGGTTAATTATTCAATCAAATTATTAAAACTATGGCAAAACTTTATTTCTACTATTCTTCAATGAACGCAGGTAAATCTACTGCATTACTGCAATCAAGTTACAATTATCGCGAGCGTGGTATGAATACGCTGGTTTTAGCTCCCAAACTGGACAACCGATTTGCGGTCGGTAAAGTCACATCGAGGATTGGCTTACAAACCGATGCGACTACCTTTACATCAGAAGACGATATGAGCCAAGTTATTGGCGATTGTTTTAAAGAACAGCCGTTTAATTGCGTATTGATTGATGAAGCACAGTTTTTGACCAGGGAGCAGGTTTTTCAGCTTGGTAAGGTGACTGACGATATGAATATTCCGGTACTTGCTTATGGTTTAAGAACAGATTTTCAAGGCGAACCTTTTGAAGGCAGTAAATATTTGCTTGCATGGTCAGATAACTTAAAAGAGTTGAAAGCAATTTGTCACTGCGGGAGCAAAGCGACCATGGTATTGCGCCACGATAAAGACGGAAACGTGATAAACGAAGGTTCACAAGTGGAAATCGGCGGAAATGACCGATATATTTCTGTATGCCGTAGACATTTTAATGAAGGCTTTTTCGGAAATAAAAACTGAGTTCGCTCTTTGACTAGTTAATCTAATCGAAATATTTTACCGGTTCTTAAGCACGATTAACTAACCAAAATTAGAAACTATATGAATTTATCTTTTAAATATCTATCTGCCCCGGTTGTTATTTCTACTGGTCTTTTTTGTCTTTGTGGACAAACTCAAACATTTGAAGATAAGTTCCGCCAGCTTGACGAGCTTCTACCGACCCCAAATAGTTATATAATAGTGTCTGGTACGCTAGGAAATAACTGATAGAGCGAGACGCTAGTTATTACCTTGATTCGGTATTTATAGGTGACTTTTGAACAATGAAAGATATCGATAAAAATATTGTTGCTTTGGGTTGGGTGAGCTTTTTTACAGATATGGCATCAGCGATGCTGGTACCGATCATACCTATTTTTGTGGTAAGTATTTTACAAAGTGGCGCTGATAAGCTAGGCGTTATTCTTGCTTTGTCCAGTTTTGTTTCCTATTTTTTGCGTTTTTTTACTGGTTATATTGCTGAAAAAAACCGAGTTGTAAAACCGCTTATGGTGATCGGTTATTTGATTTCTGCGATTTGCAAACCATTATTTTTTTGGAGTCATACTTGGCAGTCTGTTGCAGCTTTGCGAACGGCAGAACGGATTGGAAAGTCTATTCGTACTGCACCGAAAGATCTGATGATAAGTCACTATTCTAAGGCTAAAAAAAGTGGTCGCAGTTTTGGTTTCCACAAAATGATGGATATCAGTGGCGAGCTGACTGGAATTTTAGTAGTCTTCATTTTATTCTATTTTTATTCAAGTAGTGAAACACTTATTAGGCAGATTTTTATTTACACAGCGATTCCAGGAATGATCGCAGTGTTTATAATGGTATTTTTTGTACAGGATATTGCTTATCATAAAAAAGAGAAAACAGATTTTACTTTTACTAAACAAGATAGAAAATTAATTATACCGATGGTGTTCTTTTTTTTATTTACTTTTTTTATTTTTGAAGAATCGTTTTTTATATTGAGAAGTCAGGATCTTAACTTTAATCTAACCTTGATCCCTTTGTTAATTTTGATTAGTAAGCTCACACAGGCTTTAGTAAGCTATAAAATTGGCTTATTGATCGATCAACATGATCATAAAAAAATGATGGCGGTTGCTTATTTTAGCGGAATTGTTTCACTTGCTTTATTTATAAGCGGTGAACAATGGCTAATTTGGATTGGATTTGCCGTGTATGGATTTTATTGTGTCAGTAGTCTAAATATTCTGCGGGCATTGATTTCAGAACAGTCAGGTCAAACGGGTGGGATGTTTGGTGTTTTTTATGCAGGAATGGCGATTGCGCTTGCATTGAGTGCCTTGCTTTTTGGTAATTTATGGGAAAGTTACAGTGGACAAACCGCATTATTTGTTTCTTTAATAGGTAGTGGGTTATTACTAATTATTTATGTGTTTTATTTGTTTTTATCGAAACAATCATCATAAAAAGAAATAAATGCGTGGGCAAAACATCCGGGTGATTTTTTGTCTAAATTAAAATATAATGACGGTTCGATCAACTCAGCTTCCATCATTGCAAACTGATTTCCATGTCTCACAAAATCGAGTCTTGCGTACAAAGTTGAAAATGGGATCTTCTCAAGCGTATTTCTTGCAGTTAGCAAAAGCTCATTTTCTGGAAGCACTGCTACAAGTTGTCCACCATGTTCTTCTTGAACTCGAAAGTCACCTGATTTAGGTTTCTTTAAAATAGTATGACTGTATTTGCCATTAAAAAAGAATAATGAAAATTCACCTTCGTCAATAATTGCTGGTACAAAAGGTTGTATCATAAGCTCGCGGTCGGTAAATAAATGTTCTAACTTAATGTGGTCAATAACATTTTTTGAATTGAGCCGATAAGTATCATCGGCATTTGCACTAATGCATGGTTTTACGATTAAATCATTGCTATTAAACAACTCGAATGCGGTTTCCAGTAACTTTCTTGAATAGTTATTCTCCCATAACGTTGGAATAATAAATACGTCCTGTTCCTCTAAGTAAGCTAAGTAACGTTTGTTAATATTCCAACAGACGGTTTCTAAACTATTCATTAATTTTGCAGTGGATTTATCGATGCTGTCTAACACAGACAAAAATTCTTCACAATGATCTTGGTAGTCCCAACAAGACCGAATAATGACAGCATCGAAATCATTCCAATCAATATTTTTATCGCGCCAAGAAATTTCATGAGTTGCCCAACCTAGATCTGCAAACGGTTTCGTCAGTAAAGAATCATAACAAACAAAATCGTCTAAACGATCCATTGTCAATAACACGCAATTTTTCATAGAACTTTCTCACACCTCATTGAGTATAAATTTTGGTGAAAATTAAAAGCTTCTTCGATCTGATATTGATTAAAAATTCTAATATTATTTTCTCTTAATAATTTCGCAGTGACACCTTCGCCAACTATTTTGTTACCTTGAAAACTACCGTCATAAATATTAGAGCTGCCGCATGATGGACTATTTTCCGTCAAAATAGCAATTTTAATATTGTTATGTTGGCATAATTGTAAAGCTCTTCTTGCGCCGTTCGAAAACTTTGCTGTGACATCTGCACCTTTTATGTTGACAACTTTGATGGAGTCATTATTTGTCATTTGTATTTCAGCGGTAAGACGAGGGATCGGTAGACCACCAGAAACTTCAGGGCAAACTGAAATTAATAGAGCCTGCTTGAGCCAGTTTTTCAAAATAGGGTGTTCGATCAATAAATCGCCGCCATCATAACGAACTTTTTCGCCTAAAAGACAGGCGCTGATCAATACTAGTGGCTGTGTCATTGTTTTAAGCTTTTACTATGGTTTATGCCGTTATTTTTGTACAATAGGTTCCAACTAAGGTGATTGACTATCTTGGTTCAGGCATAATACGCCATAATTTAATAAAACGGGAATAAATGTCGTGTCAACGGCACTCGAATTGTGCTGTTGACTTGTTTTCTTAAGAAATTCAGCTGGTTCTAACAGCAATAACAAATTATAGCAAAATCAACTTTACTTAAAAAAGGACAAGAGAATGAAAAACACAAGGTTATCACTGATTAAGCTCACCCTATTTGCTTTTATCGGACTTCAAGCTGTTTCTAATAATGTTATGGCGGAAGATGGGTTAGCTAAATATGCAAATGGCAAACATAGGAGTGAGAAAAATATTGCCAGAAATGAGTTCAGGCATCCTATAAAAACACTTGAGTTTTTTGGGATAAAACCGGCTATGACCGTTGTTGAAATTACCCCAGGGGGAGGTTGGTATACCGAAATACTCGCACCTTATTTAAAAGAAAAAGGTCAATATATAGCTGCTGGTTACGATCCTGACTCGAAAATAAAATATTACAGTAAAAATGCTAAAAGGTTTGCTGATAAATTAGCTGCTGATCCCATTCATTACGGGAAAGTGAAATTATCAGTGATGCAAGCTCCCGATAAACTGGATTTTGCATCGGAAAATTCAGTCGATATGGTGGTCTCATTTCGTAACACGCATAACTGGGCAAGAAGCAGTCAGGCTGAGGCGGTATATGCTGCAATTTTTAAAGCGCTAAAACCCAATGGCATTTTTGGACTTGTGCAACATCGAGCAGGTGTTCATAACCCTAAAGATACCAGTGGGAAGTTAGGTTATTTAAAACAATCGGATATTATTGATATGGCGACAAAGGCTGGGTTTAGATTGATCGATCAAAGCGAAATTAATGGCAATCCAAAGGATAAAAGGGATTACAAAGAAGGTGTTTGGACGTTGCCTCCAAGTTATCGTTTAGGTGATCAAGATAGATCTAAGTATGAAGCGATAGGTGAAAGTGATCGGATGACACTTAAATTTGTAAAACCAGCCGTCATGTAAATATATCAAGTATTTTTATGACTATTCGAAGTGATTGGAATATTTTTTCAATCACTTCGTTGTGTTTCCCCAATAGTGTTAGATCTTAATGCCGCTAACAAAGCAAAGAATCTTTACCTCCCAAGTCAATTATTTGAAAATTAACTGTAAGTTATTTGAACTGTATTTGACTAACTAATTTTATAATACGCATTACAAATATTCATTGTCAGGAGAAAGTTCAATGAAAAGACTTATCACAGTCGTCATGTTGTTTTCCATCTCGCCTTTAATGGCGGTAACGACAGAAAAGGTCACCTTAGGAAAAGTGGAATTAGATTATTGTCATATACCCAATTATTCCCAAGAAGTTCTTTGCGGTCAATATTCTGTTTTTGAAGATCGAGCAGCCGAAAAAGGAAAAAAAATTGATATTCAATTCGCAGTCGTTCCATCAATAACCGAAGCTAAGGAGCCTGATCCACTGGTCTTTTTTGCAGGAGGTCCGGGTCAAGGGGCTCGAGAAATGGCGGGCTTTATTCCTCGGGCATTTAAAGAAATTCATGAAAATCGAGATATTATTCTTATTGATCAGCGTGGGATGGGTGATTCTCACTCATTGGCTTGTGAACAACCAAAAGATCAACCATTATCTTTGAACGATGAAGCGCTTGCAGAGTTAATGAGAAATATTCTTCAAAAATGTTTAACTGAATTAGACGCTGATGTTACTAAATATACTCAGGATTTGGCAAATCAGGATATTCACGAAATTGTCACTGCATTGGGTTATGACAAAGTAAACCTTTACGGCGTTTCTTGGGGAACTCGTTCAGCCTTGCTGTATGCGAATCAATTTCCTGAACAAATCAGAACCGTCATTATGGACGGTAATGCACCGCTCGAAAATACTGTTCCGCTCTACGCTAATGAAGACGCTGAGCGCGCGTTACAAACTCTTTTCAAGGATTGCAGCGTCGATGATGATTGTCAAAAAGCTTTCCCATTGTTAGAAAAAGATTTCAATGAAGTGCTTGCTGATTTTGGTGAGAATGGTTATGAAGTTACCATGAACGATGCCAACACTGGCAAATTAGTCACCTTTACAATTACCCGTAACGCTTTCGTTAATGCAATTCGGAGTATTCTCTATTCACCCGATTTTAGCCGCTTGCTTCCTATTATTATCCAACAAGCGAAAGATCGCGACTTTAGAGCGATATCAGGTTTGATGGCTGCATTTGGGGACGGAGGAATGGCTATGGGTGCGCAGATGAGTGTTTTGTGTTCTGAAGACTACTCTCGAATTACCAATGAAGCGATTGCGTTAGAGACTAATAAAGGCTTCGTTGGCAATGCCTTCATAAATTATTTTACCAATGCCTGTAGCGTTTGGCCAAAGGCTCCGCTACCGGAAATTTATAATCAAAAGTTAACATCTAATGCACCAACGTTGATTTTATCTGGCGCGATTGACCCAGTCACCCCTGAACGCTGGGGAGAAAAAATGGCAGAGTTTATGACTAACTCTAAACATTTTGTTGCTGCAAATACTGGTCATAATGTTGCGCCGAGAGGCTGCGCATCAAAGTTAATAGATCAACTCGTCGATCAAGGTAACTTAGATAACATTGATGGCAGTTGTTTAGATGAAATTACTCGACCAACTTTTTTTATCGATGGTAATGGTCCATCTGGTAAAGTAAAAATTGTCAATAATAAATCTAAAAATCCAAATACAATGATGGATGAAAAAAACAGCAAGGAGAAATCGAGTGATTGAAGTACAAAATCTTTGCAAAAGTTTTGGTAAGGTGTTGGCCGTAGATGGGGTATCTCTGAAAGCCAATGATGGTCATATTACTGGTCTTTTAGGTCCAAATGGAGCAGGTAAAACCACCACATTAAGAACCCTTTATGGATTGCAAAAGCCGGATAGTGGGCACGCGTTTATCGATGGAACGGATGTCAGTAAAGATATTGTATCTGCTGCGGCTAAGATGGGAATTTTTCCAGACAGTATCGGATTATATGATCGTTTAACCACGCGGGAGCACTTAGAGTTCTACGGCGAAATGCATGGTTTTTCAGGAAAAAAATTGGATACGGTAATTAATCGAACGCAAGAATATTTTGATATTAAAGATTTATTAGATCGCCGCTGCAAAGGTTTTTCTCACGGTCAGCAAATGAAAGTTGCGTTGTCAAGAGCGCTAATTCATAGCCCTAAAAATCTTATTTTGGATGAACCAACTAATGGTTTGGATGTGATGAGTATCCGAATGTTGCGCGATCTTTTAAGGCGATTGCGAGACAAAGGAAAATGTATTTTATTTTCGAGTCACGTTATGCAGGAAGTCTCAGCCCTTTGTGATCATATTTATATTATGGCTGATGGAAAAGTGGTTGCTCAAGGTACACCAGAACAATTGTGTGAACAATCTGGAGAAGAATCCCTGGAAGATGCATTTGTGAAACTAATTGGTACAGATGAGGGGATAGCGCTATGAACCGATTAAAAGCGATATTCAAAAAGGAATTTAAAGATAGTATACGTGACCGTCGGGCATTGATGATGTCGATGTTGCCTGCATTGTTGGCTCCAATTCTGATGACCTTCATGTTTCATATGTTAGCAAAAAATGTTGTTTCGACTGATGAGCTGACAGTTCAAGTGATAGGGCAACATAATGCGCCTGATCTGATCGGTTATTTGAAGGATAAAGATATTAAGTTTGAAGACTATACTGGTATGCCGAAACTGGATATACAGTCAGAAAAGGTTAAATTAGTACTAGAAATTCCGGACGATTTCTCAGAAAAATACTCTAAGTCGGAACCTGCGGTCATTTATTTACACAGTGACGGGTCACTAAAAAAATCACAGGCTGTCGAACGTCGATTGAATAAACTTATTCAAAATTATGGTGTCACCATAGGTTCAATGCGATTGATGGTGCGTGGAGTGAATCCCAATATTGCCAGAGCGGTTTTGGTTAAAAACAAAGATTACTCTACAGATGCCAGTCGCGCCGGTCAGATTTTGGCAGGCTTGCAAATGATTATATTAATGGCAGCGTTTTTTGGTAGCGCTCCAACCGCAATCGATACCACTGCAGGCGAGCGAGAAAGGAAGTCGCTAGAACCACTGCTGGTTCATCCATTGTCCTCCTTGCAAATTCTGCTTGGTAAGTATTTCACAGTGGTTAGCTTTGGTTTACTAGCGACGATTATATCGGTGACAATGACCGCCGTAGCCCTCGATTTCGTGTCATTAAAATCGTTAGGTGTTGATCCTAAACTCACCATCAATATGCAACTAAATATTGTACTGATGCTTATTCCTATGGCGTTACTCGCCGCATCACTACAAATGTTAACCTCACTATTTGCAAAATCTTTTAAAGAGGCACAAAGTTACCTAGGATTTATCAGCTTTATACCTATGGCGACAGTATTTGCAACGATGATAGGAGGTGCCAAAGGAGCCAGTTGGATGTATATGGTTCCAGTTCTCGGTCAACAACAATTGTTATCAGAAGTACTAAGAGGGGAGGGAATGAACATTGTGAATTTCGTCATAGTCTCTGGTATTACTATTGTTTTGACTTTAATTATAGTAACAGTTTTAGCGAAGCTATTACGAAGCGAAAGAGTTGTTTATGGTGGTTAAGTTTTTAGCTTTCTCCTTTGAAAAGGGGAAAACTATAGTAAGACCAATTATGTGAATAAATGCCCTCTTGGTGCGGGAGCCTACTCCTCGCAAAATAGAAATATGATCAATAACCTAATAAGGAGCCTAAGTCATGAAAAAGCCAATTATTAATATAGATGACATTGAATTACAACCAAGACCACCGACGTTTGCTGCGACTGGAGAAGCCGCCGAAAGTTTTGATGCGAGCATGGGCATGATCGCACCTGTTTTAGGCGCGCGGCAACTAGGGTACAACCTAACTTCGGTTCCTGCCGGGATGAGAGCCTTTCCGTTTCATAATCATCGTGTTAATGAAGAAATGTTTTTTATCATTGAGGGAAAAGGAGAAGTTAGAATTGGTGAACAAGTTTATCCAATCAAAAAAAATGACATTATTGCTTGTCCCGCAGGGGATGAATCGACCGCTCATCAAATTATCAATACTGGGGAAAGCGATTTAAAATATTTATCCGTTAGTACAAAAATATCCCCGGAAATAGCCAATTATCCTGACTCTGGAAAGTTCGCAGTTTTGGCTGATTATCCAGCTGATGCCAACGGAAATCCACAAAGATTCATGTATGTGGGGCGATCGGAAGAAAGTAAGGATTATTGGGAAGACGAGTAGTTAGATCATCTAATAAGAGTTTCGAAAATCGGAGAATATTATGATGGAAGGTAGTTGTTTATGTGGTTCAATCAAATTTCAAATTTCCGCTGAATCTGTATCAGCATCTCACTGTCATTGCAAAATGTGTCAGAAACAACATGGTGCTGCGTTTGCTACTTATGCTAATTTCCCAAGGGACAAAATAAAATATATTTGTGGTGAGGAAAAGCTATCTGTCTATAATTCATCCGCTGATATTTTACGAAAATTTTGCAAAGTATGCGGTTCGAATATCGAATGGGGTTATAGCGAAAAACATCCCGAGCGAGTGGGAATAGCAGTCGGATTATTTGATACAGATTTTAAGATCAAATCTATAAAAGATTTGCATCTTGAATCTAAGGCTAAATGGTTAGCTTGAACTGCACCAGCTTAGACTCAATCTTGCGGTATTTATTTTACGTCTAGTTTATAGCTCACAGCTTTTTGGCGCAAATTATTACAAAACGGACATGTTAGTACTTTTGGTGCGTCGGGTTTTCAGTCCATAGCGGTCATAAAACGGCTCCAAATCGATAGAAGCATAATCCTTGGGTTCTAACTTTCAGCGGAATTATTGTTTTCCAGCCTTTTGGACAGAAACTAGGAATTAGGTCGGTCTATTTAGGGTGTACTTATCGTAGACCGGCTAAATTTATAGCTTATCAAATTGACTTAAAGTTCCACAGTGATTTCGATTAAGGGCGTGGTTTATGCGTTTCGTCCCTCCTTTTCAAATTGCAAATATAACACTAACCCGGTTCATGTAGGTAGCGGCTGTCAAGAGGAATTGGCTTTATGTTTTTACTGAATAAAATCACTGTTAAAGTGCTAAAGCAGACAGAAGTGCTGGAAGAAAATAATAAAAAGCTCAATTAAGGCGGGATATTGCTACTATTTGTCCAATGAGTGATAACGATAAAGCCAAACTTTCAATTATAATTCTCGCTGTTCAAATAAATTCATGTTCTTTCTTGGTTTAACATTGTCGAACGACCTGGAAAGAAAGCGATTTAGACAGAACAAAGCAAGGTGTATTCGTTATAGACTGCACCTTAACAAGTTACAGCAAAATATCAGCATCAAAAACATGCTGAATTTTGAGTAAAACGTTATATCTAAAATTTAGGAAGTCTTATTAATATGAAAATTTTTTTACCAATTTCGTTTTTGCTTATGTCTTTTAGTGTTTTAAGTGCAGATTTATATGTCTCTAACGCTACAGTTACGCGAGTCCAAGTTTACGAAACCACAGGAGATGATGTAAATGTTTGGATACACCTAAATGGAAATAGTCGTGTAGGTCCAAACCCTGTTAATGCTAATGAAACTTGTGAATTGTGGACTAATGACAAGGCTGTTCACTCTACAGCGCTGGCAGCATTAATGTCAGGAAAAAAAGTAGGCGTGAGTTATGTAGACAGGGGAGAAGGAACTAACTGGTGTAAAGTTAGACATTTATCTGTAGTTGCAAATTAACTATAAGACGCGGTTATCGAAAATTTACACTGTGTTTCAATTTCGAAAACGCTCGGCGTTAAACCTTTAGGAGCAAGAATTGGAAATCAGAAAACTTATAACTATTGTTTTGTCATTCATTATCATATCGGCATGTAACTTTGACGTTACTGATATTCAGAACATAGAATTAGATAATTATTCAAATAATAAGGATAATGCCAAGCTTGCGGAAGACCTTATGTATTACGATCCTCGATATATTGCATCAAAAATACCAGCATTTGATGAAGATTCCTCGACAGGTATACGGTTTGGTTATTTTATTCCGTCATCAGGAGGTAATCCTAGCTACAAAGTGACTTATAGTCTGAAAAATTCGAGTGTTTCAAATAATATCGATGCGCTAAAGAAAGGGTTCGAAAGTTTCATTCCTAAACTCGCTGATTTTCATGTGTCAAAGAAACCAATTTTCAAAATGTTAAACCCTGAAGGTGAAAGCTGGTTAAATTCATTTTTTTTGGAAGAAGGAACTACTCTTCTAGAAGAAAGTTCAGAACTTTTAAAGAAAGCAATAACACCAGAAAAGTTCTCTGAAATTAGAGCAACATTCAAGAATGAATATGGAGCCCCTCTTAATTTATCGTTTGTGAGAGCACAGTATTATGAGAAATTTATGGATCTACCTGAATCAGTATCACTATACTACAGCGTCAACTTCCCTACAGGGAAAAATCTATTTATCAGAGTGGCTATGCATCAAGTCAACGAAAAATGGGTGGTTATGGGGTTTAACATGCATCCGAGAAAGGTTTAACCAGACAATAAAAATTGAAGCATTAAAATACATGCTCAATTTATTTGGGCGTTAGGTGAAACCTAGAATGAAATATTGCATATTATCGGTTGTTTTATTCTGGTTGAGTTCAAATGCTATTGCACATCAAGATAGAATTATCAAAGTTTCAGAAAATGGAGATTTAAAAGGATTACCGGAAAAGTATCTCCCAGCCAACATTAACTTGAAGAAAAAGCGAACATCAATAGCTGGCAATGAGTTTTCAAATTACAAATTGGTATCCAAGTGGCGAATGTCTTTCTTGATGTCGGTTAGGTTTATCCTTTACTCGATTTATGACGTTCATTGACTATTACCCTAACTCATTGTATTAGATTTCATTATATTTTTTAAATCGTTTCTGCAATCTTAATTAATAACACTTCAAGCTTTTTAGCTTGTTCTTCGATTTTTGATATTTTTTGTTGATCGATTTTAGGCATGTGACTTTCCATCGCTCTCATTTTTTCTTCGAGTTTGCGCATTTTAACTTTCATTTTTCTACTTAATTCTGAAAGTTTACTTGAATGCTTCTCAAAATTCTTAGAATCGAATTCAAAATCTTCCATGACATCTTCAAATAGCTCAGCTTCGGCTTCCATTTCTTCTCCAATTAATTCCATTTTGTCACCCCATTCTTCCATTTTTTCGCTGTCTAGTTCGAGATTTAACTCTAAGTTATCTAGCTTTTTTTCAAGTTGAGTGATCTTTGTTTTTTGTTCATCGCTTAATTGGTCGAAGGTAAATGTTTTACATGCCTATGTATTTGGCTCAGAATTACGTTATACTACTTGTATAAGTAGCTTTAAAGAGAGTTAAATGCATGAAAGTAGCCGAAATAAGCTTTTTTGATTGGAAAGATCGCTTTAATGATGAAGAGTCATGTCGAAATTATTTGAAAGAGTTGAAATGGTCAAATGGGTTTATTTGCC